>Ga0209273_10000041_pt1 | contig 319526 bp, 327 predicted proteins | sample tdAd471_FD_187126 | JGI IMG/M metagenome (GOLD analysis project Ga0209273, IMG submission 187126) | Marine sediment microbial communities from the Atlantic coast under amendment with organic carbon and nitrate - tdAd47.1 (SPAdes)... | ecosystem: Environmental > Aquatic > Marine > Coastal >... | reverse complement strand
CGAGATCCGTCACATCCTCCTGGCCCAGGAATATTAACCTGGTTCCCATCGACTACGCCTTTCGGCCTCGCCTTAGGGGTCGGCTTACCCTGCTCAGATTAGCTTTAAGCAGGAACCCTTGGACTTTGGGCGACAGGGTCTCTCACCCTGTTTGTCGCTACTCATGTCATCATTCTCACTAGTGATCTCTCCACCGGATCGCTCACGCGCCGGCTTCACAGAAAACTCCTCTCCTCCAATCTGGGCGAACCCAGTAAGGAGGAATGGAGTTATGTCACACTACGCTCCGCTACCATGCATTGCTGCATCCTAAGCTTCGGCTCATGGCTTGAGCCCCGTTACATCTTCGCCGCAGGACAACTTAATTAGACCAGTGAGCTGTTACGCTATCTTTAAAGGATGGCTGCTTCTAAGCCAACCTCCTGGTTGTTTTGGTCGTCCCACATGCTTTCCCACTTAGCCATGAATTAGGGGCCTTAGCTGTAGGTCAGGGTTGTTTCCCTCTCCACGACGGACGTTAGCACCCGCCGTGTGTCTGCCAGATATTACTCCCGGGTATTCGGAGTTTGGTTAGGATCAGTAAGACGGTGAGTCCCCATTACCCATCCAGTGCTCTACCCCCCGGGGTATTCGTCTGACGCTCTACCTAAATAGATTTCGCGGAGAACCAGCTATCTCCGAGTTTGATTGGCCTTTCACCCCTAGGCACAACTCATCCCGACCTTTTTCAACAGGTGTGGGTTCGGACCTCCAGTAAGTGTTACCTTACCTTCATCCTGGTCATGCCTAGATCACTCGGTTTCGGGTCTGATCCCACTAACTCATTCGCCCTATTAAGACTCGCTTTCGCTGCGCCTACACCTAACGGCTTAAGCTTGCTAGTGAGACCAAGTCGATGACCCATTATACAAAAGGTACGCTGTCAGGCCTCGAGGGCCCTCCAACTGCTTGTAGGCGTCCGGTTTCAGAAACTGTTTCACTCCCCTCGTCGGGGTGCTTTTCACCTTTCCCTCACGGTACTGGTTCGCTATCGGTCAGTAAGGAGTACTTAGCCTTCGAGGGTGGTCCCCCGATGTTCAGACAGGATTTCACGTGTCCCGCCCTACTTAATACGTCTGATTGTGCTTCCAATACGGGGCTGTCACCCACTATGGCCAACCTTTCCAGGTTGTTCTTGTCACACTCACAGCTCGGCTGGTCCCCGTTCGCTCGCCGCTACTAGGGGAGTATCTGTTGATTTCCTTTCCTCCGGGTACTTAGATGTTTCAGTTCCCCGGGTTTGCTTTTTTAACCCTATGTATTCAGGTTAAAAATACCTGGTTCAGCTTCATATTGATAACCGAGGCTATCAATATGGAACTGTCAGGTGGGTTGCCCCATTCGGAAATTCATGGATCAAAGCTTATTCTCAGCTCCCCATGACTTATCGCAGAGTATCACGTCCTTCATCGCCTCTTACTGCCAAGGCATCCACCAAACGCCCTTCTCGCGCTTGATTTGATCCAGAAGAAGACAGGCTTCTTCTGAGGTCGCTGGTCCTTTTGTGAGCTCCAGCGACACTGATCAAAAGCATACATTTTTTCCCGCTCCCCTTCCTGGTTCATAGTTGAAGGAGAACTTTTGCGTGCCCAATCCCGTGCAGGATTGAACACTCGGTTTAGTATACTTGACTTGGATAGAATCATGTCTTGCGGTCGAACCGCAGAAACAGGCTCACTGCCTGTTCCAACATGAAACTGATGTGTATCTCTCTAAACGATGTCAATTCATCCAAGATTGGATGGCAAAGCCAATTGGCTTAACGATCAAATCTTGACGTGATGGTGGGTCGAGGAGGACTTGAACCTCCGACCTCACGCTTATCAGGCGTGCGCTCTAACCACCTGAGCTACCGACCCATCTGGTGGAGCGTATCGGGATCGAACCGATGACCCCCTGCTTGCAAAGCAGGTGCTCTCCCAGCTGAGCTAACGCCCCGTCAGGTTTGCTCAATGGCGAAACCTTTGATTTTCTGAAGAGATATGAGGACGGCCTGGACCGCTGATGTTTGTCTCTTGCGAGACTGCTAAGTGTTTCACGAAACAGTCGAAACTGTTTGCTAGAAACATCCTTAGAAAGGAGGTGATCCAGCCGCAGGTTCCCCTACGGCTACCTTGTTACGACTTCACCCCAGTCGCTGATCCTACCGTGGCCGCCTGCCTCCCGAAAGGGTTAGCGCAGCGTCGTCAGGTAGAACCAACTCCCATGGTGTGACGGGCGGTGTGTACAAGGCCCGGGAACGTATTCACCGTGGCATGCTGTTCCACGATTACTAGCGATTCCGACTTCATGGGGTCGAGTTGCAGACCCCAATCCGAACTGAGACATCTTTTGGGGATTAACCCACTGTAGATGCCATTGTAGCACGTGTGTAGCCCAACCCGTAAGGGCCATGAGGACTTGACGTCATCCACACCTTCCTCCCGCTTATCACGGGCAGTTCCCCTAGAGTGCCCAGCTTAACCTGCTGGCAACTAAGGGTGTGGGTTGCGCTCGTTGCCGGACTTAACCGAACATCTCACGACACGAGCTGACGACAGCCATGCAGCACCTGTGTGATATCCAGCCGAACTGAAGGAATCCATCTCTGGAAACCGCGATATCCATGTCAAGGGTTGGTAAGGTTCTGCGCGTTGCGTCGAATTAAACCACATGCTCCACCGCTTGTGCGGGCCCCCGTCAATTCCTTTGAGTTTTAATCTTGCGACCGTACTCCCCAGGCGGAATGCTTAATCCGTTAGGTGTGACACCGAACAGTATACTGCCCGACGTCTGGCATTCATCGTTTACGGTGTGGACTACCAGGGTATCTAATCCTGTTTGCTCCCCACACTTTCGTACCTCAGCGTCAGTATCGAGCCAGTGAGCCGCCTTCGCCACTGGTGTTCCTCCGAATATCTACGAATTTCACCTCTACACTCGGAATTCCACTCACCTCTCTCGAACTCAAGACTAGCAGTATTAAAGGCAGTTCCAGGGTTGAGCCCTGGGATTTCACCTCTAACTGACTAATCCGCCTACGTACGCTTTACGCCCAGTAATTCCGAACAACGCTAACCCCCTCCGTATTACCGCGGCTGCTGGCACGGAGTTAGCCGGGGTTTCTTCTGCTGCTACCGTCATTATCTTCACAGCTGAAAGAGCTTTACGACCCTAGGGCCTTCGTCACTCACGCGGCATGGCTAGATCAGGGTTTCCCCCATTGTCTAAGATTCCCCACTGCTGCCTCCCGTAGGAGTCTGGGCCGTGTCTCAGTCCCAGTGTTGCTGATCATCCTCTCAAACCAGCTATGGATCGTCGGCTTGGTGAGCCGTTACCTCACCAACTACCTAATCCAACGCGGGCTAATCCAATTCCGATAAATCTTTCCCCCGAAGGGCGTATACGGTATTACTCTCAGTTTCCCGAGGCTATTCCGTAGAACTGGGCATATTCCCACGCGTTACTAACCCGTCCGCCGCTCACCCGAAGGTGCGCTCGACTTGCATGTGTTAGGCCTGCCGCCAGCGTTCGTTCTGAGCCAGGATCAAACTCTCAAGTTGAAAAGCTCTTACGAGCTTATCCTTGACGTTCGAACCTCTGCACATCTCCCTGACCCGGCTAGGGTATCAGGGAAGTCTCTGTTTGTTGTGCTTCAGGTTTCATAAGAAACCGGAAACCGTTCAAACAGTGAAGCTGACACTCTGGTCATCGGGCCGAAACCCTACAGAGCCGATATGCAGATGTTTGATCCATCGAAAGGACCAAACCGCCCACATATCTCTTCAGTAACCATCGATTTCAAAGAGCGAAGAGACAAAAGTGACTGAGTGCGCCCTAACTTTTCGGCGCGCCCCGCCTCATCTATCTCTTATTTTATTCTTGCGTCTCGTTGCCGTGTGGCCCGTCTGGCGCCCCGTTGGTGCATCTCTGCGCCGCCGGTGAGGGGGTATTTACGGATTGGGTCCGGGACCCGCAAGTGCTTTTTTTCAGAAACATGACTTTTTTTTAAAACAGCAAAATGGGCCAACAAAATATGGGGTTCTGAGAGACGCGAAACGCCACTGGCTGATTGGCGGGCTGAAAAAGAATTCGATTAACCACGATTTTTCCGACTCGCGACGTGAATCGGGGGACTCATTGGCCCGAATCCGCACCCGATTCAGGCTTCAACCACCGAGTCAGCATGACGCCCACGACCAATCCGGGCAAAAGTGACGCCAATGCGACTCGCAGCGAGAATACCTCAGACAAAAATCCGATCAGGGGCGGCCCGATAAGAAAGCCTCCCAAAGCCACCGTCGCCATGATCGCGATGTTCGATGCCTCATAGCGATCGTCGATTGCGGCCACGGCTGAAACGCCCAGCGGATAGGCCGCCGAAATGCCAAAGCCCGCACAGGCAAATCCTGGTAGTGTGATCCAAACGGGAAATGGCAGAACCAACATCAGCAATCCCACCAGCGCCGACACCGTGGTAACTCGTGCCAGCTTGACCGCTCCGAGATGGCGTTTCAGCCAATCGCCCAAAAATCGCCCCCCGGCCATGAATGCCGAAAAGACCGTCACCGCGATCCCTGCGTTTCCATAGGGGTCGTTCAGACGCTCGGCCAAATAGACGGCCGACCAATCTGCCAGAACACCCTCGGTCAATGTCACCAGAAACATGAACACGCCAATAAAGATCAGTTCACGTGGAAGGTCCGAAGGCTTGCGTCGCGGCGGAGCCGCCCCCAGGTCATCCTCCCCCAGTTTCGGCATGGCGAGCGCCACCGCAATGGCTCCCACCCCGGCTACGAGGGTAAGGGTCAGCATGACCTCTAACGGAGTGAGCGGCATCAAGACCGCAGCAGAGCCAATCATCAGCCCTGCCGCCCAGAACCCATGACATCGATTCATGATCAGGACGCCCGCGCTTTTCTCCAGCCTCCCTGCATAGACGTTCATTGCCACCTCGCTGAAGGCGGTCGTTGCCCCAAGCAACATCAGGACTGCAAAGAGCTGCGGGCCACTGTCTGCAAGAACCAACAAGACGGCCGATGCGGCTTGGAGGGGCATGAAAGTCCACAAGACGCGACGAGGACCAAAACGCGCGATCGCCCGGCCTGCGATTTGAAGGCCGGGGATCAGGGCAAGCGGCATACCCATCAATGCAAGGGCCAGTTCGCCCTTGGACAGTTCCAACCAGGCTTTGATCACAGGGATCAGCGCAAGCCAGCCACCGATTGTGAGCGGCTGGAGCACAAAGATCATCATGATCAGCAAAGTTGCCCTGGGGATCTCTTGCCTATCCATGGCGCCGACCTTAGCCGCACTCCTCCAAGAGGAAAGTCACAATATACGACAGTGCATTTCAGGCTTCGGCGGATTTCACGCTGTTCGCCGACGACGAACAGGAAGCGGCAGGCGCAGGGCCAGCAGGCCAATCACGGTGGCCATGTAGATCAGAGGCTCGAACTGAAACCCTTTCGCCAGCATGACAAAGTGCAACGCCCCCAGGATCGCGGCGGCATAGCCCAGTTGGTGCAGACGCTTCCACCGCTTCGGGCCGAGTTTGCGGATCGAAAGGTTGTTCGACGTCACCGCCAGTGGGATCAAAAGCGTAAAGCCCAGCATTCCAATGGTGATATAGGGACGCTTGATGATATCAGCCCATATCTGAGACAGGATCTGAACATCCAGCACCAGCCAGACCAGAAGGTGACAGGTAAGGTAGTAGAAAGCGATCAGCCCAAACGCCCGGCGAAACTTGACCAGGTTCAGCCCCGTCAGGCTCCGCAATGGCGTAACCGCCAGCGTGACAATCAGCATCTGCAACGCCAACTCGCCCAGCTTGTGTTCAAGCGCCTTGATCGGCTCGACCCCAAGGCCGCCGGTTAACCCCAGCCAAAGAAACCACAACGGCGGCAGGGCCCCAACAATATAGACCAGCCAGGTTGGCAGCTTTTTCAGTCCGGGATTGATGTGCTGCGCAAGCGTCATGCACAGCACCCATCGCCCGCTTGTATCGGCGGACAAGGCACGGTGCCGTACGAACAATAGACACAGCAATCGCCTGGCTTTGGACGGATAACGGAATCACACGCCGGGCATTGCCAAAAGAACTGACAGGCGTTCGTCGGCATTTCGCTCGTACTCTCCTGCCCGCAATCGGGGCAGGTTAGTGTTGATGTCAGCAACGGGGTCATCAGTGAAACTTCTTCAGATCCATTCCAGCATAAAGCGGGGCCACCTCGTCCTCGTAACCGTTGAACATCAGCGTGGGAACTTTCTTGGCAAACAGACCGCCGCCGATGCGCCGCTCGGTCGCCTGGCTCCAACGCGGATGATCCACGTTTGGATTGACGTTGCTGTAAAAGCCGTACTCTTGGGCGCTATAGCCATTCCATGCGGTTGGCGGCTCGTCCTCAACCAGCGTGATGCGCACGATCGATTTGATGGATTTGTACCCGTATTTCCACGGCACCACCAAACGGATGGGGGCGCCGTTCTGGTTCGGGATAGGTTCGTCATAGATGCCAGTTGCCATCATCGTCAGCGGATGCATTGCCTCGTCAAGGCGCAGACCTTCGCGGTAGGGCCAGTCAATGATCGGATAAGACACGCCGCGCATTTCGTCGGGGCGCAGAGCGGTTTCAAATGCCACGTATTTGGCACTGGACTGAACACCGACCTTATTCAAAAGGTCGGCCAGTTCGAACCCGACCCAAGGCACGACCATCGACCAGGCCTCGACACAGCGAAAACGGTAGATGCGCTCTTCCAGCGTCATACCGTCCAGCAGGTCTTTCATGGTGTATTCGCCGGGGTTGTCGACCAGCCCGTCTATTTTGACCGTCCAGAAATCGGTGATCATGTTGTGCGCGTATTTTGCCGGATCGTCCTTGCCGGTGCCGAATTCATAAAAGTTGTTATAGCTGGTTATTTCGTCCCAGGTGTTTGGTTCCAATCCCTCGCCGTAGGAGGTTTTCCTGGCCCCAAGGCTTGCGGCGGCTGGCCCCGCGATGGCGCCAAGCCCAAGTGCCCCGGCCCCGGCCATGAATTGGCGGCGGTTTTTCCACTGGGCTTTGGGTGTCACCTGGTCCCAGGTGAGATCGCTTTTATATCTTCCGGCCATGTTGTCCTCCGTTCGGGCGTTGAGAGTAAGATGAGCCGGTTGGACGCATGGCACAATCGGCTTCACGCGATAGTCATTGCCCGTTAGCTGGCTGAAACATTGCCGAATTCTTTGAAAGAAGGCGGCGCGCCTAGCAAAAGCCGCCCTGACAGAACCATCCCGGCGACATGGTGGCCCCATGGGCGTAAAACAGCCAGAAGCGTTCGCCCGTGCGGGTGGTGACGCGCCAATAGTCGCGCACGCCGGTCCGCCAGTCGGGATCGTCCAGCCACCATTCCGGTGCGATCCGTTCGGGGCCAAGGGCCGCGCGGGTTTCAAAGATGCGTCCCCGCCATCGAAAGCTTGCAGGCAAGGCGGGGTTTTCATCGGCGGTGACGATCTCGGGACGCCAAAGTTCAAGCGGGCGTGGCCCTGGCGGGCGGGGCCAGTCGGTGGCGGGTTCGGACCAGATCGCGGCCAGAGGTTTGAAGGTCTTCTCGGGGATGTTGCTGTCGGCGGGATGCAGGCGCGTGATCGTCTCAAGCCCGATCCGCGCCCCGATCCGCCCCAGCAGGTCATCCATCCTGGTCCCGCCCGCCATTCGCCCGGCACCCTTGGCCGCCGCATCGGCGTGGCCCCGATGTTGGTGGGCGTGAACCGGTTCGACCACGGGGGCCCAGAGACGGATCATGTCGATGCCGAAGCCGGCGTCGATCTCGTCGATCTTCATCAACAAGAGCGGGCGGATGCGATCCGGTGCGTCCGAGGGCCGGGCCAGGCCAACCTCGACCCAACCCATGGTATGGTCGGCGCGGTGGCATTCCAACCGGACGCGCCGCGCACCCTGCCCAGCCCGGCGCAGCTTGTCCTGCAAGGCAGGCAAAAGCCGGTCGATCCCGGCGGCAATATCCTCGGCCAGCCCGATCGGCTCCGGCAATGTCAGGCGCACGGCAAAACTGACCGGCGGGCGGGCCGGGTTGATCGGCTCGGGTTCTACCCCAAAGGCCTGATCCAACCGCTGCACCAGTTCTCGCCCGAACCGCCGCGCCAGCGCGGCCCGGGGCTGGCCAGCAAGATCGCCAATCTGGCGCAGCCCCAGACGGTTCAACATCTCGATGGTGGTCGTCTGAAGCCGAAGGGCGGCGACCGGCAACCCGGCCAGAGCGGTACGGGACTGACCCGGGGCAACGATCCGCGGCGTAACGCTCCGGGCATCGCCCAAGGCGGGCGGCGCCCCCCCCCGTTCCCAGTGACGACGGCGCACGGCGCGCGACCGGGTTGCGCGGGCTTCCTGTGCGATATCATCGCCCGACCGGGTGCCTTTCACCCCCTCGCCCGAGAACCGCGCCACGGCCCAGGCCGCCCCCGCCGTATCGGCAACCCCCATCCGCACCGTGATCCCCATGCGGGTACAATCATCACCCAACATCCGCATCACGCCGTCTTCCCCGCCGAACAAATGCGCGCAGCCAGTCAGGTCGATCACCAAACCTTCCGAGGATTCTTCGGATACCCAGGGGCTGACCTTACCAGCCCATCGGCGCAATACGGTCAGGAACGCCGCATCCAGGCGTACGTTTTGCAACCTTGTCTGCAGCTCGGGACACATGGCACGGGCGTCGCGCAAGGGCTGGCCCCGTGTCAGCCCCGCCGCCGAGGCCTGATCCGATAGTGACACCAGCACCTGCGCGTTCTGCACCTCGCCCACCACGGCAAAAGGTCCGGCAGGCAAACCACGGCTGTCCCGCAAGCACCGCTCGGCAGCGAGGCGGGGAAACCAAAGCGAAAGGATTCGTCGTTGAGACATGGCTGGCAGGCCCGAATGTTCTCGTTCTGTTCTATTTCTTACCAAGCCTGATTTTAGGAGTCGAGCGTTTAGGCCGGAGCGGCTCCAGGATCAGACCTTCGCGGCCAGGCCTTCAAGAATCTCGATTTCACCCTCGGTCGCACCCGCCTTGCGGTTCCGTTCCAGAGACTCGCGAGACACCTCCCCGGACGCCTTGCCAAAAGTATCGCCATCGATAGCAGCCAGCGCAGCGAAGGCCTTCTGCAGCTCGACCTGCACTTCGATATTACCCGCACCATCTCGCGCGATTGGACGAAAGGCATGCTCCATCAATTCGCTCGCGGTCAGCGAAGGCACCGTGATGTTCGGGTAATCTACGGCCGGTTCAACCTTGGCTCGCCAGGGCGAAAGAATGCGAACAAGCCGCCCGATCACCCCAATCGCGGTACCGGGATCATTCACAGCCGGAGACAAGGCGCGCGACGCAATTTCCGACATCACGATCAAGCCGAACCTGGGGTCCTGGTCAAAGTTGCGAACACGTCCGCACGTAAAGGTCTTGCGCAATTCGTTGCGCCCGTCCTCGTCCAAATCGGCTCCGTCGACCACCATCAACCGGGCGGCCATATGCACAAAATCGCCAGGCAAGGCCGTTATCCAAACCTTGACGCCCAATGCGTCGGCAGCCTCGTTAAGGGCATCCATATCAATGTGCAGGACATAGCCAATTGAGCCAGAGTCCACCGCCTCACCGCTTTGCGGGGGTGGCTTTCTTTGAGGCTTGCCGCCAAGCCAGGGGTGCTCAAGACGCACTTGCAGGGCCTTGGCCGCAGCATTCTCGACACGATCAAGCGTATCTTCGATGCGCCCAAACACGGTTAGGTGGCTGATCCAGCGCAGCAAGGCACCGACGACAAGGGCAATAACCAAAGCCGTGGTAGCAAATAGCACAAGGCGGCCAGCCTGCGAATAATACCCGGCTTTCAGCGCCACAATGCCAACAAGACTGAAGAGGAAAGCCCCGAGGAAAGTCGCAAGGACGTTCTGTGTTGTGTGGTCCTCTTGCAAAAGGGCCGTGGCACGCGGCGTTGCGGAACTGGCCGCCGAAGCAAACGCCGAGACTGCGATAGAAAGAGAGAAGGTCGTCACAGCCAGCATCGACGTGGCGAGAATACCCAGCACCTGATCAACAGCACCGGCACCCAGTTGCTGGCTCCAACTCTGCGGCAAGAACTGTCCGAGCAACTGAGCAACAACAGCAGTCACGACGGCAAGAACGGCGAAAGCCACGGCCCGCACCCAGATTTTCCGCGCCTGACGCAACACCAGCCAGACGGGTTTTGATCTCAGGAAACGGTTCTTTTTTCTCTGCATGTGGCGAGCCTATTCAAGAGCTCACGCCCGGTCGACCGATATTGCCAGCCTGTCGTCGGCCAGACGCAACCTAGCCACAATAAACCCGCGTTATCAGTCCGTCTTCATCATAGACCACATTGGTGCGTTGCGGCAGGTATTCCTGCGTGATGATGTCGTTGACACCGAAAACCCGCAGTTGGGCTCCGGCCTCGAAGGTCGTGCCGGATACGGCGGTGCCGATCAAAGGACGATAGTCGGCAGCATCGCAAAGCTCGATGTCGGCTAGTGCCGGTTCTTCGGATTCCTGTGTGACGTTTTCGGGTTCGACCGACTGATCCGCGACCGGCGTGCTCTCACCGCAAGCAACCAAAAGACACAGCGCATGAATTGAAATGATACTGAAACGACGTGACATGGCTGCTCCCAAGGTTTTGCCGTTGATTTCGCCCAGAGTGTCTTGCAGGGTCAAGCAAAAGAAATTCGGAGGACTAGAATGCGTACCCGTGCCGCTGTGGCTCTTGAAGCTGGCAAACCCCTTGAAGTGATGGAAGTGAACCTCGAAGGCCCGAAGGCCGGTGAAGTCTTGGTCGAGATCAAAGCCACGGGCATTTGTCATACCGACGAGTTCACATTGTCCGGCGCAGATCCAGAGGGATTGTTTCCCGCGATCCTGGGGCACGAAGGTGCGGGGGTTGTTTTAGAGGTCGGCGAAGGCGTCACCAGCCTGGAGCCGGGCGATCACGTGATCCCGCTTTACACGGCCGAGTGTCGGGAATGTGAATACTGCCTGCACCCCAAGACCAACCTCTGCCAAAAGGTGCGCGCGACCCAAGGCCAAGGTCTGATGCCAGACGGCACCAGCCGGTTCTCGATGCTGGATGGCACGCCGATCCTTCACTACATGGGCTGTTCGACGTTTTCGAACCACACGGTCCTGCCTGAAGTGAGCCTTGCGAAGGTGCGGAAGGACGCGCCGTTCGACAAGATTTGCTATATCGGCTGTGGCGTAACGACAGGGATCGGTGCGGTGATCTATACCGCCAAGGTCGAGATCGGATCCCGCGCCATTGTCTTCGGTCTGGGCGGTATCGGGCTGAACGTTCTGCAAGGCTTGCGGATGGCCGGCGCGGATCAGATCGTCGGCGTCGATCTGAACGAAGACAAGGTTCAGATGGCCAGGCATTTCGGCATGACCGATTTTGTGAACCCGTCTAAAATTGACGGAGATCTTGTTGGACATCTGGTCGAATTGACCGGCGGAGGCGCGGATTACACGTTCGATGCCACGGGGAATGTCGAGGTGATGCGCGCGGCCCTGGAATCGGCCCACAAGGGTTGGGGCGAATCGATCATTATCGGCGTGGCTCCGGCGGGCGCCGAAATCTCGACCCGCCCTTTCCAACTGGTGACGGGACGCGTCTGGCGCGGTACGGCCTTTGGCGGCGCTCGGGGACGGACGGACGTTCCCCAAATCGTGGACTGGTACATGGACGGCAAGATCGAGATCGATCCGATGATCACCCATACTCTGGACCTTGAGGACATCAACAAGGGGTTCGATCTGATGCACGCAGGTGAGTCGATCCGCTCGGTCGTGGTGTATTGATTTCGCCGCGCTGTCGCGCGTCGACCCGCCGGGGGCGCTGCCCCCGGACCCCCGGAGTATTTTTGAAAAGAAGAACTCAGTTAGGGTATCTGCAGTCGCCTCTCAGCTCGACCCAATCGGGAGGATTCTTGCGTGAGAGGCCGTCATGTCCGTGACGGTACGCACCGCGACCCACCATGATCGCGACACGATTTGGTCGATGCTTGAGCCGGTCTTTCAGGCGGGCGAGACCTATGCGATTGATCGCAACATCAGCCGTGATGATGCCCTGAGCTATTGGCTGGCGGCCAATAGCTATGTTGCCGAAGAAGGCGGGCAGGTTCTGGGCACATTTTATATCCGGCGAAACCAACCCGGAGGCGGCGCGCATGTCTGCAACTGTGGCTATGTCACGGCGCGTGGCGCTGAAGGGAAAGGAGTTGCCCGATCGATGTTGGCGTTTTCGCTGGACGAGGCTCGGCGGCTGGGGTTCGAGGCCATGCAGTTTAATTTCGTTCTGGAGGAGAATGCCCGCGCTGTCGCGATGTGGCAGCGCAACGGGTTCGACATCATTGGACGTATCCCCCGCGCTTTTTACCTTCCGGACGGGCGCATTAGCGATGCTTTCATCATGCACCGTTACCTGTGACGGCAGGGCTTGTCATTCCGCCTCGAAGCACCGACATTCCCCTTCAACTGATTTGCCCTAAACGAGCGGAGCCGCCCAATGGCCGAAAACGACAAGAAGAACGACACCGACAAGCCCGAGACCGGCGGAAAGGCCGCTGATCTGTTCTTCAAGTCACGCAACGTGATCATCACCGGAGAGATCAACGACAAGTTGGCGCAGCGCATTGCAACGCAGTTGATTGCCTTGGCCGAGGATTCCGACGATCCGATCAACCTGTTCATCTCGTCGCCAGGCGGCCACGTCGAATCCGGCGACATGGTGCACGACATGATCAAGTTCATCCGGCCGACCGTGCGCACCATCGGGTCGGGCTGGGTGGCCAGCGCCGGCGCTTTGATCTTTGTCGGTGCGCAGAAGAAAAACCGCTTTTGTCTGCCGAACACACGCTTTTTGCTTCACGAACCGCGCGGCGGCATCGGAGGCACGGCGTCAGATATGTGGATCCAGGCAGAACAGATCCGCATTATGCGCGAACGTTTCCACAAGCTGTTTGCCGAGGCCACCGGTCAGAAGGTGGACAAGATCGCCCATGACACCGAACGTGATTTCTGGCTGAATACGGAAGAGGCGTTGGAATATGGCCTTTTGGGTAAGGTGATCAAAACCGCTGGCGAACTACCGTCCTAAACAATGCATATAGCCGTGCGGCATTCGCGCCGCACGGAATTCATTGGCGCCGGCAAGTGTCCTGACTTGTTGATCTGGTTTTTTTCAGGGGGCGACACCTGAGTGGGGCGCGCAAGCTGTGTGTCAGAGTTCGCCGCGCGACAATTTTCCAGCGACATACAGGGCCAAATAGAATGCGGCAATTACCACAGTTGTCCGAAAGGCCGTCCATGCAGACGCGAATGCCCAGACCATTCCGAAAAGACACATCCAGATCGAGCCAAAAAACACATAGAGACCGGGACTGTCAAAAATGATGGGTCTTCCAAACAGGTCGTAACCAATCCCAGAGGCAAACACCGATATCAGGGCGAAAACCATGACGATCGATCCGCCGATGGGTGAATTGCTGCGCACCGCCCCGTTGGCCCGTAAAGACCGGTCAGTCGGGTCATTTGGTTGATCCATCAGGCGTCAGCTTTGACTTCGTACTTGCACAAGAAGATATCGACGGCACCGGCCACGACACGCTCGATCTCATCACGGGTTGGTTTGCCCCGCAGCCCAAGCACCATCTGGAGGTGAAGTCCTGCCTTGCACAATTCAGGGAACTGATCGGCTGCCAATTCGATGTCATCGATTTTGAGATGGCCTTCGTCGACACCCTTGCGCAGAAAATTTGTCAGAATCTGTCGTACCATTGCTGGACCGGATTCGTAAAAATCACGCCCTATTTCAGGGAACCGCTGACTTTCACCAACCACGATCCGATAGACCTGCATCCCGACATCAGACAGGAAAAAACTGCTCATGCGCACGGCCGCGTCCGTCAGGGCCTGTCGCAAATCCCCTGAAGATTCGATCTGTTCAATTGCCGCGTCGGATTGCGCTTTGCATTCGCTTTTCGCAACCTCAAGAAACAACAGACGTTTATCGGGAAAGTAGCTGTAGAGCGTCGCCTTCGACACCCCCGCCTCGCGCACAATGTCGTCAACGCTGGCGCCTTCGAACCCATCGCGCAAAAATACAGTTCTGGCGCCTTCCAGGACCTGGTCCCATTTTCGGCCTTGCTTCACGACAGGTTGAGGAGCGTTCATCGGCATTCTCACTTAGCTTATGCTGAATATAAACTACTTAGTTCAGTTTTTTCAAGCTTTGAGACAGCGACGGCAAAAATTAGTCTTGTAAGATTAAACTCAGATGGTCATTTTTAGAACAATTCTAAATCGGAGATAGCTATGATCCCGGGTATTGCCAGTCGCCGTCGATTCTCTGACCTGACCGAACAGGAAATTCTTGGCCTTGCCATCTCGTCCGAGGAAGACGACGCCCGTATTTATCGCAGTTATGCCGAAAGACTGCGCGGAGACTATCCGGATTCCGCAGCCGTTTTTGATGGCATGGCCGCCGAGGAAGACAGTCACCGCCAGAAGTTGATCGATCTTCACAAGCAACGGTTTGGCGAAGTCATTCCGTTGATCCGTCGCGAGCATGTGTCAGGGTATTATGCCCGCCGCCCTGTGTGGCTTGTTGAGAACCTGGGCCTAGAACGCATTCGCGACGAGGCCGAAGCCATGGAGCGCGAAGCCGAACGATTTTATCGCGAAGCGGCACAGCGGACCTCGGATGCTGACACACGTAAACTGTTGGGTGATCTGGCCGCAGCGGAGGCGGGCCATTCCAACAAAGCCGAAGACCTGGCCGCGCAACATTTGAATGAAGATGCACTCGACAAGGAAGATCGCGAGGCCAATCGTCAGTTCATCCTGACCTGGGTTCAACCGGGATTGGCAGGGCTGATGGATGGATCGGTGTCGACCTTGGCGCCGATCTTCGCGGCTGCTTTTGCCACGGGTGACACCTGGAACACCTTTTTGATTGGCCTTGCCGCTTCGGTTGGGGCGGGCATCTCGATGGGCTTCACCGAGGCGGCCTCGGACGACGGTGCGATTTCAGGAAGAGGCTCGCCGGTAAAGCGTGGTTTCGCGTCGGGCATCATGACCACGGTCGGCGGGTTGGGCCACGCCCTTCCCTATCTGATCTCGGATTTCTGGACCGCCACGACCATCGCCATTATCGTTGTCTTTATCGAACTTTGGGCCATCGCCTGGATCCAGAACCGATATATGGAAACCCCATTCTTTCGTGCCACGCTTCAGGTTGTTCTGGGCGGCGCTTTGGTTCTGGCCGCGGGCGTTCTGATTGGATCAGGCTAGGCGCTGACATCGTTTTCAACGGCGTCCTCGGGCGTGGTGAATACGAACCGCTGATAGACCCGGCCGATGCCAATCAACGTCAGCCCCAACCCCAGGAATGACACGACGCGATAGAGCCCTGTCAGGTCGGACATGTCGAATAGGAACACTTTGGCGACGGTGATCAAGAGAACTGCCAACGAGGCATAGCGGAAGGCTTGCGATTTCCAACGGATGCCGAGCGCCAGCAGGACCAGCGAGAAAACCGTCCAGACGGCAGAATAGGCATAGATCTCGGCGTTTTGCGGAAGGGTGTCTGGACCCAGCGCGATGACGTTGCCCCAAAAAGCACGACGGACCTCAAGCGTCAGATCAATGAAGATCAGTATACCGCTTCCTGCGATCATGGCCTGGCGGATGCTGTCCGCCAAGTTGATCTGGCGAGAGCTTGCCATTGCAATCAACATTATCGCTGGCAGCAGGTAGGCGGCCCCAAGCAGGTTGAAGATTGGCCAGTTTCCGACAGGCTGCAGCGTGAACAAAGGATTGTTCGACACCAGCAAACCTCCGACGATCAAGAAAGCTGCCGCAGCCAGAACGCCCTGCCCGGCCATAGTTGCCCAGGGGCGGCTTTCTGCAAAGGGACGATACAACAAGAGACCGGCAACAACGATCCACCAGTTCGCTTGGACCGCGGAATCCAAGGCGTCCCACCTGGGGGTATAGATCGATCCCGACGTCCAAAGTTTCAACTGGGTGGCGACCATCAGAAAGGCAAAACCGACCGAAGCTATCTCGCACAGGGTGGCGGTGAGATCCTTTTCGTTGCGGGCAAAAATGCGCGCGGCAAAAAAGGTTGCCGCGGCAGGGATGCCATAGCCGTAGATCACCCAGCCAAAGGACCCAAGGATAGCGCCATCATATGTCAGGATCTGGGGATTCAGGGTCAGGCGCATCACGACAACGGCCAGAACGGCAAGCGCGATTGTCTTCAAGGCCTGCACCTGCAAGCGCGACCAAATCCATGCGATGGCGGCGATCTCGACCGCAAGGGCGACGGTCAGCCAGGCCTCGCGCAGCAGGCAGGTAAAGATCAGAGCAATAGCCGCAGTGACTCCGGCTGCATAAAGAGCGACCGGTTCGTCACGCATGTCATTGGGCAACCGGCGATTGACCGAGATTGTCGCCAACAAGAGAACCACGCTCAAGCCGACCGCCCAGAGCGACCAGTTGATTGCAACTTCAAAGCCTCCGATCCGCCAATAACCCATGATGAACATCAGGATTGGCATTAACGCCGACATCCCGGCCCACGCGGTCTTTGCCAGTACGCGCGACAATCCCAGGAATGCGCCCACACCGAACAGGGCAGCAAAGGCCCAAAGCGCACGCGAGAAGGCAAAGAATTCAGGCGGCATGACATATGGCCCGAACGCGTTCGAGGCCGTGTCTACGCCCAGCTCCTGCAATCGCGTGGGTAGCGTGATGTCATGAGGCTGGGGCCAGACCAGCACGGCGCCCAGCACGACCAATGCCGCCACGATCAATAGGCTTTCCAGGCTTGTACGCCAGATGCCCAAACCAAGGGCCAGCGCGGCATAGACTGCAACGAAGGTAAAAGCGGCCCCGTTGAAATCGGCCAGCTCAGCCATCACGATCAGCAAGACACCGGACATGGCAAATCCCAGCCCCGAACTGTGCGATACCACCGAGGCCACCCACCGCATGGTTGCAGTCTTTTCAGGCACAATTGGCAGGCGCGTGGACAGAACGGCAAAGGCTGCGGCAAGGCCCAGAAGATAGAGACTGACAACGCCCTGTTCGGTTAGGGGCCAGCTGCCAATCATCCAAAGAAGCGGCCACCCCAACGAGCCGATCAATGTCAGAACCGAGAACCAGCGCCATTGACGCCAGACCATCAAGGCCAATGCACCCAGGGTCAGCACGAAGAGATAGATGAACAAGGCGGCAGCGTTCGGATCAGAGGTCGAGATCAGCGCAGGGATCAGGTATCCTGCGATGGTTCCAAGCGCAGCGACGAACCATCCTTGGCGCAAGGCCAGCCCAAGCGAGGCATAGGCCGTCATTCCCATGGTCAGGAAGGCGGGCACCGGACCGATCAGCCCGTAAAGGGCATGTGCCGAATAAAGTGACGCGAGAATGGCAAATATGCCCGCAGCCGTCAGTGCGGACGGGACATAGTCGACCTTGGTGAACCTGCCGACCAGCGCTGGCGTGCGCTGCGCCCATTCGCCGCCCGCCAGCAAGGCACCCCCACCAAGCAGCCCCAGAACAACGCGTGCCAAGGGCGTCAGATAGCCCTGGTCGATGGCATAGGAAAACATGAACACCGCCGCCAAGGCCACCGTCACGCCCCCCAGCCAGACCATCCAGTTTGCCGCAAGACGCTCTTCCCAGGTCGGGCCTTCCGGCTTTTGGGGCTTTATCGATTCTGGCGGACGGTCAACCTTTGCGGGCTGGGTCGTGGCAGCATCGTCAGACTTGCGCGCGACGGCGGGAATGACAGTCGGTGTCTCATCGATTGCATCGTCCGTATCCGCCGGGGCGCTTTCAATCGTCGGTCTATCCCCCGACCGTTCCCGGACCTGCGTGGCAGCGACCGGTTTCGGCTGCTCGCTGTCTCTTGCCGTTTTGTCTCCATTGGCAATGACGGCCAGTTTCTGCTTCAATTCATCGACACGCTTTGAAAGCCGCCAAAGCCAAATCAAGCTGGCCATTGGCGCAATGACGACGAAGAATGCAAGAATTATGACGACTTCAATCATGGGATCACACTATCAGCCAGAAATACGAACACCGTTCATGAATAACGTTCACATTTTGAATGTCAAGTTCTGAATCCCAAAAACCACAATGGGTTTAGTCGGCGTCTTTGTCGTAAGCTTCGATGATTTTGGCGACTAGGTTGTGCCGCACGACGTCTTTGGCGGTAAAATAGTTGAATGATATCTTATCGATATCCTTCAAAAGCCGCTCGGCGTCTGCAAGCCCCGAGGTCACGCCGCGCGGCAGATCGACCTGGCTTCGGTCGCCTGTAATCACCATTCGGCTGCCCTCACCCAGACGAGTCAAAAACATCTTCATCTGCATTTGAGTCGCATTCTGCGCCTCGTCCAGCAAGACAAACGCATTGGACAGCGTGCGTCCCCGCATGAAGGCCAACGGTGCGATTTCGATGCGCTTGTCTTCGATCAGCTTGGCCAGTTGCTTGCCCGGAAGGAAGTCGTTCAGCGCGTCATACAGAGGCTGCATGTAAGGATCAACTTTGTCCTTCATGTCGCCCGGCAAGAACCCCAGACGCTCACCCGCTTCGACAGCGGGGCGCGAGAGGATGATCCTGTCGACATGGCCACCGATGAACATATTCACGCCGACGGCGACGGCCAGATAGGTTTTTCCGGTGCCGGCCGGACCGATCCCAAAGCCCATTTCATTGGCATAAAGCGCCTTCACATAAGCCTTTTGGGCGTCCGTACGTGGCTCTATCAGCTTTTTGCGGGTCTTGATTTCGACCCGGCCGCCTTGAAACAGCTCCATCTGATCCGCCGGGCCACCGCCGGGCGCGACCTTGTCGCCCCCCATTCGGATTTCAGCGTCGATATCGCCTGCCGCAATCTCACGGCCGGCTTCCGCACGCGCATAAAGGGCCTGCAACACTTCGGCCGCCTTTGCGATTGACCCCGCCTCACCGAAAATCGCCAGTTGATTGCCCTGGTGAACAATCTGCACGGCAAGCGCATCTTCGATATGTGTGAGGTTGCGGTTGAACTCACCGCAGAGATCAATGAGCAGGCGGTTGTCTGGAAATTCGACACGGGTTTCAAGAACGCCGTCGGTTTTTGTCGGTGGGGTCAGGGCACTGATGGCCAAATACGAAAACTCCGGTTCAAAGCCTATTTGACCCCAATGCTGCCAAGGCTTGCGACCCGGTGCAAGCATATCTCGTGAAGTTTCAACAAACTTTCACGAGATATTGCGGTTGCATGGCCCGAATCTTTCGAAGTGCCTTTCGATCTAGCAATTTTTCTTTAGTTTGCCATTTGGCAGGATGCAGTTGTCGTAGGGGCCTTCCTCTTCTGCTGGCGGATCTTCCGGCAAAGGATTGTCGGGCTCGGGCTCTTCCTCAACCGGCTCTTCAGGAGTCGGCTCTTCGGGTACCGGGTCTTCCGTTGGCGTTTCTTCGTCCGGAGTCGTGTCGTCAGGATAGCCATTCCATTCGTCGTTCGGTTCACCACCACCAATGGGATCACCGCCCGTATCTGTGCCATCATCCACATCTGAACTGGCCACGATGGTAATATCAGTACCAGTAAAGTCGTCGCCCACGTCCTGCGCCAGATTGGCGGACCCGCCGCCAATCGTCGACAGCGTGGCGATCCCAAGCCCGACCAACAGAACCGTTACGGCGGCAAAGTCTACCGAGATTGCGCCGCTCTCATCCGCGGTGAATTCAAATTTCGACATCGGGCTTATCCCAGATCGTTAAACACAACTGAGAAGAAGCCGGGAAAATGAATTTTGGATGTGACCGGATCAAGGCATTTTAAGGAATCCGTTTAGGATTCCGAAACAGTCTCGCCCTCAAGGGAATTACTGTGCGAGGATACAATGCGAATAGGCAAAAGCTCGCCCCGCTTGGCCTCGGTATTTGCGTAGACGGCGTGCAGATACTCGGACTTGCCGACCATCTGACCGTCCAGCCTTCCGGGCTTTTCGAACAACACTTTGACAGTGCGCCCCACCATCGAATCCTGAGCAGCGCGTTGCTGCCGGGTTAAAAGCGCCTGCAACTGCTGCAAACGGTCATTTGCGATACCGGCGTCCACTTGTTCGCGCTCAGCCGCCGGCGTGCCGGGACGGGTCGAGTACTTAAAGCTATAAGCCTGACCGTATTCCACTGTTTCGATGAGAGACATGGTATCCGCAAAATCCGCATCCGATTCCCCTGGGAAACCAACGATGAAATCCCCCGATAAAAGAATGTCAGGACGCGCAGCCCGAATTCGTTCGATCAGCCGGATATACTGTTCGGCGGTATGCTTGCGGTTCATCGCCTTCAACACCCGGTCCGAGCCGGACTGCACTGGGAGGTGCAGGTACGGCATCAGCTTTTCAATCTCGCCATGGGCCGCGATCAGCGCGTCGTCCATGTCATTGGGGTGGCTGGTCGTGAACCGGATACGCTCTAAGCCGTCGATGTCCGCCAGGTCACGGATCAGTCCCGCCAAACCGCCGTCGTGACCGTGATAGGCGTTGACGTTCTGGCCCAGCAGGGTGATCTCGCGTACGCCGCGCTCAACCAGATCGCGGGCCTCGGTCATGACCTTGTCCGCTGGGCGCGACACCTCGGCCCCGCGTGTATAGGGCACAACACAGAAGGCGCAGAACTTGTCACAGCCCTCCTGCACCGTCAGGAAAGCTGTCGGTCCGCGCTGTGCTTTTGGCCGCGATGACAGATGATCGAACTTGTCCTCTTCCGGAAAATCCGTGTCCAAAGCCTTGTCACCGCTGCGCGCCTTGGCCTCCAACTCGGGCAGGCGGTGATAGCTTTGCGGTCCGACGACCAGATCAACCATCGGCTGACGGGCCATTATCTCGGCCCCTTCGGCCTGGGCAACACAGCCCGCGACACCGATCTTGAGATCCGGTTTGGCATCTTTCAGTGGCCGAAAGCGCCCCAACTCGGAATAGACCTTCTCCGCCGCCTTCTCGCGGATGTGACAGGTGTTCAAAAGGATCATATCGGCGTCATCTGCCGTGTTCGTCGGCTCATAGCCCTGCCCGGCCAACGCCTCTGTCATGCGCTCGCTGTCATAGACGTTCATCTGGCAGCCGTAGGTCTTGATGAAAAGCTTCTTCGGCTCGGACATGGGACACCTCGTTTCAGGCCAAGCCTCCTACACGGCGCCTGCTCGCTTGCCAAGGGGCCGGACAGCGTGGAATAGATACGCTTCAGACAAAGGGGCGGCATCGGGCCATGCGGTTTTCAGGGTTGGATGAAATGGTAAGCGACCCAGCCATTGCACGGGCAAAAGGCCCTGTGGCTGCGATCATCGCCGAAGACGACGTCGAAGTCGATGCCACCATTCGCCATCATCTAGGCTTGGGTTTCAGGGAAGTCGTTCTGTTTGCACCCGGTGAATTAACCGTGGCCGCCGAATTGGAAGCCAGCGCTTTACGCGTCGACTATCCGACAATGAAGCTGAACGCGGTGGTCGAGATTGTAAACGCCCTGAACCGGGCCCTGCCGGAAAAGACCTGGCTCTATTACTGCTATAACGCCGAGTTTCTGTACTTTCCTTTCAGCGAAACACGCTCGGTTGGCGAAATGCTGGCCTTTCACGCCGAGGAGCGGCGGTTCTCGATGTTGTCTTATGTGGTGGACGTCTATGCGGCCGATCTGCGCAAGGCCGACAATGCCGTGTCACTGAAAGACGCTCATCTGGACAAGTCGGGCTATTATGCCCTGGCGCGCAATGGGGATGAGGGGCCAAAAGACCGGCAACTGGATTTTTACGGTGGGCTGCGGTGGCGGTTCGAAGAACATATCGACGAAGCACGCAGGCGCATCGACCGAATCGCACTGGTGCGCAGTCGGCGCGACATACGGTTTCGCGACGATCACACTTGGTCCGACGAAGAGCTGAATACCTACTCCTGTCCCTGGCACCACAATCTGACCTCGGCCATTGTGTCCTTTCGCACGGCGAAAGCTTTGCGCGTGAACCCGGCAAGTCGGTTCGATATCGACACCTTCCGCTGGCATAACTCGGTGCCGTTTGAATGGAAATCACAGCAGCTATTGGATCTGGGTTTGATGGAGCCCGGACAGTGGTTTTGAAATGACTTGCGGCTCAGGCTCTGCCCCGACCACAATGGGTGGTTTTGAATACGGTATTTTTTAGAGCACGCGTGGCAAAAGCGCGCCCAACACCAAGGTCGACAAACCTATCGGGCCAACGTCGCCTCGAAGGGGGCCAGTGGAAACACTGGGGCAAGGATCGCACGAAGCTCTTCTCGCCTTGGATGAGACGGGTTGGATAGGGTAAAACACACAAAGTCCGCCACCAGAGCGGCTTGCTGCTCGTATCCATAGGCGTGAAAGTCGGCCTCTCCCGGCGCGGCATAATATGGGTCGGCCAGGTGCAGGCTTTCGGCCACTGCGCGCAGCGGCGTGTAACCCGTCGTGGCCCGGTTCTGCCATTGCCACACATGGGTCAGTTCATGTGCGAACAAGAAGGCGTGCGGCAGACGAAGGCCGCGCGGCCAGACCAATACCATGTCACTGGAATAGAGCTCCGACCCGATCAGAATGCGGTTCCGGACGGCAAAGGCCTGCGGAGGTTGCGCACCACGGGGCTGCGGGGTGCGCACGCAGGCTTTCTCGGTTCCTTTCACGCGCGTGATAGAGGCGGGAACGGTTTCATAAAGCGGGGTGATTCCAAGGCCCTGGGCCACGCGTACTTGTGACGTGTCCAGTGTCGGACCAAAGAAGGCGTTGGCAAAGCTTTCCTCGGGCGCGGTCAACGGGCGCGAACATCCGGCAAGACTGACCAACAACACGGCCGTGACTGCCTTTCGAACTGAAACGCCAAAAATCACGAGGCCATCCTTTGTCCTACAACATTGCCGGGACCACCTGATCCGGCGGGCGGTGGCCGTCGTCGAAAGTCTTGATGTTGATGATCACGCGTTCGCCCATCTCGACGCGTCCTTCCACGGTGGCCGACCCCATATGGGGCAAGAGCACCACGTTATCCAAGGCGCGCAGCCGCGGGTTGAATTCAGTGCCGTGTTCAAAGACGTCAAGACCGGCACCGGCAATCTCACCCGCGCGCAACATACGTGTCAGGGCGTTTTCGTCGATGACTTCACCGCGCGAGGTGTTCACGATCACAGCCGTAGGCTTCATCAGCTTGAGACGGCGCGCGTTGATCAGGTGGAAAGTCGAAGGCGTGTGCGGACAATTGATCGACAGAATGTCGATGCGGCTGACCATCTGATCAAGGCTTTCCCAATAGGTCGCGCCAAGTGCTTCTTCGACTTCGGGGCGCAGACGCTTGCGGTTGTGATAATGGACCTGCATTCCGAAGGCCGCCGCGCGCCGCGCCACGGCCTGACCGATACGTCCCATGCCGAGAATGCCCAGCTGACGACCGCTCAGTCGCCCCCCGAGAAAGGCAGTGGGTGCCCAGCCATCCCATTCACCGCGTTGCATCACGGCTGTTCCCTCGGGAATGCGCCGTGTGACCGACAGGATCAGCGCCATGGCCATATCAGCGGTATCGTCCGTCACGACGCCCGGCGTGTTCGACACCAACACCCCACGTTGGCGGGCAGTGCCAACGTCAATGTGATCCACCCCTGCCCCGAAATTGGCGATCAGCTTCAACCTCTCACCGGCTTGCGCCAAGAGAGCCGCATCAATCTGATCAGTCAGCGTCGGGACGAGCACATCCGCGGATTTCATCGCCGCGACCAGAGCTTCACGGGAGAGCGGCGCATCGTCGGTGCGCAGCGTGACATCGAACAATTCCGACATCCGCTTTTCAACCGTCTCGGGAAGACGCCGCGTAACAACCACTTTCAAGTGTTGGCTGGGCATCGGGACGGGCCTCCTGTCTTTTCTTGTCCATCAGTTGCTGTCAAAGTGACAAGGAACCGAACGCGGCACAAGACGCCTTTCAAGGGGCGCGGCCATTTGGACCGGGCAGTAAAACGATGATCAGAATTTTAGTCGGAACAATTCTTTGTGTAATCTGCGCAGGAATCGCAACTGCGGCAGAGCGAGGCAAGGTCACCAACCTGCCAATCCCGCGTTTCGTGTCGCTGAAAGCCGACGAAGGCAACGTGCGCCGCGGGCCATCTCTCAGCCATCGGATCGACTGGGTGTTCACCCATCGCAACATGCCATTGGTTGTCACAGGAGAACACGGCCATTGGCGGCGTGTGCAGGACCGCGACGGCCAGGGCGGCTGGGTACACTATTCGCTTTTGTCGGGCACCCGCAACGTGATCATCGAAGCCGACCTGACCCCGCTGCATGTCAAGCCTGACCCCGATAGTCCGATCAACGCCTATGCCGAAAGCGGTGTCATTGCCCGGCTTGGTGCGTGCAGCCTGGATTGGTGCCGGATCATTGCCGGAGGGAACAAGGGATGGACGCCTAAATCCGCGCTTTGGGGGGTCGGGCCGGAAGAAATCCGAGAATAATCCATTCTCTTCGAGAAGCCGAATTTTTTTGCTTGACCTAAAGTTCACTTGAGGTCCTACCACCCTCGACATGAAATCAAACACAAGGAGCAGCCCAATGGCCGCAGCCAGACTTGAACATGTCAACATGACCGTCTCTGACCCCAAAGCTACAGCCGCCTGGATCGAGCGTATCTTTGATTGGAAAATTCGTTGGGAAGGCGTCGGAATGCAGACCGGATACACCGTCCACATCGGCAATGACGACAGCTATGTCGCACTGTTTTCCTTTCCCGAAACCACCGAAGCCAAGGACGACAGCTATCACACCAAGGGTGGTCTCAATCACTGGGCCGTCGTGGTCGACGATCTGGACGATGTGGAAAATCGCGTGGAAGCCGAAGGTTTTACGGCGATCAATCACGCCGATTATGAACCTGGGCGGCGGTTTTATTTCCACGACAACGACGGGATCGAAATCGAGGTTGTCCAATACGACTGAAAATTTCATTTGCCAGACCGACCGGCCCACGGCTAAATCGCCGCCATGCCGCAGGATCAGATCTCCACACCGCGCCCGCGCGTTGGTGAACAGGCCCGTGCTCTTCTGGGGCTCGGGCTGCCGCTGGTAGGCAGTCACCTGGCGCAAATGGCGATTGTCACCACCGACACGGTGATGATCGGCTGGTACGATGTGCCCTCGCTGGCGGCGTTGTCACTTTCGGGCGGCATCTGGTTCATCATCTTTGTCCTCGGCGGAGGCTTTGGCCTTGGCATCATGCCCATGGTCGCCTCGGCCCTTGCCCGTGACGCCGAACGCGAGGTGCGTCGCGTGACCCGCATGGGCCTTTGGTTGTCGATCCTGTTTGGTTTGTTAGTCACGCCGGGGTTTTTGATGGCGGAGGAGATTTTCCTTTTGATCGGCCAGGACCCCGAAGTCGCGCGCCTTAGCGGGCAGTATCTTTTGTGGCTGGGTCTTGCACTGACACCGGCACTGCTGGTCATGGTGCTGAAAAGCTATCTCTCGGCGCTCGAACTGACGCGCAGCATCCTGTTCATCACGCTGTTTGGCGCAGTCCTGAACGCCCTGTTCAATTATGCCACGATCTTTGGAAATTGGGGCATGCCGGAGCTTGGCATTGTCGGCGCTGGAATATCGTCCTTCCTCGGCAATTTCATCGCGCTCGTGCTTCTGGCAATCTACGCCATACGTGCGCGCCCCGAGCATGAGCTGTTCAAGAACTTCCACAGACCCGACTGGGAATACTTTCGACGCGTCTTCCAGATCGGCTGGCCCATCGGGCTGACCACATTTGCCGAAACCGGTCTCTTTGCCGCTGCCAGTGTCATGATGGGTTGGGTCGGCACGGTTGCCCTGGCTGCCCACGGCGTCGCCCTGCAAATCGCCAGCCTGACCTTCATGGTGCACCTCGGCCTCAGCCAGGCGATCACGGTTCGCGCCGGGCGCGCCTGGGGCACTAAGGATATCCCGCTTTTGCGAACATCCAGCCTTGCCGCCATGGGCCTGTCATTGTCCATGGCCGTCTTGACCATCGGCCTGTTCCTGATTTTCCCCGATTTCCTGATTGGCCTGTTCCTTGACCCCAACGACCCGCAACGCGACCTGATCCTCGTTACCGGTGCAAGCCTTTTGGCCATGGCCGCGCTATTCCAACTTGTCGATTCCGGTCAGGTGATGGCCATAGGAATGTTGCGCGGAGTGCAAGACACCCGCGTTCCGATGATCATGGCCATCGTGGCCTATTGGCTGATCGGCCTTCCGGTCAGCTATCTCTTTGGATTTCCTCTGGGCATGGACGGTGTTGGCATTTGGCTGGGGCTTTGTGTCGGATTGGCCGGCGCTTGCATTACCATGCAGCTTAGGTTTTGGCGCCGTTATGCGCGCGCTACAGAAGGTTAGCGAACTTCGCCGCGCACCCAGTCCGACAGACGGCTACGCACCGACTGTTCACCATCTTTGCCGGCCTGTTCGATCACGGCCTTGGCCTCGTTCAAATCGACACGCCGGATCAAATGCTTGACCGGACCGATAGACGCCGGGCGCATCGACAATGACCGCAGGCCCATTGCCGCCAAGGCTACCGCCTCAAGCGGTCGGCCGGCATCCTCGCCGCAGAAACTGACCGGCGTCCCCGTATCATCGCAGCGCTCAACGATCTGTTGAATGAACGTCAGGAAGCTGACGTTCAGAGAATCATAGCGTCGGCGCACCCGTTCATTTTCGCGGTCGGCGGCAAAGAAAAACTGCTTCAGATCGTTGCCGCCGATCGAGATGAAATCCGCCATCTCGAAGAACTGGCGTGGCGCGAAGGCGATCGAGGGCGTTTCAAGCATCGCGCCAATTTCGACCTTTTCGGGCAGCACATGGCCCAGCTTCCGCTCACGCTCGATCTCGTCCAGCAGGTGTTGTCGCGCGTCCTTAAATTCATCGAACTGAGCAATGAAAGGAAACATCACCGTCAATGGCCGCTCGTTGGCTGCGCGGATCAGGGCCTGAAGCTGCATCCGCATCACGCCGACCTTGTCCAGACCAACCCGGATCGCCCGCCAGCCAAGGGCCGGGTTCGGTTCTTCCTCGCGCTTCATATAAGGAAGCACCTTGTCCGAGCCGATATCGAGCGTTCGAAAAACCACACGTTTGCCCTGTGCGGCGTCCAGAACCCGCGAATAGATCGCCGCCAGCTCGGATCGGCGCGGCACTTTGGACCGCGCCAGGAACTGCAGCTCAGTACGAAACAGCCCCACTCCCTCGGCACCCGATCCCGCCAGCGAAGGCAACTCGGCGATCAAACCTGCGTTCATGTTCAGCGACACGATCGACCCGCACTTGGCCTCGGCAGGAAGAGAGCGCAGCCCGGCATAGCGTTCCTGCGCCTTGGCCTGCATCGCAATCTTGTCACGGAAGGCAGAAACGACCGTATCGTCGGGACGCAGATGAACCATGCCCTGGTCGCCATCGACCATGATATGGTCACCATTCAGAGCCTCTTGGGTAATTTGACCGCCGGCATGGACGATCAAAGGTATGGCCCATGCCCGCGCGACAATCGCGGCGTGACTTCCGACCGAACCTTGCTCTAACACGATGCCCTTCAGCTTGCCGCGTCCGTAATCCAGCAGTTCCGCTGGTCCTATGTTGCGCGCAATCAGAATCGGATCATCAGGCACCCCGTCTTCGGTATCGTTGCCTTGTCCGGTCAAAATGCGCAGCAACCGGTTGGACAGGTCATCCAGGTCTTGCAGGCGTTCGCGCATATATGGGTCTGCTGCCTGCCCCAAACGCTGCCGTGCCGAAGATTGTTCTTTTTCGACAGCCGCCTCTGCGGACAAACCCGCGGCAATGTCCTCTTCCATCCGCCGCAACCATGACCGCGAATTGGCGAACATCCGATAGGCTTCAAGAACCTCGCGTTGATCCTTATCGACCGGGTCCTGCCCGACAGATTGCAACATGGCATCGACCGAGATCTTCAGTTGGTCGACTGCGTCTCTTAAACGCGGTGTTTCTGCCTCGGGATCATCGGCCACCGGATTGGTCACAACCACGCGTGGCTCATGCAACCAGACATGCCCCTCGGCGACACCTTCCTGTCCTACCCCACCCCGGAACATCATCGGATTGGTGTGCAAAGCCTTCAGGGCCTCGCCCTCTCCGACGAATGCGCCCAGTTCTGTCATCTCGGCCAACACCATGGCGACAACTTCAAGCGCATAGACCTGGTCTTCCGAGAACCCGCGCGATTCCTTGGCCTGAACCACCAAAACGCCCAGCTTGTCGCCAAGCCGCTGAATGGGAACGCCACAGAACCCTGGAAAGACCTCTTCGCCGGTCTCGGGCATATACCTGAAACCGCGCGTTGACGGAGCATCTGCGACATTGACAACCTGCCCTTCGCGGGCCACCCGGCCAACCAGGCCTTCGCCCAGTCGCAGCCGGGTCTGGTGCACGGATTCCGCCTTCAGGCCTTCTGTAGCGCAAAGCTCCAATGTTTCGGAGTCGCGGAACAGATAGATTGAACAGACTTCGGTCTGCATGGAATGCGCAATAAGCTGCACGATATGATCCAACCGGGCCTGGCCCGCCGAATCCTCGGCCAGCGTGTCCCGAAGCCGTCCCAAAAGCTTGCGGCTCGCACTTTCAGTCTGCTCTGCCATCAATATCGTTTCTCCACGGGGCCGGTTCTCCGTGCCCGGAACGATAAGACCACAAGAGACCGCTCTGTTAAACGGAAAATGGCAAACGCGCCCCATGGAAAGGACAGTGGACAGGCGCTTTGCCCAAATCTTCAGCCGTTGGCTGATGGCAGGAACTGCTTTAGCACACTGTCGCGCGAAATCTGACCGATCCGCTGACCGTCGCTCATGACGGCGATGGGGGCACCAGCGCTCATCACTGCCTTGATCACCTCGTCGATTTCCTCATTTGCGTCGATCGCACCTGACGCAGCCGAGCCGGCGGGCTCCATGACATCGCAAGCGCAGAGCACGCCAAGGGGGTTCATATGCGCGACGAAGTCCGCCACATAGTCGTTTGCTGGTTGCGAATAGATATCTCGCGGCGTGCCCCATTGGACGATGCGCCCGCCTTCCATGATCGCGATCCGGTCCCCCAACTTGAACGCCTCGTCCAGGTCGTGGCTGACAAAGATGATCGTCCGGTTCAACCGGTCCTGCAGTTCAAGCAATTCGTCCTGCAACCGGGCCCGGATCAATGGATCGAGCGCCGAAAACGGTTCATCCATCAACAGGATGGGCGCCTCGGTCACAAAGGCCCGTGCCAGACCGACGCGCTGCTGCATACCACCTGACAACTCGCCCACCTTGCGGTCTGCCCAATCGGCCAGACCGACCAGTTCCAACTGCTCATCCACTCTTGTGCGCCGCGCCGCCCTTTGCAGACCGCCCAGTTCAAGACCAAGCCCGACATTGTCGCGCACGGTGCGCCAGGGCAGCAAACCGAATTGCTGGAACACCATCGCGACCCGGTTCAGCCGCATGTGTCGCAATGTTGCCGCGTCTGCGTGGGTCACATCCACGCTGGTCTCTCCATCTGCCACGATGACCTGCCCGCGCACCACCGGGTTCAAACCATTCACTGCGCGCAACAAGGTCGACTTCCCAGAACCGGACAATCCCATCAGCACAAGGATCTCACCCGTGCCAACGCTAAGCGAGCAATCGTGAACGCCCAGAATCTGCCCGGTTTTCTGTTGGATTTCTGCCCTGCTCATGCCCGCATCCATCTGGGGCAATGCGTCCAAAGGTTTTTCGCCAAAAACGATTGAGACATTCTCAAAGGTGACGGCGGGCGCCTTTTGATTGTTCATGACTTGCGCACCTCCAGCATCACACGCAACACCGTTGCCAAGGCGACGATCACGAAACCGGCCTCAAACCCAAGATCAGGTTTCATCCGGTTCAATCCGTTGAGCACTGGCTGGCCCAAGCCACCAGCCCCGACCAAGGTCGCGATAACCACCATCGACAAGGACAACATGATCGTCTGGTTCAGCCCCACCATGATCTGCGGAAAGGCCGATGGAATCTCGACCTTGACCAAACGCTGGATTGATGTGGCTCCAAAGGCCGTCGCCGCCTCGGTCAGCGCCGTCGGCACCGAGGATATCCCCAGATACGTCAACCGGATCGGGGCAGGAATGGCGAAGATCACCGTCGCGATCAGACCCGGCACCTGGCCAAGCCCGAAGAAAATCACAGCCGGGATCAGGTAAACAAAGGTCGGAAGGGTCTGCATCAGGTCCAGGATCGGCTCTAAGGCGCTGTACAGCCATTTTCTGCGCGCTGCCAGAATCCCAATGGGGATGCCAACCCCCATGCATACGATGCAGGACACAAGAATCAGCGTCAGCGTCTCGGTCGTCCGATCCCAGTACCCCTGGTTCAGGATGAACAGCATCCCCAGCGCCACGATCACGCATTTCTTCCAACTGCGCTGCAAAACCCAGGTCAGCCCGATGAAGATCACGGTCAATCCGACCGGACCGACGCTTTCCAGCCCAAGGGTCACCGTGTCGATCAAGGCATCCAAACCATCGGCCAGAACGTCAAAACCCAGCTGGAAGTGATCCTTCAGCCAATCAACCACCAGCTCGGCCCCGTCTCCAACGGGTATCTTGTTCTCAGTCAGCCATTCCATCATGGCACTGTCGCTCCCCACCCTTTTTTGCCCCTGCCCGCCTTCTCAAACTGCGCCAGGGCCTTCATGTTATACCTACGATCAACCACCGGAGCCACGCCATGTCAGACCTGATCTTCTACACCAACCCCATGTCGCGCGGTCGTATCGCGCGTTGGATGCTTGAAGAAGTCGGCGCCCCCTATGAAACCAAGGTCGTCGGATACGGCCCGGGCATGAACGACCCCGACTATCGCGCGCTGAACCCGATGGCCAAAGTGCCGACCCTTGTTCACGGCGACACCGTTGTAACCGAGGTTGCTGCGATCTGCTGCTATCTCGCCGATGCCTTTGCTGAAGCTGGCCTTGCCCCCGATACGGCCCACCGTGGGGCCTATTACCGATGGATGTTCTTCGGCGCCGGCCCGCTCGAACAGGCTGTCGTCAACGCCAGCTTTGGTTGGACGACTGAAGACCCCCGCGAACAGGGCAGGACCGGCTACGGCAGCCTCGATCGTGTCACCCAAACCCTCGACGGCCACCTCTCCGACGGGCGCAGTTTCTTTCTCGGCGACACCTTCAGCGCAGTCGATGTCTACGTCGGGTCCCAGATCGCCTGGGGTCTGCAATTCAACTCGATTCCGCAGACCGATAGCCTTGCTGCCTACGCGGCGCGTCTCATGGCCAGGCCCGCAGCGCTCCGAGCCCGCGAAAAGGACGACGCCCTCGTCCCCAAGGAAGGCTAGTCGCCCTTCTTCTTTTTCAAAGTACTCCGGGGAGGTCTGGAGGGGTAGAACCCCTCCAGCCAGTCGACGTGCGCCAGCGCGGCGACGCATCAAAGACCCAAGGCACCTTTCACGGCGGCCATACCGTCACCACCGTCCTTGGTGGTCACTCCGGCCAACCAGCCGTCCAGGGTGCCCGGATTGGCCGTTAGCCACGCGGTCGCCGCCTCATCCGGGTCTTGGCCGTCATCCAGGATCGCGCCCATGATCTCGTTTTCCATCGCCAGCGAGAACTCAAGATTGCCAAGCAGCTTGCCCACGTTCGGGCATTCGGCCGCATAACCTGCCGAAGTATTGGTAAACACTGTCGCGCCGCCCAGGTTCGGCCCGAACCAGTCGTCACCGCCCTCAAGATAGGTCAGCTCGAAATTGGCGTTCATCGGATGCGGCTCCCAGCCCAGGAACACGATGGGCTCACCGCGCCCGTCGGCGCGCTCGACCTGTGCCAGCATCCCCTGTTCCGAGCTTTCAACAACTTCGAACCCGTCCAGATCAAAAGCGTTCTGGTCGATCATGTCCATGATCAAACGGTTGCCGTCATTGCCCGGCTCGATCCCGTAAATCTTGCCGTCCAAGGCATCTTTCTGCGCGGCGATATCGGCAAAATTTCCAATCCCCAGATCAGCCGCTGCCTTGTTCACCGCCAACGTGTACTTGGCGCCTTCCAGGTTGGCGCGCACCGTATCCACGGTTCCCGCGTCGCGGTACGAGGCAATATCGCCCTCCATCGTCGGCATCCAGTTGCCCAGGAAAATGTCCACGTCCTTGGACGCAAGCGACGCATAGGTCACCGGCACCGAAAGGTTCTTGATGTCGGTGTCATAACCCAGCGCCTGCAACACAACGGTCGTGGCAGCGGTGGTCGCGGTAATGTCGGTCCAACCGACGTCCGAGAACGTGACCTCGCCGCAATCGGCGAATGCCGGGGCGGCGGCGACGATGGCAAGCATAGAGAGAGTGGATTTCAAGCGCATGTTAGAGCTCCCTGTTTTTTGTTGATTGACGAGTCAATTAAAAACAACATATCCCCGAGAGGACGTCAAAGGAAAGGTAAACATGCCAAAGCTGGGAATGGAACCGATAAGACGCGCCGCCCTGATCGACGCGACCATTGCTGAAATCGGTCATGCGGGTTCATTGGACGTCACGGTAAGCCGCATCGCCAAGCGCGCGGGCGTTTCGTCTGGCCTCGCGCACCACTACTTCGGCGGCAAGGATGACATCCTGCTCGCCGCTATGCGCCATGTCCTCCGGGTCTATTCCGAAGAAGTCCGAAGCCACCTGGCACAGGCCACCACCCCAGGCGAACGCCTCCGCGCCGTGGTCCGCGCGAGCTTTGCGCCGTCGAACTTCCAGCCGCACACCGTCTCGGCCTGGGTCAACTTCTACCTCCTCGCTCTGTCCTCGGACCAGGCCGCCCGGCTTTTGCGCGTCTATCGCGGCCGCCTACGTTCAAACCTCCTCCACGACATGCGTCCAACGCTCGGTGACAGCGCTCCGGCAGCCGCTGAACGCATCGCCGCCCTGATCGACGGCCTCTACCTGCGCCATGGCCTCTCCGACGCGCCCGACGGCGACGCGGCGACTGCTCTCGTCCTGACCGCGCTAGACCATGAACTGAAAGTACAGCCATGACCCGGCCCAACATCCTGATCCTGATGGTCGACCAGCTGAACGGCACTCTCTTCCCCGACGGCCCCGCCGACTGGCTGCACGCGCCTTACCTGAAACGCCTCGCCGCCAATTCGGTGCGCTTCAAGAACGCCTACACCGCCAGCCCCCTCTGCGCGCCCGGCCGCGCCAGCTTCATGTCCGGCCTCCTGCCCTCGCAAAGCCGGGTCTACGACAACGCCGCCGAGTTCGCTTCGGACATACCGACCTATGCACACCACCTGCGCCGCGCGGGCTATCAGACCTGCCTCTCGGGCAAGATGCACTTTGTCGGCCCCGACCAGCTTCACGGTTTCGAAGAGCGCCTGACCACCGACATCTACCCCGCCGATTTCGGATGGACCCCCGACTATCGCAAGCCGGGCGAGCGGATCGACTGGTGGTATCACAACATGGGGTCGGTCACCGGCGCGGGCGTTGCTGAAATCACCAACCAGATGGAATACGACGATGAGGTCGCCTTCAAGGCCGAGCAAAAGCTCTATGATCTTTCGCGCGGCGGCGACGACCGCCCCTGGTGCCTGACGGTCTCGTTCACCCACCCTCACGACCCCTATGTCGCGCGCAAGAAATACTGGGACCTCTACGAAGACTGCGACCACCTGGACCCGCAGGTCCCCGCCATGGCCGACAAGGATCACGACCCGCATTCGCAGCGCATCTTCGACGCCAACGACTGGCGCAGCTTCGATGTGACGCCGGACCACATCCGCCGCGCCCGCCGCGCCTATTTCGCCAACATCAGCTATCTCGACGACAAGATCGGTGCGATCCTCGATGTGCTGGAAGGCACCCGGCAAGAGGCGGTTATCGCCTTCGTTTCGGACCACGGCGACATGCTGGGCGAGCGGGGGCTTTGGTACAAGATGAGCTTCTTCGAAGGCTCCTCCCGCGTACCCTTGATGATTTCCGGCGCAGGTCTGAAACCCGGTCTGATCGAAACACCTGTCTCGACCATCGACCTCGCCCCCACGCTCTGCGACCTCATCGGCATCGACATGGCCGAAGTGGCCCCCTGGGTCTCTGGCGAAACCCTCGTCCCGCTCGCCACCAGCGGAACCCGCGAGACTCCGGTTGCCATTGAATACGCCGCCGAGGCCTCCATCGCCCCTATGATCTGCCTCGTCCAAGGCGGCTGGAAATACACCACCTGCCCCGCCGACCCCGAGCAACTGTTCCACCTTGTGGACGACCCACACGAGTTAACCAACCTCGCCACCGACCCAGCCCACGCCGACACACTGAACCGCTTCCGCGCCCTTGCCGCCGATCGCTGGGACCTCGACCGCTTCGACACCGAGGTCCGCCAAAGCCAGGCCCGCCGTCTCGTCACCTATGAGGCGCTCAGGAACGGCGCCTATTTCCCGTGGGACTACCAGCCTCTGCAAAAAGCCTCCGAACGCTACATGCGCAACCACATGGACCTGAACGTGCTGGAAGAAAACCAGCGCTTCCCTAGAGGAGAGTGATCATGACCGCCGACCCGAAACCAACCGCTTCGCACTTCATCAACGGCGCTTACATCGACGACCCCTCCGGCACGCCGACCCCCGTGATCTACGCCGCCACCGGCGAACAGATCGCCCAGGTCCACGCCGCCACGCCCGCCATCGTCGAGCGTGCATTAGCCGCCGCAAAGGCCGCCCAACCCGCCTGGGCCGCCATGACCGGCACCGAAAGGGGCCGCATCCTGCGCCGCGCCGCCGATATCATCCGCAAGTGCAACCGCGAGCTTTCCGAACTCGAGACCCTCGACACCGGGAAACCGCTGCAGGAAACCCTCGTTGCCGACGCCACCTCCGGCGCCGATGCGCTGGAATACTTCGGCGGCCTCGCCGGCAGCCTGACCGGTGAGCACATCCCTCAGCCCGGCGGCGACTTTGTCTATACCGTGCGCGAGGCCCTTGGCGTCTGCGTCGGTATCGGCGCCTGGAACTACCCGACCCAGATCGCCTGCTGGAAGGCCGCCCCTGCACTCGCCTGCGGCAACGCAATGGTCTTCAAACCCTCTGAAACCACACCGCTCTGCGCCCTCAAGGTCGCCGAGATCCTGACCGAGGCCGGCGCTCCTCCCGGCGTCTTCAACGTGGTACAGGGCATGGGCGAAGTTGGCGCGGCCCTATCCACCGATCCCCGCGTAGCAAAGGTCTCGCTCACCGGCTCAGCCCCGACCGGCAAAAAGGTCTACGCCGCCGCTGCCGCGGGCATGAAGCACGTCACCATGGAGCTTGGCGGCAAATCCCCCCTGATCATCTTCGACGACGCCAATCTCGACAACGCTGTCGGCGGCGCGATCCTTGGCAACTTCTATTCGACCGGGCAGGTTTGTTCGAACGGCACCCGCGTCTTCGTGCAAAAGGGCATCAAAGAGGCCTTCCTCGCCCGCCTGACCGAGCGCCTCGGCAACGCGGTGCTCGGCGACCCGCTGGATGAGGCAACCAATTTCGGCCCCATGGTCAGCGAGGCGCAACTGAGCATCGTCGAAGGCTACATCGCCAAGGGCATCGAGGAAGGCGCCCGCCTCGTCCACGGCGGCCACCGCCTGATCCGTCCTGGCCACTGGATCGAACCCACCGTTTTTGCCGACGTCACCGACGACATGACCATCGCGCGCGAAGAAATATTCGGCCCCGTCCTGTCGGTCCTCGACTTTGACACCGAAGACGAGGTCATCCAACGCGCCAACGCCACCGAATACGGCCTCGCCGGCGGCGTCTTTACCCAGGACCTGACCCGCGCGCACCGCGTCATCGGCCAGATCGAGGCGGGAAGCTGTTACATCAACACCTACAACCTTGCCCCCGTCGAAGCCCCTTTCGGCGGCGTAAAAGCCTCGGGTGTAGGCCGCGAGAATTCGAAGGAAGCGATCAAGCACTACAGCCAGGTCAAATCCGTCTACGTCTCGCTGAACGATGTCGAGGCACCCTTCTGATGCCCGATCTCACCGTCTATGGCCGCGCCACCTCGTCCAATGTGCAGGCGGTCATGTGGGGCCTCACCGAAATTGGTCTCACCGCCACGCGCCTCGACTACGGCTTTACTTACGGCGGCACAGACACGCCCGAATTTCGCGCAATGAACCCGAACGGCCTTGTCCCTGTCCTGAAGGACGGCGACCTGACCATGTTCGAAAGCTGCGCCATCCTGCGCTATCTCGCCGCCCGCTACGGCGACGGCGGCGCCTTCTGGCCCGCCGACCCCGTTGCCCGCGCACGCATCGACCAATGGGCGGAATGGGGCAAGACCAGCTTTTGCACCCGCTTCACCGGCCCGATCTTCTGGATGGCCGTCCGCATGAAGCCCGAAAACCGCGACGAAGCCGCCCTCGCCCAAAACATCGCGGCTTTCGACAAGACGACCGCCATCCTCGAAGATCAACTGTCCGACAAGACCTACGCCTGCGGCGACACCCTGACCCTTGCCGACATCGTCATCGGCCATTCGCTCTTCCGCTATTACACCATCGACATCCCGCGCCCCGAGCGCCCCAATCTCAAAGCCTACTACGACCGCCTCAAAGACCGCCCGGCCTTCGCCGAGCATGTCATGGTCTCCTACGAAAGCCTGAAAGAAACCTTCTGATGGAAGCCGATTACGTCATCGTCGGCGCAGGCTCTGCTGGCTGCGCCCTTGCCTACCGCCTGTCCGGGGCCGGGAAATCCGTGATCGTCGTGGAATACGGCGGCTCGGATCGCGGCCCCCTGATCCAGATGCCCGGCGCGCTCTCCTACCCGATGAACATGGGCCTCTACGACTGGGGCTATCGCTCGGAACCCGAACCCAACCTCGGCAACCGCCGCATGGCGGTCCCGCGCGGCAAGGTTATCGGGGGCTCGTCCTCGGTCAACGGCATGGTTTACGTCCGCGGCCACGCCCATGACTTCGACACCTGGGCGCAGATGGGCGCAACCGGCTGGAGCTATGCCGACGTCCTCCCCTACTTCAAACGCATGGAGACCTGGCACGGCCCCGACGGCTCGGACTGGCGCGGCACCGAAGGTCCCCTCCATGTCTCCCGAGGAACCCGCGAAAACCCGCTCTACCACGCCTTTGTCGAGGCCGGGCAACAAGCAGGCTACGAGGTCACGGCCGACTACAACGGCGAGAAACAAGAGGGCTTCGGCCCCATGGAACAGACCGTCTGGAAAGGTCAGCGCTGGTCTGCGGCCAATGCCTATCTGAAACCGGCGCTGAAACGCCCCAATTGCACGCTCGTCAACGGCCTCGCCCGACGCATCCTGATCGAAAACGGCCGCGCCACCGGCATTGAGCTGACCGAAAGCCTGACGCCCCGCGTCACCGCCCGCAACGAGGTGATCGTCGCCGCCTCCGCCATAAACTCGCCAAAGCTCCTGATGCTCTCGGGCATCGGCCCCGCCGCCCACCTCGCCGACCACGGCATCCCCGTGATCGCCCACCGCCCCGGCGTCGGTCAGAACCTGCAAGACCATCTCGAAGTCTATTTCCAGATGGCGGCTAGCCAGCCGATCACGCTGTTCAAGTACTGGAACCTCTTCGGCAAGGCGCTGGTCGGCGCTCAATGGCTTCTCACGCGCAAGGGTCCAGGCGCCTCGAACAACTTTGAAAGCGCAGGCTTCATCCGTTCGCGCGCCGGGATCGCCTATCCCGACATCCAGTTCCACTTCCTGCCGCTCGCGGTGCGCTATGATGGCAAGTTCGTCGCCACAGGCCACGGCTTCCAGGCCCACGTCGGCCCCATGCGCTCCCCCTCGCGCGGCGCGGTCACCCTGCGCTCTGCTGCGCCGACCGAAGCCCCCGAGATCCGCTTCAACTACATGTCGACCGAACAGGATTGGATCGATTTCCGAAAAGCCTTGCGCCTCACCCGCGAAATCTTCGCCCAACCCGCCTTCGCGCCCTTCACCGACCGCGAACTCCAACCCGGAGCCGAGGCCTCCACGGACGAGGCTCTAGACGCCTTTGTCCGCGATCACGCCGAAAGCGCCTATCACCCCTGCGGCACCTGCCGCATGGGAAGCGCGACCGACCCCATGGCCGTCGTCGACCCCGAGGCCCGCGTCATCGGTGTCGACGGCCTGCGCGTCGCCGACAGTTCGATCTTTCCCCAGATCACCAACGGCAACCTGAACGGTCCCTCGATCATGGTGGGCGAGAAGGTGGCGGATAATGTGCTGGGAACACATCTCCCGCGGGACGAAACACCACCTTGGGTTCACCCGGACTGGGACAGTGCACAACGGTAAAGGCGAACCGGGGCTCTGCCCCGGACCCCGGGATATTGAGCCCAAGAAGAAAGACAATTTAGGTCAAATTGTCCAAACCTTGCTCTTCTTCTTGGCGAAAATATCCTGGGGGAGCCGCGCGCAGCGCGGCGGGGGCAAAGCCCCCCCTATGCAGCTTTTTCCAGGCCAAAAGTGTCGTGCAGCGCCTGTACGGCCAGTTCCATATACTTGCGTTCGATCAGAACAGAGATCTTGATTTCCGACGTGGTAATCACGCGAATGTTGATGCCTTCGTTCTTTAGTGCCTGGAACATCTGCGCGGCAACGCCGGCGTGGCTACGCATACCGATGCCCACCACCGAAACCTTGGCGACGTTCTCGTCAGCGACAAGTTGTTCGTAATTCACCTCGCCCGAGGCTTTGACGGCCTCCATCGCCTGGCGCGCGCGGTCGACCTGGTTGACGGGCAACGAAAAGGTCATATCCGTGCGACCATCTTCGGAAATGTTCTGGACGATCATGTCAACGTTCACACCGGCCGACGCCAGCGGCCCGAAAATCGCAGCGGCGATACCCGGACGGTCGGCAACCGACAACAGGGTCATTTTCGCTTCGTCTCGGCTGAATGCCACGCCTGAAACCACATTGCTTTCCATGATATCCTCCTCGGCACAGACCAGAGTGCCGGCATTTTCGCCATTGTCTTCGAAACTGGACAGGACACGCAGGCGCACGTTGTATCGCATTGCCAGTTCGACCGAGCGTGTCTGCAAGACCTTGGCGCCAAGAGACGCCAGTTCCAGCATCTCTTCAAAAGCGATTTTGTCCAGTTTGCGGGCCTTGTCGGTGATGCGTGGGTCGGTCGTATAAACTCCGTCCACATCCGTATAGATATCGCAACGCTCTGCCCCGAAAGCAGCGGCAAAAGCCACCGCTGTCGTGTCCGACCCGCCCCGCCCCAGCGTGGTGATCCGCCCCTCGGGGCTGATGCCCTGGAACCCGGCAACAACTGCAACGCGCATGCCTTCGGCAAACTTGGCATTAATGTTATCGGTCGAGATTTCTTCGATCCGAGCCTGGCTATGGGCGCTGGTTGTTTTCAGTGGCACCTGCCAGCCCTGCCAACTGCGCGCCGGCACGTCCATTTCCTGCAGGGTCAGCGCCATCAGTCCGGCTGTCACCTGCTCACCCGACGACACCACGGCGTCGTATTCGCGCGCATCGTACAGCTTGGATGTCTCTTCGACCCAGCCAACCAGCTCGTTGGTCTTGCCCGACATGGCCGAGACGATGACGATCACGTCATATCCATTGGCAACCTCGCGCCCAATGCGTTTGGCGGCACGGCGGATGCGGTCCAGCGTGGCGACAGAGGTGCCGCCGAATTTCATGACGAGAATGGGCAAGGTGGCCTCGGGTCTCTGCGAAAAGTCGTGGACCTCTTAGAGTGCTGCGCCCCCGGGTGCAAGCAGGCCATCGACCCAGTCGGGCACCACCTGGCTGGCGGGGCCGACGATGTGATTGTCGAACAATCCAGCCACGTCCGAAAGGTCCAGGTTGATCTCGATGGTCTTTGCCCCGAACCGCCGAGCCTCGGACACGAAACCGGCGGCGGGATAGACCTGCCCGCTGGTGCCAACAGCCACGAACAGATCGGCCGTCTCCAGATGTCCCGCGATCTCTTCCATGTGCACCGGCATCTCACCGAACCAGACGATGTCGGGGCGAATAGAAGGCTGGCGACAGGACGGGCAAAGATCGGAAACACTCAAATCAACGTGAGTATCCCAACCGTGGTCACAGCTTGCACAAATAGCGCGATCAAGACGCCCGTGCATATGGATCGCCCTGGCACCGGCGGCCTCGTGCAGGCCATCGACGTTCTGGGTAACAATGATCACGTCACCGGAAAACTGGGATTGAAGGCGGGCCAGAGCAAAATGCGCCGGGTTTGGCAGTGCCGCACGCGCATTCCTGCGCCGCGCATTGTAAAATGCGTGCACCTTGGCTGGATCGCGCGCAAACCCTTCCGGGGTTGCAACGTCATTCAGATCGTACTTGGTCCACAGCCCGTCCTTGTCGCGAAAGGTCCCCAACCCGCTTTCCGCTGACACGCCGGCACCGGTCAGGACAACTATTTTCATGACCGTTTCCTCCTCGGCGACGCAATGCTACGCAAAGGACAACCTGAAGGGAAGAAAACCCATGCGCGTTCTTTGTGTCTGTCTTGGCAATATTTGCCGGTCTCCGACCGCAGAAGCCGTTCTGCGCCACCATGGTAGAGACCGGATTGACGTTGACAGCGCGGGCACGGCGGGCTGGCATGTTGGCAAACCGCCCTATGGTCCTGCGGTCGAGGCAGCCGCCGCGCGCGGATACGACCTGAGACCGCTCAGAGCACGCCAGTTCAGCAGAGCCGACTTTGACGCATTCGACCTGATCCTCGCCATGGACCAAGCCAACCTCCAGGACGTCGAAGCGCTGCGCCCTGAGGGAAATACAACACCGGCGCGTCTGTTTCTTGACTATGCACCAAACGGTGACCGCGCCGAGGTGCCCGATCCCTACTACACCCGCGATTTCGACGAAGCGCTCGATCTGATTGAGACAGCCACGCGCGGATTGCTGGAACAGCTGGGCTAGGGCCCTAGTTCTTGCAATAATCCTGGGCAGTTTCGCCAAAGGCGCGGTAGCGATCCCAAAATGCCTCGTCCCGACGACGGTCGGATGTTCGAGCCTTTTGCGCTTTTTCAGGGTCCGCAAAGAAACTGGCCGCGCGCTTTTGGTCCTGGGCTGAAAGGGTCAGATTGGCAACGCCTTGCAAACAACCGCATATGCGCCCCTGCCCTGTGCCCCGCTCCGACGTGAGGCAGGCGCGCTCGATCAGACCAGCACTTGCCGGAACGGCGAAAGTACAAAAAGCCCCGATAACTGCAGCATGCCGCTTCATTGCGTCCTCGCATTGTCGATATCCAAGTTTGCCACAGCGGATCGGTTCAGGCGACAGTTTTTCGTGTTGTATCGGCCCGGCGGCGTGACACGGCACACGTTCAAACCGCACCCTCCAACTCTCGGAGAAAGGGCAATCCTGCATGTACATTTGCAACGGTGCGCTTGGTCTGGGTCTGTTCACCATTCAGACACCGCAATGTTCCGCTGCAACAGTCGTGCGACGACTGACAACGCAACTCTTCGCTCCCAATGGCAATCTCGGCAAAAATCTGGCAATCTTCGCCACACAGGCAAAGAAAAAACAAAACGAGGCGCAAAATGGATCGTCGCATGGTGATCATGGGTGGGGCCGCCGCTGTCTTGGCAGGGTGCTCGACCAATTGGGAAGTGGCCTATGAAGGCAATCTGGATCCGAACGTCACGCGGACGTGGAACCTGAAGGATGTCATCGTTGTCGCTCCGGAAAGTCTGAGCGTATCCAACGCGAACACCTTCGCCCCTTCAGCAGATATTGTTTGGCACGGCGAGGCCTATGGGGATCGGCGCGCGCAGGTCGCCGCGGTGATAAACGACGGCATCACGCGGGGTACAAGCGAATTGCAGGGCAGTCGCCCCGTCACGATTACAGCGGTGGTACAGCGCTTTCACGGCGTAACCCCGATATCAGTGTCGCGCGCGCCATCGGCAGTTCACAACATCCGCTATACGGTACGCGTACTGGACGCGGAAACGGGCGTTCCTTTGACCGACGAACAGGTGATCACTGCGGACCTCGTGGCCTATGTTGGCTCGGCCGCTGTCGCTGCGGCGGTCAACGGAAACACACAGCGGGTGCGCATCGTCAATCACATTGCATCGATCACGCGCGGCTGGCTTGGATTCGGCCCCGACCAACGCCGCACCTTCACCGGCCTCGGGCGCTAGGCCGCAATATTGCACACCAGGCATCGCCCCGATAGGGTCCGCACCGAAAGGAGCGGACCCACATGAGACTTTTCGTCGGCCTCGGCAATCCCGGTGCAAAATATGCCGGAAATCGGCACAACATCGGCTTTATGGCTGTGGATCAGATCGCTTCGGATCATGGGTTCGGCCCTTGGCGCAACAAGTTCCAAGGCGTCATCTCGGAAGGTCGTTTGGGCGCGGACAAGGTCGTCTTGCTGAAGCCCGAAACGTATATGAACAACTCGGGCCAGTCGGTCGGCGAGGCCATGCGGTTTTACAAGCTCGACCCCGAGGACATTACCGTTTTCCATGACGAAATCGACCTCGCCCCAGGCAAGTTGCGCGTCAAACAGGGCGGAGGGCACGCCGGACACAATGGTCTCAGGTCGCTGCATGCCCATATCGGAGACGCCTATCAGCGCGTGCGCATGGGGGTCGGTCATCCTGGCCACAAGGACGCGGTGCCGGTCTTTGTGCTGAAAGACTTCTCCAGGGCTGACCAGGATTGGCTGGACGACATGCTACGCGGAGTGGGCGACGGCGCACCTCACCTTGCGGATGGCGACACTGGACGCTTTCAGAATGCGGTGGCTTTGCGGTTGAACCCGCCGCGATCATCCACCAGCCCCAAGGCAAAGATTGAAAAAACCGTCTCAGGAACACAAGCGGCACCGCCCGAGGCCGCCGCTGCCGACGACCGTTCGCCCCTGCAAAAGCTGGTAGATAAATTCCGGTGACCTCTGGCGCGCTCCCGGACCGAGCCGTGACGGTGAGAGCGGCCTTTGTTCAACAGGCACAATCTTGCAAAAAGCTTGGCTCGCCTTTCATGGCACGGCTCATGGACCTGATTGCCGAAAAACTGCAGGAAGGTTCGCCTGTCGCCAACAGGATCCTTGGCTGGACTGGCGACCCGGCACCCTCTGCCGACAGTTTACCCCTGCGTCTGGCGGGTGCGCTGCATGCTCTGCGCATTGAACTCCACGCCTTGGCCGATGTCTATCCGCCCAATGCGGTCGACGATGAAACCCTTTGGGCCGCAATCGACACAGCCATCAACAAGCATTCAATCCGCATCCTGCACTGGCTTGACCAGCCCCCACAAACCAACGAGGTCCGCCGCGCCGCCGTGATCCTGCCGGCCCTGGCCGTGGCTCACCAGCGCTATGACATGCCGGTCGAGTTGTTGGAACTGGGGTGCAGCGGCGGCCTGAACCTGCGCGCCGACAAGTTTCGCCTGGATGGCCCCCAATTTTCGCTCGGGCCAAAGGATGCAGGCGTGGTTCTGACGCCTGACTGGACCGGCATCGCGCCGCCTGAGACCGTGCCGCCGATCGTCCGACGCGCCGGAGTCGATCTTGCCCCCATCGATGCAACATCGACCGCCGGACGCCTTAAACTTCTGGCCTATCTCTGGCCGGACCAACCCGACCGGCAAGCCCGCACCACCGCCGCCATCGAAACGGCTCGGGACACCCCTGCCTCACTGTCCGCAGGTGACGCGGGGGCCTGGCTGACCGATGAACTCTTTGCTCCGGCGCGAGGCAGATTAAGGGTCGTGTTCCATACCGTGGCGTGGCAATATTTCCCCGAAGACACGGCCAATCAGGCGCTTGCCGCAATGGAAAACACCTCGTCACCGCTTGTGCGTATCGCCATGGAGGCAGACGGCGGTACTGGGGCGCTTTTGACGCTGACGCATTATCCGTCCGGCGAAACCCAACAGCTTGGCCGCGCCGATTTTCACGGTCGCTGGATCGAATGGACGCTGTAAGCGCGACCAGTCCCCGCAAAAGGAGCCAGACCAATCGATAAAGATGCCCCCATCAATGTCTTTGGTGATCCACTGGAGCCATGTTCACTTGACCCGGTCACCGGCTTTTTCCGAGATGGTGCCTGCAACACCTGTGCCCAGGACCATGGCAGCCACACAGTCTGCGCCATCATGACGGCCGAGTTCCTGGCATTCTCAAAGTACCTGGGCAACGATCTGTCCACCCCACGTCCCGAGTTCAATTTTGTCGGCCTCAACCCCGGCGACCAGTGGTGCCTGTGCGCATCGCGCTTTCTGCAAGCCGCCGATGAAGGGGCCGCTCCGCGCATACGCCTGGCCTCTACGCACCAAAAGGCCCTTGAAATCGTGCCTCTCGACTTGCTGGTCGACCATGCGAGCGCCGATTAATCCGGGGTGTCGTCGATCATTTCATCGATAAACAAGCTCAGCAACTGCGGACGTCCCGAAACGCCGGCCTTGCGATAAATGGCATTGGTTTGCGCCTTGATCGTTCCGTCACTGACACCGCGCAGATCGGCGATTTCCTGTGTCGAGAACCCCTTGATCGCGAAAAGGGCCACGTCTCGTTCAGCAGATGTCAGTGCCCACTCGGAAAACCTTTCCTCCAACACATCGCGAAAGGCGCTTTGCGCACGCCGCAAGGCTTCCTCGGCCTTTTGGACTCGCTGTCGCGACTGCCGCAACGCGAATGCACTGACGACGACCCCTGTAACCAGACCAACGGCAGCGCCAATCTGGATAACCTCGACGAACGCCCAACTCAGCGGCGCAACCGGCAGGCCCAACACCGAAATAAAAATGTCGGACACAAAGAAGATCGCGCAGGCCACCTGCACGACCAAAACCAACCTCAGAACAACTCGTCGGTTCACGCACCAAACCCCGGCGCGCTAACGGAAAGCGCCGCGCGATCAATCATCTGATCCACGCCCCGAATTCGAAGACCCTGGCCCGCTGTTGTCGCTCTCCTCTTCGTCGTCCTCTTCGTCATCGTCATAATCGGGATCGTCGTCGTCATATTTATCGTCATCATCGTCGTCGTCATCGTCGTCATTCTCTTCAACGCGTCCCGATGACTCATCATCATCGTACCGTCGAAGAAACCGGATGTAGTCTCGAAGGATGACACCGTTTACTGGGTTCACGACGATCTCGCGTTCGGCCTCGTCGCTTGTGGCGACAAAGCGCATCCGACCCAGAAACGTACGGCTGATCCTGATTTCCGAATACCCATCTTCGCGCAAATTCTGGACGATACGGTCGCGCACATAGTCATTCTGCGCGGCAGCGGGCACCGCAGCGAAGACAAGAAGAATAACAAGGGCAAAGTATTTCAGCATACTAGATCACAATCGGCAGGCCTTGCAGCTTTTGCAAGACCCACCAAATCGCAAACTTGATGAAGCCGACGATCAGTCGTCATCATCATCATCATCATCGTCGTCGTCATCATCGTCGTCATCGTCATGATCATCATCGTCGTCGTCATCATCATGATCATCGTCGTCATGATCATCATCGTCATCCGAGCCTAGGAAATCCTCATCGCGGGTATCGATTTCAAAACCTGTGCGCCCGGCATCGTCGCCAGCGGCTTCGGTTTCGCGCTTGAGTATTTCTCCTGTTTCGCGGTCGATAATAAGTTCAACCTTTTCGTTACCACGCACGGCTTCGATTTTGGCCTGAGTTGGCCCGTTCTTTAATTCGATGAAGTCAAAGCCCTCGGCCCTCAGCCCGGCGATCACGTCGTCTGTCGCTGCGCTTGATGTTGCGCCGGATGTCGTAGCGGTGCCACGGACAAAATCACGATCGCGTTGACGAATACTCAATCCGGTACGGTTTTCTTCGTCCGCATCTGCGCGTTCCTGTTCCTGCTTAAGGATCCGGCCAGTTGCACGATCATAAATGACCTCCAGCTTGCTTGTGCCCTTGATCGCCTCGACTTTGACCTGGGTGAGACCGTCCTGGACCTCGATGTAATCGAACCCCATGTCCTGAAATTTTGAAACCAGGGCATCGGTGAAGGGGTCGGCGTGGGCCGAGGTGAACCAAAGCGCAGCGGCGGCGAAGGTGGCGGCAAGAGTGCGAGACATGGGGGCATTCCTTTTTCTGGGGCACGAAGCTGTGCATTACATGCGCCCAGTTGCCCTTGCCCTGGGAGTCGACGCTATGCCCCTGAGGTTTAAACCACTCTCGTTAAACAGGGGGCATATGGCCATAAACGAAAAATATAGATGGCCCGAAAACGCAAAAACCCGGCCAAATGACCGGGTTTCTGCAAAATATGGGGGCTGGCCTAGTGCAGTTTGGCCTGAACCGTTCCGATCGCGTCGTCGATCAGCGATCCCGCCTTCGCCGCGGACATCTCTTTGGCCACAACATCGCTGGCGGCCTTGATGGCAATGCGAACGGCTTCGTCGCGAACCTGGTTGACAGCGCTGGTCTCGGCCGAAGCGATCTGATCCCGGGCCGCCTGGACCCGACGTTCAATCGATGTCGCCAGATCAGCCTTTGCCTGTTCGGCCGCTTCCGCAGCACCTTCCTTGGCAGCAGCCACGATCCGATCGGCCTGTTCCTGAACTTCCAGTTGCTTGCGTTCATAGCTTGCCAACAGCGACTGAGCCTCTTCGCGCAGCGCACGCGCCTCGTCCAGCTCGGCCTGGATGCCCTCGGCCCGCTTGTCCAAAAGCCCACCCAGAATGGAGGGCACCTTGAACTTGAACAGCACAGCCACGAACAGGAAGAACGAAATCGCAACCACGAAATCCGTGTTCGATAGCGAATAGAACTCGGTCGAGAACGGGTTCTTGGACGCAGCGAACGCCGGGCTGGCGGCCAAAACGGAGGTGACGGTCAGTGTCTTTTTCATCGCGTCATCCCTTCGCTTGCTCGGCAACCGCCGCGTCGACGGCGGCATCGTCCACATCAACGCCAAGTGCTGCGACAACTTCCTTGGCTGTATCCTTGGCCACGTCGCGCACCGCTTGGGCCGCTCCTTCGCGGATTTCAGCGATCTTGGCTTCGCTTTCAGCAGTCTGCGCCGCAATCTCGGCGTCTGCCTTTTGCATGGCGGCATCGACCTCGGCCTGCATCTCGGCCTTGGCCTCGGCTGCAATCCGTCCGGCTTCCGCGCGTGCATCGGCCAGCGCCTTTTCATAAGCGGCCTCTGCCTCGGCGGCTTTCGCTTTCAGCTCTTCCGCGGCGGCAATGTCATTTGTGATCGTGCCGCGTCGCTCTGCCAACACGGATGCGATCCGTGGCAAAGCCACTTTCGACAAGACCAAGTAGATCACGATTAGCGTGACTACCAACCAGAAAATCTGGTTCCCGAATGTCGAGAAGTCCAGCTGCGGCATGCCCGCCTGTTCGGCGGCACCGTGTGCGGCTTCTGTTGTATCCGTCGCCATGGCGACCTCCTCAAACCTTTGTCAGACCACCGGGCGGACCAAACGACCCACCCGGCACGTAAGGATGTCGGGGTCTTAGACGGCGAACATCAGAAGAAGCGCAACGAGGAACGAGAAGATCCCCAGGGCTTCCGAGAACGCGATACCGATGAACATCGTCGCGGTCTGGCCACCAGCGGCCGAAGGGTTGCGCAGGGCACCCGACAGGAAGTTGCCAACAACGTGGCCCACACCGACGGCAGCACCGCCCATACCAGTACAAGCAAGACCGGCACCGATATAGGCACCCATTTGTACGACATCACCTTCCATAGCTTTTCTCCTTACGTTGGAATTAGCGTGATTACAGTTCGAACCCGATCAGTGGTGCGGATGCAGGGCATCCTTCAGGTAAACACATGTCAGGATCGCGAAGACATAGGCCTGGATGAATGCAACAAGCACCTCCAGCGCATAGATGGCCGTGATGGCCAGGATCGACACCGGGGCAATCCAGATGATGCCCGCGAATGTCGCGAAAACTTTGATAACGGCGTGTCCGGCCATCATGTTACCCGCCAAACGAATTGAATGGCTGACCGGGCGCACAAAATAGGAAATGATCTCGATGATCGCCAGAACCGGGCGCAGCACCAGGGGCGCCGAGCTGATCCAGAACACGCTCAGGAACCCGGCGCCGTTCTTGACAAAACCCAGGATCGTCACGGCCAGGAACACCGCCATGGCCATGACCGCGGTCACCGCGATGTGGCTGGTCGTGGTAAAGGCCAGCGGCAAAAGCCCCAGAAAGTTCGAAAAGACGATGAACATGAACAACGTCATGATGTACGGGAAGTACTTCAGCCCGTCCTTGCCGGTCACGTCTTCAACCATCTTGTAGATAAAGCCATAGGCCAGTTCGGCAATCGACTGAACCCGACTTGGGACCAACGCGCGGCCCCGCGTGCCCAGAACCAGAAGACCGACGATGCATGCGATGGCCAAGACCATCCAGAAGGTCACGTTGGTGATCGTGAAGGTGCCAACCGGCCCGTCGCCAAACAACGGCTTGACGATAAACTGATCCATCGGGTGGAACGCCAATCCACCTTCTTCCGATCCGTGCGCCTCTGAAGCCATGTCAGTCCCTTTCCGTCTCGTCGCGCGCGCCCTCGGGCGCCTGCATTTCTTCGGCGGTGCGCATCATTGTCTTGATGCCCGCCGCAAATCCAAAAAGCGTAAATATGATCAAACACCATGGAAGAGTGCCCAAAACCATATCCAGCCCGTATCCTATGGCGAAGCCGACACCCAACCCCGCGACCAGTTCGATCACCATCCTCCAGGCCATCGAGGCCATGGAATAGTGCTCGTCTTGATGACGCTTCGGCGTGTCGGGGACGCGCTTTTCGGCCAGTTTCGCCTCCAGCGCCTCCAACCGATCGAGCCTTTCTTGATCGGTCTCGGCCATGCCAAAGCCCCCATAAGAACTTCCGGGCCTGTCTATGAACGCACCCCCCTCGAGTCAAGCGGCAGCAGGTCGCAGGCAAAACAGGGCCAACATACTGATAAAGATAACTAAAACCTGCCGTGTCTCGACCCACACCAAATGCGGCCGTCGTCGCCCTTATTCAACCATCTGGTTGAGAGTCAGGCCTGCCTGCTTCTTTTTGGCCCAAGTATCCCGGGGGAGTCGGCCCTGGGCCGACGGGGGCAGAGCCCCCGGTGCTCGTCCGTGCGCCGCAGCTTTCGGTTGACGTGGCCCCGGCACAAGCGTCACATGCCAAGCCATGACCACGCTCGACACCATTTTCGCCGCTCTTGCAGACCCAACGCGCCGCGCCATCCTGTCGATGCTGTTGGAGGACGACATGGCCGTCACCGACGTGGCCGAGCCTTTTGAGATGTCGCTGGCCGCGATCTCGAAACACCTGGGCGTTCTGACCCGCGCAGGACTGGTCAGTCAGGAAAAACGAGGCCGCGTGACCTGGTGCAAGCTGGAACCGCACATGATGAAAGACGCCAGCGTCTGGATGCAGGGATTTGGTCAGTTCGACCCTGTCGATCTGGATGCTTTTGAAGCCTTCCTCGCCCGCGAACTGCCCGACTCGACCTGAATTACCAGGATTTCGCCTCTTCTTTCAGGAACGACAGGAAAGCCTGCACCTTGGTGGTGCGATGCAAATCCACGTGGGTCACCAGCCACAATGGCGCGGTCCATTCGGGTCGTGGCTCGAAAATCTTAACCAATCCCGGCAAACGCTCGGCCTCCCAGACCGACAGAAAACCAATCCCCACATCGTTCAGAACAGCGTCCCGAATGACACGATTGTCAGTGGCTCGGAACACGATCTGTTCGGGTTCAACCTTTTCGACCAGCCACCGGAAGAATGGCGCGCGCGATCCGAAATCATCAAGACTTACAAAGGTATGGCCATGCATTTCGTCAATCGACGTTGGCTGGCCGTGGCGCGCGATATATCCTTCGGACGCATAAAGCGCGACGCATTGCGTCAAAAACGGCTGTACGACGTTGTCTGGATTGTCAGGCTTGTTTCCGGCCCGCACGGCAACGTGGGCTTCCCCGTATTCAAGTCGCAAAACCTCTTCGCCAGTCAAATAGCGGATAATCAAATCGGGATAGTGTTCCTGAAACCTGACCAGTGTCCCGGTCAACTTGGTCGACAGCGCTGCAAGCGACGTTACGACCAATTCGCCGGACACCTCATCGCCCCGCCCCTTGATCCGACTGACAAGTTGTTCGAACTGGTCGTCTGTGGCCTGGGCCACCTGCAACAAATCGCGGCCAGCCTCGGTCGACGAATACCCCCGTGCATGGCGCTGAAACAGCTTCACACCCAAACGGTTTTCCAGGGAATCGATATGCCGAATTACGGTGGCATGGTGTACGCCCAGTTGTTCAGCCGCCCCGCTGACGGTCCCCATCCGGGCAACATGATACGCGGTTCGAATCTCATCCCATGTGCTGATCGACATTTTTTGACCTCTATTATTCGCAGCCCTGCCTTATCGCGCATTTCTGGAGAGAGAAAAGGCGCTTTCGCCCCCCTCACGCAAAATTGCACAGAACTGGTTCGAAAACTCCCAATTTTCTCGTGGCCCATCGCACGTAAGTCTTGCGCAAACGAAATTGAAGGAACTGAAGACATGACCACCAACATTCTGCGCGTCGACGCCTCGGCCCGACAGACCGATTCCGTCACCCGGTCTTTGAACGACCAGATCATCGAAAAGTACCAGGCCGCTGGCCCGACTTCCGTGACCGAGCGCGATCTGGCCAATCCTCTACCGCTTTTAACCGAAGCCTGGGTTGGCGCGAACTTTACTCCAAAGGACGACCGCAACACTGAACAAAGCGCCGCCCTGGCCCTTTCGGACAGCCTGATTGACGAGCTGAAAGCTGCGGACATTATCCTGATCGGCCTGCCCGTCTATAACTTTGGTGTGCCGGCCGCATTGAAGGCCTGGGTCGACCTGATCGCTCGTGCCGGAGAGACTTTCCGCTATACCGAGGCAGGCCCAGTCGGGCTTTTAGAGGGCAAACGCGCCATTGTGACCGTCGCCTCTGGCGGTACGGAAATGGGGTCGGAATTTGATTTCGCGACCGGCTATGTAAAGCACGTCCTCGGTTTCGTTGGGATTACCGACGTCACCTTCGTGGCCGCTGACCGTTTGGCCATCGACGCGGACGCCAGCATTGCCAATGCAAAGGCCAGCATCGAAACACTGGCGGTCGCTGCCTGAAGTTCCCCATAAGGGCCGCGCAACCACAGGTGCGGCCCTATTTGATCCAGAGCAAGGCACAACAGTGAGCAGCAGCGCAAAAATAGCTTAACAAAGGAGAACTCCTCATGAGCTATAAGACCCTCGTCACTGTTGTTCGCCATCCAGACCACGACTCCGCCCATCTTGAAGCCGCTATCGCACTGGCCAAGGCAGAGGACGCGCATTTGCACGTTGTTGCCCTGGGCATCGAACGCGTTCCCCCCGAAGCCTTTTATGGCGGCACAGCGTCGATCGCCGTGCAGGGCACATTGACCAATGCCATCGAAGATGCGGACGCCGCAGAGAAAGCCGTCGCCGAACGCCTAAATCGATCCGACGCGACAGCAGATGTGCAGCGCGTTGTCGCTCAAATCGGGGCGATTTCGCAGGTCGTGGCGCGGCTGGCCTCACTTTCGGACCTGGTTATTCTTCCCCAGCCCTACGGCGAAAATCGCCATGCTGAAGATGTCGCCATTTTGGAAGCGGCACTGTTCTCAACGCGGACGCCAGTTCTGGTTCTACCGGCAGGCGTGCAAGACGCACCCGCCGCCAGGAAGATCGTGATCGCCTGGAACCAATCCGCCGAGGCTTTGGCCGCGACACGGGCCGCCTTACCCATGCTGAAGGCTGCGGACATGGTCGATATACTGGTGATCGATCCTCCGAAACACAGCTCGGGCCTGGCTGATCCGGGGGCCCAACTGGCCGAAATGCTGGCACGCCACGACGTTGTCGTTGATGTGTCCGTCGTTGCGCAGACGATGCCAGCGGTTTCAGACGTTATTGACCGTCACGTGTCCGATCAGGGTGCCGATATGGTCGTTATGGGCGCCTATGGGCATTCCCGACTTATGGAGGCCATTCTGGGCGGCGCCACGCGCAACATGTTGGAGAAGTCGCGCGTTCCGGTGCTGATGGCTCACTGAGCGTCGATATCGAACACCACGCCGACCGAGATCCGGTACTCTACCTGCCCCGAAGCTATCGGAACCGCCGTGGCTTGCTCCATCACGGCGGCCCGCATCATCGGCGCGGGGGGTGTTGCTCCACCACCCTCCGCAATCGAAACAACGCCGCCCAGAGCGACCCCGGCGGTTTCGGCCAAAAGTTCGGCCTTAGCGCGTGCGTCACGAACCGCCAATTGGCGGGCTTCGTCCTCCAATGGGCGCGGCTCGGCGACTGTCAGCGTCAGGCCGTTCATACTGTTGGCACCCGTCCCGACGACGGCGTCCAGTACTTGAGGAAGGTTAGTCAGGTCGCGCACCCGAAGCGTCAGTGTATTCGATGCAATATAGCCAGCCAGAACCGGAGGCCCATTCTTGGTGTGATCCCAGCGCGGCGACAGGTTGACTGATGATGTCTGCACATCAATCGGCGCAACGCCCGCGTCGGTGATGGCATCCAATACCTTGGACGTTGCCAGGCTTGTTGCATCCATGGCCGCAGCCGCCGTTCTGGCATTGCGGGTCACACCCAGATTGATCACCGCCATATCGGGCTCGGCCTGCACGACGCCGACGCCATTGACCGAAATGGTGCGGGCGACATCCTGCGCCAATGCGGGCGCAGACAGGACAAAGACGATGCTCAGAAAAGTACCTAAAATTTTCACGGCATGGCTCCCATTGATTGCGCCCCTTTGCTCACAGTCTAGCCGCCGGAAAATTAACCTGCACGGGCCAATTTCCGCCGGTGGCCGGGTGACGGCAATAACCTGCCATGCTATCTCTGCGCCATGACGTACCGTTGGGGATTTGATCTTGATATGGCAGCAATCCGGCTCATGCGCCGGGAGGCAGGTCAATGGCATGAAATTGCTATAGAAAAGATTGACGGGCCCGACATTGAAGACCGGCTTCGCGCTATGGTTGAGCGGGTCGAAGATGGACAGCCGGTCGACCTGTTTCTGCCAAGGGATCAGATCCTTTATACAGACGTTCCGGTCTCGTCCGAAGACAGTGCCCTGGACGAAATCGAAAAAGCCATGGACGGGCGCACGCCCTATCCACTGGACGATCTTGAAATCGACTGGGAAATGGTCGCGCCCGACACGGCGCGGGTTGCCGCGATTGCGCGGGAAACCCTGGACGAAGCCGCGGCCTTTGCCGAGGTGCGCGGGCTGTCTGTTTCAGGGTTTTCGTCACTTGCGGACAAAAGCGATTTTCCGCGCCTTCCCGATTTTGGCGGAGAAGGTCTGTTTGACGACGAGGATGACTCAGACTCTGTCGAGGCCGCCGTCGCTGCGGCGATGCAATTTGCATCCAAACGCGAAACTTCGCGCCCCAACGGCCCGATTGCGACGCTTACACCTTCGAAAGAGGGTGGCGCCGAACCCGTCTTGCGAGTCGACGATCCGACACCGGTGATGCGGGTGACTTCGCGCGATGTCGCCCCGCTTGATCCCGGGGCGCCCATGGAAGCGCCGCGTGTGGAACCCAGGGTGCGCACAGATATCGCCGCTGCGGCAGTTTCGCGTCAAGTGGCCAGCCTGACACCGCCCGAAGCGCTTCAAATCAAGCAAAATGGCACCGGGCAGATGCGGACTGCCGCGGTCTTTGTCATTGCGTTGCTGCTGACCGTTGGCATTGCCGCTGTTGTTTGGAAAATCCTGCCGTTCGGCCCCCCTCAATCGGCCGAGGTTGAAGCAGTTGAGCAAATACCCCAGACCCAATTCGGACTGGCGAAGCCGGAACCGCGCCCAGAAGGCCTTGCCATTTCACCGCCCGAGGTCGAGACAGCTCAGACACCCGTCGAACCGGTCACGACAGACCCCGTGACACCACTCGAAGTCGAGGAAGCTGCCGCACCCGAACCCGAGCTGCCGCAACCTGCGGTGCTGGCGGAAACCGGACTAATTTCTCCGCCGGTCGCTGGATCGACGCCGGTGTTCGCAGCGCTGACAGCGGCACCAACATTCGACGCGCCCCCAAAACTTCTCAAAGCTCTTCGATCAGGCGAAGGTGTTCCGGCCCACGACCCCAAGCCCCCGGTCGAGCCGACGCCCCGGGCGCTCGCGGTGGCCTTGGTAATGGACCCGGCCCAAGGGGTCGCGCCCGACGCAGTCCCATCCGGCGGCTTCGAAAATCTCGAAATCGCCCCGTATGAGGCCGCTTCGCTTTCATTCGATCCGGTCGCCTTGCCGGCCATCTCTGCATTTGATGTTGACGCCCTGCCGCAGGTCGCGCCTGCACCAGAAATTTCCGCGCCTCAAGTTGCAGCGCTTCCTTCCGTTCCAGAGGTCATCACCCCAGAACAGGAACGAGACGTTGCCGAGGAAGGCGACCAGCTCTCCGCTACGGACCTGGCAACGCAACTGGCCTTGGAAACCCTCGACGAAGGCACGACTACAGCAGAAACGTCCCTGCCAAGCCCGACCGAATTTGCTGCCGCCATTCAGAAACGTGCTCCCCGCTTGCGCCCTTCTGGTTTCACCGAAGATATTGAACGCCAGAAGTTCAACGGTCGCACACGTGCCGAGCTTGCGTCTGTCCGGCCGTCTCATCGCCCGGAATCGGTTCAGGTCGCCGCTGCACGGGCAAGCGAACCCGCCCCGGTCTCTGAACTGGCTGTCGAAACATCACTTGCCCCTCCGGGTCGGCCAAACGGTTTCGATCAGATCGTGGCTGCTGCACTTGTCCAAAGGGAAGCCGACAGGCTGACCGCATCGCTGGACTATCAGACACCCGACACGTCGGCGGCGATCGAAGCCGCGCTCGAAGCGGATGCCGAACCAGAAACGCGCCCGCAGGATACACCAAGGCTTGTTATCCCGTCGAATGCATCGGTAGCCAGGCAGGCCACGATCGACAATGCCATTCGCCTCAACAAAGTGAACCTTGTTGGGGTTTATGGCACGCCCGCGGACCGTCGCGCTTTGGTGCGACTTCCTTCGGGTCGCTATGTCAAGGTCAAGGTCGGTGACCGTGTAGACGGGGGAACCGTCGCACAGATTTCCGATAACGAGTTGATATACCGCAAAGGCAGCCGGACACTTTCCCTAAGCTTGCCACGCGGGTAAGCGCCCTGCCTCACTCGGCAGCGGTGACAGTCCCGTAATCTCCCCGCGCCATCTCTTCGGCCTCAATTGACTCAAACAGCGCTTTGAAGTTGCCTTCGCCAAACCCATCGTCGCCTTTGCGCTGAATGAATTCGAAGAATATCGGGCCAACAACCGTTTTAGAGAAGATCTGAAGCAGGATTTTGGTCTCACCCCCGTCCAGAACACCTTCGCCGTCGATCAGAATTCCGTGTCGCTTCATACGGTCGATGGGTTCTTGGTGACCCTCTACGCGATCCTTGGACAGTGCGTAGTAGGTGTCAGGAGGACCCGGCATGAACCGAACCCCGCGCCGCGCAATTTCATCCACCGATTCATAGATATCCTCGGACCCGACGGCGATGTGCTGGATGCCTTCGCCCTTGTACTTTTTCAGATAGTTGACGATCTGCCCGGTCTCGCCACGATCTTCATTGATGGGGATGCGAATTTTTCCGCAGGGCGACGTCAGGGCACGGCTATAAAGACCGGTGAATTTGCCCTCGATGTCAAAAAATCGAATTTCGCGGAAATTGAACAAGTCATTATAGAACTTGAACCAGACATCCATGTTCCCTTTGAAAACGTTGTGCGTCAGGTGATCGAGATAATAAAAGCCGACGCCCTCGGGGTTGGCTTTTGAGACCCAGTCGAATTCTTCATTGTAGGGCGATGTCTCGTAATATCTGTCGACGAAGTAAATCAGGCTTCCGCCGATCCCCCTGATTGCCGGCGCGTCGATTGCCTTGCCCGAACCTTTGTATTCCTCGGCGCCTTTCGACACGGCGTGCCTAAGCGCGTGTTCCGCATCGACCACGCGCCATCCCATCGACGGCGCGCAAGGGCCGTGTTCATCGATGAACCCGGCAGCGTGGCTTCCCGGCTCGCTGTTGATCAGATAGGTGATGTCACCTTGCTGCCAAAGCTCGACCTGTCGTGTCTTGTGGTGGGCCGTCTGCGTGAACCCCATCTGCGAGAACAGGTCGCGCAAGACCTGTGGATCAGGGTGCGCAAATTCGACAAACTCGAACCCGTCTGTCCCCGCGGGGTTTTGGGGTGAAATGGTCGCTTTCGGTGCGTTATGCGGGAACGGCCCCATGAGAATTCTCCTGATCGCAAGACGTTTGATCAAGATTACTGCGCTACGCGCGCAATTTTCGCGCAATCACATCCATTTTTGGCGCTGTTGCGCGCAATTCATGTACATTTAGGGAATTATATGCGAAACAATCGCATGACCACGCTAGACGACGTCGACACACGCCTTTTGACCGCCCTGCAACAGGATGCTCAGCTGACGTCCGAGAAACTGGGCGATCTTCTGAACCTGTCGGCCAGCCAGGTGGGGCGACGACGCCAACGGCTTGAGGCCGAGGGATATATCGACGGATATCGCGCGCGACTGGTTCCCGCCAAGCTGGGGCTGAACGTTCAGGCCTTTGTCTCGGTACAGATGGCGACCCATGCACCGGATCAGGTCAAAACATTTGTCCGCATTCTGCGCACCCGCACCGAGATCACAAGCGCGTGGACATTGACTGGTGAGGCCGACTATCTTTTACGGGTCTATTGCGACGACCTTGCCGCGTTAAATACATTGATACACCAGGTTCTGCTTCCGCACCCGGCCGTTGCTCGCGTTCAAAGCCAGATCGTCATGGACCAGTTCAAGGCAGACGCGCCTCTGCCAATATAGAGAGACCCCAATGGAAGGCTTCCTGTTTCAGGCCGTAATCTATCTTCTCACCGCCCTGATCGCGGTTCCCTTGTCTGTTCGTTTCGGCCTTGGGTCCGTGCTTGGCTATCTGATTGCGGGCATACTGATCGGCCCTGTGCTGGGCTATGCGGGCGACACCAACGACTTGCAGCATTTCGCAGAGTTCGGGGTGGTCTTGATGCTGTTCCTTATTGGTCTCGAGCTGACCCCAAAGGCGCTTTGGGATATGCGCCACAAGCTGCTGGGGCTTGGTGGTTTGCAGGTTGTCGTGACGATGATGCTTGTGACCATGATCTGCATCTATGGCTTTGGCTATCCATGGCAAACGGGTTTGGCAGTCGGCATGATCATGTCGCTGTCATCCACCGCAATCGTGCTGCAGACGTTGAACGAAAAACGGTGGATGCAGTCAGCGGGCGGGCGGTCCAGCTTTTCGGTTCTGCTGACCCAGGACATCGCTGTCATCCCCATGCTGGCCGCGCTGCCGCTTTTGGCCCTGCCAAGCGCCCTGTCCTTTAACCCTGACGGTTCAATTGCTCGCGGCAACCAAGCCCATGCGACTGACGACCATGGCCACGCAGGCGAGGCGGCGGGACAAGCAGGCCAGAATGCCGAGGCCGCCATGGCCTTTATCGAAAGTCTGCCTGCCTGGGGTGTGACCCTGACAACTTTCGGCGCCGTTGTGTTGGTGGTCTTGTTCGGAATGTACGCGACTGGCCCGCTGTTTCGCTTTGTTCATTTTGCCAAATTACGTGAACTCTACACGGCTTTCGCGCTGCTGATCGTGATCGGTATCGCCTTTTTGATGTCGCTCGTCGGACTTTCACCCGCGCTTGGCACATTCCTGGCCGGTGTGGTGCTGGCCAACTCGGAATTCCGCCACGAACTTGAAAGCGATATCGAACCCTTCAAGGGGCTGCTGCTGGGCCTCTTCTTCATCACAGTCGGCGCCGGAATCAACTTTGGGCTTCTGTGGAATGATGCCTTGCAGATCGTCTTACTGACCCTCTTGCTGATGTTGGTGAAGGGCGGCGTTCTGTACCTTCTGGCGCTGGTCTTCCGGCTGAAGGGTCGCAATCGCTGGCTTTTCACTCTGGGGCTGGCACAGGCCGGTGAGTTTGGTTTTGTTCTGGTTTCCTTCGCGGGACAACTGGGGGTTTTGACCAGCGTACAAAGCAGTCGCATCCTTTTGATCGTTGCCCTGTCGATGCTTTTGACCCCGCTGTTCTTCATCGTCTACGAACGGCTTCACAACCGAATGGGAAGCGAATCTGGCGACCTCACCGAGCCAGACGAAATCGACGAACAACACCCCATCATCATCGCGGGGATTGGCCGTTTCGGGCAGATGGTTAACCGTCTTTTGATGTTGGCAGGTTTCCGGGCTGTCGTGCTTGACCACAATATGGAAACCATCGACACCATGCGCTCGTTCGGGGTGAAGGGGTTTTTTGGCGATCCAACACGCCCCGAGTTGTTGCACGCTGCCGGGCTTGCAAAGGCGGGCGTGCTTGTTGTTGCACTGGATGATCGTGCCGCCGCACTTCGTCTCGTCAAATATGCCCGCCAACAGCGCCCCGACATAAAGATTATCGCGCGCGCCCACGACCGAGTTCATGTGTACGAACTGTACCAGGCTGGCGCAGACAGCATCGTTCGCGAAATGTTTGACAGCTCTCTGCGCGCGGGCCGCTACGTGCTGGAAGAAATGGGGCTGACTGATATGGAGGCCGCCAAGATCGAGCATTTCTTCTTCCGCAAGGACCGTGAATCGCTGCGCGACCTTGCCGAACTTTGGAAGCCGGGGGTCCCGGTCAGCAAGAATCCGGAATACGTGGCACGCGCCAAGGAACTTAACGCCGAACTAGAGGCCGCACTTGTCGAACATCTGGATCAGGCCGACGAACGCGTCAACGAAATCGACATGAAACCGCGCGTTCGGCCATTTTCTCGTCTTGCCAGCAGTGATCCCTCTTGACCTTCCAGTGACTGGAAGCCTTATCTAACCAGTCATGACAGAGATTTACTACTCCGAGATCGACGGAATGAGCTGCGCATCCTGTGTCGGGCGCGTTGAATCCGCCTTGGCCAAATTGCCCGGCGTCGACAGCGCACGGGCGAATTTGGCAGCAAAGTCGGTGGACGTCAGGTTCAATGCTCCGACCACCGCAGATGCGATCACCAAGGCGCTTTCAAACGCCGGCTACCCGGTGCGCCCCAAAACCTTGCACTTTGATGTTGATGGGATGAGCTGCGCATCCTGCGCGCGTCGCCTGGAAACCGCCCTGAACGCGGCGACCGGCGTGGCGTCGGCCCGGGTCAATTTTCCTGACAACAGCGTGGCCATCGACATTGCACCGGGTGCGAGCATCGCCGACCTATCAGCCGCCGCGCAAAAGGCAGGATACCCCATCACACCCAGAGCCGAGGACATAACCTCGCCCCACGAACACGGTGAGGCAGAGACACTTTGGCGAGACACTTTGATTGCGGTGGCACTGGTGCTGCCCGTGTTCCTGATAGAAATGGGCGGGCACCTTATTCCCGCTCTTCATCATTTTGTGGGCCAAACCATCGGGCATCAGACAAGCCGCGTTTTCCAGTTTCTATTGATCGGAGTCGCCCTGGTTGGCCCCGGACGCCAATTTTATTCCAAGGGCGTTCCTGCCCTGTTACGCGGTACGCCCGAGATGAACTCGCTGGTGGCCATGGGGACGTTCGCGGCCTTTGCCTATTCTTCAGTCGCGACATTCGCACCGGGGCTATTCCCTATGGGCACGAACAACGTCTATTTTGAAGCAGCGGGCGTCATCGTCGTGTTGATCCTTCTGGGACGAACACTCGAAGCACGCGCTAAAGGACGTGCCAGCGATGCCATCCGCGCGCTTGCCGGGCTTGCCCCGAAGACCGCGCGCGTCATAACAGACGCCGGCGAGTTGGATCGCCCGATCGCATCCCTGAAAGTGGGTGATCTGATCCGTGTCCGTCCCGGCGAACGCATCCCGACCGACGGCGAGGTGACAGAGGGTGCCTCTTTGGTCGACGAAAGCATGATCACGGGCGAGCCGGTTCCGGTGGCCAAGGCACCCGGCGACAGGGTGACCGGGGCAACAGTGAACGGCGCCGGTGCCCTGACGATCCGGGCCAGCCACGTTGGTTCGGACACCGTGCTTTCGCAGATTATCCGTATGGTGCGCGATGCGCAGGGCGCGAAGCTTCCCGTCGAACACCTGGTCGATCGCATTACGGCGGTCTTTGTGCCTGTAGTGATACTTGCCGCCGTTGTGACCACAACAATCTGGCTTTTCGCCGCGCCTCATCTGGCGATCGTGGCTGGCGTTTCGGTTCTGATCATCGCTTGCCCCTGCGCCATGGGGCTGGCCGTGCCGACCTCAATCATGGTCGGTACCGGACGTGCCGCCGAGCTTGGGGTGTTGTTCCGCCAGGGCGATGCACTGCAACGCTTGCGCGACGTGAACATCGTGGCCTTTGACAAGACCGGAACGCTGACCGCCGGACGTCCCGAGGTTACTCATATCGAACTGGCACCTGGTGCAGATCGCGACAGTGTTCTTTCAGCCGCTGCGGCGGTCGAGGCGCAATCCGAACATCCGATCGCACAGGCCATTGTTGCCGCCGCTCTCGTGGTTCCCAACGCGACCGATTTTGAAACTGTCACAGGACGCGGCGTGCGCGGCACAGTGAATGGTCGTCTCGTTCTGGTCGGCTCACGCCGCCTGATTGAGGAAAATGGCATTGATCCATCGCCCCTCGACGCCGCTGCGCATGATCGCGCGACACTGGGCGAAACCGCATTTTTTGTTGCGATAGACGCGCGACTTGCCGCCGTCATCGCCGTGGCCGATCCGATCAAGAGCGACGCGAAACGGGCGGTGTCCAATCTTCAGGACGCAGGGATCGAGGTTGCGATGATCACCGGCGACAACACCACAACGGCTCAGGCTATTGCCGATCGACTGGGCATCACCCGCATCACCGCCGAGGCGATGCCCGAGACCAAGGTCGAAACCGTGCGGACACTGGCGCTGGAAGGGCGGGTTGCCTTCATCGGAGATGGCATCAACGACGCGCCGGCCCTGGCCGCCGCCGACGTGGGCATTGCCATTGGAACAGGCACCGATGTCGCCATGGAAACGGCTGACGTTGTCCTGATGTCGGGCAATCCACAAGGCGTCGCCACGGCCATCAACCTCAGCCGGGCCTCGATGCGTAACATCAAGCAGAACCTCGGCTGGGCCTTTGGTTATAACGTGCTTTTGATCCCCGTCGCTGCGGGGCTGCTCTATCCCGTCTTCGGGCTGCTCTTGTCGCCCATGCTGGGCGCGGCGGCCATGGCCTTGTCCAGTGTCGCGGTTGTCACCAATGCCCTGCGCCTACGCCGCGCATCAGGAGAATTGTCATGAATATCGGGGAAATCGCCAATGCCACCGACCTGCCCGCAAAAACCATTCGGTACTATGAAGACATCGGCCTGATCCGCCCTGCCCGTGCGGAAAACGGTTATCGCAGTTACTCAGATCAAGACCTCCATAAATTGCGTTTTCTGGGCAGGTCGCGGGCTCTGGGTTTTTCCATCGAGGATTGTCGGGCGCTAATGGCGCTCTACGAGGACAAGGGCCGTGCCAGCGCCGAGGTTCGCCAGATCGCCCGGCGCCACCTGGCCGAAATCGAGAGCAAGATCACCGACTTGCGCGCAATGCGGGACACCTTGACCCATTTGGTTGACACCTGCGCGGGCGACAATCGCCCCGATTGCCCGATCCTTGCCGATCTCAGCGGAGAAACTCCGAAAAGCTAGAGCGCCCCTGTCTCTTGCAGCAGACGGCCTATATCATATGTAACAAGTGTTGGCAGGAGAGTGGGTCGTGCGAGGTTTTTTTGGCATGTTGTGTGCCGCGTTCTGCGCGGCCGTGTTTGCGGCGCCGCCTGCACATGCGGAATTCGACCTGCGCATTGATATAGTGCAGACGCCAGATGATTTGGCAGATGCCCTTCGCGCTTCGTCGTTGATCGTACAGGCACAGCGCGAGGGAAAAGGCGACCCGCAGGATATTTTGGCCGCGGCCCAGGCGGACTATGCGCGCCTTGTTGGTGTGCTTTACGAACATGCCCGCTATGGTGCGTCGGTTTCGGTCTTGGTCGACGGGCGCGAGGCTGCCGGTATTTCCCCCTTGAATACGCCCTCTGACATTCGTCAGGTGCAGGTTCGCATCAATCCGGGCCCCCCATTTGTCTTTGGCACGGCCCAGATTGGCCCGATCGCAGCAGGAACCGAGCTTCCGACCGGTTTTCGCGCGGGCGCGCCGGGGGCGGTCAGCACAATTCGCGAAACCGCCCAGACTGCCGTGGACGGCTGGAGAGCCATTGGCCACGCCAAGGCAGAGATTGCCACGCAATCCCTTGTTGCCCGCCACGACCAAGCCCGTATTGACGCAAAAATCCGTCTGGCCCCTGGTCCGGTATTGTCATTTGGCACCGTGTCGGTCGAGGGGAATTCTGCGACCCGCACCGCTCGGATCCTGAAGATCGCCGGTCTTGAAGAAGGTCGGCGATATGATCCCAAAGAAATTGAGAAAGCGGCCGCTCGTCTACGGCGCACAGGCAGTTTCAGCTCGGCCACTATCGAAGACGCCGCCGAAATCGGGCCCGGCGATTCATTGCCGCTGACCATTGGTGTGGTCGAAGCCACCCCGCGCCGCATCGGATTTGGAACCGAATATTCTACGGTGGAAGGTCTCAGCTTGTCGGGCTTCTGGTTGCACCGGAACTTTCTCGGCGGGGCCGAACGGTTCCGCGTTGATGGCGAAGTAACAGGCATCACCGGAGAGACTGGCGGAACCGACTATTCCTTCGGTGCCCGCTACGAACGTCCGGCCACGCCCAAAGCCGATACGGATTTCTTTGCCGAGCTAAGTTTCGAAGCGCTGGACGAACCTGACTTCACCTCGGACACCTCGGAATTCACGCTGGGTTTTACGCGCTACGCAACCGATATCCTGACCGTAGAGGCAGGGGTTGGATACCTGTACTCGGACATTACTGACGATTTTGGCTCGGATGTGTTCAGCCTGATCACCCTGCCCCTGGCCGCGGAACTAGACCGTCGAGATGACCCGTTGAACCCATCCAAGGGGTACTTTGCCGACCTTGCCATCACACCTTTTGCCGGACTTTCGGGGACGTCGGATGGCGCACAGATGACATTCGACGGCCGGGCTTATCACCAGGCGGGCAAACTGACGTTTGCCGGGCGCTTTCAACTGGGATCGCTCTTTGGCCCCAGTCTGGAAGACAGCCCCGCGATCTATCGGTTTTATTCTGGCGGCGGCGGCAGCGTACGCGGACAGGATTACCAAAGCCTTGGTGTGACCCAAGGAGCCGCAACGACCGGTGGGCGCAGTTTTCTCGGCCTTTCCGCCGAGGCCCGTCTGCAGGTCACCGACAACATACAGGTCGTGCCTTTCATTGACTGGGGCTATGTCGGCCCTGAGTCTTTTCCCGATTTTTCGGGCGACAGCCATTCGGGCGCTGGCATCGGCGTTCGCTATCACACAGGGATCGGTCCCATTCGCCTTGATCTTGCAACGCCGGTCTCCGGGCGAACGCCAGCCTCAGACTTTTATATCTACGTCGGCATAGGTCAGGCTTTCTGATGCGCAAGATTTTCACCATTGCGGCGGCCCTGTGTCTTGCGACCCCCTCTCTGGCGCAGATCAGCGATCAGAAACCCGGATTTTTCGACCGCTTGTTTCAAAGCGACGAAGCGCAGACAGATGAAGATCAGGGTGGCTTCCTGGAACGCCTGATCGAAGACAATCTGTCCGGCGCAGGGCGGGTAGTTCAGATCACAGGTTTTGCCGGTGCGCTTCAGGGGCGCGCCACTTTGGACAGCATGACGATTGCCGATGAGTCTGGCGTCTGGTTCAGCCTGAACGACGCGGTCCTGGATTGGAACCGTACAGCCCTGTTGCGGGGGCGATTGGAAATTGCCGAGATAACGGCAGGCGAAATCCAGCTTTTCCGACGCCCAGCCACGACCGAGACTGCCGCTCCGTCCCCCGAGGCCCAGGGCTTCAGCCTGCCGGAGCTGCCAGTCAGCATCGCGATTGACGTGATCGGCGCCGAACGGGTGTTGATTGGCGAACCAGTTATCGGAACCGAGATCGACGTTTCACTTTCCGGAGCGCTTGGCTTGGCCGACGGCGAGGGCGCCGCGACGCTTTCTGTTCAGCGACGGGACGACAAGGGGTCAATGACCTTGGAGGCATCATACGCAAATACCACGCGCGTTCTCGGATTGGATTTCGCTTTGACCGAAGACCCCGGCGGCATTCTGACTACGCTGCTTGGCTTGCCCGGGTCTCCCGCTGTCGACTTTTCGGCATCCGGAAATGGGCCGATCAACGATTATACGGCTGATATCCGACTAAGAACCGACGGCATCGACCGCGTCGCCGGGCAGATCAAAACTTTCGAATCCGAAGGAACGGCAACTTATTCCGCAGACCTTGGCGGCGACATTGCCGCGCTATTTGCACCGGACTTTCAGCCATTTTTTGGCAGCAACGCGCAATTGAGAACTGAAATTCAGCGCCATGGCGACGGACGCACAACGCTGACAGACATGTCCGTGAATGCGCGATCCCTCTCTCTTACCGGCACGGCTGACATCGGAGCTGACGGACTGCCAAGAACCATTCGCCTTTCAGGCCAGATCCAGAATCGAGACGGCGGCCCGGTCCTCTTGCCCGTGCAGGGTGCCGCGACCAAAGTCGATCGCGTTGATCTTGCGATAGATTTCGATTCCGCCCTTGGCGAGGCCTGGACGGGTGAGTTCCAAATTACAGGTCTTGATACTCCCAGCCTTCAGGCCTCGGCCTTGACGCTTGAAGGATCGGGTCAGATTGCATCCCAGCCCAGAAAAACGGTCTCGGCAAACTTCGATTTCGAGGCATTTGACCTGGACTTTGGTGCTGCGAACGCTGCGCAAGGGCTTGGCAGGAAACTCGCAGGCTCGGCAAGAATCAACTGGGCCGAGGACACGCCATTGGAACTGACATCGCTTCGGGTCGATGGTGAAACCTTTCGCTTGCAGACCTCGGCCCAAGCGACATTTTCCGACGATGGCCCGGACATCGAGGGGCAAGCCAGAATCGCGGTGGATCGGTTGTCGGCCTTCTCGGGCCTTGCGGGCAAACCTCTGAGCGGCAAGGCAGAGATTGAGACTGAATTCACGGCATCGCCCATGTCGGGCATGTTCAGCGTGGTGGCCAAGGGCATTGGGCAAGACGTTGCGGTGGGACAAGCGGCGCTAGACGCGGTGATGGTCGGGCAAGTGGTATTGGATGTCTCGGCCTCCCGCGATGAAACGGGCATCATCGCCGAACTTCGATCATTGAACTCATCCGCCGCGCAACTGTCCGGACGTGCCAATCTGACCTCTGGCGGCTCGGACGTCGCCTTGATCGGCGCTCTGGCGGACATAGCATTGGTCGCACCTGGTTTGTCCGGCCCTGCGAACCTGAGATTCGAAGGCCAGGAAGCCGAAGATCGCGACTGGGATCTCTCCGCGGCAATCACCTCAAACGACGTGGCCTTGTCCGCGAATGGCAGGCTTGCGTCGCCCTATACGGCACCCGGCTTTACCGGCACGCTCAGCGCCTCTTCAAAGGACGTCTCACCCTTCTCGACCCTTGCCAACCGCCCACTGGCGGGCAGCCTGTCTGTCAAGGCTGACGGTGCCGTGGTGTTCGACCTGACCGAGTTCTCGGTCGTCGCCGAAGTCACCGGACAGGATCTGTCCATCGGCCAGCGAGAGACTGACCTGATGTTGGGGGGCCGCTTGTTGGCTCAGATCACCGCGTCCGGTTCGAAAGACAGGATCACGATCACCCAACTGACGGCCGAGACGGACAGGCTGTCATCCGACATCGTCGGGCATGTGTCGAAGGATGCAACTGACCTCGAATTCACCGCGCGGCTCGCCAACACCGCCCTATTCGTGCCCGGCTTGTCTGGTCCGCTGTCGCTTTCCGCCAAGGTCGAACGAAACGGGCAGGATCCTTATGCCGTTGATGTCTTGGCGAATGGCCCCGGAGGATCGCAAGCCAAGGTATCGGGCACCCTTGCCGCTGATGCATCCCAGGCTGACCTGGCCCTATCGGGGAGAGCGCCCCTTGCCCTGGCTGACCGATTTATTGCGCCACGTGCGGTTTCGGGCGATGTCGGTTTTGACCTTCGGCTGAACGGTCCTCTCGGCCTGTCCAGCTTGTCGGGCAACGTCTCGACCGCCCGCGCGCGCGTCGTCGATCCCGAACTCGGGATAGCCTTGTCCGATATCGCAGCCAACGCCACCCTCTCCAGTGGTCGCGTCGACCTAAATCTTTCGGGTCAGAAAGACGGAGGCGGACGGCTTACAATTAACGGCCCCATCTCGCTCAGCGCGCCTTACACTGCCGATCTCGGCATTCGCCTGAACGCTTTTTCGCTTTCTGATGCCCGGCTTTTCGAAACCACTATCGATGGGACTATCGGCGTGTCAGGTCCACTTGTTGGAGGTGCGGCAATCTCGGGCGCGCTGGCACTTGGACCAACCGATATCCGTGTACCATCGTCCGGATTCGGCGGCGCGGGTGACATCCCCGAAATCCTGCACATCAACGAACCGCCGCCAGCGCGCCGCACACGAAGCCGTGCCGGACTTGTGGTTTCAGCCAGCAATGATGCTTCGGCTGCCAATCGTCCGGACTATCCGTTGGACATCACCGTGACAGCGCCGCGCCAAATATTCATCCGGGGACGAGGCTTGGAAAGCGAATTTGCGGGTCAACTTCAGCTGAGGGGGTCGACGGCAAACGTGGTCCCATCGGGAGCTTTCGGATTGGTCCGCGGCCGGCTGGATATTCTTGGCCGTCGCCTGGAACTGGATGAAGCCCGCGTCACAATGCAAGGCGCTTTTGAACCCTATCTGAACCTGCGCGCCTCGACGCAGGCTGAAGACTATCGGGTCAATGTCTTGGTCACCGGCCCGGCCAGCAACCCGGAAATCACCTTCACCTCCGACCCAGACCTCCCTCAGGAAGAGGTTATCGCGCGGCTGATTTTCGGGCGCGGCCTTGCCAATCTCAGCCCTTTCCAGGCCGCTCAACTGGCCTTGGCTGTGCGCACGCTTGCCGGACAGGGAGGCGAAGGCGTGGTCGGGCGCATCCGATCTGCCACCGGTTTGGCCGATCTTGATGTTGTTACAGGTGAAAACGGCAGCACCGCCGTCCGCGCAGGAGCCTATATCAATGACAACCTTTATACGGATGTCACCGTGGACAGCGCAGGCGAAACCGAATTGAACCTCAATCTGGACCTCACGCCCTCGATTACTTTGAAAGGCGGCGTCAGCAATTCCGGCAGTTCCAGCATTGGCGTCTTTTTTGAGCGTGACTACTAGGCAACAATGCCTTGCGGCCAAGGACGCCACCAAACTTGGAATCGCAAGGTTGCGATGCTAAGTTTAGAGAAGGCTCGTTCCGAGGCCTCAACTCGGCGCAAAACCAAGGAGGACAATGTCCTGTCTCACGTCCAAGACGCGGCTGATGGACAGCCCGCTGCGAAAGCTGGAAAAGCTATGACCGCAGATCCAGCTTCTCTTACGAGCGAACAGTTGCTCGACCACATCCTGACAGTTTTGGAAGACGGAAAGGCTGAAGAGGTCGTCAAGATCGGCTTGCGCGGAAAAAGCGAGATGGCCGACTGGATGGTGATCGCTTCTGGGCGTTCGTCCCGCCAGGTATCGTCATTGGCGGATCAGGTCGTTGATACGCTGAAGCAGGACCACGGCCGCCTGTCCAAGGTTGAAGGCAAGGATTCAGGCGATTGGGTGCTGATCGATACCGGAGATGTCGTCGTCCACTTATTCCGCCCCGAAGTGCGCGAGTTTTACCAGCTTGAGAAAATGTGGCTGACGCCGGACAGCGCGGCCTCGCCTTCTGCGTGAGCGGTCGGGAATGAAAATCAAGATTGCTGCCGTCGGGCGCCTACGGTCCGGCCCCGAGGCAGATCTGGTTTCCGACTATGTTGGGCGGTTCGACAAATCCGGCCGTGCGCTGGGCTTGGGTCCAATTACAATACAAGAAATCGAAGCCAGGAAAGGCGGCATGGCCGCCGAGGCCGCATTATTGGAAAAATCCGTGCAGGGTGCCAATCCCCTTGTGACATTGGACGAACGTGGAAAGATGCTCTCGTCGCCCGACTTTGCGGATCAACTGGCCAAATGGCGCGATCAGGGCCGATCTGAGGCCGCCTTTGTCATCGGAGGGGCCGATGGCATCGCGCCGGAACTGCGCGCGCGCGCTGATTATTCTGTCAGTTTCGGAAAAATGGTTTGGCCTCATATGCTGGTGCGCGTGATGCTGACCGAACAGCTTTATCGTGCCGCGTCCATTTTGGCAGGGGCACCGTACCACCGTTCTTGATGATCAGGCAGCAGGAACAACCAGTTGTGGTCTGAGACCGGCGACAACCCGGCATACATACGGAACAGTGAACGGTTTTGCCAAAAAAGCTTCTGTGAACCCAAGGGCGCGGACAACCGTTTCGGGTTGGTCTGACGATACGATTGCGGGCACCCCTGTTCGCGCGATTTCCCGTGCCAGCGAATACGTCGGCAATCCAATCAACATCGCGCCAAATATCACGGCGTCAAATCCGTCTGTGCCCTGCGACAGGATGTTCAGCGCCGCTTTCGGTGCGACAGCAACGGCGCCGACGTTGTTCCCAAGGTCTTCCAAAATACACTCAAGTTCGATGGCCGCCACGGTGTCATCTTCGACCAAAAGAAATCTCAGCGATGGCTGATCAGAAGCAATAGTCATCTTGCGGCTCCCCAAGGGGTTAAAATAATCGAGCCACCCACGCGCCATCCCTAGCCCAAAAGCGCAACAAAATCATTTCCGTTTCGTAAATATTCCATGACATGGCCGATTCTTGCCGAGATTTTTGCTCTTTGCGTCGTGGCATCCGGCGTGTTTCGTCCGGCTTTCAGCGAATTCTTAACGGCGGCGGCGACGTCGCCCAAAGGCCGGGCCGCCGCGCCGGTTAGCGCGGCAGAGTCGTTTTCACAGGGCTCCGGCCAGGCACCCGCCTGCCGCGCAACCCAAGTCAAATGCGGTCAAACGTCCATCGTCGCCGAAACGGCTTTCTTCCAGCGCGCATACTTCGTCTCGCGATCGTCATCTGCCATGTCAGGCTGGAACCGACGGTCCAATGCCCAGCCTTCCGCGAACCCTGCGGCGTCGGGATAGACCCCCGCCTTCATTCCCGCCAGCCAGGCAGCCCCCAGCGCTGTCGTCTCTAACACCTGAGGTCGGTCAACCGGCGCGTCGATGATGTCGGACAGAAACTGCATGGTCCAATCGCTGGCCGTCATGCCCCCGTCAACGCGCAAAACGCCGTCGCCAGTGCCACCCATATCGCCCCGCATCGCCTCCAACAAATCTCGGGTCTGATAGCCGACGCTTTCCAAAGCGGCGCGCGCCAGTTCATCCGGCCCCGAGTTTCGGGTCAGACCAAAGACCGCGCCCCGGCAATCCGGGTTCCAGTACGGCGCGCCCAAGCCCGTAAAAGCGGGCACCAGAACAACCGACTGTGCTTGGTCGGCCGATTGCGCCATGGCTTGCGTCTGTTCGGCTCTATCGATGATTTTCAGCCCGTCACGCAGCCACTGAACCACTGCGCCGGCAATAAAGATGGACCCTTCCAACGCATAGGTCGGCCTGCCGTCCAACTGATAGGCAATCGTCGTCAACAGACGGTTGGTCGACTGCACTGGGGTCTCGCCGGTGTTCAACAGCGCGAAACATCCGGTGCCATAGGTCGATTTCATCATGCCGGGCGCAAAACAGGCCTGACCCACCGTTGCCGCCTGTTGGTCGCCCGCGACGCCCAGAATGGGAATCGGACCGCCGAAAACATCGGTCGTGCCAAAATCAGCGGCACAGTCCAGCACCTCGGGCAGCATTTGCTGCGGCACATCCAACAGATCGCAAATCGTCGTTGACCAGGCGCCCTTGTGGATGTCGTACAGCATCGTGCGCGCCGCGTTGGTTGCGTCGGTCACATGGCGCGCTCCGCCCGTCAAACGCCATATCAGCCAGGTGTCGACCGTACCGAAAAGCAGTTCGCCATTGCGCGCACGTTCCCGCGCCCCTTCCGTCTGATCCAGGATCCATTTGGCCTTGGTCGACGAGAAATAGGGATCAAACAGCAAGCCTGTTTTTTCGGTGATCGTCGGTTCGTGCCCCGCCGCAACCATCTTGGCGCAATAATCGGCGGTGCGCCGATCCTGCCAGACAATCGCGTTGTGCAAGGGGGTGCCCGTCGCCCTGTCCCAGACCAAAGTCGTCTCGCGCTGATTTGTGATCCCGATGGCCGCAATGTCAGACGCCGCGATCCCCAGCTTTTCCATCGCCTCGTGCCCGGTCTCCAGCACGGTCTGATACAGATCCTCGGGATCATGCTCGACCCAACCGCTGGCCGGAAAATGCTGCTTGAACTCTTTTTGCGCCACGGCGGCGATCTTCATGTCCCCATCGAACAGGATGGCCCGGCTTGAGGTCGTCCCCTGATCGATCGCCATAACATAAGTCATGTCTGTCTCTCCCTTACTTGGCCCAAATGTGTCCGCTTGCGTCGAAAAGCGCAACGGATAGGATTTTGAGAATCGAAGCCCGTCGCCCTAAGATTCGACCCATGGAGGTCCGAACCATGATCCGACTGTTCTTTGCGTTGACCCTTTCGCTGTTTGCCCTTGCCGCCCAGGCGCAGGACAGGCGGGCAAGCCACTGCTTTGCCATCGCCGATGCGTCTCCCGAATTGACCTATGTCTGGAAGGCCAACTGGCAGGCCCCCCTGCCCGACGAGTTCACCGTGCGGCTGCAATACATCGATCATTCGATGTACCTGATCCAAAGCGCCGGCGGTTTGAACGTGGTGACTGATTACACCGGGTTTACAGGCACCGCCGGAATGATCCCAGACGTGGTGACAATGAACAACGCCCACGACAGCCATTGGACGGCCTATCCCAGCCCCGACATTGCTCACATCCTGCCCGGTTGGCGGCAGAATGGCGCGCCCGCCGAATACCATCTGGATCTTGGCGAGATGCTGATCCGCAATGCCACCACCGACATCCGCGGCGGATTTGACGGAGCCCGCATCGAAGACAACAACTCGATCTTCATATTCGAGGTCGCGGGCCTCTGCATTGGTCACCTGGGGCATCTGCATCACGAACCCTCGGACGAAACCTATGCCGCCATCGGGCGGCTGGATGTTGTCATGGCGGCAGTAGACGGCGGCATGACCGTGGACATTCCGACAATGATCCGCATCACCAAACGTCTGCGCAGTTCGGTCGTTCTGCCGATGCACTGGTTTTCCGGCAATTCTCTGGATCGGTTTCTTGCCGGTGTGTCGGATGAATTTCTGATAGACCGACGCAGCGAAAGCAGCATGGAGCTATCGCTCAGAACCCTGCCATCGCGTCCCACGGTCGTCGTATTGCAGCCAGGCTGGCTGTCTGCAGCAGACTGAATTGACACTCTCACCAAGCCAACCTACCAAACCGTCATGTTAAAAGATGCAGACGCCGCCTTCGCGCAAGTGCTGTCCGACATGGGCATCACTGTAAAACCCGCCGCCCCTTCCTATCTTGAAGAGCCACGCGGCATCTACAAAGCCCGCCCCGGCTTTGTCGCCTTGCCGGAGACCACCGAACAGGTCGCCACAATCGTCAAGACCTGCAACGATGCTTCGGTCAGCATTCAACCCTATGGCGGGGGCACCGGGTTGGTGTTCGGTCAACTCACCTGGGAAGGCCCGCTCAGCCTGATCCTTTCGCTTGAGAAAATGAATGCGGTGCGCGCGGTCTATCCCAACGAAGACGCAATCGTCGTCGAGGCCGGCGCCACCGTGGCCGAGATCCAGGCCGCTGCGGCAGAAGTCGATCGCCTTTTTCCTCTCAGCTATGCCAGCCAGGACAGCGCGCGTATCGGGGGCGGGCTTTCGGTGAATTCCGGCGGCCTGAACGTCTTGCGCTACGGAATGGCCCGCGATGTTTGCCTTGGGGTCGAAGCCGTTCTTCCCGACGGCCAGATCATGCACGGTCTGAAACGGCTGAGAAAAGACAACACCGGTTACGACCTGCGTCACCTGCTTATCGGCGCCGAGGGCACGCTTGGTATCATCACCGCCGCGGCGCTGCGGCTCTATCCGCGTCCGGCTGAAATCGCGACGGCCTTTTTGCAAGTGCGCGATCCACAGGCAGCGATCGAACTCTTGTCGATGTTCCGTGCGCGCGCGGGCGAAACCGTGTCGGCCTTTGAATTGATCGCCAAAAGCTCGTTCCTCCAGATGGCCGAAACCAATCCCGATGTTCGCCAACCCTTCGATCACGCGCCCGATTGGGCCGTTTTGACCGAACTGGGCATGGGGGCCGGGGCCGACCCGGAAACCATGATGGGCGAGTTGTTCGAAGAGGCCTTTGAGGCTGGGCTGGTCACCGATGGCGCAATTGCGCAAAGCGGCCAGCAGCGCGCGGATTTCTGGGGCTTCCGCGAACACATTCCCGAATCCAACTACCGACTACGTGCGGTTGCCTCGCACGATATCTCTCTGCCCCTGTCCGAACTGCCGGACTTCGTGGCCAAGGCCCCGACCGAGTTGGAAAAGCTTATGCCCTGCCGCATCGCCTGTTTCGGCCATCTGGGCGACGGAAACCTGCACTACAACGTCTTCGCCCCCAAGGGTGAAACCCGCGACGGATACATGCACCTGGTCGATGATATCTCTAAGTTGGTTCACGACATGACCATGGCTCGCGGCGGCAGCTTTAGCGCCGAACATGGGGTCGGACGCAAGAAAGTCGCCGAGCTCCAGCACTATGGCGACCCTGGCAAACTGGCCGCCATGCGCGCAATCAAACAAGCGCTGGACCCAAAGGGCATCATGAACCCCGGCGCCATTCTGCCGCTGGACTGACAGGCACCGTGTCTTCCGCGCCGCGCCGAACACCTGCGGCGCGCCATGCCTCTTGAGAAACGATCCGCCACCTGCCAAAGTCTGCTCAACAAGACGACCGCACGTCAGAGGCGGCGACAAAATTGAGAGGCAGATCTATGAGCGAGCAGGCAATCATCGCCAACGACTTACGCACGCGTATCCTTCAGGAACCCGATGTCATTCTGGATGACCCCGACGTCATGCGGGCCCTGATCTCGGCGAACGCCCGGAACATGGGCGGCAACATCGTCGATCTGCGTGGCGTTGCGATGGACCGGCTGGAAGCACGCCTGCAACGGCTTGAAGACACCCATCGATCGGTTATTGCCGCAGCCTATGAGAACCTGGCCGGCATGAACCAGGTCCACCGTGCCGTCACCTCCTTTCTTGAACCTCTGACATTCGAAGATTTTCTCGCCTGTCTTCAGGGCGAAGTCGCCGACATCCTGCGAGTCAGCCGGGTGCGGCTTGTTCTTGAAGGTCAGGAAGCCGCAAACACGAACCTCGGTAACGACGTCCTGACCGTGGTGCATCCCGGATTCATCGCCGACTACATCGGCCAGGGCCGCCCAATGCGCAGGGTCGCACTGCGCCAGGCCGATGGAAATGCTGCGCTGATCTATGGCCAAGACGCGGACTGGGTTCGTTCCGAGGCCTGCATCTATCTTGATTTCGGCGACGGCCGCTTGCCGGGCATGCTGGCCTTCGCCTCGGACAACCCCATGCACTTCACACCGACCCAGGGCACCGATCTTCTGGACTTTATGGGGACCATCTTTGAACGCGCCATGCGGCGTTGGCTGGAGTGATACAGCCCGGCCTCACGGATGCGCTTCAGCGCTGGCTGGACGAACTGGCCAGCGTCGGCGGACGGTCGGACAAAACCATCAAAGCTTATCAGGCCGACGTTCTGGCCTTTCTGAGTTTTCTTCAGAACTACGAAGGCGACGCGCTTGGCACCGCCCATCTCGCCCGTCTGTCAACGCGCACCATGCGCGCCTGGATGGCACACGAACGCGGGCGCGGACTTGGCGCGCGCTCATTGGCGCGAGCGCTGTCGGCCGTCAAGAATTTCGTCACCTGGATGGCCGAACGCGACGGTTTCGACCCTACCCCGGTGCTGATGACCCGCAGTCCACGCTTTCAAAAGAAACTTCCCCGGCCCCTGGCCGAAGACGCAGCCCGCGCCATGCTGGACACCGTTGAGTTGCAGACCAACGGTGACTGGACCGGCACGCGAGACCAGGCTGTGGTCATGCTGCTATATGGCTGCGGGTTACGCATTTCCGAAGCCCTTGGTATCACCGCAGGCGAGACACCACTGGGCGAAACCATGAGGATTGTCGGCAAGGGCAACAAGGAACGGATCGTGCCTGTCATTCCCGCCGCGCGCCAGGCTGTCGCGCAATACATAAAGCTCTGCCCTTTCGATCTGGAAGACCACATGCCGATTTTTCGGGGCGCGCGCGGTGGCGTCCTGAACCCGCGTCATATCCAGAAAGTCATGGAAAAAACCCGCGCTCAACTGGGCCTGCCCGCGACGGCGACGCCCCACGCGATGCGCCACAGTTTTGCGACGCATCTGCTGAACGCTGGCGGAGACCTCCGGGCGATACAGGAGCTATTGGGGCATGCCTCTTTGTCGACGACCCAGGCTTATACGGCCGTGGATACCGCGCGGTTGATGGAAGTCTATGAAACTTCGCATCCGCGTGCGCGCCAAGGGTGACATCTTGTCGTTCCCGGCTGGGGCTCTGCCCCAGACCCCGGAGTATTTTAGAAAAGAAGAAGGGCAAACTGATTTGTCCACAAGCCTCAGTTTTGCCTAGGATGGCTTTGTTATCATCAGCCAGATGATGGCGAGCATCGCGATGAAAGCGGGAACGCCGAATGCAAACCACCAGCGGTAGATTTTGAAATAGGCGGGAGGTAACGGGCTGTTTGTGTCGCGCGCCTGAGTGGCGAGGTTTCGCATTCGGGTTTGCATCCAGATGACCGGAAGCCAGAAGATACCCACGAAAATGTACAGCGCGAGAGACCAGGCGATCCAGCCTTCATTCAGAGGCCAGCCCGAGGCGCGGGCGAGGAAATACCCGGTGACCGGTTGGGCAATGGCGGCGGTGGCCGTGAAGACCATATCCGCGACCACGACAATTCCAGCCACATGGGCGATCAATTCCGGCACGCGGCTTTGATGCGCCATAACCATGAAGAACGCGATCCCCGCACCGGTTCCAAGCAAGACCGTTGCGCCGATGACATGGACGAACAAAAGAAGGTCCTGGCTCATCGATTTTCCAATGTCAGGGCCACGATCAGGGCCAGCGTGGCGCCGGGGATGACTTTGATCATCGGGCCAAGCGGGTCGGCCCAAAGGGCTGGCGTGTGCAGGATGCTGCCGCCCAGATAGACTAATGAGAGCACGACCATGCCGAGGGCCGCGCGGCGGCTCCACGGGCGCCAGAGAATGGCCAGGCCAAGCGCAATATCGGCGACAGACCCGCCAATGACCGACAGATGTTTGGAGAAATAGCCAAGGTCCGCATCGCCGAGGACGGCCACGGCCTGTGGCGCTCGCGCCAAGCCGATCACACCAGAGATCAACCAAAAGAGCGCAAGCACGCCAATGGCAAAAGGCAGCGCCAGAAACATGCGCGCAAACATCCGGTCTTGGCGGGTGGCTGGTATGGCTGCGAGTGTGTCGTCAAGGCTGCGACAGGGGATCGATTGGTGGCCAGGGTCGGCACGAACGCCGTCAGCCAGGGCAGTGAGCGCTGTTGTTCTGAGGGGTGAGCGCCAACCGAGGTGCCCCAATCCATCGGCGACCTTGCCCGATGCCCCGAGCACGAACTGGGGTACGCGAAATCGGAACCGGGCCGGCGGAATGCCGAGCCAGCTTCGAATCTTTGTGCAGAGGTCGGGGAAGCTGTGGCTTTCGGGTTCGGCAAGATCGATCACGGTACCAGGGGCGATTTTGCCCGTGGCGGCAGAGACAACCGCGGCCGCGACATCGTCCACATGTACGGTTTGAATTTGTGCATTTGGCAGGATGTGCGGCATGACCCCGGGCAAGGCAGAGGCTGCCCGCAAGAGAGCTGTACCACCATAGGCCTCGGAAGACAGAACAAGGGCCGGGCGCAGGATCACCCAGTCCTTCGCGCGCGCGCGGACCAGAGCATCGCCCCGGGCCTTGGTTCTGAAAAATGCGGTCGAGGCGGTGCTTGTCACGCCCGCTGCCGATATCTGGACCAATTTGGCGTTGGAGCTTTGCATTGCGTCCAGCAGGGTGTCGATGGCAGCGACATGAATGGCGGTCAGGTTGTCTTTCCCACCGGACTGAAGTGCACCGGAAGCGTTCACCACGATATCGACACCGGACAGAACCTTGATCCAGTCATCTATCGACAGATCGGTGATATTACGGACGATCCAGCGGTACGGGGCCAGGGTTTCGGTTGCGGCTTGGGACCTTCCGACACCAATGACTTCAAAACCCGCCATGGCAAGCGCGCGCATGCAGGCGGAACCGATCAAGCCGTACCCCCCGAGAACGAGCACTGTTTTCATGTCGAAACTGCCTGTTGGTTATTCCGCAGCCATAGGAATTTCAGCGCGCCCGATGTCCGAGATGTCTGCGACCACATTGTCGATCAGCCTGGAAAACGCCTGGAAGTTGTTGTTGGGCCGGATCGCTTGTTCATTCATATAGAGCGACCGGTCGATTTCGATTTGCACGACGTGGCGATCATTGGCCGGGCGACCATAGTGTTGTGTGACATATGCCCCAGCAAAGGGCGCGTTTCGAGCGACTCGCAGACCCGCAGCCGTGAAAGCTGCCTCGATCCGGTCAACGACATCGGCCGAGGCCGCCGCACCAAAACGATCGCCCAAAACGATCTCGGGGCGCGAAGCACGGGACTTGGAAAGTGATTCGATGGCTTCATGCGGCATCGAGTGGCAGTCGATCAAAACGGCTTCACCAAAAAGCGCGATGCTGTCGGCCATCAACGTTTCAAGCGCATCGTGCCAGGGTTGCCAGACGTCGTTGATACGCGCGGCCGCCTCGGAACGGGCAAGTTTGCCGCGATAGATTGCACGACCGTTCGCCACCACACGTGGCACCACCCCTAAACCCGACGCAACCCTTGGATTATGCGCGATTTTTTTGACATCTTCGATCAAAGAAGGGTCAAGTTCATCGGCGGCCCGGTTCACATCGAGCCAGGCACGTGGGGCGGTTGCCGTCAGCAAAGGGGCGCCATGAAAGGGGGCGGCCGAAAACAGTTGATCCACAAAGGCATCTTCCGACGACCGGAGCGTTTTCTCGTCCAAAATCGAACGACGCACGAAATTCCATGAATATTCCCGGCCTGAGTGAGGCGAGGCAAAGACGACGCTTGTCGTCCGGACTTCGGGCATTTTGAGGCGATATGCCGACACGAACTACTCCTTGACTGGGCGGATAATAGACAAAATTCCTTCGTGCCAAAACCCCTTGAAGTGGGGGGGCGATCCGATTATAGAACGCCGGACCGGCGCGGGGATTCCCCGCGTCTTGTTCTTTAGGGGACAGGACGAACACGTTGGACAAGGGCGATTAGCTCAGCGGTAGAGCACTTCGTTGACATCGAAGGGGTCACTGGTTCGATCCCAGTATCGCCCACCATTCACCGCCAAACCCCCACCGGGGCGCGGCAGAACCGAAACACCGGCGCAGTCAGCGCCGCGACAAGAGGAGAAGGACCATGAAGGTTCGCAACTCGCTCCGCTCGCTGAAGAACCGGCATCGCGACTGCCGTGTGGTGCGCCGTAAGGGCCGCGTCTATGTGATCAACAAGACGCAGCGTCGGTTCAAAGCTCGTCAGGGCTGATACCGTCCCAGCGACGTTTCGAAGATGGGCTGCCAATTGGGCGGCCCTTTTTCTTTTGGGCTGGTCCAAACGCTAATCTTGCTGCATCTAGCCAAACAGAAAAAGAAGATAAGAGGGGACACCATGGCTAAACTATCCTGGGGCATGATTGGGGGCGGCGAAGGAAGCCAGATCGGGCCGGCGCATCGCTTGGGCGCCTTGATCGATGGGCAGTTTGCCTTTGTCGCAGGCGCGCTTGATCACCGCGCCGAAGCAGGACGCGCCTATGGTCAAGAACTCGGGCTGACCGCGGATCGGGCCTATGGCGATTGGCGCGAGATGCTGGAGGGCGAGAAAGACCGCCCCGACCGCGTCGACTTGGTGACCGTGGCAACGCCCAATGCGACTCACTATGAAATTTCCCGCGCCTTTTTGGCGGCTGGTTTTCATGTGCTTTGCGAAAAGCCTATGACAATCAGCGTCGAGGAAGGCGAGGATATCGTGCGCCTCAGCCGGGAGACCGGTAAAATCTGCGCCGTGAACTATGGTTACACAGGCTATGCGCTGGTGCGGCAAATGCGGGCCATGGTTGCCGCAGGCGATCTTGGACAGGTCAGGTTGGTGGTGGCGCATTTTGCCCACGGTCATCATGCGGATGCGGCGGATGCGGACAATCCGCGGGTGCGTTGGCGGTACGATCCAGCGCAGGCCGGCGTGTCAGCGCAGTTCGCCGATTGCGGGATTCATGCCATGCACATGGCCAGCTTTGTCACTGGCCAAGAGGTTGAAAAACTGTCGGCAGACCTGGCATCATGCGTTGCGGGACGGGTGTTGGAAGACGATGCCATGGTGAATTTCCGCATGTCGGGCGGTGCCGTGGGGCGGCTTTGGACATCGTCGGTTGCTATTGGTCGCCAACACGGATTGGAGATTCAAATTTTCGGGGAAAAAGGCGGCCTGAAATGGGCGCAAGAACAGCCGAACCAGTTGTATTGGACGCCTCTGGGCAAGCGTACCGAGGTGATCGAACGCGGCGCCGACGGTTTGTCGGACGCGGCCACTCGCGCCAGCCGTGTGACCGTTGGCCATGCCGAAGGAATGCCGCTGGCTTTCGCCAACGTTTACAGCGATCTGGCCGAAGCTATTGCGGCTGAGAAGGAGGGTCGCCCGATGGCCCCTGCCGCAGATCTATATCCAAGAGCCGAGGACGGGTTGCGCTCTATGTCCGCTATTCACGCGGTCGCGGCCTCGGGACACGCGCAGGGCGCATGGGTCGACGCCCGCCCGCCCATGTTTCGGGGGGACTAGGCGCCAGCCCCGGTTGTCGTGTCAGCAGGGAACGCGGCGCATGATTTTGGGGAGATGAACATGACGATTTCGACGCTCGCAGATTTTGCAGACCTCTTGGCGGCCCTTGGGGTGATTGGCTCGTTATTGTTCCTGGCGATGGAATTGCGCCGAGGCAACCGGGACACGCGCCAGTCCAACTGGCGGGAACTGCTCGACGGCTATCGGGCGTTCAAAGCTTTGACAAATGATTTGGAATTCGCGGCCTTCCTGATCCGTGCGCGCGAAAATTATGAGACGCTGAGCGCCGCCGAAAAGCTGAGCTTTGGCCAGTATCAGGAACAGGGCATCCACGTCATGAGTAATTTTTTCAAACACGGTGATGTCATGCCGACCGAGCTTGCCGGGTTGGAATCCGCGGTAAGAGTATGCCTGATCGAACATCTGGAGTCCCCTGGCGCGCGGACCTGGTACGAGGATAATAAGAAGCGCGGCCGGCTGATGCCGGGGACCTATGCGCGCATAGATCAGATCTTTGAAGACGCTGGCAGGCGATAGACAAGCCTGGGTTGGCCGCAGGGGCTTGTTGCTTGAATTGAGCGTTTCGCTGGACACGCATTGCCTAACAATCAATTTAACCGGAAATTCAAAGCCAAGACGATGCCACAAGCGGGTTGATTGCCCTGGTTACGGTGCCTTCGGTCGTTGGGGCGCATTGGATCTGAACGTTATCCAAATAGAATTCTGAGTTCACTTGGTCCAGGTGGAAATGTGGCGCACCGCCAACGATCACATTCTGACTTCTGTACTGAATCAACGCGGCCGTGCCAGCCCCGCTCTGGCGCTGTCACGGCTTGAACTTCAGGTGGGTTCTTAACAGGAAAAGCCAATATTTCCGGTGGATCGCCTATTCAGCCGCCGTCGCGGTTATGTCTGGGCTGGCGTCGGTTTCGGACTGTTTGCGTTCCAGTCGCCAGGCTTCCAACAACTCACCCAACAAGGCATGGATGGCGGCGTCGGCTTTGTCGTCCTCGTGAAAAACGGCATCTTTCAGGAACTTGTTCAGCGGATAGGGTTTGCGCTTGGCCAGTATGCGTTGCAACTCATCAGGCAAGTTCCCTGCAGCCACATGAGCACGCACCCAGGCTTCCAATAGCTCGGTGTCGGTGACTTCGCGGTCACGGCACCACGCGGTTTCGAACAGCCGCATGATATAGTTCAGAACAACGGGCCGGACATGTCGCCGATCCGCCTTGTACGGGCTGCGGAACACGTCGGTAACAAGTTCGTAGGACGGCCAATAGAACAAATGCCCCTCGTCGCGCACGTCGCGGAAAACTTCATCCACTGCGACCCGCAGCGTCGCCTTGGATACCGAGTTGGCCGTGATGCAGGACACCTCGCGGAACGTGGCGATCAGCGGGACCGGAGACAGGGTGACGATGATTTTGGCATCGGGGCGATACTTGCGGATCAGGTCATATATCGCGCGGATGTTGTCTCGGTTTTCTTCGACGGTCGACAGGCGAAACTTGTGGCGCGTAGGATCATAGGAATCTTTCGGGATGGTGCGCCAAAAGACGTTGCCGGTGATCTCGTCGTACCAAACCTCGGACAGACCGAAAGTCAGGATGAAAACCTCTGTTTCATCAAAAATCCGCTTGGTTTCCAGCCGCACAGCTTCGTCATAGCCGTATTCTTCGGCCTTATAGCCATGCCAAAGCGCCTGTTCGAAAACCTTGTTTTCCCAGGCCCATTCGAATTGCTGGCGAATGACAAACGAATTCACCATGCCTTCACCCATGGTGACCACATAGGCGCGCGCGGCGTCCTCGGCCTTGTTCAAGACGCGAAAATTTCTTTCCGACAACCAGTTCGAGATATTGGCCGCAAAGCAGGACCCAAAGGCCGTGATCTGGGTCGACTTGTCGATCAAAGGAGCATCGGGAAGCCAGCCAGACAGCACGAATTCTCCGGCCCCGTCCGCCGCCATGAGCTGGTCGAGCTTGGGATTGAAATTCGTGTGTTCACCGCGAAACCAGGTCCGATAATCGGACCCTTTCGAGCTAGTCTGCTGAAAGGCAACATCGACAGCCTTGGTTTCGATGTCCTGGGTGTCGGCTGGGTCGGCCAAACTGCTCTCCGTTTTTCTCGAAACTGCCTGATCGCGCCAATTGGGTCAACGGGGCACATCGTCATACCGCTGTTACCGCGCAGTCGTTTTGCTGTGATGACGATTTATTAACCACGAGTCTCTAGCCAACTCAGGAAACAGCGATGACACACTTGGACAAAAGCGACCTTAGCTGGGACGAATGGGACGAACTGCACGACCCGCGCCCTGAAAACAACCAATTCGACAAGGTGGTTGAAACCGCCCTGTCCCGCCGGGGATTCCTCGGTGGCGTTCTGGCCTTTGGATCCGGGGCCGCGGCCATGGGAACCGGGACGCTCCTGTCAACAACATCCGCCGATGCCGCCGTGGCTAGCCGGTTTGCCTTCACGGGCATTCCGATTGCGACTGATTTCACCATTCATGTGCCTGACGGGTATGACTGGGCCCCCGTGGTGCGCTATGGCGATCCCTTGTTCAGCGACGCCCCCGCTTTCCAACAGGACGCCGCCTTACCTGCCGGTGGCGCGGCGCGCGTGTTTGGCGAAAACACTGACGGGATGGAATTGTTCGAGGTCAATGGCCACCAGGTGATCGCGGTTAATCATGAGTATGTGAACACAAAGGTGAATCTGCCTGCAGACCAAGGCGGCAAAATCGCAAGCCCTGAAGACGTCGCTCTCTTGCAGAACCTGCAGGGTGTTGCGGTCTTTGAAGTGGCGCGAGGCGACGATGGATGGGGTGTTGTCATTGACTCGCCGTTTAATCGTCGGATCACCCACCAAACCGAAATGCGTATCGCGGGGCCCGCCGCAGGACACGACCTGTTGAAAACAGCCGAGGATCCGACCGGTACGTTGGCCAGGGGAACATTGAACAATTGCGGTGCCGGCAAAACGCCTTGGGGCACCTATCTGACCTGCGAAGAGAATTTTAATGGCTATTTCGGATCGACGGACCCGGAGTTCGATCGCTCGGGTGAATTCAAACGCTATGGCATCGGTTTGGAAGGGCGCTATGCCTATGAAAAACACGAAGACCGTTTTGACATCTCCAAAACCCCGAATGAGCCTAATCGCTTTGGTTATATTGTCGAAATCGATCCCACCGATCCCACTTCGACCCCGGTGAAACGCACCGCGCTTGGTCGGTTCAAACATGAAAACGCGGCTGCCGTCGTGGCCCCTGATGGTCGGATCGTCGTCTATATGGGTGATGATGAACGTGGCGAATACATGTACAAGTACATCTCGAACGGCGTCTATGCGCCGGGTGTCGATACCAACAACCTGCTGGACGACGGCAAGCTGTTTGCGGCCAGGTTCAACTATGATGGTACCGGCGAGTGGGTCGAACTGTCAGAAGACGCCACGGGGATGAGCGATGCAGAAATCCGCATCCATACACGCCTCGCCGCAACCAAGGTTGACGCAACCACCATGGATCGCCCCGAATGGGTTGCGGTGAACCCGGTCGCGGCAGAGGGCTATTGCGCCTTGACCAACAACTCGCGCCGCGGGGTCGAAAAAGACGGCAAGGTCCGAACCAACGCCGCGGGCCAGCCCATGGTGCCCAATGCCCCCAATACCCGTGTCGAGAACAGGTATGGGCAGATCGTGCGCTGGTATCCTGCCAATGATGACCACGCGACCAACGTCTTCCGTTGGGACCTGTATGTCATGGCAGGAAACCCCAAGGTTGGCGAAGGCGCGTACAAGGGGTCGGCCAATATCAACGACGGCAATATGTTCAATTCGCCCGATGGTATGGTCTTTGACAGCGCTGGCATCCTTTGGATCCAGACCGACGGCAATGACTCGAATGCTGACGCTTTTGAAGGACAGGGCAACAACCAGATGCTTGCGGGCGACCCGGTCACAGGTGAAATCCGTCGCTTCCTGACAGGGCCCCAAGGATCGGAAGTGACGGGTCTTACATGGTCGGCGGATCGTTCGACGATGTTTGTGGGCATCCAGCACCCGGACAGCCCATTTCCCGACGGCGAAGGTACCTTGCCCCGGTCGACCGTCATTGCAGTCTGGCGCAAGGATGGCGGCCTCGTCGGCTGAGGCCCCCCGCGCCTTTACCAAGGAAGGCCCGGCACGCGTCGGGCCTTTTGTGCATTTATGAACGAACTCCGTGTGGCAATCGGCATTTTCGTGCATTTTTCATCGCTTATGTAGGTGCCAACCAGGAGGTGCCACATGGGCAAGCTAGTAAACGGCGCGTGGAAAGACGTTTGGTACGATACCGCCAAGACAGGCGGCGCGTTTCAACGCTCGGTCACATCATTTCGCAATTGGATCACACCGGACGGCTCAGCCGGCCCGACCGGAGAAGGCGGCTTTCACGCGGAACCTGACCGCTATCATCTTTACGTCTCCTACGCCTGCCCCTGGGCGCATCGCACCCTGATCTTTCGCGCCTTGAAAGGGCTCGAGGACTATATCTCGGTGTCTGTCGTCCACCCCGACATGCTGACCGATGGCTGGACATTTTCGACCGATTTCCCTGGTGCGACAGGCGATGATCTCTTTGGCCTTCCGTTTCTGCGCGACATCTACACCAAGGCCGATCCCGGCATTTCCGGTCGGGTCACCGTGCCTGTTCTTTGGGACAAAAGGCGCGGGACAATCGTGTCGAATGAAAGCGCCGAAATCATTCGGATGTTCAATTCCGCCTTCGATCATCTGACCGGCAACACCGACGACTATTGGCCCCAAGACCTGCGCGCCGAGATCGATGTGGTGAACGAACGGGTCTATCGCACCGTCAACAATGGTGTCTACAAGGCCGGGTTTGCCACATCGCAGGCCGCCTATGACACCGCCGTGACCGAGTTGTTTGACAGTCTCGACTGGTTGGAGGCCCGCCTGTCAGAACAGCGCTATTTGATGGGGGATCGCGTGACCGAGGCCGATTGGCGGCTGGTCACCACGCTGTTCCGGTTCGATCCGGTCTATCACACGCACTTCAAATGCAACCGCAACTATCTGCGCGATTATCTCAACCTTTGGGGCTATACGCGCGAACTTTACCAGTGGCCCAAAATCGCCGAGACGTTAAATCTCGATCACATCGTGCGCCACTATCACTATAGCCACGAGACGATAAACCCGCACCGGATCACTCCGATCAACCCTGAGCTGGACTGGGCCGCCCCCCATGGGCGCGGACAGCAAAGACTGGTGGCCTAGGCGTTACGCGCTGCGGCGTTGCGCAATCAGGGCAACGGGTGCATTGCTGGCGCGTTCATAATCCAGTGGTGCCTGATCGGCGGCCACGGTGGCTCGTTTGAATTCAAACACCATCTCGCCGGGCTTCTCCTCGGAAGCGACGATCAGGCACTGCGACAGATGCCGCCCGCCATCATAGACGTCGACCAAGCCGCGAAGGTGCGGTGCATCATCGGCATCCAAAGCAAAACCGTCTTCCCAATAACGTAGAATGGTAAAGGTGCGTTCCCCCGCCTTTACCTTCATGCGGCTTTTCTTTCTCAGCGATTGTTTGCGTGCAAGCTCCAGCCCTTCACGCACCTCTTTTGGCAAGAATTCAGACATCATATTTCCCCCGTAGGGACACTCTGGACCGATTCGGCTCAGCCGCAAAGATCAGAGATATACTGTTGCCATGTGCTGAACGATCTGGGGGAAAACACCTGCAATTGTAACGACTTCCGGGCAGATTTGCGCCGCGCCGCAGAAATTCTCACAGTTTCTCGCGATAGATAAGCTGCTGTGCAGCACCCGCTCCCAATAACCAAAGCGAAGTCGCAATGAGACCCCAGTGCGCCCAGCTCTGCGGGTCGAAATCCACGGCCGCGGCCCAGCCGGCAAAAAAGGTCCAGGCAAGTGCAGTTGGCAAGCTGATAGCGCGCCAGCGCGCAGTGCGCACAGGGTGAATGAACTTGATCGGCAAAAGCATGGCGATAGCCAACACAAGAACCAGTGCCAGAATGACCAAAAAACTGGGCTTGATCGCAAAAAGCACCAGAACAACCATGTTCCAGCAGGCCGGAAAGCCCGAAAATGAATAGTCCGAAGTCTTCATTCGGGTGTCCGAAAAATAGATGGCCGAGCCGAATGTGATGACGATGATCGCGGTCCACCCCGTCCAGCCCGGCATCAGGCCAGATTGGAACAAGGCAAAGGCGGGAATGAAAACATAGGTCAAATAGTCGATGATCAGATCCAAAAGCGTCCCATCGATCCGGGGCGCATTGGTTTTGACATCGGTCTTGCGTGCCAGTGGGCCATCAATGCCATCGACGGCAAACGCAACGACAAGCCAGAAAAACATTGACGGCCAATCGCCCTTGGCGGCATCCAAAAGCGCAAGCATCGCAAATACCGCGCCGGTCGCCGTCAACAGATGGACCAAATAGGCCTGTGTCTTGAGTGTCATTGAACTGTCATGACGGAAATTGCCGTGGCGCGCAAAACCATTCGCGTTGTAATGCCGGTTTCCACTTTAGAAACATTGCGCCTGAAACTGATTTGCCACCCTCATGGGCCGACAGTTTCTTCTTTTCTCAAGTACTCATCGGCACACCACCAAAGCCATCGACAACGCAAAAGAAAAGGGCGCCCAAACCGGACGCCCCTTCCCGTGATCTAATACTCTCAGCTCTGGTCCAGCGACAAGGCCACAAAGCGCGGGTCGCCATCGCGGCGGACCAAAAGCAGGACGGTCTTGCGCCCGGATTCCTTGGCCTGTTCGATCCGGCTTTCCAGCTCTGCGACGCTGGTAACCTTCTCTTGCCCGGCCTCGGTAATCAGGTCTCCGGCGCGCAGCCCCTTTTCATAGGCCTCGCTGTCTTCGGCAACATCGGCCACCACCAGCCCTTCGGCACTGTCCGGCAAGCCAAGCTGTGCCCGCAGCTCATCGCTCATGTTGCTGACTGTCATGCCCATGAAATCGCCGGTGATCGGTTCGGTCGTCGTGACCGAGGCGGGCACCGGGCGCTCGGCTTCTTCACGCCGTCCAAGCGTTACACGCAGGGTTTCAGTCTCTCCGTCACGGAAGATCAAGACACGGACCTCCTTGCCAATATCTGTCTCACCCACCTGGCGCACCAGGCCGCGCGTGTCGTCTACTTCGACACCATCGAACGACAGGATGACATCGCCGGATTCAATGCCCGCTTCCATCGCTGGGCCCTCCGGCACATCCGTCACGATGGCCCCGCGGACCTCGGCCAGACCAAGACCTTCGGCAAGGTCCTCTGTTACATCCTGGATGCGTACACCCAGCCAACCACGACGTGTTTCGCCATAGTCGCGCAGTTGGTCGATAACCTTTTCTGCCACCCGCGACGACATGGCAAAGCCAATACCGATCGAACCGCCGTTGGGTGACAGGATCGCCGTATTGATCCCGATGACGTCGCCATTCATGTTGAACAACGGCCCGCCCGAGTTCCCCCGGTTAATTGCGGCGTCGGTCTGGATATAATCGTCATAGCTGCCGGACAGTGCCCGTCCCCGGGCCGAAACGATCCCTGCCGACACCGAAAAGCCCTGGCCAAGCGGGTTGCCCATGGCCATGACCCAGTCACCGACGCGGGCTTCCTCGCTGTCGCCCCAGTTCACGAACTTCAATGGCTCGTCGGATTGCACCTTCAAAAGTGCCAGGTCCGTGTTGGGGTCGGTCCCGATCAGGGTCGCTTCCAGTTCAAACCCTTCAAAGAATTCCACCTGGATTTCGTCAGCGCCTTCAATGACGTGATTGTTCGTGACGATATAGCCGTCTTCCGAAATCACGAAACCAGAACCAAGAGCCTGGCTGCGGCGCGGCGCCTGATTAGGTCCGCCCTGCCCATTGCGGTCCATGAAGTCGCGGAAGAAATCCTCAAAAGGCGACCCTTCGGGCACAATTGGTCCCGGCTGGGCGCTGGTGGCGACCGTGGTTGATGTGGTGATGTTCACAACCGAAGGGCTGACTTTCTCGGCAAGATCGGCGAATGTCTCTGGCCGAGATTGAGCCGCCGCGACCATGGTCTGAGCCATCACCAAAGCCGTCGCCACGATAAAAAGCCAGATCGATTGCATGGGATGGATCCTGCCTAGTGTGTGCGCTTTTTCTCTCACGCCTTCCTCCATTCTGGTTCGGGGATGCACTGTGTGGGGGCGTGCATCTGTCCACATGATTATTCTAAATAGGTGCACTTTCGCGCAAGCCAACACCTGGTCGCAATTGTTCACCACGCTGTGAAATGTTCGCGATCACTGTAACACGATAATCGGCAAAAGCGCGAAAACAGTCCAACTCTCCCGACATACTGTGCAAAATGTTAACAGTGGCTTGTCTGTCCGTGCGGCTTCAACGCCACGAACCATCCATGTGTACGACGGAAAAGCGTTTGGTGTTCGTTTGAGTTCCCGAGACCCAAGTGCGGGAAGAACCTTAGAGATGATCTTCAAGGCAAAAACATTTGTCACAAGAATCTGGCGTGCGGCCCCCGTCGCGACGACGGTCCTGTTCATGGCGCTCGCCGCCAGCGCTGTCTTCGGTGTGCGTGCCGCGATCTTCTGGCATCACCATCCAGATTGGCGCACCCAGACCAAAGACGTTGCCCCCTGGATGACACCACGCTTTATCGCGCGCGCATGGGACCTGCCCTTTGGCGACTTCCTGCAAGCCATCAACGCGCCCATGCCCCCGCCGGACGGCCCGATGAGCCTGGAAGAACTTGCCGCGTATCGGGGGATTCCCCTGTCCCAGATGATTGACGAGGTGAATGCCTTTATAGATGGCTCTCGACCAGCCCCGGCCGAGGGCGACGCGCATGACTGAAACCGTCTTCGGCCTTGTGACCCAGTATGGTGTCTACATCATTTTTGCCTCGGCCTTCCTGTCCTGCCTCGCCCTGCCGATTCCGACATCGCTTATGATGCTTACCGGTGGCGCTTTCGTCGCCTCTGGCGATCTGAATATCTTCTCCGTGGGGCTTGCCGCCTATCTGGGGGCGGTCATTGGCGACCAGACTGGCTATTTCATAGGCCGCACCGGAGGCAGCGCCCTGGTTGCCCGGCTTGCGCATGCCCCGGCCCGCGCGGCTGTCTTGAAACGGGCCGACGCCTTGATCGACAAACGCGGCGGCATGGGGGTCTTCTTGTCGACATGGCTGCTTGCGCCACTTGGCCCTTGGGTGAATTTCATCGCCGGAGCCACCGGACTGTCGTGGTTGCGTTTCACGATTTGGGACGTGCTGGGGGAAACCGTCTGGGTCACGGTCTATGTCGGCCTCGGGTACATATTCATGGATCAGATCGGCACAGTTGCCCAAATCATGAGCGATCTGATCGGTCTGACGGTGGCCCTGACCTTGGCGGTCGCTGCCGCGCTTTGGATACGTGGCGTGGTCACAGCCAAAAACCAGGCGTCAACCTGACTTTGAGATGTTCGACATTGCAACGCCATCGCTTCCCCTGAGCGACACCGGGTTGTCCCCGAAGTGCTTTTTGAAGGCCCGCGCAAACCCTTCCGGAGATCGATAACCATACCTGCGAGAGATGGTTTCGACCCGGTCTCCTTTCGCCACGTCCTGCCGTGCCAGGATCAAACGCCAGCGACGCAGATAGGCCGCGGGTGTTTCCCCGACTTTGGTCAGGAAAAGTTCCGAAAACCGGCTAAGCGACAACCCCGCGACCCGCGCGAGCTCGTCATTGCGCCATGTCCGCCCCGGAGCATCATGCATCGCCACGATAGCCCGGCTCAGTCGTGGATCAGACAACCCGGCCAACAGGCTGGCGTGGGTGGTTCCTGACTCGATCTGCGCCCGCAGCATCCGTACCACCATTACCTCGCCCAAACGGCTCACCACCGATCCGGCCCCACAACGCTTGCCCGCAAGTTCGGATTCCATCACCTCGATCAGGCCGCGGCATTCGCTGTCTTCCGAAAGATCAAAGTCCACCACGTCAGGCAAAGCTGCCACCAAAGGGTTGTCGCCCCCGCCCCAGTCGAACCTGGCCGCGAAAACGATCTCGCCGACCGGAGCACGCAGCGCTTTGCCCGATGTGCGAAACTGCATTCGTTTCGCCCCGCCATTGGACAGGGCATAGACCACTAGCGTTGCCTCGCCCAAAGGGGCGCTTGTCACGCTCAGGCTAAAGCGCTCCATCAAGGTCGTCAGTCTGTCAACGCGGTCCATTTCGGTGTTTTAGTCGGTATTATCGATTTTTCCAGACCTTTTATCTGATATGATCCAAATTCAACCCCATTTTCCCGCAAGGACTCCAACATGCTTCTTCCGCGCAAAAAGACCCCTGACATCACACTGGACACTCTCGACCATGGTCGCTTCGACCTGGCCTCTGAAACATCGACGCGCGGCACGGTGATCTGCTTTTACCGCGGCCTGCACTGCCCGATCTGCGCAACCTATCTGACCGAGCTTCAAAAACGCGTCGCCGACTTTGAAGAACGCGGTGTGACCACCATTGCGATCAGTTCGGACGGAGAAGACCGTACCCGTGCCATGGCCGAAAAGATCGGCGCAACCACCCTGCGCTTCGGGTATGATCTGGCGCTGTCAAAGGCCCGCGAATGGGGGCTCTATATCTCGACCTCGCGCGGCAAGACCTCGATCGGTATCGAAGAACCCGCCCTGTTTTCCGAACCCGGACTGTTCATGGTGACCCCGGAACAGACGCTTTACTACGGGTCGGTACAGACCATGCCCTTTGTGCGCCCCCACTTCTCGGAACTGGTTGGCGCCCTGGATTTCGCGATCAAGAACGATTATCCGGCGCGTGGCGAATACACCGGCGAAGTTTAAAGACCCTCTCAGCCCTCAACTCCGTGCCGGACGATGGTGAACCCTTCGTCCGGCGTTGGCAGAACGAAATGCTTTGAGAACTGATGGAACTGCGCCTCGGTGGCGGCAAACTCATGCTCGCCACCCGCATTGCGCTTGCGCAAGCGGTCCAGGCAAACCTCGTCCGGCGTGTCGAACACGTGCAACTGATGCGACGCATCTGTCCGATCCAGAATCCCCCGCATCCACTGACGCGCCTCAACCGTGTTGGCCTGAAAATCCAGCACAACCGACGTTCCTGCGGTCAGCAACTCGGCCACGTGCGGACCCGTGACCTGCCGCAGAGCCTTTGAGCACCGAACGAAATCCGCTCCGGTTTTCATCTGATCTCCGAACAACGCCGCCAGCCATTCATCCTCGGCGATCATGATCGTCCCATGCTCGGCGGTGAGTTTTGCCGCAAGGGTGGATTTGCCCGACGCAATTTTCCCGCACAGCATGTGCAACACCGCCTTTGGCATGGACATGATCCCTTCAAAATCACCCTACCCCACAAAAAAGGGCGCCCTGCCGGGCGCCCTTTCCGTCTGTATCAAAACTGCGATTAGCAGCTGTAGTACATTTTGAATTCCATCGGGTGCGGTGTGTGCTCGTAGGAATAAATCTCTTCCCACTTGAGGTCCATGTAGCCCTCGACCTGGTCTTTCGTGAACACGTCGCCAGCCAGAAGGAAGTCCATATCGGCTTCCAGCTCGCCCATGGCTTCGCGCAGGGACGCACAGACCGTCGGGATACCGGCCAGCTCTTCTGGCGGCAGGTCGTACAGGTCTTTGTCCATGGCTTCGCCGGGATCGATCTTGTTCTTGATGCCGTCGAGGCCAGCCATAAGCAGGGCCGCAAAGCACAGGTACGGGTTCGACGACGGATCGGGGAAGCGAGCCTCGACGCGCTTTGCCTTCGGCGATTCCGCCCACGGAATACGAACACAACCCGAACGGTTACGAGCCGAATAGGCGCGCAGAACGGGGGCTTCGAAGCCCGGGATCAGACGCTTGTAGCTGTTGGTCGACGGGTTGGTGAAGGCGTTCAGAGCCTTGGCGTGCTTCAGGACACCACCGATGTAATACAGAGCTTCCTGGCTCAGGTCGGCGTATTGGTCGCCAGCAAACAGCGGCGCGCCGTCTTTCCAGATCGACATGTTGACGTGCATACCGGTGCCGTTGTCGCCTGCGATCGGCTTGGGCATGAAGGTGGCCGACTTGCCATAGGCATGGGCAACCTGGTGGATGACGTACTTGTACTTCTGAAGCTCGTCGGCCTGCTTGGTCAGGCTATCGAAGATCAGGCCAAGCTCGTGCTGGCACGAGGCAACTTCGTGGTGGTGCTTGTCGACCTTCATGCCCATGCGCTTCATGGTCGACAGCATTTCCGAGCGGATGTCTTGTGCGTCGTCAACCGGCGGAACCGGGAAATAACCACCCTTGACGCCCGGACGATGGCCCATGTTGCCCATCTCGTATTCGGTGTCGGTGTTCCAGGATGCGTCAATCGCATCGACTTCATAAGACACCTTGTTCATTTCGACCGAGTAACGGACGTCGTCGAACAGGAAGAATTCAGCTTCCGGGCCCATGTAGGCCGCATCACCGATGCCCGAAGACTTCAGATATGCTTCGGCTTTCTCGGCAGTGCCGCGCGGGTCACGCTCATAGGCTTCGCCGGTGTCAGGCTCGACGACCGAGCAATGGATCGCCAGGGTCTTTTCAGCAAAGAACGGGTCCATATAGATCGACGACGTATCGGGCATCAGTTTCATGTCGGACTGATCAATCGACTTCCAGCCGGCAATCGACGACCCGTCGAACATGAAGCCTTCTTCAAGGAAATCTTCGTCGACCTGATCGTTGATGACCGTGACGTGCTGCAGCTTGCCGCGCGGGTCGGTGAAACGGATGTCGACGTATTCGACATCCTCGTCTTTGATCGTCTTTACGACGTCTTTTGCACTCATGGACTTGGTCCTCTTCTCTCTCGTGATCGTAGTGTGTGTTACAGGGCGTCTGTACCGGACTCTCCGGTCCGGATACGAATGGCCTGGCTGACGTCGCTGACAAAGATCTTGCCGTCACCGATCTTATCGGTCTTGGCGGCGCTGACGATGGCCTCGATGGCCGCGTCCACCTGATCATCGGGCAGCACGACTTCGATTTTCACCTTTGGCAAAAAGTCGACCACATATTCCGCGCCGCGATACAGCTCGGTGTGGCCCTTCTGACGTCCGAAGCCTTTGACTTCCAGAACCGAAAGGCCCTGAACCCCAACTTCCTGCAACGCTTCCTTAACTTCATCCAGCTTGAACGGCTTGATGATCGCCTCAACTTTCTTCATGGCTCCGACTCCCTTTGGGCGTTTGATTGGGTCAGACCACGAGGCTTGCGTGAGTCTCAATCGGCCCCGGCTTAACGACCCGTTCGACCACGGCAGATTGACGCTCGTTGCATATTTTTTGTGCAAATCGATTAAGTTTGCATCCGTTTTGAATCTTTGACGCACCACTTGCCCCCGTGGAAAGATTTTTTCCATAACTATCGGGCAAAGGAGCAGCCCATGACCGACCTCCTCACCGCCGCGCAGATGCGCGCCATCGAACAAGCTGCCATCGCCTCGGGCGAGGTGACCGGGCTTGAGCTGATGGAGCGTGCGGGGCGCGGTGTCGTCGAGGCGATTTTTGAGGAATGGCCCGAGCTGAAGGCAACCTCCCACCGCGCCGTCGTCCTCTGTGGCCCCGGTAACAATGGTGGTGACGGCTTTGTTGTGGCGCGCCTGCTGAAGGAATGGGGCTGGGAGGTCGAGGTCTTCCTCTGCGGCGATCCCGACACGCTGCCGCCGGATGCGCGGGTGAATTATGATCGGTGGGGGGAGTTGGGAGAGGTTAACCCACTATCTGACTATGAGGATCGGCAAAGCTGGGGCTGTGACGTCGTCGTTGACGCCCTGTTCGGCACAGGCCTAACGCGAAATTTGTCTCAGCTTGGCGATCTCTTTTGGAATTTGAGTGACATGGTCGACTGCTGGCCCGTCGAGTTCGGACACAAGACTGGTAAGCCTGTAATCGTAGCGATCGACCTCCCAAGTGGTCTGTGTGTGGATAGCGGACGGGGCATCGGTGACGTATCGCACCACAATCCGCTGTGCGCCTCAGCGCACCTTACTGTCACATTCCATACTGCAAAGATTGGGCATTATCTCGATGATGCCCATGGCCCATGCACCAAACTCAAAACAATCGACATAGGCCTAAAGGGCGGCCCCGGACCGTCGGGTGGGGGTGAAGCCCCCGCCCGGGGGGGCGGTCGGGGGCTGCCCGGCGTGCCGCCGGGCAAAACGGTCAAACTAGTAGACAAGCCCTCTTCCGATGTCCTGAAGTCAGGCAACCACAAATACACCCACGGCCACGCCCTGATCCTCTCCGGCGGCTCGGGCAAGACCGGCGCCGCCCGCCTCGCCGCCCGTGGCGCCCTCAGGATCGGCGCGGGCCTCGTCACTATCGCCTGCCCCGAACGCGCGCTCTGGCAGGTCGCCGCCCATGTCACCGCCATCATGACCACCACGCTGGACGGAGCACCCGGTCTGCGTGAGACGCTCGAAGATGAACGCCTGAACGCGCTTTGCCTTGGACCTGGTCTTGGGCTGGGAGTGGATACGCAAGCGCTGGTGTTGGAGGCCTTGCGGGCGACTGCCGCCAGAGGCCCCGGATCAAGTCCGGGGCGCGGCGATAATCCCGCCCCGGCCCCCGAGCCGGGGCCTCGCCGAGGTGAACGCGGCGTTGTCCTCGACGCCGACGCCCTCTCGCGCTTTCAAAGAAACCCCGAGGTCCTCTTCGACGCGCTCCACGACAGATGCGTCCTCACCCCCCACGCGGGTGAGTTCAAGCGCCTCTTCCCGGACATTGCGGAAAAACTGGACACCCCCGCCGAGACCGGACCCGCCTACTCCAAGGTCGATGCCACGCGTGAGGCCGCCGCCCGCGCCGGCTGCACGGTCCTCTTCAAAGGCCCCGACACCGTGATCGCCGCCCCCGACGGGCGCTGTTCAATCAACGCCTCCGTTTATGACCGCGCCGCGCCCTGGCTTGCCACCGCAGGTTCGGGTGACGTGCTCGCAGGCTTCATCACCGGCCTTCTCGCCCGAGGCTTCCCGCCGATGCAGGCCGCTGAAACCGCCGCCTGGCTTCACACCGAATGCGCGCTGTCCTTCGGCCCCGGCCTGATCGCTGAAGATATTCCCGAAGAACTGCCCAAGGTCTTCAGGGGTCTTTTGTCTGAACAAGCACCCAAACCCTGAGCCATGTTCGCCAGAACCGCGCCAGTTCCAAGCGCGGTTATTCCTCGGAACGACCTTAACAGGCCTGATTGTTGACCTTTTCTGTCTGCTTTCCGGCCGTCCGCAGCGACACGGCAGTTCCGTCGCCGCGCAGACCAGAAAACTTCCGAGTTCAAGAAAAACTTGCCACACGGAACGGTTTCATTAGTCTTTCTCGGACATTCGGGGGGATGAAAGGCATGGTGGCACTCACGTCGTTGGAAGGGCAAGCGGACTTGCCGCGGTATTTCGCGGCCACGTTTAACTTGGCCAAGGGGCTGCGAAACGGGCGTATCGACTTTCGTCTGCCTGACGGGCGTGTGTTTCGTGTCGATGCGCCCAATCCGGGCCCCGTCGCCGAAATCAACGTCCACAACCCTGATGTATTTGCCCGCCTGATCCGCGAAGGCGACCTTGGTTTCGCCGACGCCTATCTTGAAGGCTGGTGGTCTACGCCCGACCTTCAGTCATTCATGGATGTCATCCATGCCGACAACGACGACATGTACGACAGTTTCGGCGGCATGATGCTGGTCAGGATGTGGGAGCGTTTGCGTCATTGGATGAATTCCAACACCAAGGAACAGGCCAAGAAGAATATCTCGTACCACTATGATCTGGGGAATGAATTCTATTCCCTTTGGCTGGACGATACGATGACCTATTCCTCGGCCATTTTTGAAACCGGTCAGGAAAGTCTCGATGCTGCGCAGACCAAGAAATACAAAAGCATGGTTGACCAGATGGGCGCGCAACCCGGAGACCATGTTCTGGAAATCGGCTGCGGCTGGGGCGGCTTTGCCGAATATGCCGCCAGGGAACGTGGCCTGAAGGTCACTGGCCTGACGATCTCAAAGGAACAGTATGACTTTGCGCGCGCGCGGATGGAGCGTGCAGGGCTTTCAGACAAGGTCGAAATCAAACTGCAGGATTACCGTGACGAAACCGGTCGCTATGACGGGATCGCATCGATCGAGATGTTCGAAGCTGTCGGCGAGAAATACTGGCCGGTCTATTTTGACACCGTGCGCGACCGCCTGAAACCTGGCAAAAACGCCACGCTTCAGATCATAACCATCGAGGACAAGCGTTTCGACGCCTATCGAAAAGGCGTCGATTTCATTCAAAAATACATCTTCCCCGGCGGCATGCTTCCGTCGCCTACCGTGCTTAGGGCCGAGGTCGAAAAAGCCGGGCTGGATGTGCTTCGATCCATCGAATTCGGAGAGAGTTATTCGCAAACCTTGCGGCGCTGGCACGATACCTTCAACAGAAAGTGGGATCAGGTATCGTTGCTTGGATTCGACGGTCGCTTTCAAAGAATGTGGAATTTCTATCTTACGTCTTGCGCGGCGGGCTTTCATACCGGAACTATCGACGTGACACAGATAACGGTCACAAAACCGGGATAGAAAACCATGCCCACGGCCGGCAAACTTATCGGCGCTATCGCCTTCGCGGCGCTGGCTTATTTCATCTCTGACCTGGTGAAGCCTCTGCTTGAGCCCACCGAAGGCACGCGCGTGGGTGCCTTGTCGCGAGTAAACGGCTTTATCGGCCTACTGGTCGGCTGGGTCATCATGGGCAAGGGCGCGGGAAAGACCTATCGTCAGGCTTTTGGCTATGGCTTGACGGCTTTGGCCGCGACCACTTTTTGGTGCATCGTCTTCTGGTCTGGCTACAAGATGGTCCTGCGGTCCATGGACATGCGTTATGACGGCGCAATGCACGCCCTTCAGGGCATGGCACAGCTGGCAATCGACTTTACCAAGTTGATATCCGTGCAAGAGATCGTGATCCCGGCTATTGTCGGCGCGCTTTTTGTCTCCTGGCTGACCGAGTTCTTCGCCCGCCGCTGGTCGTGACAACCGACACATCTGTCTTTCTGTACGGAACGCTCTGTGATCCCGAACTTTATCGGATCGTTGCCGGCACCGAACAAGCGCCCCAGGCAGCCAGACTCGCGGGCTATTGTGCGTCTTGGGCAAAAGACCAGTCTTTTCCGCTGATTCATGCCGACCCCGATGGCATGGTTGAGGGTATTCTTGTCCGCCCGTCCCCCAGGGCCAGAGAACGGCTGGATTTCTATGAGTTGGGTTTTGGCTATGACATTGCACCGCTCTGGATCGACGGCGACGGGGGCCGCGAACAAGCCCTGGTTTACCTCCCCCCAGAAAACACATGGTCGGCAGGCCCCAAATGGTCCCTTGAGACCTGGCAGGCCAACCACGCTCTCCTCGCTCGGGAAGCCGCGATCGAATATATGCGCCTGATCGACACACTGACGCCTGAAAACGCGGCAAAGGCGTTTCCTCAGGTGCGGATGCGGGCTGACAGCCGCTTGCGCGCGCGCGCGTTGCCATCGCCGTCAACCCTGCCTCCGGCCATGTCCGCCAGTTCGGTTGCCACCCAAAAGATGACCCAACCCTACACAGATTATTTCGCGGTGCGCGAAGACATCCTGACCTTTCCACGCTTTGATGGGTCTTCCAGCCCGCTGATCAAACGCGCCTCGTTCCAGGGGGGCGATGCGGTGACTGTCCTGCCCTATGATCCCAAAAACGATACTGTCCTCGTGGTCCGCCAGTTCCGGCATGGCCCGTTTTGCCGTGGCGATCAAAACCCGTGGACGCTGGAACCCGCTGCAGGCCGCATCGATCCCACGGAAACACCCGAAGACGCCGCTCGTCGCGAGTTGTTCGAAGAGGTGGGCATCACGGCCAGTTCACTACATCCCTGCGGGCGCTATTATCCGTCACCCGGCGCCTACAGCGAGTTTCTTTTTAGCTATGTCGCGCTTGCTGACCTGACCGAGTGGGACGGTGTCATAGGCGGGCTCAGCAGCGAGGCCGAAGACATCATATCCCACGTCATTCCGTTGGATCAGGCGCTGAAAATGGCCTCCAGCGGAGAGGCGAATACCGGCCCACTGTTGATCAGCCTGACCTGGCTGGCGCTCAATCGGGACAATTTGCGCAAAGCCCCCACTTGACGTTTTGCACTGCGGCATTAAGGTCAGCATTACTGACTATACAAAAGGATGGCGCGGGTGATCCCCGACGACTTCGCTGCAGAATGGGAAAGTGCCTGGAACGCCCATGATCTCGACCGGATCATGAGGCATTACCATCCCGATATTCGCTTTCGATCTGAAAAAGCGGTTGCATTGACCGGCTCTGGCGACATTTCGGGTGCAGACGCCTTGCGCGCCTGCTGGGCCAAGGCTCTCGACCAACAAGCCGACCTGGAATTCCAAGTGATCGACGTGTTCCACGGCCACGAGATGCTTGTGTTGACCTATCGAAACCATCACGGGGTTCTTGCCGCAGAACCCCTTTACTTCGACGAAACCGGTTTGGCCTATCAAGGGGCTGCCTGCCATCGAAAGGGCCATTGATCGTGCCACTGGATATCATTGTTCGACTTTGGAGCAGACCGGGACATTGGGATGGGTTCCGTCAGTTCGAAGATCGCGCCCTGCAGATCATGGCCGATCACGGGGCACAGTTGGTCAGGATCGAACGTCCTTCGGGGAAAGATTGTCCTGACGAGGTGCATCATCTTACTTTTCCCGATCTCGGCGCTTTGGAAGCCTATCGCGCCGATCCTCGGGTGCAGGCCATGGCCAGCCTGCGAAAGCGGGTCATCCTGAAGTCCGAGATTGAAGGCGCGCCAATCTAGGCTCTGGCCGGCCCTTTCAAAACCGTCGTTCGGAACCGCGGTACGAAGAACCTTGCCGCAGGCTTAACCTTTCTTACCGTACGCTGTCGTTTTCAGGCGATTTCGGGCCGAGACACCTGTTTGGCCGCGCAAAGACCTACGCGACGCATACGGAAAGCATACAAAATGCATACACCGCGGATTTCGACCGTTCGCCTTGTTTTTCATGGTTAACGCGGCCACATCTTCTGGCGCAACACCCTGTCCCCGCACGGTACGTTTACAAAAATTGTCGGATTGAAACCTGACGCCAGCACCACTAGGACTGGGGAAAGCCCAGAGGGAACGAAAATGACCATCCGCAGCGATCTTGCAGACACCATCGGCCACACCCCGTTGATCCGGCTTAAGGCCGCGTCCGAGGCCACGGGCTGCGACATCCTTGGAAAAGCTGAATTTCTCAACCCAGGTCAATCGGTTAAAGATCGGGCAGCCCTGTATATCATCCGCGATGCCGTTGCCCGAGGTGACCTGAAACCCGGCGGAACGATCGTCGAGGGCACGGCTGGGAATACAGGTATCGGCCTGGCCCTGGTTGGCGCATCGATGGGATTCAGAACGGTCATCGTCATCCCTGAGACGCAAAGCCAGGAAAAAAAGGACATGATCCGGCTTTGTGGCGCCGAACTGGTCCAGGTTCCGGCTGTTCCTTATGCGAACCCCAACAATTATGTCCGGTATTCTCAAAGGCTTGCAGCAAAACTGGCAGAAACCGAACCCAACGGAGCTATTTGGGCAAACCAGTTCGACAACACTGCAAATCGCCAGGCTCACGCGGAAACGACCGGCCCGGAAATCTGGGAACAGACCGATGGAAAGGTCGCTGGTTTCACCTGCGCTGTTGGTTCTGGCGGCACGCTTGCCGGTGTCGCCGAGGCGCTGCAAACCAAGGGTGTCCGCATCGCTTTGTCAGACCCTTACGGATCGGGAATGCACAAACTATATACCGGAGAAGAACCTCCTGAAGGCGACTCGATCACCGAGGGTATCGGCCAGGGTCGCATCACCGCGAACTTAGACGGGTTCACGCCCGATGCCAGCTATAAGATTTCGGACCACGAGGCCCTGCCGGTTGTCTTTGATCTGCTTGAAAAAGAAGGCCTTTGCCTGGGCGGATCAACCGGTATTAACATCGCAGGGGCCATCCGCATGGCCGAAGAAATGGGCCCTGGCCACACCATTGTGACGGTGCTTTGTGACTATGGAAACCGATACCAGTCCAAACTGTTCAACCCGGTGTTCCTGAAAGAAAAAGGGCTTCCCGTCCCCGCGTGGCTGGACGGAGACTCGCGCCTGCTGCCAACTGTGTACGAGGGTTAAGCAATGTTGGAACGCGGGCTCAACCTGCTCGCAGTTCTGGCGTGGTTTTTGCTTTCTGGTCTGGCCTGGGCGCAGCAAAGCGTCAATTTTGACCAGTTCTCGCAGTTTGCAGACTCGATCGAAGTCAGCATTGAAAACAATCGTTTGCCGGATGGCGTCTTTACCGATTTGCGTGACTCTCTGGTTGAATGGCGCCAAGATTTTCTTGATGCTCAGGACGTCAACGCCGTTCGGATCGAAGGGCTGAATGCCCAAATCGAAGCCCTCGGCCCCGTTCCTGCCGATGGCGCAACCGAGCCCGACAACATCGCCGAACGCCGCGCCGCGCTGAACGCCCAGCTGACAAAGGCAAGTGCCCCCCGATTGGCGGCAGACGAAGCCTATGCCCGCGCCGACGCTTTGATATCTCAGATAGATTCAACCCTGCGCGCCAGGCAGACCGATGAGTTGTTCCGCTTGCATCGTACGCCGCTTGATCCCACGCTTTGGGGCGGAGCCCTATCCGCTCTCGTCGCTGTCGTGGAAGACATACGGTCAGAGATTTCAAGCAATCTAGACCCGGAATCGATTGGCGATCAGTTCTGGCAAAGGATTGCTATCGCGCTTGTTCTTTTGTTCGCTGCCATTGCGATTATTGTGCGCGGCCCGCAAATTATCGAACATTGGCTTGCACGGATCGAAACTAAATCCGGTGATCACGGGCGCATACTTTATGGGTTCCTTGTTTCCTTCGCCGGTGTCCTGGTGGCCATGGCCGGTGTGTCACTTATCAACGCGGCATTGATATCGACCGGCATATTAGGAGAGCTCGGCACCCAGGTGGCGATCGGCGTCAACTGGGCGATCGTCGCCTCGGCAATCGGCCGCTGGCTCGGCGGCCGAATATTTCCAGAACGTGGCTCGATCCCGACGCCTTTGGTCCTGAGCGAACGTCAAAAGTCCTCTGGACGGCGACATTCTCTGTTCCTCGGCCTCGTGACCGGATTGATTGTTCTGACAAGTGTGGTCAACGAACAGTTCGGTTTTGATCCAGATCACTATGGCGTTCTCAATACAGGTCTTTTCCTGATTGTCGGCTTCATCCTGTTCCGGCTCGGCGGATTGATCCGGGTAGGTGGACAGGCGGAAACGGGCCAGGAACGTAGCTTTGGCGATTTGATTGAGAGACTCGTCGGAGGGGCCATTCAGCTATTGGCCATCGCGGGGCCCCTGGCGGCAGTCGTCGGCTTGCACACCCTTGCGCGTTCTATTGTTGTGCCGATTGCACCGACATTGGGACTGCTTGCGTTTCTGACCAGTTTGCATTTTGCACTGCGCGCGGCTTTCGCATTGGCGAGAGGACTGGACCAGGACCAGGCGCGTCTTGCGCTGACGCCAGTTCTGGTCAGCTTCGGCCTGACGCTTGCCTCGACGCCATTGTTTGCGCTTTTGTGGGGCGCACGCGCATCGGACCTGCTGGAGTGGTGGACGGGGTTTAAAACCGGCTTTCAGTTGGGCGGAACGACGATCTCGCCTACGGACTTTCTGACCTTTGCCGTCGTTTTTGCAATCGGGTTTGGTCTGACACGTTTGGTTCAGGGGTCTATGCGCACGGGTGTTTTGCCGCGCACCACTTTGGATAAGGGCGGTCAGAACGCCATTGTATCCGGTCTTGGATACCTGGGGCTGACCATAGCTACTATCGCCGGGATCACGGCCGCGGGGATCGACCTGTCGTCCTTCGCGATCATCATCGGTGCGCTTGGCGTCGGAATCGGCTTTGGCCTGCAGAACATCGTCAACAACTTCGTCTCGGGCATTATCCTTTTGATCGAGAGGCCAATCGGTGAGGGCGACTGGGTAGAGGTCAACGGGCAGATGGGCATCGTCAAGTCCATCTCGGTACGCTCGACCCGGATTGAGACTTTTGACCGGACGGATGTCATTGTTCCCAACGGTGATCTGATCTCGGGCACCGTTACCAACTGGACCCGAGGGAATTCAATCGGGCGCGTCATTGTTCCCGTGGGCGTCGCCTATGGTACCGATACACGTAAGGTCGAAACGATCCTGAGTGAGATCGCCCAAGACCATCCAATCGTTGCCGTGGCTCCTCCGCCGTCCATCGTGTTTCAAGGCTTTGGGGCAGACAGCATGGATTTCGAGATTCGCGCGATCCTGACGGATATCAATTTCGCGATGTCCGTTCGGTCGGACCTGAACCATGAAATCGCCCGCCGGTTTCGCGAAGAAGACATCGAGATTCCCTTTGCTCAGCGCGATATCTGGCTGCGAAATCCGGAAACCTTGCAGCAAGCCGTGCAAGAGCCCCGCCCTCCGTCGCACCCGATTGATTCGTCGCTGGGGGGAATTGATGGCGACGCAGACACGAACTAGCGAGTGGTTTGCGCCGCCTTTGGCGTCGCGGTGAAAGGGGGCTCTGCCCCCGTCGCCTTTGGCGACTCCCCCGGAGTATTTTTCAAAAGAAGAAGATCAGGCGGGCGCTTGTTTGGTGAGGCCGAGTTTGGCGCGGACCGCAGCCGGGCCAATGACCCGTGCGCCCATGTTCTCGGTGATGGATACGGCGCGGTCGACCAATTGCGCATTGGTGGCCAGTACGCCTTTTTCTAGCCAGAGGTTGTCTTCCAGCCCGACGCGGATATTGCCACCCGCAAGAATCGCCGCCGCGGCATAGGCCATCTGGTTGCGACCGATCGAGAAGGCGGAAAAATTCCAATGGTCGGGGACATTGTTCACCATGGCCATGAAGGTATTCAGATCATCCGGTGCGCCCCAAGGCACCCCCATACACAGCTGAACAAGGGCGGGGGCATCCAGGACACCTTCCTTGACCAGTTCCCTGGCCAACCAGAGGTGCCCGGTGTCGAAGGCCTCGATCTCGGGTTTTACGCCCAAATCGGTCATCATTCGACCCATAGCGCGGAGCATGCCCGGTGTATTGGTCATGACATAGTCGGCTTCGGCAAAGTTCATTGTGCCGCAGTCGAGTGTACAGATTTCCGGCAGGCATTCTGCCACATGGGCCACACGTTCCTTTGCGCCGATCATATCCGTTCCGTTTGGATTGAGCGGCAGTGGAGCCTCGGTCGAGCCAAACACAATATCACCGCCCATACCCGCAGTCAGGTTCAAGACAACATCGGTGTCCGCGTCGCGAATCCGGTCGGTGACCTCGCGGTATAAGTCTTGCCGTCGCGACGGCCGACCGTCGTCGGGTTCGCGCACATGGCAGTGAACAATGGCTGCGCCGGCCTTCGCTGCATCAATTGCGCTTTCGGCGATTTCCTTGGGCGAGCGGGGGACGTGAGGGCTTTTGTCCTGCGTGTTGCCGGAACCTGTGACAGCGCAGGTAATGAAGACCTCGCGGTTCATGGCAAGCGGCATGTCCAGAAACTCCTGCGCAACGGCCCAACGGACCAATACTTTGGACTTTCTCGGCAAGCTGCGTGGATGTCAAAGCCTCCCTTGACGGAGAAGGCGAAACTTGGCGGGGTTAGACGATGCCTCCCCCTGCCCCGGTCACCTCGGGGCGTTCCCCGGCGACCTTGGCACGGTACCCGGATGCCCGGAACGCGCCGATAGGATCGATGGCGCCGCCGGCTTCGAGACGCGCCATGGCAAGGATTGGTTCGACATCCGTGCGAAACGCCGTCTTGAGCGTGGTGGTCGCCATCAACGCGTCGTTTCCATCCTGGTGCTCTCGCAAGGCATTCCGGTCGACCAAAAGCGCCTGCGCATAGGCACGCCGGACTTCGGAAGCGGACGACATCAAGCTTTCGATGGGGTCGGTCACATTGTGGCTTTGATCCAGCATATGCATGGGATTGAAACCCGGGCTGTTTTCAGCCTCGACCAGTTCGTTGAACACCAGGAACAGGCGAAATGGATCGATCGAACCTGTGTCCAGATCGTCATCGCCATACTTGCTGTCGTTGAAATGAAAACCACCAAGTTTGCCGAATTGAATGAGGCGGGCGACAATCATCTCGATATTGACGGTTGGCGCATGGTGACCGAGGTCGACAAGACATTGCGCCTTTGGGCCCAGTTCCTGTGCGATCAGATAGTTGGTTCCCCAGTCTTGGACGACGGTTGAGTAGAAGGCCGGTTCAAAAATCTTATGCTCGGTCAGCAGACGCCAATCGTCGGGAAGGCCCGCGTATATCTGCGACATCGCGTCGAGATAGCGTTGGAACTGGCGTGTGAAGTCGGTTTGTCCCGGAAAGTTTGATCCATCACCCACCCAGACGGTCAAGGCTTTCGATCCAATGGATTGGCCGATCTCGATACATTCCAGATTGTGTTCGACCGCCTGGGCCCGTGTTTCGGCCGATGCGTTGGAAAGAGACCCGTACTTATAGGAATGCGCGTCGCCGAGGTGGTCCTGGAAGGTGTTCGAATTCATCGCGTCAAAGCTCAGCCCCACTTCGGCGGCCTTGGCGTTCAGGTCCGCAGCGGGTGCTTTGTCCCACGGGATATGCAGCGACACGGAAGGCGTCGCACGGGCCAACTGTTGGATCACGCCGCAATCGTCGAGCTTGTCGAAGACATCACGTGGCTCACCTGTTCCGGGAAATCGTGCGAACCGCGTACCCCCTGTTCCGACACCCCAGGACGGGATCGCCACGCCGTATGCGGCGACTTGATCTTTGACCTCGTCGATCTTGATCCCGCGCCGGTCAAGGTGTTCGCCAAGCGCATCATAGTCGGCGCGAAGGTCATGGTCTCGGGCCGCGTTCTGGGCCGCGATCAGGTCAGCATCTATCATGTTTTTCCTCCCAGGATCGTTTTCAGCGCGTGAACGCCTCTTTGTTTCCCGCGTCGACGTTGATGATATTGCCGGTGGATTTGGCCGACCGGTCTGACGCAAAGAAATAGGCCGCTTCGGCGATGTCTTCTGGCAAGACAGAGCGTTTCAGCATGGACCGGTTGCGGTACATTTCTTCCAGGCCGCCCTTGTCGGTTCCATAGGTCGACGCGCGCTGTTCCAGCCATTCGCCTTCCCAGATCTTCGACCCTTTCAACACCGCGTCGGGGTTGACGACGTTAACGCGAATGCCTGCCTCTGCGCCTTCCAGGGCCAGGCAGCGCGCCAGGTGAATTTCGCTGGCCTTGGCCGTGCAATAGGCCGAGGCATTTGGCGAAGCTGCGAGCCCGTTTTTCGATGCCACGAAGACAATTGAGCCGCCCAGGGATTGGTTGCGCATCAGGCGGAAGGCCTCGCGGCTGACGAGAAAGTACCCGGTGGACAGAATGTTGATATTCCGGTTCCAGAGATCAAGCGATGTTTCCTCCACCGGAGCAGAGGATGCAATTCCGGCGTTTGACACAAGGATGTCGATGCCACCGTATTCGGCAGCAGCCTCGGCAAAGGCCGCGATGACCGCTGTTTCGTCGGTCACGTTCATTTTGACCGATCGGACCACATCATTGCCATAACGACCGGCCAGGTTTTTACAGGTGGCGGCCAGTGTATCCGCATCGATATCGGCCAGCACGACACAGGCACCTTCGGCCAAATACCGTTCAGCGGTCGCCGAGCCGATTCCGCCTGCTCCTCCGGTTACCAACGCGACGCGTCCGGCCAGAGATTTGGGTTTCGGCATCCGCTGAAGCTTGGCTTCTTCCAACAGCCAATACTCGATGTCGAAGGCTTCCTGTTCAGGAAGACCGCAATACTCGCTGACTGCCGAGGCTCCGCGCATGACATTTATCGCGTTGACATAGAACTCGGCCGAAATGCGTGCGGTGGCTTTGTCTTTGGCAAATGTGATCATGCCGACCCCCGGAACGAGGTAGACAACGGCGTTCGGGTCCCGCAAGGCGGGGCTATTGTCGTGTTTGCAGCGGTCGTAATAGGCGGCATAGTCGTCGCGATAAGCAGCAACCTGTGACGGAAGCCCCTCCATCACTTCGTCAAGATTATTCCTGGCCGGATCAAAGGCCACGACCAGCGGGCAAATTTTCGTGCGCAGGAAATGATCGGGACAAGATGTGCCAAGCGCCGCCAGTGGCTCCATGCCCTTGGCATTGACGAATTCCAGCACCACATCGCTGTCGTCAAAGTGGCCGACCATGTGTTGCTGGCCAGAAACCATGCCACGGATTGCCGGCATCAAACGCGCTGCTACTTCGCGTCGATCAACGGCAGCAAGGCTTTCGTGGATCGCCCCACCAAATGCGGCAACACCTTCGGTCTTCTTCGCGAACCAGTCCATGGCGCGCTGAATGACGCCCAATGTCAGCTCATAGCAGGCCTTGGCGTCATCATCCCAGGTAAATAGGCCGTGGCTTTCCAGAACGACCCCCTTGGCCTCGGGGTTTTCCAGACAGAATTTTTCCAGCCAGAGGCCCAACTCATAGCCCGGCCGTTTCCAAGGCAACCAGCCGATTTCATCGCCAAAGATTTCCTGCGTCAGCTCTTTCGAATTGGCCGAGGCCGCAATAGCGATGATCGCATCGGGGTGCATGTGATCGACGTGCTTCCGGGGCACGTAAGCGTGCAAAGGCGTGTCGATCGATGCCGCGCGCGGATTCAATTTGAATGTACAATGCGGCAGGTAACCGACCATTTCGTCTTCGAACTCGACACCTCGATAGATGCCCTTGAGCGCCCGCAACTTATCCATGTACAGCGTCGCAAACCCGTCCATTTTCATGGTTCCGACATCGCCACCCGAGCCTTTAACCCAGAGAACTTCGACGCCTTCCGACGAAAGCGGATCGGTCTCAACGACTTTTGCCGAGGTGTTGCCGCCGCCGTAGTTGGTAATGCGCTTGTCAGAACCCAACAGATTCGAGCGATACAACAACTTTTCCGACTCACTCATGGACGCCGCTTTTGCGTCATCCCAAAGGTTTTCAAGGCGCTGACTTTCAGCGGTTTTCGACATGAGATCCTCCCCATAGGTGCACGGCACCCACATTCAAACTTGGCGCAAAACTGAAGACTGTGCGTCAGAATGTCAATCAAAAACAATCATAAACAGTCATGCTGCGTCGCAGAATGACTGGTTTTGACAATTTTTGATTGACTTAATCCTAGAATCCCCACACTTTCCTCGGTCAAAGGGAGGGGCTTTATGCACGAAAAGGAACGCCACCGGATTATCTTGTCCGCGGTTCAGGAACGTCCTGTCGCGACCGTGATTGACCTGTGCAGCCTGACCGGCGCATCCGAAGCAACGATTCGCCGCGATATCGCGACTCTTCACATGCAAAAGAAACTGCGCCGTGTCCGTGGCGGAGCTGAGGCAATCGCGCCACCTCAGATCGTGGGCCTTGCAGGACGCCCGTTCGAAGTGAACGAAGCCCTGAACGCCACCCAAAAACAGGCAATCGCCCGTGCTGCGGTTGATCTATGCGATGACGGTGACCCAATCATCATCAATGGCGGCACAACGACGTTTCAAATGGTGCATCCGTTGGCGACCCGGCGGATGCAGGTTTTCACGAACTCATTCCCGATTGCGGAACATCTTTTGCACCACACCAAAAACACGGTCATGCTGTCGGGCGGCACCATTTATCGCGAACAGAACATCATTCTTTCGCCTTTCGACAATGACGTGACGCGCAACTTCTACGCCAAGCGCATGTTTATGGGCGCACAGGGCATCGGCCCGCTTGGACTGATGGAAGCTGATCCGCTTTTGATCCAGGCCGAACAGAAACTAATCGGTCAAGCAGACGAGTTGGTTGTTCTTGTCGACAGTTCAAAGTTCGAAAGCCGTTCCAGTCTGATCCTATGTCCTTTGGATCGGATCGACGTGATTGTCACCGACGACGGCATCTCCGACCGTGCCGCAGCAATGCTGGAAGCGGCGGAAATCAAACTGATCGTGGCGCAAAGCAACGCTGCGTCGGAAAGAGGGTCGGCCTGACCGACCCATTCATCGCTCATCTTGGGAGGATTGTTATGAGCATTACCAGAAGACTTCTTGGCGGATCGGCCCTGGCAGCAATGATGCTGGCCGGCTCCATGGCACAGGCACAGGACAACGTGCGCATCGCGCTTGTCGTAAAAGCCCTGGGCATCGGCTTTTTCGAGGCCGCAGCAGAAGGTGCGGAAGAAGCCGCAGCCGAACTTGGCAATGTCGAGATCATTTATACCGGTCCGACCGACACAACCGCAGAAGGCCAGATCGAGGTGATCAACGCCCTGATCGCGCAGCAGGTTGACGCCATCGCGGTTTCGGCCAACGACACAGACGCTTTGGTTCCCGCACTGAAGAAAGCCATGCAGCGTGGCATCACTGTGATTTCCTGGGACTCGGGCGTTGCACCGGAAGGTCGCGAACTGCACCTGAACCCTTCGTCCAACGCGCTGATCGGCAACATGATCATCAAGCTGGCCGCCGATCACCTGCCGGGTGGCGGCGAGGTTGCCCTGTTGTCGGCAACAACCACGTCGACGAACCAGAATATCTGGATCGAGGAAATGAACAAGGTCATGGGGAACTATCCCGGCATCGAGGTCGTCAGCACCGTATACGGCGATGACCTTGCTGATAAATCCTATCGTGAGGCCCAGGGCCTTATGCAAACGCACCCAGATCTGGACGCCATTATCGCCCCCACCAGTGTGGGTATCGTTGCCGCCGCCAAGGCCGTCGAAGATGCTGGCAAAGTTGGTCAGGTCAACGTGACCGGCCTGGGCCTGCCTTCGGAAATGGCAGGCGCAATTGCGGCCGGGTCGTCAAAATCCTTTGCGATCTGGAACCCAATTGATCTTGGCTATTCGGCAACGATGCTGGCCTACAACCTTGCGACCGACGCGGCCGAGGCCGCCCCCGGCGCCGAAATCCCGATGGGCCGCATGGGGGCTTTGACGCTGGACGACAACAACGAAGGCGCTATGGCCGATCCGTTTGTCTATGACGCGTCGAACATCGATCAGTTCAAGTCGATCTTCTGATCCAAGCCCGGCGCGGGCATTGTCTCGCGCCGGTTTCCCACAAGGGTCTCGCATGCTCAATTCTTCGGAAACTCAAGTGGCGCAGGATGCCTCCTCGCCCGTTCTTGCCTTGAAAGGGATCACCAAGACCTTTCCCGGGGTCAAGGCCCTGTCCGATGTCGCGTTAGAGCTTTATGCGGGCCAAGTCACTGCATTAATTGGCGAAAACGGGGCTGGAAAGTCCACGATCGTCAAGGTGTTGACCGGGATATATCAACCTGACGCCGGTCAGATCACACTGGATGGAAAGCCGGTGACCTTCGCCACGGCAGGCGATGCCACCGACGCCGGCATCACGGCGATCCATCAGGAAACTGTGCTTTTCGATGAGCTGAGCGTTGCTGAGAACATTTTCATTGGCCACGCACCCCGCACAAAGTGGGGACTGATTGATTGGCCCAACTTGCGCAAACGCGCCGCCGAAATTCTCGACCGGATTGATGCACAGCTCGATCCGATGATGCCGCTAAGCGAGCTTGGTATCGCAAACAAGCACCTCGTCGCCATTGCACGCGCTTTGTCTGTTGATGCCCGCGTCGTCGTCATGGACGAACCCACCGCCGCCCTATCCCAAAAAGAGATCGAAGAGCTATACGACCTTGTTGATCGGCTGAAGGCAGAAGGTCGCGCAATTCTATTCATTAGCCACAAGTTTGATGAAGTTTTCCGTATTGCCGATCGTTTCACGGTCTTCCGCGACGGAGAGCCCGCCGGGGACGGAGCGATGAAAGACGTCACCGAGGCGGAACTGGTGCGGATGATGGTTGGTCGTTCCGTCGATCAAATCTTTCCGACGCGCAACAACACGCCCGGGCAGGACATCCTGCAGGTCGAAGACCTTTGTCACCCGACCGAGTTTGACGGAATAAGTTTCAGCCTGAAAGAAGGTGAAATTCTGGGTTTCTATGGGCTTGTCGGATCGGGGCGATCCGAGTTGATGCAGGCGATCTTCGGCATCACGCGTCCGAGCAGCGGCAGCGTCACTATCGCCGGCCAGACCCTTGCGACCCGTGCGCCCGCCGACGCGATTGCGGCGGGAATCGTCTATGTTCCCGAAGATCGCGGCAAACAGGGCGCTATTATCGGTCTACCCATATTCCAGAACGTCACACTGCCCTCGCTAGGCCAAACGTCGCGCAATGGTTTTCTAAAGATTGCCGAGGAATTCACGCTCGCCCGTGAATATACCGAGCGACTGGAGCTTCGTGCCGCCAGTCTTGACCAGGATGTCGGCAATCTTTCTGGCGGCAACCAGCAAAAGGTCGTGATCGCCAAATGGCTGGCAACGAAACCCAAGGTCATCATTCTTGACGAGCCGACAAAGGGCATCGACATCGGATCAAAGGCCGCCGTTCATTCGTTCATGGCGGAACTTGCCGCCCAGGGTTTGGCCGTGATCATGGTCAGCTCTGAAATACCCGAGGTGCTGGGGATGTCGGATCGCGTTATCGTGATGCGCGAAGGGTTGGTTGCGGCAGAATTATCGCATCAGGATTTAACACCCGAGACGTTGGTGCGCCATGCCGCCGGTATTGGAAGTCAGATGGAGGACGCCGAATGAGCAACCTTCTAAAATCCCGCGAAGCTCTTTTGGTCGCCGTCATCCTGGCGCTGGTTGCCGTTATTTCCACGCGCTTTCCGGGTTTCGCCGCCCCCGGCAACCTGGTCAATGTCTTCAATGACACCTCACCCCTGATCATCCTGGCACTAGGCCAGACTGTCGTGATCCTGACCCGTTGCATCGATTTGTCTGTTGCAGCGAACCTTGCTTTGACCGGAATGATCGTGGCGATGTTGAACGTCGCGATGCCCGGCCTGCCCATCCCGGTCATTATCGCGATCGCCATGGCCATTGGTGCGCTAATGGGCGCGATCAATGGCATCCTTGTGTGGTTTCTGACGATCCCTCCCATCGTGGTGACTCTGGGAACAATGACCATCTATCGGGGCATCATTTTCGTCATCTCAGACGGAGAGTGGGTCAACGCCCACGAAATGAGCGCGGCGTTTACAGGCTTCCCGCGTGCGGAATTCCTGGGTCTGCCGGTCTTGTCCTGGATCGCCATTCTGGTGGTCATCCTGTTCGTCATTGGTGTCGCGCGCGCGCCTCTGGGCCGAGCGTTCTATGCCGTTGGCGGCAATCCGAACGCGGCGGTATATACAGGACTCGACGTGGGGCGAACACAGTTTTGGTCGTTCGTCATCTCGGGCACTCTGGCGGGGCTGACCGGGTATTTGTGGGTTGCCAGATACTCAGTCGCCTATGTCGACATCGCAGGTGGATTTGAGCTGGAGGTGGTAGCCGCCTGCGTGATCGGCGGCATTTCCATCGCCGGAGGGGCAGGCACGATCACGGGCGCCTTGCTCGGTGCGCTGTTCCTCGGGATCGTCAAGAATGCACTGCCTGTGATCGGCATTTCCCCTTTCTGGCAACTGGCGATTTCAGGCACCGCTATTGTTGTCGCGGTGACCTTTAACGCGCGATCCAGCCGAGCCAAGGGACGCATCATTCTAAAGCGAGCGGAGAGCGGCACATGAGCGAAACCATTTCCCGTCACGTCCCTGATCGGCTGGAAAGCGGCGCCAAACGCCTGCTGAAAAGCTGGGAGACGTTGCTCTTGGCCGTGGCGCTCGCGATCTTTATCGCCAACAGCCTGGCATCTCCGTACTTCCTGAACGCCTGGAACCTTTCCGACGCGACATTCAATTTTACCGAGAAAGCAATGATCGCCTTTGCCATGGCGCTTTTGATTATCTCCGGCGAAATTGATTTGTCTGTCGCCTCGATCATCGCCCTTGCCTCGACAGCCATGGGGGCCGCTGTCCAGATGGGGGCGGGCACACCCGAGCTTGTCATGATCGGACTGGGTACAGGTGTGCTGTGCGGGGCATTCAACGGTGTCTTGGTCACCAAATTGGGCCTGCCATCCATCGTGGTCACAATCGGCACGATGAGCCTGTTTCGCGGGATCTCCTACATCGCGCTCGGGGATCAGGTGTACAAAGGCTACCCTTCGGAATTCGCCTTCTTCGGACAGGGATATGTGTGGTGGGTGATTTCGTTTGAATTTGTGCTGTTCATCGTGATTGCCGCTTTCTTCGCGGTGCTGTTGCACAAGACCAACTTTGGCCGGGCTGTATACGCCATCGGCAACAACCCGACCGGCGCTTTATTTTCCGGCATCCGGGTCCAACGGGTCAAATTCATTCTCTTCCTACTGACCGGCTTAATGGCTGGCGTCGCGGCCGTTTGCCTGACGTCACGCCTGGGATCCACACGCCCTTCGATCGCAACCGGATGGGAACTGGAGGTCGTGACCATGGTGGTACTCGGAGGCGTGAATATCCTTGGCGGATCAGGAACCATTCCTGGCGTCGTCATCGCGGCGTTTGTCATGGGTCTGGTCACATTTGGCCTAGGTCTGTTGAACGTGCCTGGCATCGTGATGTCGATCTTCATCGGGCTCTTGTTGATTGGCGTTATCGCCCTGCCCCGGCTTTGGACAATGATGAGACGGTAATGGAAAAGTTTGCCTTCAAAATGCACCTGCGTCCCGGAATGCGCGACGAATACAAACGGCGTCATGATGACATCTGGCCCGAGCTTGTTGATCTGTTGAAGCAGGCTGGTGTGTCAGACTATTCGATACATCTGGACGAAGACACCAACACGCTCTTCGGCGTGCTTTGGCGCAAGGACGATCACGCGATGGACGATCTTCCCAAACATCCGGTCATGCAAAAATGGTGGGCGCATATGGCCGACATCATGGAAACCAAACCGGACAATGAGCCCGTCGCGGTTCCATTGACTCCGGTGTTTCACCTGCAATGAAACATGTTGCCGTCATCGATATTGGCAAAACCAACGCCAAGCTGGTGTTGGTCGATTTGGCGGACATGTCCGAACTAGCCGTTGTCACACGTCCTAACCGGGTGTTGCCTGGGCCTCCTTGGCCGCATTTTGATCTGGACGGACATTGGGAATTCATCCTTGAAAGCCTATCGCGGTTTCAGTCCGACCACGGCATAGACGCGATTTCCGTGACGACCCATGGTGCGTCGGTTGTGCTTTTGGATGAGTTCGGCAATCTAGCAGCACCAATGCTGGACTACGAACATCCGGGCCCCGATGCGTTTGCGGTCTCATATGATGCCATCCGCCCCGACTTCTCCGAAACCGGGTCGCCGCGTCTGTCAATGGGCCTGAACGTTGGCGCGCAGCTTCACTATATGTTCGAAACGTTGCCCGGATTGCGTGAGCGAACCGGGTATATCCTGACTTACCCGCAGTATTGGAGTTACCGTCTGACAGGTGTGCCCGCCACCGAGGTTTCGTCGCTTGGTTGCCATTCCGACCTATGGGATCCGTTCAATGCCCGTCTTTCGTCTCTGGTTGAGCGCCTGGGCATCACCGGAAAAATTGCACCTCAGCATCCCGCGCGTGACGTCTTGGGAACCGTTCTGCGCGAGGTTGCCGACAAAACAAACATCCGCAGCGGTACCCCGGTTTTGTGCGGAATTCACGACTCTAACGCCTCGCTTCTGCCCTACGTTCTGGACCGCAATCCACCGTTTTCGGTTGTGTCAACCGGAACTTGGGTGATTGCCATGTCAATGGGAAGCAAAAAGGTCGAGCTTGACCCAAACAGGGACACGCTGGTCAACGTGAATGCCCTTGGGGCAGCAGTGCCCTCGGCGCGTTTCATGGGAGGCCGGGAACACGACATCATTTCTGACGGTCAAACAGGGGAGCCCAACGGCGCCGACCTTGACGCCGTTCTGAGTGAACGGGTCATGCTTATGCCTGCGGTCGTGGCCGATACCGGGCCGTTCCAAGGTCGCAGCAGCACATGGATCGGCGCCGAGCCAGAGACAGGAAGTGGCAAACGAGCCGCTGTTCTGGCCTTTTACCTTGCGCTGATGACCGCCGAGAGTTTGCGACTTGCAGGTCACTCGGGCGAAATCCTTGTTGAGGGTCCATTCGCACAGAACCAAGCCTATCTTGACATGCTCTCCGCCGCGACGAATTCGATCGTTCGCCGATCTGGAGGGACAACCGGCACCAGTTTAGGCTCGGCCCTGCTTGCCTTGCCGGACGGCGCATTCAAACTGCCCGAAATGGAAACTGTGGATTGTCGGTCCGATCGACGTCTCAACGCCTATGCCGAGGATTGGCGGGGTCGCGTACAAGACTAATATCAAAGAACGATTGCCTGTCTGGGCAAAGGCAACTTGTCGCAGTAAGGTCACGCCGAGAAACACAGGTTCGAACGAGGGGGCGTGATGGCAAAGGGCGGAATTTGGCTTGGGGTAGACCTGGGCACATCCGGGGTAAAGACCCTGATGATGGATGAACAGCAAACCATCGTCGCGGTCGCGCACGCCTCCCTTGACGTGTCACGGCCTCAACCCGGCTGGTCCGAACAAGCCCCCAATGACTGGTGGACGGCGACCCAATCCACTTTGGATGAACTGGCCTCGAAACACCCCGAACAGATGGCGCGGGTACGTGGCATCGGGCTTTCGGGGCACATGCACGGGGCGACTTTGCTCGGGGCGGACGATGAAATCCTTCGACCTTGCATCCTTTGGAACGATGGGCGTTCAAGCCTTGAATGCAGCGTACTGGAAGACCGCGCGAATTTCCGCAGCATCGGCGGCAATCTGGTCATGCCAGGCTTTACCGCGCCAAAATTGGAATGGGTTCGTCGGCACGAGCCCGAAATTTTTGACAAAGTCGCCAAAGTGCTTTTGCCCAAGGACTATCTAAGGCTTTGCCTGACCGGCGAATATATCTCGGAGATGTCAGACAGCGCGGGGACCCTTTGGTTGGATGTTGGCGCTCGGACCTGGTCGCCCGAGTTGCTTGACGCCACCGGGCTGACAGAATCTCAGATGCCCAGCCTGGTCGAGGGCTCGCAGGCGGGAGGAACGCTTCGTCCTGAACTGGCAAGCCGATGGGGCATGACCGCGGCACCAGTGGTTGCCGGCGGCGGCGGCGACAATGCTGCATCGGCCGCAGGTGTCGGCGCAGTCAAACCAGGTGCGGGCTTTGCGTCGCTTGGAACGTCGGGGGTCTTGTTTGTATCAACCGACGGTTTTGCACCAAACACGGCCCAGGCAGTTCATGCCTTCTGCCACGCGGTGCCAAATGTCTGGCACCAGATGGGCGTCATCCTGTCTGCCACCGATACCTTGAATTGGCTTTCGCGCATGACGGGTCGCGATCCCGCAAGTCTGACGGCCGAGATTGACGCCAGTTCTCCCGCCAAGGCGCATTTGACGTTCCTGCCCTATCTATCGGGTGAGAGAACGCCACACAACGACGCTGGCGCACGTGGCGCCCTTGTGGGCATGAGCCAGGCGACCGAGGTCGAGGACCTTGCCCGGGCAGCTTTGGAGGGCGTGACTTATGCATTTGTCGACAGCTTTGACGCTCTGGCAGCGGCGGGCACCCGGCCTGAACTGGTCTATGCTATCGGCGGAGGTGCGCGATCCGAAGCCTGGGTCCAGATGATTGCCGATGCATCCGGAACCGCACTTCACCTGCCCAAAGCTGGGGACTTCGGCGCGGCATTTGGGGCGTCGCGGCTTGGGTACTGCGCGTCTGAAAATGCCGATCCGCTTGAGTTCTGCGCACCTGCGCCGATTGAAAGAACCATCGAGCCAAACGCGAATATGGCAAGCTATCATGCGGACAACCATGAACGGTACAAGGCGCTCTATCCCGGTACGCGCGGTGCGCTGAACTGACATCACATTGGTACGCTGAATGGGGCAGCGACAAGCAGCGCTCAGCCCAGGGGGGAAAGAAGCATGGCAGAAGTTCTTCATGATCGGCGCGCTGCTGAAGGCACCGAACGATTTTCTAAAGCTCATGAATTTGATGCGGAGGGCCCCGAGGAATTCGACACCGCGCATGACCTTTTTGCCGACCTTCGCAGCCGCTGCCCAGTGGCGCATTCCAACGACCTCGACGGGTTCTGGGTGCTGACCCGGTATGATGACATCGACGCGGCAATGTCTGATCCGACCTTGTTCTCGACCGCGGTTCAAAACGTCGTCCCGGCAGTGGCAACCACGGGACGCAGACCGCCGCTTCATCTCGACCCACCCGAGCACACGCCATATCGTCGCGCGATTTCACCCTTGTTCCGCAAGGAACGCATGGCCCATTGGGAACCTATCGTACGTGATATAGCCGACCGGTTGTTCGCCCCCCTGCCAGCACGCGGAACCGCGGATATCTGCCTGGACTTTTCTTACCACCTACCGATTCATGTGCTGGCCGAGTTTTTCATGGTGCCGCCAGATGAAGCGCAGAAAATCCGGGCAATTGGCAAGGAATTCAACGACGCGTTGCAAACCAAAGACATGGTCAAGATGCAACGCTACAGCCTTTTCCTCTATGAGATGGCACAGGGGATCATCGACGACAGAAAGGACAATCCGCTGGACCCGCTGGAGGACCCGACCAGCGCTCTGTTGGCGGCGCGCCACGATGGCAATCCCCTGCCCGAGCATTTGATCCTTGGCACGATCCGCCAGCTTCTGGTCGTCGGCATCATTGCCCCGACAACCTTTCTTGGGTCAGTCGCGGTGCATTTTTGCCGTCACCCCGAACACTTCGATTTAATGCGCAGCGATCCAGAGAAAATCCCGGCCATCGCAGAAGAATTGCTGCGGCTTTATACGCCTTACCGCGGGTTTGCCCGCACGCCTACCAGAGACGTCGAAATCGGCGGGCGCAAGATCTGCCGGGACGAACCCGTTGCACTTTCGTTCACTTCGGCCAACCGTGACCCAAACATGTTCGAAGACCCGGACAGCTTTCGCCTGGATCGCAAAGACATGCCGCCAAATCTTGCATTCGGGCGTGGCCCCCATCGATGTGCAGGCGAGCCATTGGCACGTCTTATGCTTGTGGCTTCATTGGAGTCATTTGCGCAGCACTGTCATGGGTTTGAAGCCAATGGGCCAACGCCAATGACCACATGGCCCGAGTACGGCCCGTACAGTGTTCCCGTTCGCTTTCGCGAACCGAGAGCATAGAAGACAACGCAAGAAAAATGGGGGGACAGAAACATGCCACGCGAACACTATGAAATCCACGATCAGCGCTTCAATCAACTGATCCACAAGAACGCGAACGTCGATCTGCTTTGGGAAGGTGGCCGCTGGTGCGAGGGACCGGCATACCTTCCTGCCGGTAAGTACCTGATCTGGTCGGACATTCCCAATGACCGGACGATGCGATGGGACGAATGCAACGGAAGCGTTTCGGTTTTTGAGGCGCAATGTCGCAATCAAAATGGTCACACGGTGGATCTAGAGGGCCGGCTGGTCAGCTGTGAACATCTTGGGCGACGTGTAAGCAGAATTGACCATGACGGCAAAACAACCGTTCTGGCGGATCGGTTTGAAGGGAAACGGTTCAATTCACCCAACGATGTCGTTGTGAAATCCGATGGCTCGATCTGGTTTACCGATCCCTCCTATGGCATCGACAGTGAATACGAGGGCGACCAGGCCCCAACCGAGATTGGCGCGCGCAATGTCTATCGCATCGATCCTTCGGGCGAGGTCACTTGTATCGTCACGGACATGGTGCAACCCAACGGGTTGGCGTTTTCACCCGATGAAAGCCTGCTGTACATCGCCGACACCGGCGTCACCCACGAGCCCGACTGCATACCGCAAATCCGATCTTACCCGATGCAGGCCGATGGCAAGTCAGTGGGAGCCGGCCGCGACTTCATCGAAAGCAAGTGTGGCCTGTTCGATGGGTTTCGGGTCGATACCCAAGGCAACATTTGGACGTCCGCCTATGATGGGGTGCATTGCTATTCCGGCGAAGGTGATCTTTTGGGGAAAATCCTGATCGACGAAGTCGTCGCAAACGTCACCTTTGGCGGGATCAAACGAAACAGGCTTTTCATTTGCGCAACGACGACGATCCGGTCGATCTATGTCAACGCGATCGGCTGTGTGCCGGGCTAGTCTCTTGGTCACGGGCCTCTGAAGGGGCATGTGGCGCCGCTTGATCAAGCGACGCCACATATCCGGGGAGTGTTTTTGCTGTGTGCCCATGGCGTGGGCGTTTCTCAAACCGCAGCTTCAATTGCACGCACCTTGAGAGGGTTTTGCTGTGCCAATGATTACCCAAGCATTAAATCTATGGATGTTTGGCCAAAAAAAGGCCGAACAGTGACCGATTTTGGTCGGGCAATTTTTTGCTGATCAGACCTAGAACGGCAATCCCACATAGTTTTCGGCCAGTGAACCCATGGCATTATCTGACGAGAATAAATATTCTAAATCAGTGCCTTGCAGCTTTTTATCATAGGCAATGCTGTCCGGGAAAGTATGCAGCAGCGTCGTCATCCACCACGAGAACCTTTGTGCTTTCCACACGCGCGCCAAGGCTTTTTGCGAATAATTTTCAAGCCCGGTGTCATCGTTTTTCTGATAGTGATCCAGCAAAGCGTGATAAAGATAATAGATATCCGACGCCGCGCTATTCAATCCCCGCGCCCCGGTTGGCGGCACGATATGGGCGGCATCTCCAGCCAGGAACAGGTTGCCATATCGCATCGGTTCAGCCACGAAGCTGCGCAATGGCGCGATGGATTTTTCAATCGATGGCCCCGTGGTGATCGCGTTGGATACTTCGTCGGGCAAGCGGCGCTTTAGTTCTGCCCAGAAATCGTCATCGGACCAGTCTTCGACCGTGTCGGTCAATGGAACCTGGATGTAATATCGGCTCAGCACCTGGCTGCGCAACGAGCACAAGGCAAATCCGCGGTCATGCTTTGCATAGATCAACTCGGGCGAAACCGGTTTGGTACGCGACAGAACACCCAACCATCCGAACGGATAAATCTTTTCATACTCGCGCAGCACGTCTTTTGGGATCGATTTTCGGCTGACTCCATGAAAGCCGTCCGCTCCAATAATATAGTCACAGTCGATCCGCTGGATCTCGTCGCCCTTGCGATAGGTCAGGTAAGGGGAGTCGGTCTTGACGTCGTGCGGCTGTACATCGTCCGCGTTGTGAATGACTTTGCCGCCCATCTTGTCGCGCGCCTCGTAGAGGTCACGTGTCAATTCGGTCTGGCCATACACAACGACCGAGTTTCCTCCGGTGTACTTTTCCAAGTCAACACGGTCTTTCACGCCATCATGCGCAATAAAGAACCCTTCGTGGATTTCGCCTTCGCGATCCATGCGGTCGCCGCACTGCGCCTCGCGCATGAGCTCGGCGAAACCATGTTCCAAGACACCGGCGCGAATACGTCCCAGAACATACTCCCGGCTATGCTTTTCAAGGACAACGTTGTCGATGCCCTGAAGGTGCAACAACTGCGACAATAGCAGACCCGATGGTCCGCCGCCAATGATACCGACTTGAACTTTCATGATATTCTCCTCCGACTTTCCGCCATCATGCCGAGATCAGCCCGTACTTTGAATGGACGCATGGCACGAATATTTGTACAATTCGAACATGACGAACCGAACCTCAACTTTGCAAATTGAAAACTTCAGCCTGTTCGGCGAGGCCGCCGAGCTGTCCGATGTAGTCCATTGCGAAACGATTGAAACACGATCCCCCCTGCACGACTGGGAGTTCAAGCCGCACCGACACCAAAGACTGCATCAGATCCTGTTGCTTGACCAGGGAGGCGGCACGGCCGAACTTGACGGCCAATTCGAAACACTCTCTGAAAATTCAATACTGAATGTGCCAACGGGCTGCGTTCATTCTTTTGTTTTCCATACAAGAACAAAAGGATGGGTGGTAACGCTGGCGGCCGAACTGTTGGACGAACTGCTGCTCGGCGATGAAGGTTTGCGGCCAGTACTTGCCCGACCGTATATTGCGACGGGCGACGAGTCCCACCGCGCGATTGTCAGGGCAATATTCGACGAACACGCCGAGCTTTCCTTCGCTCGGGCGCAAATGCTGCGCGCTCTTTCGGCCCAACTTTTGGCGCAGGTAGCAAGAACGATTCGATTATTGGACGATTCGGACGAACCTAGCGAGAGCGATCCCTTGCAGATCAAGTTCGACGCCCTGCTGGAAAAACATTTCAGTCAACAGTGGAGCGTGGCCGACTATGCTCGGGAACTTTCGGTATCACCGACCCACCTGAGCCGCGTCCTTCGCAGCACCACCGGTTTGCCGGCATCGCGGATCATCGAAGCACGTATCGTGCGCGAGGCGCGGCGCCATCTGTTTTTCACCAACCTTGGCGTCTCGCAGATCGCCTATCTTTTGGGATACGAAGACCCGGCCTATTTCAGCCGGGTCTTTTCACGAGCCACCGGTGTATCGCCCAAGGCGTTCCGGTCGCAGATGGAACCTGGTGCCTAGGCACATTCCAACATCATGGTGCCCGCTCCGGTATTCGAAATCGGGATGTGATAGTTCTTGTGCAGGGGTGTTACGTCATCACCCAAAGCGCCGCGCATCATCATCCACATCAGGAATTCGGTGCCCTGCGCGCCGGCTTTTTCAACCAGCTCCATCCGGCTGATCTTGGTCAGCTCTTCCGGGTCGGTGACGATTTTCTCCATGCACATCTGGTCGAATTCTTTGTTGATAAAGCCTGCCCGTTCGCCATCCAACTGGTGGCTCATGCCGCCGGTTCCCAAGATGACAACCTTGATGTCCTCTGGATAGCTGAGAATTGCCTTGCGCAGGGCCTTGCCGAAGTCCAACGCCCGCTTGAGGGTCGGGATCGGGTGCTGGACGGTGTTGGCGCTGACTGGAATGGCACGTGGCATATCCGGGTTATTCGGAGCACCGGGCCAGAACAGTTGCATCGGCACAACGAACCCATGATCAACGGCCAATTCCTGGCATGATGTAATGTCAAACTCTTGTTCGACCATGCCTTCGATAATGTGCCAGCTTAGCTCCGGATCGCCGGGAAACGGTGGAAGCTGCGGGATACCCCACCCCTCATCTTCGTTCTTGTATTCGTGCGCCGCACCAATGGCGAAGGTCGGCATCTTGTCCAGAAAGAACCCAAGCCCGTGGTCGTTGTAGATGTTGATTGCGACATCAGGCTTGTGATCTCCCAACCATTCACGGATTGGCGGATAGCCTTTGAAGAACGGCTTCCAGTACGGATCATCCTGCAAATCGTTCGCGATTGCGTTGCCAACGGCGGGAATGTGGGACGTTGTCAGTCCTCCGATAATCTTGGCCATACCTTAGTTCCCTTGATCCAAAAGTTTCTGTTTGAATTCTTCGGTCGTGACGCCCGTTTGCTGGGCTCCAACGTCCTGAACGCTAAGTTTGTAGATGCCTGCAAGCTTGGCGAGATAATAAATATTCCCGCCCTCTTCGATCATCGCCAAGACGTTTTTGTCACGCACGGCTTGCTTTTGCCGGTCGTTCAACCCGAATTTTTCCATATAGGCTTCCGGATCGGCCTCAAATTCGGCGCGTGGCCCGGCGGCGTTGAAAGTATAGCACATCTTGTTCAGCGCATAGCCTTTCATGGCCATTTTGCCGTCAAAGATCGTCGTGCCTTCGATCATGGTGTGATGGTCAAAATCGTGGTGGTCCATCGGCAGCCTCCTCATTTTCAATTCGCCGAAGCTTTGATGGCCTCGGGTAGTTGACAGTTTCATAGAACCAAAGCCCTTCAATTTACCATTTTGAAGATTTGCACCGTGATTTGTTTTTGTTATAAGTTACGCAATTCAATAGGTGGAGGTCCGTTGACTTCATCACTTCCTAACGTCCGCCACTTGATTGCGTTTTGCGAGGTTTCCGAACAAAAACGCATTGGACTCGCGTCGGCGCGCGTTCACCTTTCACAGCCGGCGATTACTCAGGCAATCGCAAAACTGGAGAAGTCTTTCGACGCACCTTTGTTTGATCGTCGACCCCAAGGCATGTTTCTGACAGAGGTCGGCGATGTCCTGTATTCACGCACGAAACGGCTGATTTCACATTTGCAAACGGGTGCACAACTCGCCCTAAAGCGAGCACCACGAGCAACAGGCAAGCGCGCACGCCGCGAGTTTTACAAACACGCAACGCAGGTCCAGCTACAGTCGTTGATCGCCATTGCACATGCAGGCAGCTATAGTCAGGCCGCGCGTGACATCGGAGCGAAACAACCGGCCGTGCATCGCGCCGCCCGCGAACTTCAAAACCTGGCCGAGATACAATTTTTTGAACCCGTGAGGCGCGGTGTCGATTTGACGCCAGCAGGTGAGGCCCTTGTGCACCATGTCCGGCTGGCGGTCGGCGAATGGCGACAGGCAGGTTACGAAGTGGGCGCTTGCCTTGGGCGCGACAGCACGCGGATCGCGGTGGGCACCTTGCCCTTGTCTCGCACGGCATTGTTGCCCGCAGCCATTGATCAACTGTTGGAAACCAGCGGCACGGGCCTGCAAGTGCAATGCATCGACGCGCCTTATCCTACATTGCTTCGGGACCTTCGTTTCGGCGACATCGACTTTATCGTCGGCGCGCTGCGAGCTCGGATTGCCAGTGACGACATAGCACAAGAGCATCTCTTTTCGGATCGCCTTTCCATCGTAACGCACCCCGACCATCCTCTCGCCAGGCACCCCAATCCCAGCCTTGAGGACACGCTCGCATATCCCTGGATTGCCCCGCCAAAGCAGACCCCGTCCGGCGCGTACTTGTTCGACACGCTCAAGATTCAGGACCTTCCTGAAACACCGGTCAGGATCGTATCAAGTTCCCTGATCCTTGTGCGCGGTCTTATGCTGCGAGGGAACTATGTGACCATCATGTCGGAAAACCAATTTGAGATTGAACGACAACAAGGGCTTTTGACATCACTGGATATTCCCCTGAAAGAAAGCGTTCGTTCCATTGGCTTAACGTATCGGAAGGACTGGCAGCCGACCAAGACTCAAGCCGCTTTTCTCGATCTCATCCGGGCCCAGTGCAAGGCTGATCCATAGGTCACCTATAACGAATTCAAATGCCGTGTTGCACTGATCAATTTCCCAGTTTGGCAGCAAGGTGCTAGGACAACGCCAAAAGGCGGAGTGAGAGAGAACGGCCAATCATCGGCGTCCTCTCTGGGCTTTCTGCTATTGTTAAGGGAATCAAAACATGAGAATTTGCGTTGCGGGCGCGGTCGGCGCCTTCGGGACAAAACATCTGGATGCGCTTGGTCGGATTGATGGTGTTGAGGTAACTTCTGTTGTCGGCGGAGCGCCAGACGACGTTGATGCTTTTGCACGTGAACGCGGAATTGGGCATGCGACCAAAGACCTGGCCGAAAGCCTTGCCCGGGACGATGTAGATGCAGTGATCCTTGCGACGCCAACACAATTGCACGCGGAACAAACCATTGCCTGCCTTGAGGCCGGAAAACACGTACTTTGCGAAATCCCGATGGCGGACTCATTGGAGGATTCACAGCGTGTTGTCGAAGCTCAAAAGAGAACCGGGCTTGTCGCCATGGTCGATCACGTTCGTCGCTTCAACCCATCGCACCAATGGCTGCACAACAAATTCCGCTCGGGCGAACTGAACCTGCAACAACTGGATGTGCAAACCTACTTTTTCCGACGCACGAACACGAATGCAAAGGGTGAACCACGGACCTGGACAGACCATCTTTTGTGGCACCATGCCTGCCACACAGTCGACCTATTTCAGTACCAGACCGGTGGCCCGGCGGTTCAGTCATTCGGCCTTCAGGGCCCCATGCATCCGGACCTGGGAATCGCGATGGATATGACCATTGGCATGAAATCGGAAAGCGGCGCTCTGTGCACTCTGTCTCTCAGCTTCAACAATGACGGGCCGTTCGGAACGTACTTCCGGTATATCTGCGACAACGGAACTTACCTTGCGCGTTACGATGATCTTTTCGACGGCTATGACAAACAGATTGATCTATCGGGAGTGGCGGTCTCAGACGACGGGATCGAGCTTGCGGACCGTGAATTTGTCGCGGCAATCCAGGAAGGTCGAGAGCCGAACAGCTCGGTTGCTCAATCGCTTTCGACAATGGCTACGCTGGACCAGATCGAACGCAGCCTGTCCTGAACGAACCGTTCACCAAATCAACGGTGTCGCGTCATTTTTCATGGCGCGGCGCCACCTAGTCTTTGGCCAGATTCTCCGTCGAAAAAGCACAGTCGCGACAGGTCATAGTCCAAGCCGATTTTCTGGTCTCGCTGCAATTCGATTTCCGGGGCAAGTCGGGCCGTAAGTTCCTGCCCAGCAAATCTGCAAATCGCCATCGTGTCGGACCCAAGCGGTTCGAAGACTTCAATGGTTGGCGTGATGCGAGCGTTGTCCGGCTGCATAAAGTTGAAATGCTCGGGCCGGATCCCGATGTCCAACAAAGCCCCATCGGCCGCTGAAACCTCCCCGATCTCCATCGCGTCGCCGCCCATCTGCAGCATCGTCTTGCCTTCCACGCGCTTCACAACGCCGCTGAAAATGTTCATCTGCGGTGACCCAATGAATTCAGCGACAAACCGACAATTGGGATTGTTATAAAGCTCAATGGGCGGGCCAGCCTGAACGATGTTGCCGTCCCTCAAAACCACCACCCGATCCGCCAATGTCATGGCTTCGGTTTGGTCATGGGTCACATAGATCATCGTGGTACCCAACATAGCGTGGAGCCGTTTGATCTGGGTACGCATTTCAACGCGCAACTTGGCGTCAAGGTTTGACAAGGGCTCGTCGAACAAGAACGCTGCCGGTTCTCGTACGATGGCACGCCCCATGGCCACGCGCTGGCGCTGCCCTCCTGACAACTGCCCCGGCTTGCGGTCCAAATAGTCCTGGATCTGCAATATCTTGGCAGCCCCCTGTACCCGATTGGCGATTTCGCGCGCTGATTCACCCCGCATCTTCAACCCGAAACCAATGTTGTCCGCGACCGTCATGTGGGGATAAAGCGCGTAATCTTGGAAAACCATTGCGATATCGCGCCCGCGCGGCTCGACATCATTCATGACAGTGCCACCGATTTTAAGCGTACCGCCGGAAATTTCCTCTAGCCCGGCGATCATGCGCAGCATCGTTGATTTGCCGCAGCCCGACGGGCCGACAAAAGCAACGAATTCGCCATCCGCCACTGAAAGATCCACTCCGTGAATGGCGCGCACCGAGCCGTAATCCTTGACGATATTCTCAATCTGAATTTCGGCCATTGGCACCCTCCCATATCGAACGCGCCGAGTTGACGCTTGCATTATCGATAATTCCAGTGTTATCGATAATGCAAGAATCACGCAAGCCCTGAAGAAGGGCATGAAGTGTAGGGGGAGGGGAACATGGCTGTTGAATCGTTTGGCACACCGTCTGTCGTTGACCTGGTGCCGCGCCAGTCCAGCCGTAGAAGCCATGCGGTCTATGTCGCACTGCAACAGGAAATCGTTCTTGGTGCGCTTCCTCCCGAGCAATCATTGACCGAACTTGAACTGGCCAAGCGTTTCGGCTGCAGCCAAAGCACGGTCCGCGAAGCCCTTTTGCAGCTGAACGAAGAAGGGCTGGTTGTAAGACTGGCGCATCGCGGCACTCACGTTGCGCCGTGCAAGTCGGACGACGCTCGCGCATTACTGACCATTCGAAGAGAAGTGGAATGCAGCTATCTGGAGCGCGTGGTCGAGCGCGCCAGTGCAGAGCTTCTCAGTGTGCTGCGCGAACAATTGAACGCCATGCGCAACGCAGCGCGTGACAAGGATGAATACCTTTTGTCGGTGCACGACCGCGCATTCCACATGGCACTCTTTCAAACTGCCGACCTTCCATTGGTCGAGCCGATCTTGGCCCGGTGTCTCATCCACAACCATCGGTTCAAAATTCTGAACTCCACGCCGAACCGTGCGCTCGAAGAGACCGCCGAACGTCACGTGCCAATCATCGAAGCACTGGCCGCGGCGGATGTGCCGACCCTGCGGAATCTTTTGGGACATCACATCAGCACGATCGTGGATTTCGGTCCCGACTTGACGGACACCGGTGCGCTTTGAGTGCTCCGAGCAAACCCATGCGTGACGTTCTTGATAAACTCAGCGTCGAAGATGCCGGGCTGGATGATCCAACGCTGCTCGACCCACAGCAGGGCCGGGCTTTGGCCGCAATCACCAACCTTCGGTGGCAATTTGATTTGCCGGATATGGCCGAGACCTCAAACGTAATGCACGCAGGCATGCCCGCCCGCCTGGTTGTTCCGCACAATGACGCAGGAAAGGACGCAATCCTGCATGTTCATGGCGGAGGATGGGCGTTTTGCTCGTCCCTCACGCATGAGGGCGCGGCACGCAACCTGGCCAATTCTTGCTGTGCACCGGTTCTGACATTTGACTATCGATTGGCACCGGAACACCCGTGGCCGGCTGGGCTTGAGGACGTCGTCGAAGCGTGGCACGCACGTGACAAAAGCCGTCGCTGGAGCATCGCTGGAGACAGCGCGGGCGCAAACCTTGCGCTTGGCGCCATGCTAAGGCTGATCGGCACTGGCACAGACCTGCCCCATCAAGCCTTGCTGTTTTATGGTGTATATGGTGCCGACTTCTCAACACAGTCTTACGTGCACCATTCAAACGGCCCCGGCCTGACGCGCGAAAAGATGCAGCGTTACTGGGATTGGTATGCCGCGGAAAGCATTCGAAATAGGCCTGATGTTGCGCCATTGATGGCGCAGGACGCGCAATTGGTCGCCCTGCCACCCCTTTACCTGAACGCAGCCGGGCTGGACCCGCTTCGTTCGGACACAGAACTATTATCGGAACGGCTTTTGGGACTGGGACGCACAGACATTTTGGATGTGGTGCCCGGTGTCGTGCACGGCTTCATGCAAATGAGTTCGGTCTTACCAGAGGCCCGCGCCGCATTTGAGCGGGCGGGAAAGATTTTCAAGGAAAGGGCCGCCTGAAAAAGCGGGCCAATCAACACGGAGGAGGAAAAACAATGAAAGCATTGAGAACACTTGGCCTTGCCTCGGCACTGGCCCTTAGCGCGGGCTTGGCCAGCGCGGAAAGCACGGTCCGGTTCTGGTACCACTTCGACAACGCAGACAATCCGATGGACGGATTGGTCGCTGCCTTCGAAGAGGCCAATCCAGGCATTACCGTTGAAGCAGAAAATATCCCCTGGAACAGCTACTACGACCAGCTTTACACGTCGATCATTGGCGGCAACGCTCCTGATGCGGCAATGGTAAAGATGTTCGCCCAGCCCCGGCTGGTCGAAATGGGGGCCCTTGAACCTATCGACGGCTATATTGCGTCGTGGAACGGTGCCGCCGAACTTCAGGACAACCTTTTAAACCTCACCAAAGGCCCCGACGGCGCCCAGTATTACCTGCCGGTTCAGTATGTTGTGCTGTATCTTTACTATCGTCAGGACATGTTTCAGGAACTTGGGCTTTCGGTCCCGACAACCTGCGACGAATTCCGGGCGACAGCCAAGGCTCTGACGCGCGACACCGATGGCGACGGCCAGCCGGATGTCTATGGGTTTGGTTTCCGGGGTGGCAAAGGTGGCCATGATCATTGGGCGACCTTCACGCTCAGCCGCGACGGCGTCAGCTTGACGGATGGCATTTCCTCGGAAGCCGGGATCGACGGCACACAGTTCGTGTCTGATCTGTTCCAGAAAGACGGTGCCTTCCCACCTTCGGCGCCAAATGATGGATTCCAGGAAATCATCGGATCGTTCAAGGCCGGCAAGACGGCCATGACCATCCACCACATCGGCTCGGCCAACGGTATGGTCGAGGCACTGGGCGACAAGGTGTCGGCTGCGCCAGTACCCGAGTGTGGCGGTGGCCACTGGACAGCGTTTGGTGACGAAAGCACAGCGGTGCTTAGCAGCGCAGAGGACAAGGACGCAGCCTGGAAATGGATTTCCTTCCTGTCCTCGGCTGGAAACAACACCAAGTTCAACGAAGCCACAGGCCAATTGCCAGTCGTCAAATCCGACAGTGCGACGTGGTCGCTCCATCCCGAGCGTTTTGTGACGGCGACGGTCGACTCACTGCCGTTCGCGAGCCTGTTGCCAAACGTCTCGGCAACCTCTGACTTCGTGAACACCGAGTGGCCCACCAACATGCAGCGCGTTTTGACCGGTGAGATTTCCGCCGCGGATATGAACGCAAAGCTTGCGGACCTGTACAGCGAATAACATCAATTGGGGGTGCCCTGCGGGGCATCCCTAAACCTGACACCGGACGCCAAAATGACCACCGCGCGCAAACTCGACGACAAACCAGCGGGAAGTTCGCTTTCCCGACGTGTCTTGCCCTATGCGATGCTCTCGCCTGCGGTGCTGGTAACTTTGACGATCGTCTTCCTGCCAATGATCCAAACCGCTTGGATGAGCCTTCATGAATACGTGTTGTTCCGCCCCAATAAGTTTGACTTCATCGGACTGGAAAATTTTCGCAATGCGCTTCAGGACGAAGTTTTCTGGATTTCGCTGCGCCACACTGCAATTTGGATTGGCGTGACCATCCCCGCCCAACTTTTGCTGGGACTCGTGGCCGCCCTTCTTTTGAACCAACACTTTCCCTGGCGACCCGTAGCGCGGGCGCTCATAATCATTCCATGGGCCTTGCCTTCGGTCGTGATCGCCCTGATGTGGGCGTGGATCTATGACAGCAATTACGGTGTCGCCAATGAGTTCCTGCTGCGGCTCGGTCTCATCCAACGGGCGATCCCTTGGCTGGCTGACCCCGATACGGCGCTGTTTTCGATCATTTTGACCCTGACTTGGCAGGGCTTTCCCTTCTTTGCGGTCATGATCCTTGCCGGCCTTCAGTCGATCCCCAAAAGCTATTATGAAGCGGCGTCAATCGACGGTGCCAGCGCCTGGAGACAGTTCTGGCACATCACGCTTCCGGGCATTGCGGGCGTCATGATGACGGCCGTGCTGCTTAGAATGATCTGGGTTGCAAACAGCTTTGACGTGATCTTTGTCATGACTGGAGGCGGACCGGGGTATTCGACATATACCCTGCCGCTCTACGCCTTCCTCAAAGCCCGCACGAACTTGGATTTCGGGTATGGATCGGCCTTGGCTGTTATGTTTACCGCCCTTCTGATGATACTAGTGCTGATCTATCTGCGGCGTACAGGGAAGGCGATGAACTGATGTCCTTGAACCGTCGCCCCCTGATCCGAAGGCTTTTGATCGTCGACCTGCCCATGCTTGCGATCCTTGCTTTCACGCTTGGGCCGTACCTGTGGATGTTCCTGACATCGGTCACCCAGGAATCCCGGCTCTTTACCGAGGGGCCGTCGATCTGGAATGCGACCTTGGAAAACTATTCCCGATTGTTCAGAACCGTTGGGTTTGCCGCAAATCTGTTAGACAGCTTCATAGTTGCGGCCGGAACTGTGGCAGTCGGCCTGTCTTTGTCCGTGACTGCGGCCTATGCGTTTTCGCGCTTTAACTTCCCCGGCAAGCGTTTCCTGATGTTGCAGTTTCTGCTGATCAACATGTTCCCTTTGGTGCTTTTGATCCTGCCGCTTTTTGTCTTCATGCGCGTTCTTGGGCTTTTGGATACACATTTGGCTTTGATCATCGCCAATTCAACAATCGCCATTCCATTCTCGGTTTGGATGATGGTCAGTTATATGAACGGCATTCCCCGCTCGCTGGACGAAGCAGCCATGACCGACGGATGCACCCGGATGCAGGCTCTGCGCGTTGTTATCTTGCCTTTGTGCCTGCCCGGCATCATCGCGACTGGCATTTATATCTTCATCACCGCCTGGAATGAATACCTCTACGCCCTGACCCTGGGCGGGCGAAATGTTCGACCCATCACCGTTGCTGTTCAGACCCTTATTGGTGAATACGAAGTGCAATGGGGTCTTTTGACCGCCGGAGGCATCGTCGGGGCCATGCCTGCCACAATACTCTTCCTTCTCGTGCAAAAACGTTTGATCTCGGGTCTGACGCAAGGCGCGGTGAAGGGCTGATCAACTGGGAAGAAGATTTGAAGAATCCAATCGGCATAATTTCGATGCAGTTCACAAGGCCATTCACGGGCGCCGATCTGCACTATTTTGAACTAGCCAAGTCCCTGGGATTTGACTTTATCGAACTGTTGGTTCCCGAACCAGAAGACGAGATCGATCTAAAAACCGCGCGCACCGCGGCCATCGATGCGGACTTGTCCATTGTTCTTGCCGCGCGGGTCAATATGGATCGATCAATTGCTTCCGATGACCCCGCCGCAAGAACAGGCGGTCTGGACTATTTGAAGCATACAATTGATGTCGCGACCGAGCTGGGGGCAACCATCGTTGGCGGCCCTCTTTACGGGGAGCCAATGGTCTTTGCGGGCCGCCCGCCGGTTCCGCGCAGCGATGAAGACATCAAGATGCGCGCAGAACGAACCGTTTCGGGGCTTGCCCAGGTTGCGCCCGTCGCAAAAAGCGCGGGGGTGACATTCGCGCTTGAAGCATTGAACCGATTTGAAACCGATATCATCTCAACGACCCGTCAAGCGGTTGAAGTCGTCGATCTGGTCAACAATCCCGGGCTTGGCGTGATGCTGGACACGTTTCACATGAATATGGAAGACCGCTCGATTCCTGACGCCATTCGCTTGGCAGGGCATCGGATTGTTCACTTCCAGGCAAACGAAAATCATCGTGGGCACCCGGGAACCGGGCATTTGGATTGGCCTGCCATCATGCGCGCCTTGCACCAGGTGGGATACACCGGCCCGATTTCGCTGGAACCTTTCCGCCGCGCCGATGATCGGGTGGCCTTGCCAATTGCGCATTGGCGTGCGCCCCGAGAAGACGAAGGCGAAAAGCTTAAGGCAGGACTGGGCGTCATCCGGAGTGCCCTGACCTTGGCAGAGGTTGACCAATGATCAATATCGGATGGATAGGATGCGGTCGGCACGCACGGCAGATGTTGCTGCCGCAGATGGGGCGCAACGATCTTCGCATCGCCGCGCTTTGCGATCGCGATACAGACGCTTTGAAAAGCACAGCGTCGGAATATGGCGTGACCGCCGTGTTTCAGGATTTTCGCGACCTGATCAATGCCCCGGGGATCGACGCGATCGGCATGGCTGTAGGCCCCGATCTGCACTACGCAGCGACGCTTGCTGCGCTGGAACGCGGCCTTCCGGTATTCATGGAAAAGCCCCCCGCCGCCACTGCTGCCGCAGCAGCAGAACTGGCGCGCGCGTCCGACAAAGCAGGCCAGCCCGTCATTGTGGGTTTCATGAAGCGCTATGCAACGGGCAATCGAATTGCAAAAAATGTTCTGGCCGGCGGTGATTTCGGCGACATTCTCGGCATCACAGGTGCCTATATGACGGCCCCCACATATTTCGTCGGCGAACCAGACTATACAGGTTTCTTCCTTCACCATTGTGTTCATTACATGGACCTGATCCCCTGGTTCGTCGGCGAGGATTTTGGCGACATGGTGGTCCGCAGCTCGTCACCTGAACCCGGAAAACTATTGCTGCATGCAAATTTCACCACTCGCGGCGGGATCATAGGCAATGTGGTAATGGGGACGGTGCAATCGCGAGGAACCCCGATGGAGGAGATTCGGATCATGGGGGACCATGCCCGCCTGCACGTCGATAATATTATCAACGTGGAGCTCTATCGAGACCCACCGTTCAAGTGCGATGATCTCAGCGCCACACTGGATCCAGCCGCGGATACGCTCAGCTGGACCCCGAACTTTACCGCGGCCGCCAACGAGGATCACAAGGGCTATTCGGCCCTTCTGGCAGATGCCGCCGCTGTTTTCCGAGGGGAGAACCGGGACGTTCCTGATGTTCACGACGGGGTACGCGCCATGGAACGGTTGGAGAGAATGGTTGCACAGATCGATGTCTAGGTTCGCGCGATGACCGACATAGTTCAGTTCGGAACTTCGCGCTTTTTGCAAGCACACGCCGATCTCTTTTTTACCGAAGCCCAGAACCCACGGCGCGTCACGGTTGTTCAGACATCGGGCGATGCAGCACGTGCCGCCCGGCTGAACGCATTGGCACGTGCGGATGGCTTTCCGGTAAGAATTCGTGGCCTATTCGACGGTCAAACGATTGATGAAACTCGCAGAGTAACAAGTGTGGAAAACACGCTTTCGACGGCAACCGAATGGAATGAGGTTGCCAGTGCGGTCGGTGTTGCAAGGGCCCTGATTTCCAACACAGGTGACGCGGGGTTTGATCCAAAACCTCCCGACACGGACGACCTGCCGTCGCAAGCAATGAGCTTTCCGGGGAAACTGCGCCATTTGCTTCGCGCGAGGTTCGAGGCCGGTGGCGATCCTTTACCAATTTATCCGTTGGAGTTGGTTGCAAGTAACGGCCCTGTCTTGCGGGAAAGGACGCTTCAGCTTGCAGCACCTGACGCACCCGAGTTTCGGCGGTGGCTCAAGTCGTGCATCTGGGCCGAAAGCCTGGTTGATCGGATCGTATCCGAACCAATTGAACCAGCCGGAGCCGTTGCTGAACCCTATGCCCTTTGGGCCATTCAAAACCAGCCTGGCCTGGCAGCCCCAGCTATGCATCCAGCGATCCAGATGACTGACAACCTAGAAAGCATTGCACGGCTCAAGCTTCATATACTCAATCTCGGCCACACCGTTCTGGCCCAATCCTGGATCGAGCAGGGTCGCCCCCACGGCATGGTCGTTCGGGACTATATCGACAGCAAAGCGGGTGCGGAAATGATGTCGGTCATGACAAACGAAGTGCTGCCCGGTTTCGCGGCCCACGGCATGGCGGATGAATCCAGGGACTATTTAGCGGCAACTATGGAACGCTTTGCCAATCCGTTTCTTGACCATCAGATTTCCGACATCGCGCAAAACCATGCTCAAAAGGTCAATCGTCGAATTGGCGGCTTTGTCGATTGGGCTCAGAAGGCTGACCCGATGTTTCACGCCCCAAGGCTTTTTCGTTTGTTGGGCGCCTCCCATCAATAGACGGGAAGCGCCGCATTCTTGATCAGAATTCAACCTTGGAAAAGATCTCGTCAAAGACCCTGGCCGCGTACTGATCCCACTGTTCCTGGCTCCAATCGCCATCTCCGATCTCGGCGACGATAGCTTCCCATTTTGAGGTGTTCTCCTGGAAAGCGGCGATGATCGCCTCGGGGTCTTTTACGCCCCGTTCACTGGCGCGTGCCGCAAGAGATGGCATCTCAGACGCCCGATAATCCAACACAGCCTGCATCAGATCATCTGCGGGCTGCACGATTTCTGTTCCGTACTCGCTGACAGCTTGCTGTGTTTTCTCGCGCACGCGGTTGGTGACATGAACATTCAAGCCGACCGGTAAAGCAATCATCCCGATCTCGAAGTATTTCACCAAGATCATCCCCATCCAGAGCGGGCCCATTCCGACGGTTTTCATGATCGGAAAAACTACAGGCAGTGTCAGAAGCAACCGGCCCGCAAACTTGCCGTCCCTCTTTCATGTCGTTGTGTATCCTTCTGTGAATCGCCTGCCTATGCAGTCGCCTTAAGTTGCTGTTTGTTTTGCCCCCGACCACGTCCGCGACGGCGGTGCGGCAAAAAATCTCTCTTCCATCCGTTCGATCAGAGCTTCCGGTTACCTGATGGCGCGCCACCGGCCTGGACTCTCGCAGGGGCGTTTGGTGCCGCACGCAGAAAGCAACCTATGCCCCACTTGCAAATCTTTGCGCCCCAGCCGTCCCACTATATGGACTTTTTCTCGCCCCCTCTGGGCTAAAGGTATGGCGCCACGCCGATATCGTCAAGACAAATTGAGCAAACTGGGCGATCCCTTGAGATTGCGGTGCGTAGATTTCTCATATAGTGGGACAAATGATCTTAACGATCGCTTCTCCTTCCACGAACCATCACAAACCGCTGACACAACACTCTCAGTGCTCTGGCGATGGCTCTGACACAAACGCGGTTCCCTTTCCCCGAAGGGTCCGGCTGCATCACCGAACTCGTCACCTTGCGCGGAACTGGCCCTATACTTCTGCAAAGCAACGCGATACATGCCGATCTTCGACGCCCCAAGACGACCGTGCTGGTCGCTTGTTCACCATTCACATCAATGCATGGATCGACCGTGAAAAAGGCTCTTGCAGACTCGATTGCCGCGCGCGGCTATCACACGCTTACACCCGTCCAGGAGGCAGTAACCGCACCTGAACATCTTGGAAAAGATCTTTTGGTGTCGGCGCAAACCGGATCGGGAAAGACGCTTGGGTTCGGTCTTGCAATTGCACCGGGTCTATTGGGGGATGCCGAAGCTTTCGGTTCGGCCGGTTCTCCCCTTGCTTTGATCATTGCCCCAACAAGGGAACTGGCTTTACAGGTCAAGCGCGAGCTGGCGTGGCTCTATGAGAATACTGGGGCCGTTGTTGCGTCTACAGTTGGCGGCATGGATATGCGCGACGAACGGCGCGCGCTGGCAAGAGGGTCACATATCGTGGTCGCAACGCCAGGCAGATTGCGCGATCATATCATGCGCGGGTCGATCGACCTGTCGGGTTTGAAAGCTGTCGTTTTGGACGAAGCTGATGAAATGCTGGACCTGGGTTTCCGAGAAGATTTGGAATTCATCCTGGACGAAGCACCGGCCGACCGCCAAACCTTGCTGTTTTCGGCAACGGTTCCTGCCGCAATCGCCAAGCTGGCAACGCGATACCAGAATGCCGCGGTGCGGATCGCCACCACCACAGGCGAAACCCAGCATGCCGATATCGACTATCGGGCGCTCAGGGTTTCTGCTCGCGATGGCGAGAATGCAATTATCAATGTGCTGCGGTTCTACGAAGCCCCTAACGCCATCATCTTTTGCAACACCCGCGCAATGGTCAATCGCCTGACAACACGACTTTCCAACCGCGGGTTCTCGGTTGTCGCCTTGTCGGGAGAGTTGTCGCAGAATGAGCGGACCCACGCATTGCAGGCCATGCGCGACGGCCGTGCGCGAGTGTGCGTCGCCACGGACGTAGCCGCGCGCGGGATCGACCTTCCCAACCTTGAACTGGTGATCCACGCAGAACTTCCAACTGGCAAAGACACTTTGCTGCATCGTTCGGGGCGAACGGGACGCGCGGGACGCAAAGGCATCAGCGCATTGATTGTGCCCCCTGCGGCGCGGAAAAAAGCCGAACGGTTGCTGGGCTGGGCAAAACTGAATGCGGAATGGACCGAAGCCCCCTCGGCCGAAGAAGTGACGGCCAAAGACGAAGAACGGATGCTGGCGAGCGACGACTGGCACACGCCGCTGGAAGACATCGATCGCGGCACAGTCCAGAAACTGGTTGAACAGTTCTCGGGCGAACAAATCGCTGCGGCTTATCTAAAGCTTTATCGCGAAAAACATTCTGCACCTGAAGAACTCTCGGACGTTTCGGAAAAAGCCCCCCCGCGCGCACCATTTGGGCCAAGCGTCTGGTTTACCCTATCCGGCGGACGCGCAGTCGGTGCCGATCCTCGACGATTGCTTCCCATGCTTTGCAAGATGGGCAACTTGTCCCGCGAAGACATTGGTGCGATCCGCATCCGCCCCGATGCCTCGTTGTTTGAAATCCGGCAAGACGCGGTAAAGGGTTTTCTTGCCGCCGTCGGACCAGACATGGTGCTGGAAGAAGGCGCCGAATTAACCCAGTTGGCGCGCGCACCAAAGCTGGAAAAGGCTCCGCGGCGTCCAGGCAAGGCACCGTCCAAACATCGCAAAGGCCGTGACGACAGGCCGGCGGCAGCGCAGGACCCGACCGTCAGGGAAAAGCCGAAAACCCAACGCGAGACCCCGCCAATCGACTGGAACGATGAACCGGCACCACGCGCGAAGAAGCCAAAGAGTGGGGCAAAAGGAAAACCTAAAAACCAGGATTCGCGCAAACCACGCACGGATAAGCCGCGCGGCGACGGCAACGACGCAGTACGGCCCCGCGGACCCAAACCGCCCGCAGGCAAACCAAGCAGCAAAAAGAACCGGGCGCGAAAGCTGGCAGGGGGCACGAATGCTCCGACAAGGAAAAACCGAACGAACAAACCTGGCAAAAAAGGTTGAAATTGCGCCGCGCAAGGCAGGCTATTCTGTAGGCCGTGTCATGACGTTGTCTTCGGCAAGGATGACACGGGGCCACGGCTGAACGAGCCCGACGCGTTTCGGCATCTTGCGCTGTTGTGATTTAGCAAGGGCACAGTCTGCCGCAGCTTCGGCCATCGACACCGAAATGCGTGCTCCTTTCCGGTGCGGTCGTGCTGGATCAGGTCTTCGAGAACTGGCGCATGGGCCGTCGTGCCAGTGGCGATATCGACCGCCGAAATGCGACGGTGCGCATGGCCGGTGATCGCACAGGTGGCCAGCGTCGCCTTGCCGGTCCCGCAAGTCAGATCGAGGACGACACTGTCCTTGCTTCGGCCGAGCGAGACCAAGCAACTCGACTGCTCCCCGCCCGATTGTCATAGCCACACGCGAAATCACCTTCGGGCCGTTCGATCTTGATGGCCTCGGCCCCGGCGCCTGCAAGGCATAGGGCGCGGCAACAGCCTGTTCTTCGGCGACGACCTTGATGCCCACAAGCGACAGCATCAAAAACGAGCTCGGCAATCGTGAACCGGACACCCCGATTCTGCGCCGTGTTGTGGCGCAGCAATTGCCCGACAGAAACATGTGTGAACTTCCTGACGATCTGGGCTTGCATCTTGCCCTGCGGGGGTATCTCTGGCGACCGGAATACGCGGGCGGGGCTATGTATCAGTTCACCGCCGCGCCGGACCGTGCAACCACTCTCTCCAAGGCAGGAGCCCAGTTTGTCAGATCTTTTCCAATTAATCGCCCCTTTGACAATTTCCAACCGACTGTTGTGGGAAGCCATCGTCGATGTAGCTGACGTTGAGAATCTGGGAATGGGCCCTTTGGGCGAACGCCGGATCGTGCCCATTCTGGGGGGAGAGTTTCGTGGCGGGCCGGGATTCGAGGAATTTGTCGGGGACGTTCTTGCAGGAGGTGCCGACCGGCAACTGGTGCGCAATGACGGGGCAAAAGAACTCGATGCGCTCTACGAAATGCGGGTAACGGACGGCACCGTTCTGACAATCCGCAACCAGGTCATCATCGACGAAAGCCTACCCGGTTCACGCTATGCCATGTCGCGGATCGAGGTGACGGCACCAACCGGTCGATGGGATTGGCTGAACCGTAGGCTGATCCTCGGCACGTTGCAAACAGCGCGCCCCCAGCGCGACGCCGTCATCATCCGTGGCTGGGAAGCATCGGCCGACTGAACCGGTGAACGGGCTACCGCACATCATGATCAGTCCGGCAGTCTTACCGGGTTGAGAAGACGACGACAGTTGGTTCAACTCAGCCAAGAAGGGGCAATGATGAACCGTAAATTCGGAACATCAAACGGCCTGGCTTGCAGACATTCCTGATCCCGGCCATCCTTTTGTTCTTGCGAACAACTGACGGCCCACTATGGAAAAGATAAGCGTCATTATTCCAGCCTATAACGCCCAAGCCTATTTGGCGCGCTGCCTGATTGCGCTCAGCGAGGCTGGTTTTTCCGCGGATGAGACCATCGTCGTGGACGACAACTCTCATGACGACACCGCGCGCATCGCAAGCGAACATGGCGTCCAAGTTGTGAGGAACGCCCGCAATATGGGGGCAGCAGGTTCGCGCAACGCGGGCGCGGCCAAGTCCGACGCTGACATCCTGTTTTTCGTGGATACCGACGTTCTGGTCCATCCTGACAGCAAATCCGTGATGGAGCAGTTTTTCCGCGATCATCCCGAGTATGCCGCCGCTTTTGGCACCTACGATGATGATCCCGACTGCCCTCAGCCTGTCAGCCGCGCCCGGAACCTGTTGCACCGCTACGTGCATCTGGAAAACGCCGGCGAGATCGCATCATTCTGGACAGGGTGCGGGGCGGTGCGCCGAACCGCATTCGAAGCGGTGGGTGGTTTTGACGACAGCTTGAAGATGATGGAGGACGTCGATCTTGGGTTGCGTCTGGCCGACGCAAACCTTCGAACAATGCTGTTGGCGGAATTGCAGGGGCAGCACCTAAAACGCTGGACGCTGTGGGGCACGTTCAGGACCGACCTTTTCGACCGCGCCGTACCCTGGGCGCGGCTATTGCGCGATAGCCCGCCGGGGGCATCGGACCGTCTGAATATCAATAGTCGATCGCGGTTCTCGGTTCTTGCGGTTGCTTTCGCCTGTTGCTGCCTTTTGGTGGCCGTTGCCTATCCGGTCGCCGCGTTTCTGGGATTGGTTGCAGCAATCCTGACGATCCTTGCATTGAACGCCGGCTTTCTGCGGATGATAGCGCGCTTGGATGGATTGCCAGCCGTCGCACCTGCCCTTTTGGTGCTTGTCGTCCACTATTTCTGCGGCGGCCTTGGATTTGCCTTGGTGCGGTTGCGGCTGGACAGTTTAGTCAAATAATCCTCGACGCGGAACGCTTGGCTATTTGTCGGTCTCCATCTCTTCATGGTACGACCGTTCAACATTGACGTTCCAGATGTCGTGGTTGCCACCGGCGATGTTGTCGACCGCATACAGCGCAGTCAGCATTGAATGGTCCTGGTTATTATAACGGTGCAACCCGTTCCGGCCGACCGTTTGGAAATTCTCAAGCAAGGAAATCCACTTCTCCAAGACGTCCACAGCCTCGGCATAGTCACCATCATACACGGGATACGCCTTGGGTTGGCGAATGACTTTCGAGTCGATCACATCGTCGACGTTGGCCAGGTTGATGGCCGCCAGTTCCTTCCTGGCAAGGTCCATCAAATCCTCATCGGCCATTGTCCAAAGGCTGTCATTGATCTGGCAAAAATATTCCATCCCAATTGACGCCGTGTCCTCGTCAGGCAGCATTTCCGGCGACCACGCACGAAAGTTCTGGATGCGACCGACGCGGACCTCCGGACTGTGAACATAGATCCAGTTGTCTGGAAACGGGTCCGAAACCTTGAGGATCAACGTCACGATCAGGAAATCGCGATAGTTCAAACGATCGGCGGCTTTGATGACGTGGTCCGGCGGGGGCGGATCAAAGGAATGGATTAGGTCGTGCAAAGCCATCGAGTTGATCAGATGGTCCACGGGGACTTTCCGCGTTGTCACATCGCCATTGTCATCGGTCGTTGTGGCATCGACATGCGTCACCCTGTTCCCGTCGCGATAGATTTTTCCGACATGGGTGTGCAGGTGCACCTCGCCACCTGATGCGTTGACAATTTCAGAGGTACGTTCCCACATCATTCCCGGGCCGAGACGCGGATACTGGAATTCCTCGATCAGGCTGGCCGTGTCGTTTGCACCGGTCAATGCGTTCCAGACCACCCGTGAGAGCGACAGATTCTTGATGCGCTGCGCCGCCCAATCCGCGCGTATAGACGACGGCGGAATTCCCCAGACCTTTTCGGTATAGCTGCGGAAGAAATGCATATAGAGCCGCCCGCCGAAACGGTTCATGACCCACTGTTCAAAATTGTCTTCGACCTGTGAAGGGCGCACTTTCCACTTTGCATAACTCAGGAGAATGCGGAAAGATTCGTAAATCCCGATATTCGTCAAAGCATTGAAAATCTTCAGAGGATAATCAAAAAAACGGCCCCGATAGTAAATCCGGCTTACCCGCTGGACGGAAATGAAATCTTCTTCCAGAACTTCTTTCCAGATGTCTTCGACTTCCTTGATCTTGGTGAAAAAACGGTGGCCACCAATATCGAAACGGTACCCTTTGTAATCCTCGGTGCGAGAAATGCCCCCGACGCGATCACCGGCCTCGAAAACAATTGGTTTTGCATCCAGATCGTCACGTCTGATGATTTCATATGCCGCTGTAAGACCGGCAGGACCTCCGCCAACAATAACTACATCCTGCACCTTAACATCTCCCATGGGACAACTGGTAAAAACCGAATAGGCGAAAATTAGTCCGCATACGAGTAACCCTTTGCAATCGTTCCGGCAAGCCGGTGAGAAAGACACACAATCGAAAAGGTCGGATTGGCCTGCCCGCAGCGCGGAAAGACAGAGCTGCCCGCAACAAAAAGGTTCGAAATGCCGTGCGCACGGCATTCAGGATCGGTGACGCTGTCGTTTTTCGAGAGGCCCATTCGCGCTGTGCCGATTTGATGATACCCATCACCGCTGGAAATCCGAACCTTTTCTTCCAGTTTCGAATTCTGGCCGTCCAAGCGCATGTGAATGGACTTCGAGGCGCAGGTTTCAATGAGCGCCCGGTTTGCATTTATCAGACCGTTAATATCATCGGGATGCAGATCGCGTTTGATAATCGCACGCGGCATTCCGTTTTGATCCCGGCTGGTGCCGAGTGTCAGGCCGTTCTGAAAGCGGGGTCGTTCCTCTGCCGCACAAGTCAAACGATGAAAACCATCGCTTTTGCGGGTGATATACCCTGGTCGGACAGGGATAGTTCTTCGGCTGGACCAGGACGCAAGACAATATCGCGCCGCCCCGAATGGAGACCGCAGTACGTTCTTCATGTGCGCGGTCATCGACGGCTTACCAAATCCGACGAAATAGTCGCGCATCGCACTGGGAAGCAGGCGGGGGCCGACCACCGGCGTGGCCAGAGCGAGATAGGCCAGCGACAATCCCGGAACCCCATGACCAGGGTTCGACATTGTTGGATTATCAAGCCAGAACTGAATGTTGGGCAACCTTCGATCAACCAATGTCTGTTCCGGCAAAGCCAGACGGTTTCGGACAAAACAGTCGACCCCCTGACGATAGTCGAGCGTCCCGACGATGTCGTCTGGGGCTCTGATGTCGGCGATCTGGGCTTTCAGGTGCCCCATGTATCCCCGCCCGGTCCATCTTGGGGCTGTACGGCCGTTCTGCTCGGAAAACCAAAGCAACAGCCGTGCAGTTTCCAGGCCTCCGGCCGCCAAAACAAAGTCTGATCCCTTGACCCTGACCGGTTTGCCATCTGGCGTTTTGGCCTGAATGGCGATGACTTTGCCATGCTCGTCGATCTCGGCTCCCGAGCAGGTTATATCGAGATAGACCTTTGGGCCATCGTCCGCCGCCAGCACCTTCTTATGTTTGTTGGCCAGGGCGGGCATTGACGCCCAACGCTCCAACGACAGATCCGCATTCTCAAGCTGGGCACGCGGTTCAAAGTCGGGATGCCCGATTCCCAGGAACTTGGCAGCGGTCTCACCATGCTGCATCAGGTCGGCGTATTCGATTGGCCATCCCGGCAGATCGAGTTCCGCGCGCGGTACAAAGTCGTGCGGCTGCAAAGGCAGGCAACGCCCGCCCCATGCCCACGACAACCCGCCCAGTCGTCTGGCATCCAATGACCTGGGATCAGCGTGATAGTCCGGAAAAGACTCGGCCTTTGACAGGTCTTGCGACAACCGGTCCGGCGCGAGCGAGCCGCTGCTGAGAAGAGCGACATCCACGCCGCGATCCGCAAGATCAAGTGCAAGAGACATGCCAGCAGGTCCGGCACCGACGATTACGGTTTGAGCTTGAATTGAGCTACCAATGGCTTGGGCGGGAATTATCATGCAATTGGTTTCGTCATGTCGGTTTAGAGATTTGCAGATATTCTCCGGACCTGCAAAGATATTTCAATAGTGTGCCCCCTGAGAAGTGTTCGTTCGCAATGAGTCATCGCCCCAAAGTCACTATGATTGGCATTGATGCCGGAGACATTGACTTCATTGAACAAAACGCGGGCGTTTTGCCAAACATGACGTCCATTCTGGCCGAACGTCCAGCGCAACGCCTGGCAGTCGAACCCTTGTCAGGCGCGGTTTGGCCAACATTCATGTACGAGGCGACCCCGGACGTTCATGGTATTTACCATCACATCCAATGGGACGCGGAACGGATGCGCCTCAGACGCACTCATCCCGATTGGCTGGGCTATAGTGTTCCATTCTGGCGCCCATTGGCGAAAAGCGGCGTCAAGGTCCTGGCGTTCGACGTACCTTTCCTGTTTCGCGGGGACAGCGGAGGAGCGATAGAAATCGCGAACTGGGGCTCTCACGATCTTGTCGATGATTTTTGGTGCAACGACCCGGCGACCGCCAAGATTGTCACTTCGTTTGCCCCACGTCACCCGATGAAATTTGAAGTCCCTGTCGACAAGACGCCGTCGGATCTTGCTGAAATTCACGACGGAATCATTTCGGGCCTGTCGCTCAAAACGGATTTGGTCTGTTCCCTTATGGATCAGGTCGACAGTGAATTGTTTCTTGTCGCCTATGGAGAGACCCATCGCGCCGGGCACATTTTGTGGCCCGAACCGCACAGGAATGATTCCCAGGTGCCCGCAACAGCGCTGCTGGATGTGTACAAGGAACTGGACAAGGCAGTTGGTCGGATCGCCGATCATATCGGACCGGAAGGCAAGTTGGTTTTGTTCGCGCTGCACGGCATGGCCAGCAATCAATCGCAAAGCCACCTGTCCGCCGGAATGCTGACATCGGCTTTGTCGCACCTGCCCGGCGCGAAGGGAATGACCGGTGATGGTTTCGGCGTGATCCGGGCTCTGCGTAAGAATGTCCCGGCAAGCATCCAGATGGCGATCGCAAGGGCGGTTCCGCGTGCGGTTCGCGACTATGTGGTGTCACGCGAGCTTTCAGCCGGCTACAATTGGTCACAAACGCCGATGATATCGCTCGATGGAGACCTTTGCGGATATTGGCGCGCGAACATCAAAGGGCGAGAGAAAGAAGGGCTTGTCGCAGCGGACGACAGTTTCCTTGATGATATTGCGGCGGAATTCATGAAGTTCGAGACGCCGGACAACCAAAAGCTAGTCAAGAAGGTGCACTTCCCCGCACGCGACTGGCCCGGCGCGCGCGCTGATTGCCTGCCCGATATCCTGGCCGAATGGAATCCCGACCTTTTGGCCGTCGATGCGGCCGTTCATCCCAGCGGAGACCGCGTCTCGGGACATCGCTCGACTGGGAGAACTGGCAATCACCGTTTCGTGGGGTTCTGTGCGATACGTGGCGCCCCGGATGCCAAAATGCCGAAACATATCAAGGAACTGGGCGCCTTGGCCCGCGAACTGCTCGGAAAGCCACAAGCGTGACCCAACAAAGCGCACTTGGCCAAAGCCTGCGCAGGTTCAAGAAACCCGCTCGCATCGCTGTCACCATTCTGCTTCTGGGACTGGCATTTAGTTTCTTGGATCGCGAGGCCGCCGCCGACAGCCTTGCCAAGGTAGAATTCACCTGGCTTGCGGTGGGGTTCGCTTTGATCGCCATGATCATCGTTTTCGAGTCTCTTCAGTTCGCGCAGGTCGTGCGCGAATTCGGGCACGTTCTAACCGCCGGGTCGGCCATCCGAATGAGCCTTGTAGGACGCTTTTTTGCGGTGTTCACGCCCGCGATGTTGGGCAACGACATTTACCGGGCCATGGCGCTTTATAACACCGGCGCAACGGGACGCTCGTCAGTGGGGCTGGCCGCCATGTCACGCCTTGTGTCACTGATATCGCTGACACCTGTCTTGCTGATCGGCTTGCCTTTCCTGGCCCGTTACACCTGGGGCGGCGTCGGGTTCTGGTTTTTTCTCTCTGTCATCGCCGCGGCAGTGATTGGATCCCTCTGTCTTCTTTTGCCCGTGACAGAAAAGCTTCTCGCCGGTCTCAAGTGGCGATTTGTGCGCGAACTGTCGGTGGAAGCTGGGCAATTGCAGCGCCTGACATCCGGTTCTTCTGGCAAGATCTGGCTTTGGAGCTATGCCATCGCCCAGCACATCCTGAGGATTTTCGCCGTCATGGCGGTCGCGCGGGCATATGGGATTACTGCCGACTGGACCGCCTTTCTGGCCCTGGTGCCCGTGTCTCTATTGGTCGCGATGATCCCGGTGTCTATTGGCAGTTGGGGCACCCGAGAAATTGCGCTGGTATTCAGCCTGGGCTTTGCCGGTGTGCTGCCGGGACCCGCCTTGTTGACATCGGTGTGCTTTGGATTGCTTGGACTGTCATTCGCCCTGATGGGCGCCGTGATCTGGATGACCGGAGAAAGGGGCACGCCCCCCCAGTCTGGCGGCTAGACTCGCACGGGAACAGGCGCGCCCATCGATGGGCTGGCTTTCGGGATGGGAGCAGGGAAACGACCTGTCGGCTTTGGTTTACTGCAATGCGTCGCTGTGTCGATACAAAGCAGCCGTTGGAATTCTCCAATCACAGAAGACTCCGCTGACAGATGGGACATTCTCACAAAGCGAGACGCGCGCGCGCTGCCCCCAACTCAGTTTCAACTTGCCCAAATCCTTGACGACGACGAAATCACAGGTATCGGCGTCCCGCCGACACGGAAAGTCACCGCCATAGCCGTAATACAGCCCCTCGGGCGTCGCATCGTTCTCACGAATGAACTCGGCCGATGCGTCTTCGACGGTCCGTCCTTCAAGACGTAGAAGTGCCATGGCCCTATCGTGAACCCAGTACGACACGGTAATTAATTCTTCTTCATCCTTGGCCGCCTGCACGGCAGGCCGTGCGCCTTGGAATAGAAAGCCACGGGTGGCGTCCGCCGCAATCGGACCTGAGACAAGCACGCCGACAACGGGAAGCAGGGCGAGCTTGCGCCAGCCCGAAAGTCCGAAATTGGCAACCGCCACGGCGATCATCATGCAGGCCAGATAATCCAAAACCGGGAAATATCTCGGCGATTGAAGGTTCAGAACCAGCGCCGCCAAAAGATACGAGAGCATCGCCGCGGTTACAAACACGCCAAGTGTTCGCCGTGTAGATGGCGACAGACGCCCTCGCATGAAAATCAGTGAAACGGCGGCCAGCCCGCCGACTGCGGCAACTGGCAATGTTGTTTGCGCAGCGGCATAGCGTTTTACTGGGGTCACCAAGGTTTCCACCAGCCCCCGTTCACGCAAGCCGCTTGCCAATTCTTTGGCAGAACCACCCGAGATTTCATTGTGGTTGAGGCTGAGGCGATACCGAAACAGGGGATCTCCAGAAGCGACCGTATAGAAGGCAAACTCGCAGGCCATGACCGCCAAGAACCCGATCGCTGGGAACAATATAGCCCGAAGCCATTGGTCCCTTGGTGTAAACAGCAACGCGGCCACAGCAATCGTGGGCGGTACATAGGCAGAAACCTCACGACACAGAAAAGCAAAGGCTGCCGCCACGCCGGATCCGATCAAGAGAGGTGCGGACAACCTGTGTCCTGTCCCCGAAACAAACAGCCAGAGCGACAGGGCGACAAAGAATATTTCGGGTCCACGTATTTCGACGGCAAGAGGCAAAAGAACAAGCGACACAGACGTCGCAATGAGCATGCCAAATATCACCCCGGCGGCCCTTCCGAGATGGCGCATACCGAAGGCCGTAGTGGCAAGCACAAGTCCCAACCCGTAGATAAAGCTCGGCACAGATGCCGCTAATTCGCTCGGCCCAAAAATTGCCAGACTGGCCGCGACAGGAAGCACCAACGGGTACCTCAGATCCCAATGCCTATCGCCAAGCGCTGGTCCGAATTCCAGAAGGTCCAGCGCGGCACTGACATAATGGACCGAATCCCAAAAGCCCAACCCTTGCCAAACCAGGGGCGCGGACACCAGATACACGAGCACTGGTAACAGATATCCGACTGCACTCCGGGACACATTTTTCATTGAACTGGGCAACCAGTGTGCCTCCTTGTGTTTCGACGTCGCTTGGAAACGCCGTGAAAGCCTCGCACCGCCGGCGCATCATTTCAACTGTGGCACATCACCTAACACGGCAAACGACGTTGCCCGCGCTTGGATTCAGTCCAGAAAGTCTTGCAGAAATTTTGGCAGATCAGCGACGTGGCGCGGTCGATCAGCATCCAGCGCGCTTGGACCACTATGTCCAAAAAACGCGCGGAAACGGTGATTGCCGGTCCGGGCTAGGTCTGGAGTCCCGGTAACTCGGCCAGCCGTTGGATGAAAGGCCTCCGCGACCGGTACAATGTCGGGGTTCCAGGCGGCGACCACGTCCGGCAACAAATGTGCTCGGTCTCCTTCCTGGGACGCTGGGTACAAGACATCGCTTACCAAAGCTTGCCCGTCCGCAGTCTTGAATTCAGATAGGATGTTGCCAAAGCCCACACGCAGAATTTCGGCCTCTTCCGCGCTCAGCGTGCCGGATTCGTCCCGGCCTTTGATGAGAAACCGCCAGTAACCGTGGTTGTCCGATTGCAGGGGAAAGGCAATCGTCTCGCCCGGCACGATGCTTCCGGCGTATTGTCGCGCAACGATGCGGTCGCGCAATCGCAATGGAATCCGATGGCGTATTTCCCATTGCAGTCGGGCCGGTATCGTCTTTCGCAGCCATGCAACCGGGTTGGGGCGCGACCGGAACTTGTCCACCTCACATCCCAGGCTGGCAAGAGCAGCTTCCAGCAACGGGCGGCCCAGATGCCCCTGTGCCGATTGATGTCCCATGCCCTGAACCGCGAAAATTATGATTTCGCAGTTCTCGGGCAAGACCTCGACAACATTGCCCAGCCCTTCATCGACAGCCTTGTAAACGTCAATCAATCCGTCGGGCGGGGTCACACCTTCTTTGGGCCAAAGCACATGCCCGCCACGATGCGTTTCGCTGAAAACCGCATAAAGAAAATCCCAATCACGTTGCGTGACAAGATCACGCAACAAGGCACCGCGTTTGTGTGCCGATCGGATCATCGCGTCCCGTTCCTTACTTCGCTCGTCGATGCCCCGGTCGAGTTGGGTTTCGTTGCCGATCAGGTTAACGCCATAGCTAGATTTGATCGACTGCTGCAAAGCCGCGTCATTGCATTCAAAAGGGACCAAAGACGAATGCGCACTCCAGCCAATGATCTCAAGTTGGCAAGAGCCCGCGCCGCTGAAAGTGAACGAAGGATCCAGAATAATACCGCGGCGCTCGGAAAACTTGCCCGTTCGCCAGAATGGATCAAGCGGACCGACCCAGTCGGGATCCAGCGAACGAAGCCGCATCGTCTTTGGATCCCACTGCAGTTGAAAATACACCCCGTGATCAGTTGCCCGCTTGGCCGTATTGAACGAGGTGTTGGTCGAACCGGCAAACTGGTCGGTCTGCAATGGCTCCAGCCGATCACCGAACAGCCTTTGAATGTTGGGAAAATGACCGATGTTGTCTTTCAGGAACTTGTAATCGCATGAGTCCAGTTGAAAGATAACAAGCTTGTTCGAAGCTGACACTTTTAGCCCTCGTGACATACCGAAAATGAAAAACGCGAATTTCAATCAAAAATGATTGTAGCACCGCTTGTGCTCGATCCGAACAGACATCGAAAACCAATGACCAAAGTGTGGCGGTTCGGTTCATTTGTGCCCCCAGGCCGGAACAAATGCCTGCTTGTTCGATGTCAGTCGATCAATTTGGAATCAAGGAAATGAAAGTGGCGGAGAGACAGGGATTCGAACCCTGGAGACGGTTTCCCGCCTACACACTTTCCAGGCGTGCGCCTTCGACCACTCGGCCACCTCTCCGGTGCGCCGCTCGTAGCAGGATTTACCGGGGATTATCAAGCGCGGGCTTGAACGCGGTGCGAAATTTTCTCAAGCGGCGCAAACGCGCCGCTTGGCGTCATTTCAGGCCAAGCACATCCAGCATGTCGTATTCACCTGGCCCGCGCCCCTGTCCCCAGGCCGCAGCTTTCAAAGCGCCGCGCGCAAAGATGCTCCGATCGGTCGCAATGTGACGAATGACGATCCGTTCGCCGTCAGCGGCAAATATCACGTCATGCTCGCCCACGACATCGCCACCGCGGATCGCCGTGAACCCGATATCCCCGCGTTTGCGCGCGCCGGTGATGCCGTCGCGCCCACGGTCTTCCACCGCTCTCAATGACACCTGGCGCCCTTCAGCGGCCGCTTCGCCCAACATCAATGCCGTCCCCGAAGGGGCGTCTACCTTGTAGCGATGGTGCGACTCTACGATCTCGATATCAAAATCTTCATCGAGCGCGGCAGCAACCTGCCGGGTCAACTGGGTCAGCAGGTTCACCCCAAGGCTCATGTTGCCCGCTCGAACGATTGTGGCGTGTCGCGCGGCCGCCTTGATCTTGGCAAGGTCTTCGTCGGAAAGTCCCGTTGTTCCAATGACATGAACGGTACGTGCCTGAGCCGCGATGGCCGCATGAGCGACTGTCGCCGCCGGTGTCGTAAAATCGATGACAGCCTGCGCCTCGGCAAAGGCCTCCAGCGGATCATCTGTTACCATGATTCCCGTAGCGCTTCCGCCCATTGCCTCGCCCAGGTCCTTCCCGACCCAGTCGTGTCCCTGCCGTGCCACGGCTCCAATCAGCCGCAAGACCTTGGATTGCGCCAGCTTGTCCACCAGCATCTGCCCCATGCGCCCCGAGACGCCGGTCACCACAACTCCGGGAAATTCGTCCATGTCGTCCTCCGTTTGGCCCTGCTTACGCCCAGAGACTGGCGAAGGCAAAGCAAGACACGCCGACGTGCGGGCTTGCCCGCCAGCGTTCCAGAGCTTAGATGCGGGACATGGCAAAGTCTCGCTTCAAACAAGGGTCCGGCCCTTCCCAACGGCAATTGCGCGTCGCAGAGCTGATCCGTCGGCGCCTGTCGGACATTTTGACCAAGGGCGACATCCACGATCCCGATCTCAACCGTTTGTACATCACGGTTGGCGAAGTGACCTGCTCGCCCGACCTGAGAATCGCGACCGCTTATGTCCTGCCACTGGGCGGTGACAACCGGGACGAGGCGCTGGAGGCGCTCCGCCGCAACCGCTCGGAGATTCGCCGTGCCGTCGGTAAAATCCTGAAGCTTCGTCACACACCTGAAATCCGGTTTGCCATCGATGACACCTTCGACAGGCTCGACCGAACCCGCGCCATGTTCTCGGATGAAAATGTACGCCGCGATCTGGATAACGATTAGCGCCGCGCTGATCGCCCTGTCCGCCCCGGTCCGGGCCGCGGGCTGTCAGGATATCGACTTTGAAGGCGCGTCCTTCACTTTCTGCACCGCCGACCCTTCCACAGATGACATCCGGCTGTTCCTGAATGACGGCAAAGGCGATCGTCTCGGCACTTTCGACAACGTCGAGACCCTGTTGGCCATGTCGGGCGACCGGCTTGTGTTCGCCCAGAACGCCGGCATGTACCACCCAGACCGCCGGCCAGTCGGGCTTTATATCGAAGATCGCATCGAAGTTGCCCGCATTGTCACCAGCGCGGGTCCCGGCAACTTTGGTCTGCTACCTAACGGCGTGCTATGCTTGGGCGAAACCATTGCCAAAGTCATTGAATCCCGGCGCTTCGCCGCCGTGCAACCCGACTGCCGCTACGCTACCCAGTCCGGGCCGATGCTGGTGATCGACGGGGATTTGCACCCAAGGTTTCTTCCCGACTCAACTTCGCGCTTTATCCGTAACGGCGTCGGAATCACTGACGGCGGAACAATGATCACCGCTATCTCGAACTCGCCCGTCACCTTCCACCACTTCGCCCGACTGTTTCGCGACGTATTGGAAACGCCCAACGCGCTGTTCCTCGACGGCAATATCTCCCGGCTCTACGCCCGAGATATTGGCCGCCACGACCTCGGATTTCCCATGGGACCCATTCTGGGTGTGGTTGCAAACAGATCACCCTAGGTCTTCTTGGCAAAAATATCCCGGGGGGCGCGCGTCAGCGAGGGGGGCAGAGCCCCATGTTGACAACCGCGCCGCATCGGCGCTAGCAGGCGCACTTCACAAGACAGGTGACCCATGGCACGGCGCAAAAAAGGACGCGACATCTCTGGCTGGCTGGTGGTGGACAAACCCGCCGGTCTGACCTCGACTGCTGTGGTCAACAAGGTTCGCTGGGCCTTCGACGCCAAAAAGGCAGGACACGCGGGCACACTGGATCCCGATGCGACAGGCATCCTTGCCATAGCCCTTGGCGAGGCGACCAAGACCGTGCCCTTCGTTACTGATGCGCTCAAGGCCTATGACTTCACCGTCCGCTTTGGCCAATCAACCAACACCGATGACGCCGAGGGCGAGATTCTCGGCTCTTCGGATTTGCGCCCCACCGACGATGAGATCCGCGCAGCCTTGCCGGGTTTTGAAGGCGACATCATGCAGGTGCCACCTGCCTTTTCCGCTGTGAAAATCGACGGAGAGCGCGCCTATGCAAAGGCCCGCGCGGGCGAAGAGGTCGAACTGTCGGCCCGTCCGTTGTTTGTTGAAAGCCTTGAAATGACCAACCGCCCTGATACCGATCATGCCCTGTTGTCCATGGTCTGCGGCAAGGGCGGGTATGTCCGATCCATCGCCCGCGACCTGGGCAAGGAATTGGGCTGCCTGGGACATGTCGTCACCCTACGCCGCATCTGGGCCGGACCGTTCGAATTGGAAGACGCCGTCACACTGGACGAGGTCGAGCGTCTTGCACGCACCGCAGAGTTGGACGATTTGCTCTTGCCGCTGGAAGCCGGCTTGACCGACCTGCCCGAGCTACCCACCACCGTCGAAGGCGCGGCGCGACTTAGGAACGGCAACCCAGGCATGGTCATTGCCGCCAATGCCGAATTTGGCGATCTCGCCTGGGCCTCGCATCAGGGCACGCCGATTGCAGTTGGCACCTATAAGGCGGGTGAATTGCATCCCAGCCGTGTGTTTCAACTGTGACCCTGATCACCCGCCGCCACATCGCTGACGGTCGGGCCAGCACAGCGGTTTACTCGTCTTGCGAAAAGTATCGATATGCGCTGACCCGCGTCTGGGACGATGATGGGCGCCGTCTTTTGTTTGTCATGCTGAACCCGTCGAAGGCCACCGAACGCGCCAACGACCCGACCATCGAACGATGCGAGCGCCGTGCGCGTCAGTTGGGGTATGGTGCCATAGGGATCGTCAATCTTTTCGCCTTGCGTGAAACCGACCCCGGTCGCCTTAAAAAGGCCAGCCGACCTGTTGGACCCGAAAATACTGCCGAACTCAAAAAAGCTGCGGACTGGTCCGACGACATCCTCTGTGCCTGGGGCGTTCATGGAACGCACAGAAATCAGGCCGATTCGGTCGTCCCCTTGTTGCAGGCCTGTGGTAAACCCCTGCTGACCCTTGGTCTGTCAAAGCAAGGCCACCCGCGGCATCCCCTTTATATTTCTTACAAAACCATCCCTCAGCCCTGGAAATGAGTTAGCCCCCGGCATTTGCTTGACTAGTTCGATGTCACACTATATTAGTTCGATATCGAACCTTTGGAGTCAAAACCATGAACCGCAGGAAATTTATGAAAATCGCAGGGGGCGGCGTAATTCTGGCAGCCGCCGGGGCCGGCGCATTTGCTGTCACGCGCACACCGACCAAGGCTTTGGAACCCTGGACCCTTGCAGGATCGACCCGCTATGCCGACCCACGCATGCACGCGCTGTCCTATGCCATTCTGGCCCCCAATCCACACAACCGTCAGCCCTGGATCGTCGATTTGACCAGCGATGACGGCGTCACGCTTTTTTTCGACACCGATAAACAGCTTGAACACACCGACCCGTTCGACCGGCAACTGACGATCGGTCTTGGGTGCTTTCTCGAACTGATGCGTATGGCGGCCAATGCCTCGGGGTTTGACGTTGAAACGACGCTCTTCCCCGAAGGCGATGACCCGAATGGACTTGACCACCGACCCGTCGCTCACGCCCGCTTTGTCCGCAACCCCGAGACACAAGCCGACCCGCTCTGGTCGCACGTCTTGGATCGGCGTTCGGATAAAACCCCCTTCGACACGACGCGCTTGGTGCCGGCCGACGCGCTAGAGCGTATCCAGGCTTCGGCACGCCAAAGCCGTCTGGGAGGATCAGTTGATCCCGGCGATATCACCTTTTGGCGGGAACTTTCGTCCAAGGCACTGATGATCGAGATCGAAACACCGCATACCTATCAGGAAAGCATAGACCTGTTCCGCATCGGCAAGAGCGAAATCAACGCCAACCCCGACGGTATTTCTTTTCCCGGCCCCTTGTTCGAAGCGCTTGCGGCATTCGGTGTCATGACCCGCGAAGCCGCCGCGGACCCGACCACCACGACCTATCAGGAAGGGATCAACATCGTATTGCAAAACACCGAAACCGCGATGGGCCACCTTTGGATGGTGACTGACGGAAATTCCCGGGCCGATCAGATCGCTGCCGGGGCCGATTGGCTGCGGGCCAATCTCGCTTGCACGGCAGAAGGTCTCGGGTTTCAGCCCCTAAGCCAGGCCTTGCAGGAATACCCTGAAATGTCTGCGTTTTATGACGAAACTCACGCGCGGCTTGCCCCCGAAGGTGGCACGGTTCAAATGTTGGCACGGATCGGATACGGTTCCGCCAAAGATCCCAGCCCCCGCTGGCCGATCGATGCCAAAATTGGACAGACGTGACGAAGAACGAACCACCGAACGACCCGGCAAAGGTCTTTGCCTTTTTCACCGAAGTCGGAATTATCTCGCAGCTTGCGACGGCGCTGCTCGCCAAGGCTCTGCCCGATGGCGTGCACCCGTCGCATTTTGCCATCGTCAATCATTTGGTGCGCACTGGTGATGGGGTGTCTCCGGTCAGGATCGCAGGCGCGATGCAGGTCACCAAGAACACCATGACCCATTCGCTGAAAGTCCTTCAGGACCGCGCCTTGATCACCGTCGAGCCCAGCCCCGAAGACGGACGCGCCAAGATCGTGTTTCTGACAGATGCTGGCCGAGCTTTTCGTGAAGAGGCGGTTCAAAAGGCGGTTTCCGCTTTCGAAGGTGTTTTACGACCTGAACACAAAGAGCTGATGGCACGCATTCAAGGAGACCTTACGATCATGCGCAAACAGTTGGACGACAACCGTTAGCGCAAGGGGTGAATTTGCCGGAAGGTGCGTTCCCGTGCTAGCATCCTCCCACGGCACTATTTTTTCATCCTGGGGGGGAGAAAACCATGCCACGCAAGCCCAAACCTTCTTCTGACGAGCCGTCGATCACAGATCTCGGCGCGCTTGCGGCCAAGAAGAACTTCGATACCTACTACAACCATCCCTACACCGAAGAACCTAACGTTGCCTATTTCGATTTCCGCTATGCGAAAGGCAATATCGGCGACATGAACATTATGGGTTCCGACGAACCGGAAGTGGCCCTTTTCTATTGGAACAACGACATTGCCGACATGGGCGGGGGCGACGACGTCGCCGTGGGACTTTTGGGTGATGACACCATCTCCGGGGGGGGTGGCAACGACTATCTTTTCGGAGATACGGACCGCGGGATCACCAATGGCGGTTCGGGCGACAACGATATCCTGCTGGGCGATTCCGGCAATGATGTTCTGGTCGGCGACGCGCCTTACATCATGAATGGAGCCCAGGGTGGCCAAGACACACTGAACGGTGGCACAGGCGACGACATCCTTTGGGGGGATGGAATCCTGGACGCGACCGCCTCGGGCGGCGCAGACGAGTTCGTCTTCGCCTTCGACAGCGAGGCCGGCGAAGGCAGCGGAATGGACGTGATACAGGATTTCAGGCTTTTGGATGGCGACGTGATCAAAGTCGTGGGATATGCCGGAATTTCGAGCTTCACCGACCTGGAGAGTTCAATTTCCGACGACGGCATAGACACAACCATCGACTTTGGGAATGGAAACCAGGTCGTCCTTGTCGATCTAGCTGATCATGAAGCGTTGACGGCTGATGATTTTGTTTTCGCGTAAAACAGACAACAGCGTCGCCCGACACACCCCTTGATCGGCGGGCGGCGGCCGTCCCTAACCGGCCGCCGACTGCCCCGTGCCAAGCACAGGTCCGCCGCCCCTTCCAAGGTCACCAAGACTCCCTTCTGGAGCGGCCGCCCCACTTGCGGCTGATAGGCCTTGTTTAGAACAGAAATATTGACACCGTATTAAACTCGCACCGCCGCGGCCGGTGCAATGTCAAAGAAATGAAAGTCGTCCCATGCGATCACATTTCCCGGTCTGGCCACGGCGATCGGCACCAGCCCCCGACCGTTGAAGACAACCACCTGAATAGTCTCCCCGCCGATATCTGTTTCGGTCACTGACGCTTCGATTCCAGTTTCATCCCGGCTGTCATAGTAGAGCCGAAACCAATTCACATCCGGGTCACAATCGTGAACCACTGGCAGGAGGTCTCTGACCCAGCGGCCAATAGTGAACGTGTTGTCTCCGCCACGGGCCGCAGCAAAATCGTCCTCGAAAGAACCCATAGAAAATCCAAGGCCTCATTCAAAGCCCGCTTGCGAACAGAATAACCTGCAATGATCCTGCGCTGGACCTTGCTCGACATGGAGAAAAAGCTTTCCATTCGCGCGATCTTCGCCTATACGCGCGCAGCTTACTCCACGGGCCCTGCTGGACGACATCCCGGCTTGCGCCATCACCCTTCAGAACAAGGAGACCCCGATGTCGATTACTGCTGAAGAAAAAGCCAAGATCATGAAAGAGTTCGGCACCAAGGACGGCGACACAGGTTCGCCCGAAGTTCAGGTTGCCATTCTGTCGTCGCGCATTGCGACCCTGACCGAGCACTTCAAGACCCACAAGAAAGACAACCACGGCCGCCGTGGCCTGTTGAAAATGGTCGCCACGCGCCGCAAGCTTTTGGACTATGTCAAAGGCAAGGACGTAAAGCGCTACCAGGACTTGATCGAACGCCTCGGCCTGCGCCGCTAAGGCCAAGCTGCTATATCCAATGAAGGGCTGCCTTGGGCGGCCCTTTTTTTGTTTTACACGGGACTGTCGCGGCAAAAAGGGGTGGGCCCCTGACCGCTTTTGTCGGATCTGACGGCTCTATGGGACGAGCACGACCATGACCGGTGATAAGCCCTAACTCGAAAACCGTGCCCGAACAGCATCCATGTCGAGTTGGTGTTCAGTCAAACCCTCGGGCTCCCATTCGCTTCTTTCAGCTTCAAAAAAGTCACCTCCGTAGACGTGCAATGCCGCCGTGAGCTTTGGAACAGGGTTGGTAACAGAGTGGATGATGTCCGCCCCCATGGGGCAGACGTCGCCAGTTGAAAGCGCTTTTGCACCTGCGGCTTCGATAAGCCCTTCCGGATGGTCCTTAATACGCCGCCAGAAGATGTTGTCCTCGCGTCCGCCCAAGATGCCTATCACGGCCCACATTTCGTGATTGTGCGGAGGAATAGTTGTTGAAGGCTTCCACGCCAGGTTCAGGATTGTCAGACTGGAAGACTGATAGAGTGGCGTAATTCCCGGCTCTGTTGGCTCGCCAAGTTTTGCAAGCACCTGCGATGGATCGGACATTGCGCGCTGAACAACCTCCGCGGTTGTCTTGTGCGTTGGGTCTTTCTCAACTGCTTCGCAGCAGTCGGCTATGAACGTATCGACGTCAAACATTTGGCACCTCCCTTCCTGCACCTTATCACAAATGATAGCTGGCGTTTCATTCGGGCCCTAAAGAAGCCCCCGATACCGGTTTCAAGACTCTACCAAGTTGTAGTGTTTGATCGTCCGAGACTCGACCAGTTCAGCCTCTTCCGGGTCGATGTGGGGGCTCTGATAGTCTTCGCCCACGAATGCCTTCAAAGATTCCAAACTGTCCCACACCATCACAAAACTGAACTCTCGTTGGGAGTCAGGACGAGGAGCGCCAGGCAAGACCTGAACAATCCCCTTTGTGCTCTTCATCAGGGGAATGGCCGTCTCATGGAAGAACTTCCCGAACTCTTCCTCTTTGCCAGGTCTCGTGACGACTTGAAATATTCGCATGATCATGAATCCATCCTCCGAGATTACAGGTCTCGGGCGCATCAACGCCTTTCAGGTCACCATAATAGCACGGCAGCATGGCGGAGTCCGAATTGGGCTCAAACCAGCCATTCACAGTGCCAAATGCTGCACTTGCCCGCACCAAATCAACTGCCCTTTACCCTACCCCTTGCCGTCCCACTCCAGCCCCGCGATAAGCGCGCCCTATGGACATCTTCCTTGTTACCCACCCCGGCCTTGAGGCCCTGCTGGCCACCGAGGCACGCGCCAAGGGCTTTAACGTCACCGAAACTATCCCTGGCGGGGTTACCCTGACGGGCGACTGGCCCGAGGTGTGGCGCGCCAACCTTGTCTTGCGCGGAGCCACCCGTGTTCTTGCCCGCGTCACCTCCTTTCGCGCCATGCATCTCGCACAACTCGACAAGCGCGCCCGTAAACTGCCCTGGACCGATTGGCTCTCGCCCGACCACCCAGTGCGTGTCGAGGCCACCTGTCGCAAGTCGCGCATCTATCACAACAAGGCCGCCGCCCAGCGCATTGAACGCGCCCTGACCGAGGCACACGGCCTGACCCTTTCGCAAGATGCCGAGATCGTCGTCAAACTCCGCATCGACGACGACCTTGCCACCATCAGCCTGGATACCTCCGGCGCTTCGCTGCACAAGCGTGGGCTGAAACAAGCCGTTGCCAAGGCCCCCATGCGCGAAACCCTCGCATCCCTTTTCCTGGCCGAGGCCGGGTTCGAAGGGACTGGCCCTGTGCTCGACCCCATGTGCGGTTCGGGCACTTTCTTGATCGAAGCCGCCGAGATCGCCGCTGGTCTTGCCCCCGGCCGCGCCCGCAAGTTCGCCTTCCAAAACCTTGCCTCTTTCGATGCCAACGCCTGGGACGAAATGCGATCGGCGCACAATTCCCCGACCCCGTCCGGTCCTGCCCACTTCTTCGGCTCCGACCGCGATCAGGGTGCGATCCGCATGTCGACCGAGAATGCCGAGCGCGCTGGCGTCGCCGCTTTCACCGAATTCGCCTGCATGAACGCCTCAGAAATCACACCCCCCGACGGCCCGCCCGGTCTTGTCATCGCCAACCCGCCCTATGGTGCGCGCATTGGCAACAAGAAACCTCTGTTCGCCGCCTATGCCAGCCTCGGCACCGCCTTAAAGGAACGGTTCGCAGGGTGGCGCGTGGCAATCGTGACCTCTGATGCGGGCCTTGCCAAGGCAACTGGCCTGCCCCTGCGCCCGCCCGGCCCCTTTATCGATCACGGCGGCATCAAGATACGCCTGCACCAAACAGACCCACTTTAAGACTTTGACCTGAGTCATACTGCAGTCCGTACGATCGGCGCATTCTGTTTCCAACCGGAGGACGCCCCCATGACACTCAGCAAACAAACCCCAGACACCGATCTTCCCGAGATCCGCGTTCCATTGGACACGATCCGTTTCATCATCGAAAAGGCCCGCGAATTCGACGTGAAGGTCGGTTCGTCCGATGTGGCCGCCACCGAATTAGACGACGAAGACGTCGACGCTTCCGTTCTGGAGGACCGCCCGTCCGACCCCGTTCAACACGAACTTTTGTCCTTCATCAGCGATCTTTCCGACGGCGCACAGATTGATCTTGTCGCCATCATGTGGCTTGGGCGCGAGGGCGGCCCTGACGACTGGGCCGAGGCACAGCAAACAGCAACCGACGAACACAACGATCACACGGCACAGTACTTGACGGGCACGCCGCTGCTTGGTGATTATCTGGCCGAAGGCCTGGCCGTTATCGGGCGTAGCGCATGAATAAAGTGCCTAGAAACTAAGCAGCAAAGTGCCGGGCGAATACATCGCACACAAGCCGTCCCTCCGCATCGACAGCATTAAGCAATTGTTTTTAAGCACATTTAATCTACTAATAATTTAGTTTGACAGTGCCTCAATCCTGAGATTACCGTTACGCAGCCGAAAAAACCCGGCTCAATGAAATTTTGGGAGGAGATAAGATGCGCAAGTGTCTGCTCTCCGCGACTGCGGCTATTGCCGTCATCGCGGGGTCTGGGTCTGCTTTTGCCGATGCGGCAGCAGCTCAGAAATGGATTGACCAGGAATTCCAGCCATCCACCTTGTCGAAAGACGAGCAGATGTCTGAAATGGAATGGTTCATTCAGGCCGCAGCTCCGTATAGCGGCATGGAAATCAACGTTCTGTCCGAGGGCATTCCGACCCACGGGTATGAAAGCGAAGTCCTGACCAAGGCGTTCGAGGAAATCACCGGTATCAAGGTGAACCACCAGATCCTTGGCGAAGGCGAGGTCGTGCAGGCTGTGCAGACACAGATGCAGACCCAGCGGAACCTCTATGACGGCTATGTCAACGACAGTGACCTGATCGGCACGCACTCGCGCCTTCAGCTGGCTTATAACCTGACCGAGCAGATGGCAGGCGACTGGGCAGGAACCACCTCGCCGACTCTCGACTTGGGTGACTTCATGGGTATCCAGTTCACCACCGGTCCGGACGGCAACCTTTATCAGTTGCCCGACCAGCAGTTTGCGAACCTCTACTGGTTCCGCAAGGACTGGTTCGACCGCGAGGACCTGCAGGCCGCCTTTAAAGCCAAGTACGGCTATGACCTCGGCGTTCCGGTCAATTGGTCGGCCTATGAGGACATCGCCGAGTTTTTCTCGAACGACGTCAAGGAAATCGACGGCGTGGCGATCTATGGCCACATGGACTACGGCAAGCGCGCGCCTGACCTTGGCTGGCGTATGACCGACGCCTGGCTGTCGATGGCCGGTGCTGGTTCAAAAGGTGAGCCGAACGGCGTGCCGATTGATGAATGGGGCATCCGCATGGAAGCCGGTTCCTGTAACCCGACGGGAGCTTCGGTGTCGCGCGGTGGTGCTGCCAACGGCCCGGCCGCGGTCTATGCGATCCGCAAGTGGGACGAATGGCTGCGGAACTACGCCCCTCCGGGCGCGGCGTCCTATGACTTCTACCAGTCGCTGCCAGCCCTGGCACAAGGCAACGTGGCCCAGCAGATCTTCTGGTACACCGCCTTTACCGCCGACATGGTTAAACCCCAGTCGGAAGGCAACAACACGGTAGACGGTGACGGCAATCCGCTGTGGCGCATGGCACCTTCGCCGCACGGCCCCTACTGGGAAAAAGGCCAGAAGGTTGGCTATCAGGACGTGGGGTCCTGGACTTTCCTCAAGTCCACACCTTCGGATCGGGCCCAGGCGGCTTGGCTCTATGCCCAGTTCGTGACGTCCAAGACTGTCGACGTGAAAAAGTCCCACGTTGGTCTGACCTTCACGCGCGACAGTTCGGTCAACCACGAAAGCTTCACCGAGCGTGCACCCAAGCTGGGCGGACTTGTCGAGTTCTATCGCTCGCCTGATCGCGTGGCATGGTCGCCGACCGGCATCAACGTGCCGGATTATCCGAAGCTGGCCCAGATCTGGTGGCAGCAGATCGGTGACGTGAACTCTGGCGCCTTCACGCCGCAGGAAGCAATGGACCGCCTGGCCGAGGAAATGGACATCACCATGGCCCGGATGCAGCAGGCCGATGAAGCTGCTGGCGTCTATGGTGGCTGCGGCCCACGTCTGAACGAGGAAAAAGACCCCTCGGAATGGCTGGGCAAAGGTGGCGCCAAGGCCAAGCTGGACAACGAAAAGCCGCAGGGCGAGACTGTCAACTATGACGACCTCGTAGCGCGCTGGAACCAGTAATCCTCCGCTCGGCCCCACCTTCGGGCGGGGCCGGACAACACTCGGCCGGAACCTTGCCTCACAGGGTTCCGGCCACAATGACCTCGGGGCAAAGACAAAATGACGGTTGAGCTGAAAAACGCCAGCAAGGTGGTGCGCGGCATAACGCACATCAAGCCGACCTCGCTTGTGCTGGAAACCGGGCACTTTAACGTGCTCTTGGGCCAGACCGGCGCAGGCAAGACCTCTCTCATCAAGTTGATGGCGGGCCTAGACCCGCTGGCCTCGGGCCAGATTTTCATGGACGGGCAGGACGTGTCGAAGCTTTCGACACAGAAACGCAACATCTCTCTCGTCCACCAGTTCTTTGTGAACTATCCGCATATGACGGTTTTCGACAACATCGCCTCCCCGCTTCGGGTTGCAGGCATGGCGAAATCCGAAATCGAAGGCCGCGTCGAACAGGCGGCCGATATCCTCCAACTGCGCCCCATGCTGAACCGCCGTCCGCAGGAACTCTCTGGCGGCCAGCAACAGCGTTGCGCTCTGGCCCGCGCCATCGCCAAAGAAAGCCGCGCAGTCTTCCTCGACGAGCCGCTGGCCAACCTCGACTACAAGCTGCGCGAAGAACTGCGCGAACAGCTCCCCGAACTCTTCGCCGGACGCGGCGCTGTGGTGGTCTATGCCACTTCCGAACCGGAAGAGGCTCTGCTACTGGGTGGCAAGACCGCCCTGATGGACGACGGTATCGTCACCCAGTTCGGCATCACGGCCGACATCTACCGCAAACCCGACAGCCTCGCCGCCGCCCGCGTCTTCTCCGACCCGCCGATCAATTCGGCCGAAATCACGGTCGCGAACGGCCAGGCCACGCTGGCTACTGGCGTCTCATGGCCCGTGCAAAACACCGCTGCCGCTCTGGCCGACGGCAACTATACCGTTGCAATCCGCCCCCACCATGTCCTGCCGATCAAAGGCGCGGACAGTGACGTGGTTCTGAATGGCACCGTCCTTGTGACCGAACTGTCCGGCTCGGAATCCAGCGCCCACTTTCAGATGGGCGACAACGGTTGGGTCTCACTTGCCCCCGGCGTTCATCCCTACAAGGTCGGCACCGATCACCAGTTCTTCATGGACCCGACCAAGGCCTTCTACTTCGACACAGACGGGAGGCTCGTGGCATGACCATCTCAGCGCAATGGCGCGCAAGCGCCAGGCCCGACCTCCCCCCGGGGAGGGCCTTTGTCGACTCGACGCCCCGCCAGCCAACACGGATGCTTGGGAGAACAGCCACCGCACCAAGCGGCACCGCCCCCCCGAGGTCGGGCCTGGCGCTTGCGCACCTCCCAACGTCACACCAAAGGCCGATCTGATGGCGAAAATCACCCTCTCCAACCTACGCCATTCCTACATGCCAAACCCCAAGGGCCCCGAGGATTATGCACTGAAGGAAATCGACCTCGACTGGCAGGACGGTGGTGCTTATGCGCTTCTCGGCCCCTCGGGCTGCGGCAAGTCAACGCTTCTGAACATCATCTCTGGTCTCCTGACCCCGTCCGAGGGCCGCATTCTCTTTGACGGCAACGACGTCACCGACCTTGCGCCGGACAAACGCAACATCGCCCAGGTATTCCAGTTCCCGGTGATCTACGACACGATGACGGTACGCGAAAACCTCGCCTTCCCCTTGCGCAATCGCGGCGTCGACGAACCCCGCATCGCCGAGCGTGTCGCCCAGATCGCGGACCTTCTGGAGGTGCAGGACATGCTGGATACCCGCGCCGCCAACCTCTCGCCCGACAACAAGCAAAAGATCTCCATGGGCCGCGGCCTTGTCCGCGATGACGTCAACGTAGTCATGTTCGACGAACCCCTGACCGTCATCGACCCGCACCTGAAATGGAAACTGCGTTCCAAGCTCAAGGAACTGCACCAGAGGGTCAAAGCCACGATGATCTATGTCACCCATGACCAAACCGAGGCGCTGACCTTCGCCGATCAGGTCGTGGTGATGCAGGACGGCGAAATCGTCCAGATCGGCACGCCTGTCGAACTCTTCGAACGCCCGCAACACACCTTCGTCGGCCATTTCATCGGCTCGCCCGGCATGAACATCCTGCCCGCGACCGAGAACAATGGCACCGTCACCTTCGAAGGCCAGCCCATGACCCTTGAAGGCAAGGTCACCGGATCAGGCGGCCTGACCCAAGTCGGCATCCGCCCCGAATTCGTCTCGATCGCCGAAACAGGCCTGCCGGCAAAACTGCGCAAAGTCTCCGACGTCGGCCGCCACGCCGTTGTCGAAGCCATGGTCGGCGACACGGCGGTCAAAGCGGTGATCGACGATGACCTGCCGCCACCGGGCGACACCATCCACCTGGCCTTCCGACCCGACCAAACCCGCCTCTACCGCGATGGCTGGATCGCAACGGAGGCCGCACCATGACCATCCCGCGTTTCCCCGTCCCGGACCTGATCCGGGACCTCAACTGCAGTGGCCCCGGATCAGGTCCGGGGCAGCGTCCGCACATCCTTGAGGTTGCGCCATGAAAACCGAAAACCAAAAAGCCTGGTTCTTCGTCCTGCCGGTCCTCTTGCTGGTCGCCTTCAACGCGCTCGTGCCTTTGATGACGGTCGTGAACTATTCCGTGCAGGAAACCTTCGGCAACAACGTCTTCTTCTGGCAGGGCCTCGACTGGTTCGAACAGATCCTGCGCTCCGAACGGTTCCAGGCCGCGCTCGGGCGCCAGTTCCTTTTCACCTTCCTGATCCTGATCATCGAGGTGCCCTTGGGCATCATCATCGCCCTGTCCATGCCCCGCCAAGGGTTCTGGGTTCCGGTCTGCCTTGTCACAATGGCCTTGCCGATGCTGATCCCCTGGAACGTCGTCGGCTCGATGTGGAATATATTCACCCTGCCCGGCATCGGCCTTCTTGGGTACTTCATGAACGACGTCCTCGGCATCAACTATGACATGACACAACAGCCGTTCTCGGCCTGGGTGACGATCATCGTCATGGACGTCTGGCATTGGACTTCGCTGGTGGTGTTGCTCAGCTACGCAGGCCTCGTGTCGATCCCCGACGCCTATTATCAGGCGGCCAAGATCGACGGCGCCTCACCGTGGAAGGTGTTCCGCTACATCCAGCTTCCCAAGATGAAGACCGTCCTGACCATCGCGATCCTTCTGCGCTTCATGGATAGCTTCAACATCTATACCGAGCCCTTCGTCCTGACCGGCGGCGGTCCGGGCAACTCGACGACGCTTCTGTCCATCGACCTTGTGAAAATCGCCCTCGGCCAGTTCGACCTCGGCCCGGCGGCGGCCATGTCGCTGATCTACTTCGCGATCACGCTTCTGGTCTCGTGGCTGTTCTATACGTTGATGACAAAGGACGACGCGGAATGAGCGCCGCACCTTTTCACCTCGTCCCACGCCGTCCCGGACGTGATCCGGGACCTCTCCCTCACCGCCAGAGGCCCCGGATCACGTCCGGGGCGCGGCAGGACCCGATGGTGACCGCCCATGCGTAAACGCGCCCTCATTCCGATCCTCTATATCGCCTTCCTCATGCTGCCGATCTACTGGCTGGTGGCCATGAGTTTTAAAACCACTGGCGAGATTCTCTCGGGCTTCAGCCTGTTCCCGCAAACCTTCACGCTGGACAATTACCGGGTCATCTTCACCGATCCGACCTGGTACTGGGGCTATATCAACTCGATCCTCTACGTCTCGCTGAACACGATCATCTCGGTCTCGGTCGCGCTCCCCGCAGCCTATGCCTTTTCGCGCTACCGTTTCTTGGGCGACAAGCAGCTGTTCTTCTGGCTTTTGACAAACCGCATGGCCCCGGCAGCGGTCTTTGCCCTGCCCTTTTTCCAGCTTTATTCCTCGGTCGGCCTGTTCGACACACACCTCGCTGTGGCGCTGGCCCATTGCCTGTTCAACATCCCGCTGGCAGTCTGGATTTTGGAAGGCTTCATGGGCGGCGTGCCAAAAGAACTGGACGAGACCGCCTACGTCGACGGCTATTCCTTCCCGCGCTTCTTCGTCTCGATCTTTCTGCCTTCGATCAAGGCAGGCGTCGGTGTCGCCGCTTTCTTCTGCTTCATGTTCTCCTGGGTCGAACTCCTGCTCGCCAAGACACTGACAGCGGTCGAAGCAAAACCTATCGCCGCCACCATGACCAAGACGGCCTCTTCAGCCGGATATGAACTTGGCCTCCTCGCGGCGGCAGGAACGCTCACCATCATACCGGGAGCCATCGTGATCTATTTCGTGCGCAACTATATCGCGAAGGGCTTTGCCCTGGGGAGGGTCTGATGAACCGCATCCTGACATCCCTGTTTCTGATCCTGACGTCCAGCTCTGCCCTGGCCCAGGGCTGGGGCAATGTTGCAAAGAAACAGGAAGAAACAGGCTTCTCATGGACTGATCCCTTATGGCCATCTTTCTGGATGGCCTGGACGCCCGCAACATTTGTCCTGTTCTGCGGAATCTTCGGCGCCATCGCCCTGATCGGCATCCTCGAAATCGTCAAATACCGCGACGGGATCGAACGCAAAGGCATCCTTGGGCTGACCACGACGCTGGGCGACCGGCTGTTCATCACGCTCCTTGGAACCGCCTATATCTTTTTGGCCTGGCTGGGGATTATGGGCCAACCACTGTGGTGGCCACTTGGCATCAGCATGCTTTGGGCCGTGTTCTGCTTTCGCAAGGTTTAAGATTCTGCTTTGTATTACGAAACTCTTAGTATTTACTCGCTCCCCATAACGAGTGAGCGATGCTCAAAAACGAGATGGCAATGAGAGATAAGAAAAAAAGCGATTTACTCACCGAGGTTGAACTCGAGTTCATGAACGAACTCTGGGCCCTTGGCGAAGGCACTGTGCGGGACGTGCTGGAACAGCTGCCTGCCGAACGTGACCTGGCCTACACCTCGGCTGCCACCATCCTGCGTATCCTTGAGCAAAAAGAGTTCGTGACCAGCCGCAAGGAAGGAAAACAGCACGTCTATATTCCGTCGCTGGCCAAGGACACCTACCAAACACGCTCACTGAAAGACCTCTCGATGAAACTGTTCGACGACACGCCCGCTTCGCTGGTGGCGCGGCTTGTCAGTGACGAAGAACTTTCTGAAGAGGCATTGGGGCAAATCCGGGCACTCGTGGATCGGAGGTTGAAAAATGATACCGGGTGACGCAATCGTCGACGCCTTCATTGACGCCAATATCCTGTTAGTCATGGCCTATGGGCTGTGGTGTCTGGCGCGATTTGTCCTTCACCGTGCTGGCCTGAAGCACGCGTACAATACGCAACTCAAACTCTTGAACGCTGTTTTTCTGGCGATTGTCTTTTCGCCTTTCCTGATCATCGGACTGCGTACCCTGCACGGCACCGGCGTCGCCCCCAACCTGAACGTCAACCTGACGGATATGGTCGTGTCGTATTATCTGAACGGCGGCATCCAGATGAAAGCCTCCGAATTCGAGCGCCTAGTGATGCTGCGGGAAACGTTCACATTGAACCTGTTGCAGGCGGCCAGCTGGATGTCCTGGATCGTGATTGCGGCTTTCCTTTCTGGGTTGGCAGTCGGCACGGTCCGACTGATTTATTCGATGTTCTGCCTGCGCAAGATCGTCTCGGGGAGCTATGCCTGGCGCAGTTTTGGCCGCATTCGAATAAGGCTGTCGGATCGTACGTTAGTGCCCTTTTCAACACGTGGCCTGCGCAACTATTACATCGTGATCCCCTCGCACATGCTGACCCAGAGGACCGAGATGAAGATCTCGCTAGCTCATGAGTTTCAGCACCTGCGGCAGGGCGATATCGAATGGGAAATCCTGCTCGAAGCCCTCAAGCCGTTCTTCTTCCTGAACCCCGCCTTCCATAGCTGGAAACGTCAGGTCGAAGACCTGCGCGAATTCAGCTGTGACAGTCAGGTTCTGTCGCGCGGACGCATCAACGTGCGCGACTATTGCGAAACGCTTTTGTCCGTCTGCCAAAAGACCCTGCGCCGCGACCGTGCTTTTGTCATTGCCGTTCCCAAGGTGACACTGGTCACCGCCGACCGTTCGGCGGTCCGCGACGGACGGATGAGCTTTCTCGAACGCCGAGTGACATCGCTATTGGATCACAACAAGCTACGACACCCCAACTTGATCTTTGCGGCCGTTTTCCTCCCTTTGGTGGGCGCAATCCTTCTGACCGCCGTTGCCATCCAACGCCCCGGCGACTGGAGCCACGACCGCCTGATGCTTTCGACCGTTGTGAACCTTGAGCGGCTGGACGAGATCAATCGGCTGTCCACCTTTGGGCGCGTGCGCAACTGACCCTCGGGGTGTGTCGTGACGCGCGTCCCGACCTGGACGTTCGCAGAAGGATCAGACGCGGCATTACAACCGTGTGGTGGTCTTCACATGCAGACTCTTCCCAAGTGGCTCAAACTCATGTATGGCGCGCCCATCTGAGACGTGACGCATTGACCCCGGCGCATGGAATGATGAAAGGGGTCGGCGGCAATGGGGCCGCCAATTCAACGGGATAGACGGAGGGCCGTCTGATCCCAGCTAGGATGAAATATGTTCAACGAAGTGAAAAAATCCATCCAGTGGGGCGAAGAAACGCTAACACTGGAAACGGGCAAGGTTGCCCGCCAAGCCGACGGTTCCGTGATCGCCACCTATGGCGAAACTTCCGTCATGGCCAACGTGACCTTTGCCAAGCAGCAGAAACCGGGGCAGGACTTCTTCCCTCTGACTGTGCATTACAACGAAAAATACTATGCCGCCGGCAAAATCCCTGGCGGTTTCTTCAAGCGCGAAGCCCGTCCTACCGAAAAAGAGACGCTGACGTCCCGCCTGATCGACCGTCCGATCCGTCCGCTGTTCGTCCCCGGCTTCAAGAACGAAGTCCTGGTGATTTGCACCGTGCTGTCACACGACCTGGTCAACGACCCTGACGTCGTCGCCATGATTGCAGCCTCCGCTGCGCTTACGCTTTCGGGCGCGCCCTTCATGGGACCGATCGCCGGTTGCCGCGTTGGTTTCGAAGACGGAGACTATGTGCTGAACCCGACCTGCGACGACATGCAGGACCTGCGCAACAATCCTGACCAACGCCTGGACCTTGTTGTCGCCGGCACCAAGGACGCCGTGATGATGGTCGAATCCGAGGCTTACGAGCTTTCGGAAGCCGAAATGCTCGGCGCCGTGACCTTCGCGCACGAGCAAATCCAGCCGGTGATCGACCTGATCATCGACCTGGCCGAAGAATCCGCGAACGAGCCGTTTGACTTCCAGTCGCCCGACTATTCTGACCTTTACGCGGCCGTCAAAGCAGCCGGTGAAGAACAGATGCGTGCGGCCTATGCCATTCTCGACAAGCAAGAGCGCACCTCGGCCGTTGCCGCCGCGCGCGAGGCCATTACCGCCACGCTGACAGACGAACAGCTCGAAGACGAAAACCTCGGCTCGGCTCTGAAGAAATTGGAAAGCGCGATCCTGCGTGGCGACGTCGTCAAGAACGGCCGCCGCATCGACGGCCGCGAGACCAACCAGATCCGCGCGATCGAGGCCGAAACCGGTCTGCTTCCGCGGACTCACGGTTCGGCGCTTTTCACCCGCGGTGAAACGCAAGGCCTGGTCGTAACCACGCTGGGTACCGGCGATGACGAACAGATCATCGACGCGCTGCACGGCAATTTCCGCTCGAACTTCCTGTTGCACTACAACTTCCCGCCCTACTCGGTCGGCGAAGTTGGCCGCTTTGGCTTTACCGGACGCCGCGAAATCGGCCACGGCAAACTGGCGTGGCGTGCGCTTCAGGCGGTTCTGCCTTCGGCGACCGACTTCCCCTACACGGTGCGCGTAGTTTCCGAGATCACGGAATCCAACGGCTCTTCGTCGATGGCGTCGGTCTGCGGTGGTTCGCTGTCGATGATGGATGCGGGCGTTCCGCTGAAATCGGCAGTTGCCGGTGTGGCCATGGGCCTTGTGCTGGAAGAAGACGGCTCCTACGCCATCCTCTCCGACATCCTCGGCGACGAAGATCACCTCGGCGACATGGACTTCAAGGTTGCGGGTACCGAGAACGGCATCACGTCGCTGCAGATGGACATCAAGGTTGCAGGCATCACGCCTGAAATCATGGAGAAAGCCCTGGCCCAGGCCAAGGACGGCCGTTTGCACATCCTCGGCGAGATGAACAAGGCGCTTTCGGGTGCCGGTGAATTCTCGGTCCATGCGCCGCGCATCGAGACTATGACCGTGCCGACGGATAAAATCCGCGAAGTCATCGGCTCGGGCGGCAAGGTCATCCGCGAAATCGTCGAAGTGTCGGGCGCCAAGGTCGACATCAACGACGACGGTGTGATCAAGATCGCATCGCCCGACGGCGAGTCGATCAAAAAGGCCTACGACATGATCCACTCGATCGTGGCCGAGCCGGAAGAAGGCGTGATCTACAAGGGCAAAGTCGTCAAGATCGTCGACTTCGGTGCCTTCGTGAACTTCTTCGGCAAGCGCGACGGCCTGGTGCACGTCAGCCAGATCGAAAACCGCCGCCTGAACCATCCTTCCGACGTCCTGAAAGAGGGCCAGGAAGTATGGGTCAAGCTCCTCGGCTTCGACGACCGTGGCAAGGTCCGCCTCGCCATGAAGATGGTCGACCAGGAGACCGGCGAAGAGATCACGAAAGAGGAAGAGGCCGAGTAAGGTCCAACTTCATCTCTATGAAAAACCAACGCCGCCCTTCGGGGCGGCGTTTTCTGTTTGATAGGATAACGCTGAATGTCTGGCGCGAACGCATGGCCGTGGACAGGCGTTCCAACGGGTAAGCGGATGCGCTTAATGGAGAAGTCCACATTGCTTGCCCGAGGTCGGTGCTGGCGGCAACACAACGCCTGGCCGGCGGACGGCCATGCGTTTGCGCGGCGGCCTGCGGCCTTGTTCCGCGCCTGGGCCAAGGTACTAGTGTCTGGAAAGAGTCCAAACCTACCCTAAAGTTTATCCGGTCTGCTCGACATCCAGCCCCGATACTTGCGTTCAAGATCGCTTATCTTGCCCGGCTGCAAACTAATGACATCGAACCCTCCGTCATACGGCGCAAGCACCGTTTGCTTTTCCTTCGAGAATAGAATTGCTCGTTCTTGGTCGTTGGCAATATCGGCAAACAGTTCGTCCAGCGAACCTGGTTTCCAATTAGAAGATGTTGCAAAGAAGGTCATCTCGGATTGATCCGCCGGCTCTTCGCTGTGATCGATCCAAGTCATGGCCTTGGTCATATTCATGCGGACCGGCAAGTCATTGTTTTTAGGCTTCAAGTCAGTGAAGCGTGCAGTCGCCACCCACACCCGCGCATGTTCTCCAAAACACTCAGCAGCAAGTGCGTTAGCCCTGGATAAAACAATGGACCACTCATCCTCCGTGTCGGCATACCGCTTTGACTCAGGGAGTGCGTGAAATCTAGTCCAGTACTCGAAGAAGTCATACCTAAGTATGTGCCCTAGTGGTGGAGTCTCACCAAAGGATCGCCGCCAAACTCGCGAGAATTCGTTCGAAGTGGGCGGAGGGACAACTTTCGACATGTTCGCTTTCTATTTCAAAAGTGCCAACGGCAGCTCCGTCCGCAAACAGAACACCGACCAAAACGACAGACACCCCCCCGCCTCGGCCCCTCAGTCCAAATCCGTCCACGGCCAGGGTTTCACGTTTCTGGCTGCCGTCTGGTACCGCGCCGCCTTGGCCACCCAGATCCCCAGGTCGGTACCGAACTCGGCCAGCCGCTCGTTTGGGACCTTGTTGTGCACCAGCATGATGATGAACTGGATCACCGTCACCACGCCCAACACTGTCTGGGCTAGCGAGATCATGATGGCGATCAGGATCATGTAGATCAGCCGCTGAACCAGGCCATCGGCCTCTTCCGGCTCGAATTGTTCGCCGTGAATGCGGCCTTCAACCTTGGCCTCGTCCTCATCGCTCATGGAATGACCCTCATCTGTTATCCGCTCCAAGTCTGCCTCAATTTCCACCGCACCGCAAAAGGCATTTCACGGCGACCTCGCGTCGCTTGCGCCCTCACCTGCGGCGCATGTAAATTGCCATTCCTACGGCCAATACCAGAAAGACCAGCGCGACCGGGTGGCGGGCCAGTTGGGTCAGGTCTCCGTTCAGGATGACCAGGCTTTGCGAAAGGCTTTGTTCGAACCTATCCCCAAGAAAAAACGCAATAATGAAGACAATGACGGGAAATCCCGTAGCGCTCATGACCAACGACAGCACCGCCGCCGCCAGCATAACCGAAACCCCGAACATGCCGCCCGTCGACATGTGCACCCCGACGATACAAGCCAAAAGCGCGGTCGGAAAGATCACTGCCTCCGGCGCCCTCACGATGGTGGACCAAAGCCGCAGGCTCGCCTGCCCGACGATCAGGTTGCACAGGTTCGCCATCAGCATCGCCCCGAACAACCCATAGACCAGCTGCGCCTGGTTCTGAAACATCAGAGGGCCAGGCTGTATCCCATGGATAATAAACGCAGAAATCAGCAAGGCGGCGGAGATTGACCCCGGAATTCCGATGCCCAGAAGCGGGATCAGATTGGCCCCCATGACGGCTGAATTCGCCGCCTCTGTTGCCGCAATTCCACGCAAGTTGCCCTCTCCCCAGGGGGTCTCTCCCGGGTCACGCCGCGACGCCGCTGCATAGCTCATATAGGCCGCCGCCGTGGACCCCAGCCCCGGCAATGCCCCCAAGCCCGTCCCGATCAGCGCGCCCCGCAAAAGGTCCCGCCAGGCCGACAGGTATTCACGCAGACTGACCCTTGCCGCGCCTGGGTCCTCCGACTGCGGTGCCGCCGCCGCAAGTGGTTCGCTTTCCCGCGCCCAACCTTGCGCAATGCGCCGCAAAATCTCGGCCACCGCCAGCATCCCAACAGCCACCGCCACCAGCGACACGCCGTCATAAAGCTCAAACCAGCCGAAATCGAACCGCGGACTGCCTTGTTCCGGATCCAGCCCTACTGTCGCCAACAAAAGCCCTCCCGCAGCCGCGATCAGACCTTTTATCAACGACTTGCCGACAAGCCCCGCGACCACGGCAAAGGCAAAGATCAAAAGCGCCAACACCTCGACCGGCCCCGCTTTGAGCGCAAGCGCAGCCAGCGGCGCCGAGGCCAAGATAAGCACGATATCCGAAAACGTATCTCCCGTGACGCTGGAGAACAGCGCCATCTTCAACGCCTTCCGCGGTCGCCCCTTCTTGGCCAGGGGATAGCCGTCAATCGCCGTCGCAGCGGCATCCGGCGTGCCCGGCGTATTCATCAAAACGGCCGGGATCGCCCCCCCGAACAACCCGCCCTTGTTGATCCCGACAAGGAACGAAATCGCTACCAGCGGGTCCATCGTAAAGGTGAACGGGATCGCAATCGCCATGGCCATGACCGGCCCGATGCCAGGTATGGCCCCCGCGATCTGACCGACAGCGACGCCGAGAATGACGAACGCAAGGTTGGTCAACGTCAGCGCGTCGGCAAAGCCCGCAAGGATGATTTCAACCGGCGGCATCTTATGGCAATGGCCTCTGCAAAAAAACCGCAACGATCAGCCAGATGACCAGGGGCGCCCCCGCGACCGACGCCAAAATCCACGGCCAGCGGTTTTCGCCCAACAGCGCAACAAGCACCGCGGCGACAATTGGCGCAACGATCAGAAACCCGACCTGGCTGATGGCCCACAAAGCCGCGATGACCAGCGCCACCAGTGCGCTCAATCTGGCGATATCTTTCCTTGGCATCCTGTTCGACACAGATTTGGGAAAGACCAAAAGTAAAAAGCCCAATCCGCCAATGAAAGCCGTGCAGATACCGGGCAAAGTACGGGGCCGCATCCAACCGTAGTCTACGTGATCCACCTGGTCGGGGATCACCACGAACCACAAAAGCACGGCAAACCCCATCACAACGGCCCCGGCGATCCGATCGCCGAGGCCAGTGTGCACGTTACTTGCCGAAAAGCGTTCCGACATTCTTCAGACCGTCCACCATCATGGCCTTGGTTTCTGCCGGCCCCTTGTCCGAAGGCTCGGTGTTCATGGCGTTCTCGATCGCCTCTTTCAATGCATCGGACTGCAGCGCCGCGGCCATCGCTTCGGACAAGGCGGCCTCGGCGTCATCGGCAAGGCCTGCCGGTGCGGCGACATAGAACCACGGGTCGACATAGATATCAAAGCCCTGCTCTTGCACGGTCGCGACATCGGGCGCATAGCTGTGGCGTTGGCCATTGGCCGAGGCCAGCATCTTCACGTCACCTGCCTCCATGGACGGGATATGCGCGCCCGCGTTGAAGGCCGCCTGGACGTGACCACCGAGGACCTGTTGCAGCCCCTCGGCCGAGCTTTTCGTCGACACAAGGCGCGTGCCCGCATCCGACTGGCCATTCACGACATTCATCAAAAGTTCCTGCGGCTTGGCGTCAAAGGCAACCAGCGCTCCACCATTGGCCTTCGACCAGTCGATCAGCTCGCCGAGTGTGTCAAAAGGCGCGTCGGCTTTGGCGATGATCGCCACCTGCGCCAGGGCAACCGTGCCAAGATAGTCAAAGCTGTCCAGATCAAAGGGCACTTCGTCGGCGCGTACGGTCAGGTTCACCAGCACAGGCATTGTGACACCCATCCCGATGGTTTGTCCGTCCGGCTCGGTCACGGCAAGCTGCGTGAACATGGCCATGCCGCCGCCACCGGGCTTGTTTTCAACGACAAAGTCCCACCCCGTCGCCGCGCCCATTTCCTTGGCCAAAAGGCGTCCAAGTGTGTCGGTTTCCCCGCCGGCGCCAAAGCCGATCCAAAGTGTGATTGGCCCGTCGGGCGCCCAATCGGCAGCCGCCGGAGCGGCAGCGAATGTCAGTGCAGCAGCAACCGCTGCAAGACCTTTCCTAATCATCGTTCAAACTCCCTTTTGTTGTCTTGCTTGGTTTCGCGGGGTGCTCAGCCGCGCCGGGTCCAGCGCAGCGCGAGATACGCCCTCGATCTTGGTTCGTGCCGCACCACTACGGCCTAAAATATCGTCAGCGGCCAAACGGGCCAAAGCGGGCGCAGTCTGCACCCCATAGCCGCCTTGCCCCGCCAGCCAATAGAATCCGGGTACTTCGGGATCCCATCCGCATAGTGGGGACCGATCCGGCGCGAATGTGCGCAAGCCTGACCAAGTGGCCCTCGGGCGGCGGATTTCTATTTCAAATGCTGTCTCGATACGGTCGATGCAAATGGCCACGTCCAATTCTTCGGGCCGACTGTCTCCGGGTAGAACTGGTGTCTCATCACCGGGCGAAGCCATCAATAGCCCCGCTTCGGGCTTCAGGTAAAAAGCCTCATCAGCATCCACCGTCATGGGCAGCGCCGCCAAATCAGTTCCAGCGGGCGGATCAAATGTCACCGCCGTGCGGCGCATCGGGGTCAATCCCAAGGGAACGGTTCCGGCAATATCCGCCAGCTGGTCTGCCCATGCGCCAGCTGCATTGACAACCAAACCTGCTGTCATTGTATCGCCTGACGCCAGTGTAATCTGCCAGCGCCCAAGCTGATGGATCAGGGTCGTGACCGGTGATCCGCTAATTAGCGCCCCTCCGGCTTGGCGCAGAGCGGATGCATAATCCTGCACCATACGCCCCACGTCGATATCGGCCGCATTGTCATTGGCAAACCCGCAAACAATTCGGCCGCTGCGCAAAATGGGAACCCTCGCCTCGACTTCCTCGCCGGTGATCCAGTCCATTGGCGTATCTTGAACCATGTCGTCATAGAGAGAGCGCAGACGTGGCCGCTGTTGTTCGGTTGCGATGCGGACCAATCCGCGCTTTGACAGTCGCTCGCCGTTTTTTCCGCCAAGGTCCGGCACCGACCATGCCGTCAGAGCGCGTATAAGGGTGTTGCCATAGTTCTGCGCCAGAATGGCGGCTGAGCGTCCGGTGGAATGATACCCCGGCTGATCCTCGGCTTCGATGACCACGGTCGATGCGTCTGATCCAAGGCTGGCACCAAGCGACAGTCCGGCGATCCCGCCTCCGATAATTGCAACGTCGTAATCGATCATTTCAGAACGATACTGAATTTTCCAATAGGAAAAAAGACTTTTCCGATAGGAAATGATTGGCGCATCGATCGCGGGCTTTCTAGGGTGGACAGATGACCAAGCCCTCAGCACAGACCGATCCGGACCTCGCACGAAAAGCATTTGCCGACCGCGTGCGCAAAATCCGAAAAGACAAGGGGATGACGATCCAGGATGTCGCCGACCGCGCAGGCATGGCGGTGTCGACCATTTCCAAGATCGAACGCAACCTAATGGCGCCTACCTATGACCGGTTTTCGCAGCTGGCACGTGGTTTGGATGTCGATTTGTCCGAACTGTTTGCCGAGGGCGGAGATGAGTTCAACGCCGGCGAGTTCGCTATTTGCCGCAGCGGGGACGAAGGCTATCTTGAGACCGAAAACTATACGTATGAGATGCTATTCCCCGAGGTGCGCGGTCGCACCATGACCCCAATGCTCGGCACGTTGAAACCTTTGGAAAAAATGCGCTTCGATAGGATGGTCAGCCATCCCGGAGAAGAATTTCTTTTCGTTGTCGAAGGCAGGGTCGTGGTTCAGTCGGAAGGGCAGGATCCGGTGGTTCTGAGGGCGGGCGAGAGCTTGTATTTTGACAGTGGTCGCGGACATCTTTACGCTTCGGCCGGCGACAATCCCGCGCGAATTCTATGTGTTTGCACGGGTTTGGAGCGCCAGGACGACAGGGACTAGAAATTCGGTCTTACGGAAAAGCTTTGCCCCATTCCGCCGTCCGGGTGTCGAAACCGGATGGATTCTGAATGCAGCATAAGCCGAGAATGATCGAGCGCGGCTCCGCTGGCATAAAAGGGATCGCCAAGGATGGGATGCCCGATTGCCAACATGTGTACACGCAACTGATGTGACCGCCCCGTTTTGGGGAACAATCGCACGCGGGTTTCATCCTCATTCGACTTGAGGACGCGCCAGTCGGTCACCGCCGGCTTGCCGTTTTCATGATCGACCATCTGCCTGGGTCGGTTTGGCCAATCGACGATCAGGGGCAGGTCAACCGTCCCGGTCTTCTCGGCCATCACCCCCTCGACACGCGCGACGTAAGCCTTTTTGATCTGCCGCTTTTCGAACTGCAAACCAAGATGCCGCTGTGCATGGGGGGTCAATGCGAAAACCATGACGCCTGACGTGTCCCGGTCCAGACGGTGCACCAACAACGCCTCGGGAAAGGCCGCCTGAACCCGTGTCAGCAGGCAATCGGCCAAATGCGCGCCCTTGCCTGGCACAGATAGAAGACCTTCCGGCTTTGCGACGACCAACACCTCGTGATCTGCATGGATCACGTTCAGGGGGACGTCGGGTGGTGCGTACTCGCTGCTCATGACTGAGGTTTGCCGTCAGCAATGTCATAATAGTCGCCCTTGCTGGCCGTGAAGATGTGCTTTTCCAACCGCAACCCTGTCGGTTCGTCCAAAGACCCCATCGAGAAGGAGATGTGGTCATCGTCATTGTGTCGCCAGAACAGGAATGATCCGCAGGCACCGCAAAAACCTCGCTGCCCTTTTTCCGACGATTTGAACCATTTTGGTTCACCCTTGATTGCCAGGTCTTCGACGCTCACATAGGCCGACGCCCAGACATGGCCCGATTGCTTGCGGCACTGGCGGCAATGGCAGCATGAAACACCCTGTGGTGCTGCATTGACAGTAAAGCGTATCGCGCCGCACAGACAGCTACCTTGCATTAATTCATCTCCGGTTTTCGTCTGGCTATCACAGCGCAAACAATGCGCCTAGGCACCAGCAAATGCCGTTTCCAGGATCCGCTGTATCGCATCCGCGTCGGTCTGCGAGAACGCGTCACTTTGGTCGCTATCGATATCGAAAACGGCAATCAGGTTACCCCCACCATCAAAAACGGGAAGTACCAATTCAGACCGGGTCGAACTGGCGCAGGCGATATGGTCGGGAAACGCCTCGACATCGGGGACAATCTGAACTTGCCGCGTTCGCGCGCATGCCCCGCAAACGCCACGGGAAAACGGGATACTAAGGCAGCCGTGGCCGCCCTGGTACGGGCCGATTTTCAGATGATCCGGTGCGACGACACGATAAAAGCCGGTCCAGTCAAAGCGGTTATCCGCATGATGAATTTCGCATGCCACCGTCGCCATGAGGGCAATAGGATCACTTTCACCAGACGTCAGCGCGGCCACCCTTTGGTGCAACTCTCGGTAATCAATCATGGCCGGGAATTCTCCAGTTTTTGACGGCATCTGCTTACAGATTGGTAACGCCTTGCGTCTAGGGTCGATTCATCATCGTGGGAAGGAACCATGGAATGCAAATGACAGCTTCGGAAGTCGGGGATGCGCTGATTGTAACGGTGGATGACCGCCGGATCGACGCGGCCGTGGCAGTTCGATTCAAAGATAAAATGCTGGAGTTGACGGAACATTCGGCTAACCGGGTAATTCTGGATCTTGGGAACGTGGAATTCCTGGACTCCAGTGGACTTGGTGCCGTTGTCGGGTCGATGAAGCAGCTTGGGCGCCAACGAAAACTGGATCTGGTGGCATTGACCCCAACGGTGGAAAAAGTGTTCCGGATTACACGCATGGACCGTGTTTTCCAGATTTTCCCGTCGACCGATGCCGCGTTGGAAGGTGTTGCTGATGCCTGATGATGGATTGGGGCCTACTGGCTCGGGTCCGGCTTTCTCTACATCAAATACGCCCCGTGTCATCGCGGACGAAACCTTTCCTGCCGATTTTCGGTGGGTACGGCGCGGCGTTCAGAAAGTGACCCAAGACCTTGCAGAGAACGGTATTTCGACTGAGGACATTGGCACGTTTGAGATTGTCTTGGCCGAGGCGTTGAACAATATCGTCGAACACGCCTATCCTGAAGACGCCCCGGGCGACATCAAGCTTACGGTGAAACGGCGTGCCACCAGCCTTATGGTGGAAGTCAACGACAAAGGTCGTCCGATGCCGAAAGGCAGGGCCCCAATTGGCAACCATCCAATGACCGAATTCAACAGTGACGACGCCATGCCAGAAGGCGGGTATGGGTGGTTTTTGATCCGCGAGCTTGTTCGGGATCTGGTCTATGACCGACAGGACGGAAAAAACATTCTGCTCTTCCGGTTGCCGATTACGCCAGAACAAAGCGCACCCCACTTGGAATAGCCGCCCTGACTTGTGCCGATTGCTTGCCTCGCGCTCCGCTGGGATCGCGGGGCCTTTTGGCATGTCTTCCAGTATTTTTGTGTACAAAATTTACGAAAAAACTCCGAATTTGCATATATTGGCACCCTTATGTATACAACTTAAGAAAAGCTGCGAATCCAGATGGGGTACCAATGGCGAAAAAAGGGCGGCGCCAGTCAGATAAGGCACTGGAAAATCTTAGAACGATGGTTCTGAACGGCACTTTTGCACCGGGCGAGCGATTGTCAGAACCAGCCTTGTCCGAACTGCTGGGCATTTCCCGCACGCCTTTGCGCGAAGCCAAGGCAAAGCTTTTGGAAGAGGGGCTTTTGCAGAAGGTGTCTTCGGGCGGCTTTCAGGTCAGCCTGTATACCATGCAGGACATATCCGACGGCATCGAAATGCGCGGTGCCGTGGAAGGTTTGGCCGCGCGGCTTGCAGCCGAACGCGGCGTTTCCTCGACCAGCCTGGACGCCTGCGGCGCCATTCTGGATGAACTTGATACAGCCTTGTCTACGCCCTTGGGCGTAGATTTCGATGCCTATGTCCACTGGAATTCCCAGTTTCACGATTGGCTTGCCAGCGCTGCGGACAGCCCGATCATCGAACGCGAAGTGGCCCGTGCAACAAGCCTGCCCTTGGCAAGCCCAAGCGCATTTCTGCGCGGTCAGGAAGACCGGGCCGAGTTCCTGGCCTCACTTTCAATAGCGCAGGACCAGCACCGGATCATGCTGGAGGCTATCGAAAATCGCGAAGGGGCACGCGCCGAAGCAACGGCACGCGAACACGCCCGCCAGGCCCGCACAAATTTGAAATACGCCATGAAAAGCAAGGCCGAACTGTCCCGCAGCATTCCGGGCCTGGCCTTGGTTTCAACAGACTGAACGAAAAGAAAGAAGGAGGAAACAATGCAAAGTCTATCAACCGTGATGAGCGGTCACAAAAACCCGGTCGAGATGCTGCGCAACAGCCAGATCGGCATGTATGTCTATCCGGTTGTTACGCCGGAGTTCCGTAACTGGCGGGTCGAACAAAACGCCTGGCGTGACACGGCTGTGCTGTTCGATCAGTCTCACCACATGGACGAACTGATCGTCGAAGGCCCTCAGGCCGAAGAATTCCTTGCCTATCACGGTGTGAACGCGTTTTCGAACTTCGATCTGAACCGCGCCAAGCACTTTGTTCCCGTTACACCTGCGGGTCATGTCATCGGCGATCACATCATTTTCCGCGAACGCGAAGACAAGTTCATCCTTGTCGGCCGCGCGCCCGTATCAAACTGGCTTCAGTTCTGCGCGGCCTACGGAAAATGGAACGTTCGGATCAAACACGATCCCCGGTCAACGTCGCGCCCCGAGGGCGAAAGAGTGCTACGCACCCACTATCGGTTCCAGATTCAGGGGCCCGATGCGCCAAAAGTCTTTGAGAAAATGAACGGCGGACCAGTGCCGGACATCCCGTTCTTCCACGTGGACTGGATCAATATCGGGTCGAAACGCGTGCAGGCTCTGCGTCATGGCATGTCGGGCGCCCCCGGTCTCGAAGTTTGGGGGCCATACGACGACAAACACTACGTCCACTCCACCATTCTTCAGGCCGCACAGGACGCCGGGGTGGATCTGGTTCAGTGCGGTAGCCGCGCCTATTCGACCAACACATTGGAATCCGGCTGGATCCCATCGCCCCTGCCCGGCATTTACACCGGAGACGGCATGTTGGCCGAGTATCGCAACTGGCTGGGCGCCGATAGCTATGAAGCCGCCGGAGCGATTGGCGGAAGCTTTGTCAGCGACAACATCGAAGACTATTACGTCAACCCGTTCGAGCTGGGATATGGCTTTTACATCGGTTGGAAGAAGGACGAGTTCATCGGCAAGGAAGCCCTGACCAAGATGAAGGGCGCACCGTCCAACCGCAAAAAAGTAACGTTCGAGTGGAACAAGGAAGACGTTCTGGCCGTGATCGCCAGCTCGTTCGAGGAAGGTACACCTTACAAGTGGATCGACTTCCCACAACCCAACTATGCGTCGTCAACCGCCGACATGGTTATGGATGGCGACAAGATGATGGGGATGTCGATGTTCAACGGCTACAGCTTTAATGAACGCTGCATGTTGTCCCTGGGCGTGGTCGATCAATCTGTTCAAGTCGGCGATGTGCTGACCCTGAAATGGGGCGAGTCGGATGATACGGCCAAAACATCGACCGAGCCGCACAAACAGGCCGATATCCGGGTCAGAGTGTCACCGACACCCTATGCCAAGGAAGCGCGCGAAAACTATGCGGATAGCTGGCGCACAAAATAAGGTCGAACACAAAATGGCGCGTCGGAGCAATCCGGCGCGCCTTTTCTTTTGCCAAGTCAATGATGCTTAGACCGCGTCAAGCGCAATCGCGATGCCTTGTCCGACGCCGATACACATGGTGGCCAGCGCCCGCTTTCCCCCGTTCAGCTTCATCTCAAGCGCGGCCGAACCGGTTATCCTTGCCCCCGACATGCCAAGGGGATGGCCAAGGGCAATGGCGCCGCCGTTCGGGTTCACACGACCGTCGTCATCGGCGACGCCCAACTGACGAAGCGTAGCGAGGCCCTGCGCGGCAAATGCTTCGTTCAGCTCGATGACATCGAAATCATCAGCCGTCAGCCCCAACCGATTGATCAATTTTTGCGACGCGGGTGCGGGTCCTATTCCCATGATCCGGGGGGCAACTCCTGCCGTTGCCCCGCCAAGAATGCGGGCAATCGGGGTAAGCCCATGCTTTTTGACCGCCTCACCCGAAGCAACGATCAGCGCTGCTGCCCCATCGTTCACGCCGCTCGCGTTCCCTGCGGTGACCGTTCCGTTTTCGCGGAATGGCGTGCCCAGCTTTGCCAGCGCCTCGGCAGTGGTTTGCGGTCGGGGGTGTTCATCCTGGTCGACCACCTTCGCATCCCCCTTGCGCTGAGGGATGGTGACGGGAACGATTTCCTGAGCCAAGCGACCGTTCTCCATCGCCGCGCTCGCCTTTTGCTGAGAGCGCAGAGCAAAGGCATCCTGGTCCTCGCGGCTGATCCCGAAATCCTCGGCAACATTCTCCCCGGTCTCGGGCATGGAATCGATGCCGTATTGCTTCTTCATGTTCGGGTTCACAAAGCGCCAACCTATGGTCGTGTCGTGAACTTCGTTGGCGCGGGAGAACGCGGCGGTGGCCTTGGGCATCACGAACGGCGCGCGGCTCATGCTTTCAACACCGCCAGCGACGGCTAGGTCGATCTCTCCTGCTTTGATCGCACGGGCCGCATCAAGCACGGCGTTCATGCCCGAACCGCATAGACGGTTCACGGTGACACCCGGAACACTGTCGGGATACTCGGCCAGCAAAAGCGACATGCGCGCCACGTTGCGGTTGTCTTCGCCCGCCTGGTTGGCGCAGCCAAAAATCACCTCGTCAATAGCCGAGAGGTCAAGTGTAGGGTTCCGCGCTGCCAGTGCTCGCAGCGGAATTGCCCCCAAATCGTCGGCACGCACCGAGGACAAGCCGCCGGCGAAACGGCCAATGGGGGTTCGGATATAGTCACAGATATAGGCTTCGGTCATGTCAGCTCCGGCACGGTCAAATCGGCCACAGGGCCTGGGGTTTTCAGTTCAGCCCCGGTGAGGGACTGAAGCTCGTCCAGCGAGATGCCGGCGAGTTTTTCGCGCAATGCAAAATGGCCGTCTTCGACATCGACGACGGCCAACGATGAATAAATGCGGCTGATGCACCCGACGCCAGTCAGTGGAAACGTGCACTTCCTGACCAGCTTTGGCTTGCCGTCCTTGGTGACATGGTCGGTCACAACTGCAACCCGCTTGGCGCCGTGCACCAGATCCATCGCGCCCCCCACCGCAGGGACGCCCTTGGTCCCAACGCGCCAATTGGCAAGATCGCCGTTTTCGGCAATTTGCAAGGCACCCAGAATTGCAACGTCCAGATGACCACCACGCACCATGGCGAAACTGTCCGCGTGGTGAAAAATCGACGCTCCGGGCTTTAAGGTGACGGCCTTTTTTCCGGCGTTGATCAGATCCCAATCTTCTTCACCCGGCTGCGGTGCATCGCCAAAATTCAAAATGCCGTTCTCGGTGTGGAAAACCGCCTCGCGTCCCTCGGGCTGAAACTTGGCCACCATCTCGGGAAACCCGATCCCAAGGTTCACATAGGCGCCGTCCTCGATGTCCTGAGCTGCGCGCCAGGCGATCTGCGCGTTGGTAAGTTTGGTCCAGCTCATGCGTATGCCTCACCCGCCCGAAACATATCTTCTTCCTGTCGTGCGTTGGGGACATGGACCACTCCGTCAACGAAAATGCCCGGTGAAATGACTTGTTCGGGATCGATCCCGCCAGGGGCCACCAGTTCAGTGACCTGAGCAATCGTCGTGTCCGCCGCCGAGGCCATCAGCGGGTTAAAGTTACGGCTGGCATAGCGATAGGTCAGGTTGCCGTGTGTGTCGCCCTTCTGTCCTTTGACAAAGGCGAAATCCGCTTTCAACCAGCGTTCCTGCACATACATCTTGCCGTCAAATTCGGCCACCGGTTTGCCGTCCGCCAAATCGGTCCCATAGCTTGTTGGCGTGTAGAAGGCCGGGATGCCCGCCCCGGCGGCCCGAATCCGTTCAGCCAAAGTGCCCTGGGGGACCAGTTCAAGGTCGATTTCACCGACAAGATATTTTTCCGTGAATGCCCGGGGGTCGGATGTCTTGGGAAACGAACAGATCATTTTCTTGACCATGCCGACTTCAATCATTGCCGCGATGCCAAGTTTTCCCGTGCCAGCGTTGTTGTTGACAACAGTCAGGTTTACAGGACCCCCGGTCGCCTTGAAACGGTCTATGAGGGCATGGATCAGCTCGATCGGCGCACCTGACCCGCCAAAGCCGCCGATCATCAAGGTGCTTGCATCCGTGACGCGAGAAACCGCGTCAGACAAAGATGCCAGTGTCTTATCCATTGAGGGTGATCTCCTTCCCGAGTGTTTCTAGCGTGCAGCAACCGCCTGTCCTAGTCCGTCTGTGCGCATATTGACATTTGTTCGGATTGTGGATTTTTACGTTCGCATTATGAACAAGTCGGCAGACCATATCGCGTCCTTCGCAAAAGGGTTGCGTGTCATAGCGAGCTTTGGGGCAGAAACACCGCGCCTGTCGATCACCGAAGTCGCGCAGGCAACGGGATTGGATCGCGCTACGGCGCGCCGCTGCCTTTTGACCCTGCACTCGGAAGGTTATGCCGATTATGACGGCAAGTATTTCACTCTGACCCACAAAGTGCTGCGACTGGGAATGGGCGCGCTGGCGTCCTTGCCGCTGCCCCAGATCGTGCAACCCTGGCTTGATCAGTTGGCCGAGCAAATTGGTCAATCCTGCTCGGTCTCGGTGCTGGACGACACGGAAATCGTCTATTTGGCACGTGCCGCACAAAAGCGGGTTATGTCGATCGGCCTGATGCCAGGCACACGTCTTCCGGCACATTGCACATCCATGGGGCGCGTACTTTTGGCCGCCCTGGATGAAGTCACCGCACTGGACATCGTTTCGCGGTCAGACCTGACGCCACGCACGTCTTACAGCCTGACCGAGCCAAGTGAGATAATTGAACGGCTGCATGACGCACGCACGCAGGGGTATGCCTTGATCGACCAGGAAATCGAAATCGGGTTGCGATCACTTGCGGTGCCGGTGCTGAACGCACGCGGCAGCGTCGTCGCTGCCTTGAACACCGGCATGGCGGCAACCCAAAGCAATGCCGAGAGCATCGTCACAGACTATTTGCCCGCGCTCTTGAAGGTACAACAAGGTCTTAGACGGGTTCTCTAGCCCGTCACGCCCAGAATCCGCATGGCATTCTCTTTCAGGATCAGCGGCTTGACCTCATCCTTGAACGGCATCTCGTCAAAGTCCTGAAGCCACCGGTCCGGCGTGATTGCGGGCCAATCCGACCCGAAAAGCATTTTTCTCTTCAGAATGGAATTGGCATATCGCACAAAGGTTTCCGGGAAGTATTTCGGCGACCAGCCAGACATGTCGTAATACACATTTGGCTTGTGTTGGGCGACGGCCAAGCCTTCTTCCGTCCAGGGAAAGGACGGGTGGGCCAACACGATCGGCATGTCCGGAAAGTCGACGGCCACGTCGTCGAGGTAGATAGGGTTGGAATACTTGAGGCGCATCCCCATTCCGCCGCGCATCCCCGACCCAACGCCTGTCTGGCCCGTATGAAACAGCGAGATCGCCCCTTCTTCGGCAATCGCTTCATAGAGGACATAGGCCGAACGGTCATTGGGATAGAACCCCTGCATCGTCGGGTGGAACTTGAAACCCTTTACACCAAACTCTCGGACAAGACGCCGCGCCTCGCGCGAACCGGCCTTGCCTTTGGCGGGATCGATTGAAGCGAAAGGGATCAGGATATCGTCATTTTCGGCACAGATGCCGGCGACTTCTTCGTTGGAATAGCGCCGGAACCCGGTCTCGCGTTCAGCATCTACGGGGAAGATGACCGCCGCAATGTTGCGTTCTCGGTAATAGGTTGCCGTATCCTGCACCGTTGGCAGCATGCCCTTGGCCCCGGCCGGGTTCTTGAAATACGCGGCCATCCCCGCTTGGAATTCGTTATACCCATCATCCCGGTGGTCACAGCAGGGTTCTTCTGCGTGGGTATGAAAATCGATGGCGCGAACAGCAGAGAAATCGACCACGGAGGCTCCTTTCAGGCGGCGAATTGTTATAGCTGAAAAACGCTATACACTAGAACAATTCAATTGTATAACACTTATGGTTTGCAGAACGGAGAAAGACTATGTCCGATGGTGCCGTCGCGCGCGTCGATATTGAAGACGATATCGCCATTATGACGTTTACGCGGCCCGACAAGCGCAACGCGATGAACGACGATTTGGTCGCGGCGCTGGATGCGTTTTTCTCGGCACCTCCCAAGAACGTGAAGGCGGTCGTCCTGACGGGAGAAGGCGGGCATTTTTGTTCCGGCCTGGACCTGGCCGAACACAAGCATCGATCCCCGGAAGACACCGTGTATCATTCGAGGAACTGGCATCGCGTGGCAGACTTGATCGAGTTTGGCGGCCTGCCCGTTATTGCCGCCATGACCGGTGCGGTGATCGGCGGCGGCCTGGAGATTGCGACCTCGGCCCATGTGCGCATCGCCGAGCCTTCGGTTCGTTTTCAACTGCCCGAAGGTCGCCGTGGCATCTTCGTCGGGGGTGGTGCCACCGTGCGCGTTGGTCGAATACTGGGCGCGGATCGCATGCGAGAGATGATGTTGACCGGGCGCAGCTATGGCGCGGAAGACGGTCTGAATTTGGGGCTGTGCCACTATTCGGTGGATGAAGACGAGGCCCTTCCGCTGGCACGAAAACTGGCCCGCAAGATTGCCGACAATGCACCGTTTTCGAACTATTTGATGATCCAGGCGATCAGCCGTATCGGGGACATGAGCCGTTCAGACGGGTTGTTCACGGAAAGCATTGCTGCGGCCATGTCTCAGACCACCGAGGATGCCGCAGAGGGATTGAAGGCGTTTTTGGAAAAGCGGCCACCGACTTTTCGGTGACGTCGCGCATCCCTTCCAAGAAGCGCTTGCGGCGATTTCGGGAGCCTCCGGCAGGAGTATTTTGAAAAAGAAGAAGCGCAATTTTATTCAAATTGAATGCGTCTCAGACCGCAATAGTGCCTTTGCCTCCAGCATAAAGGCTGACGATCAGCTCGGTGTTGTTCGCTCGCATTGCGCGCTGGTTGAGCGAGCCCTTTTCTGTCACTTCGCCTTTGTCAAAACTCGGATCGGTTTCAAGCACAGCGATGCGTCGTACACGTGACGCCGAGCCGGAGGCCTTCCTGGCTGCGGTCTCCAATTTTTCGGCGAGAGCTTTGGTCAAGTCAGAACGATCCATTCTGGCGGCGCGCTCGGTCAAAAGCACCAGCGCACCGAGTTCCGCCTGGTTTTCGCCGACGACGACAGCGTCGCGCACCAGGCCTTCCAAAGCATCCACCAAGGTTGCCCGAACAGCGCCGACGGCAACCCAAGTTCCGGTGGTCAGTTTGAAATTCTCGGCAACCCGGCCATCAAAGAAAAACCCTTTGGAGAAATCGGCAAGGTCCGCCGGGCGCAGGGCGTCGCCAAGACAATAGAAGCCGTCCTCATCAAAAACCTCGGCCGTTTTTTCCGGATCGCCCAGATAGCCTGGCGTGATGGTCGGGCCTTTGAGGCGGGCTTCCAGTTTTCCCCCTGTTGGCACCAACTTCAGCGTCAGTCCGCGTGCGGGGACGCCGATATTTCCCGATTTATCCTGTGGCTGCGTGCAGGCGAGGGCAAAGGGTGCGGTCTCGGTCGATCCGAGGCCGGTTGTCAAAAGGACTTCTTCCCCCGTCGCTCGAAGACTTGCGGCTTTCAGCCCGTCCCAAGTGTGCTGAGCCATGCCTGCGCCCGCATAGAACAAAAGCGACAACCGAGAAAAGAAGGTCTGGGCAAGATCGGCATCCTTGCCCAGTTCGTCGACCAGCATGTCAAAGCCAACCGGAACATTGAAATACCATGTGCACGCGATCTCGCGCAGGTTTCTAAGGGTTTCTTCGAATTTTCCGGGCACAGGGCGTCCGTCGTCAATGTAATAGGTCCCCCCATTCGTCAGCACGAGGTATGAGACCTTGTTGCCGGCAGCCGTGTGATTCCACGGCGCCCAATCCAGAACGACAGGTGGCTCGTCCTGCAAAAAGCGATAGCAGTCACGCACCATGGCCGCCATCGCGCAGACCATGCCATTGGTATTGATGACGGCTTTGGGAGACCCCGTTGAACCGGAAGTGAAGAGGTATTTCACGACTGTGTCGGGCGTCAGAGACTGCCGTGCCGCAATCGCCATTTCCTTGGACCGCGCCGAAAGCTCGTCGAAGACAAGGGCGCCAGGCACCGGATTGACGTGATTTATGACGACCCTACCCGGCATGGCGATTGCGTCGCAGGCCGCGGCAAAGGCCGTGCCGTTGTCGGCAAAAATCGCACCGGGCTGTATTGTCTGGGCGATGTCGCGCAACTTGGCGTGATCTTTCGACACCAGCGAATAGGCCGGAGATACTGGCGCATAGGGGATGCCGACGTAAGAACACGCCAAGCCAAGCAGGCCGTGTTCAAGGCTGTTTTCCGACAGGATCAACAAAGGCCGCTCAGCACCCAGCCCCAACTCAAGCAGTGCAGCCCCCAATTCGATCGCGCGGGATTTTGCGCCTGCGTAGGTGATGGATTGCCAGTTGCCGACACTGTCGCGCCGCGCCAGCCAATCCCGGTCAGGCGCGCGCTGGGCCCAAAGATCAAGATAATCGGCAAGTGTCGGAAGAAACGGCTCCAACTCTCCCTTCTGACGCATCAGGACCGTTCCGTCCGCCTCGGTCCGATAGTCAAACTCTGGTGACCAGAAACGTTCAGTCATTCCTGCGCCTCGCTGCTGTTTCGAAGTTTCCTTAATAGAGTGAGCAGTTGATCGCGCTCACCATCGCTGAGAACCGAGGTCAAACGGTCTTCGTGTGTGGCGACCTGCTTTGAGGCGCGGGCAAAGAGCGCAAGTCCTTCTTGTGTTGGAGTCAATGCCTGGACACGGCGATCACCCGGCACGCCGACACGACACAAAAGGCCGGCTTCTTCCAGTTGATCGACGATGGCGACAAGACCAGACCGCTCAATGCCCAGTCTTCGAGCCAGCTCGCTTTGGGTGATGTTTGCGTTTTGGACGGCAAGTGACAGGGCTGAATATGATCTCGGGGACAAACCGTCTTTGCCGAGAGCTTCGCGGAAATCAGCCTGAAAGATCATATAGGCGCGCTTCAGATTGTACCCGACGAACTCGTCCAGGCTCGGATGATCGCAAGCTGGCTGCTTTGGCATACGGTTCATCACCTTTCGATCACTCCAGATGTTTACCAAGTGAACTGTTAATCAAATTACGCAGACCTGTCTATCTAGCCGAGAAGATAAACAGTTGGCCGCCAGTGTCGCATTTGTAGCGATTTTGAATACAGAGCCACGGAAAGGCCACAATCCAAACAAATTTGGGCCCTTGGTGGGAGTCATGCCACTCCTGTAGCTGTGAAGCTCCCCTCGGCGTCGCGGATATTTTCAGCCCCCACCCAGTACGCGATGCCGAGGTTCACAGCTTTTCTTCCGGTTTTCCCTGCGCTAGGCTTTGCCCCAGGGAAACGGATTCAATCACATGCGTAATTTTCAATTGCCGGGGCGCTCGGCTGTTCTGGCGACCAATGGTATGGTTGCGACATCGCACCCACTTGCGGCAAGCGAGGCGTTGCAGGTTCTGAAAGCCGGTGGAAACGCGGCAGATGCTGCGATTGCAGGGGCCGTATTGCTGGGTGTTTGCGAGCCTCAGATGACTGGAATTGGCGGTGATTGCTTTGCGCTGGTCAAACCGGCAGGAAGCAAAGAGATCGCAGCGCTGAATGGATCGGGCCGTGCGCCCGCCGCGCTGAACCCAGCCAGGATAAGGTCCGATGGCATCACCAAAATCGAAGCGGGTCATCCAGCGTCAATTACTGTTCCTGGTGCCATCGATGCCCTGGTCGGCCTATCCGAAAAGTTCGGAAAACTGGGGCTGGACCGCGTTCTTTCTCCGGCCATACGCTATTTCGAAGAGGGTGTGCCGATCGCGGCCCGTGTTGCCCATGACATCGCTCCAATGGGTGGAGGAATGAACGCGGCGGCGAAAACGCACTATCTGAAAGATGGCCGACCTTACCGCGAAGGCGATATTTTCGCGCTTCCGCAACAAGCGCATGTCCTGCGGCAGATCGCGGCCCAGGGCCGTGACGCCTTTTACGAAGGCGAGATTGCGGATGACATGCTCATGGCGCTTCAAGCAATTGGCGGTGATCACACCGCCGCGGATTTCATATCGACCCAGGCCGACTGGGGCGCACCTCTAAGCGGTGGCTACCGGGGCAAGACCCTGATCGAACACCCGCCGAACGGTCAGGGGGCCACGGCAATTCTTTTGCTGGGCATTCTGTCTCATTTCGATATGTCCGCGATGGACCCGAATGGTTCCGCCCGGCTTCATATCGAGGCCGAGGCAACAAAGCTTGCCTATGACGCCCGCAACCGCTTTGTCGCCGACCTTGACCATGCGGAACGCGTCGAGCACATGGTCGCACCCGAAACCGCCTCGAAACTCGCGGCACTGATCAACCCCTCGCGCGCAATGGCCGCTCCGGCTCCTCTGACCGAGGATGTTCACCGCGACACGGTATTGATCACCGTCGTAGACCGAGACGGCATGGCCGTCAGCCTGATCTATTCGATTTTCTCGACCTTCGGATCCGGCATTGCTTCGGACAAGTTTGGCATCCTCTTCCAAAACCGGGGCTGCGGCTTCAATCTTACGCCCAGTCATCCCAACGAGGCCGGCGGCGGCAAGCGCCCCATGCACACCATCATTCCGGCCATGCGGGCAACTGACGGCGAAATCGACATGTGTTTCGGTGTGATGGGCGGACAATATCAGGCAACTGGGCATGCCCACCTTCTGTCAAACCTGACAGACTATGGAATGGATGCCCAAGAGGCTATCGACGCGCCTCGTGCCTTTGCCGACCCTCTCACCGGCCTTCTGCAAGTGGAAGACGGGCTTAGTGAAACAACCTGCGCCGGATTGGTAGACCTAGGACACAAGTTGATCCGCCCAGCCACGCCTATCGGGGGCGCACAGCTCATCATGATAAACGCCGACAAGGGTGTCCTCATCGGCGCGTCGGATCCACGCAAAGATGGCATCGCGATCGGCTATTGAACCTCAGTTCATCTGCACATGCATGGGGTACTGACCGTCGTCGAATTCCCCAAAAAATTCTGGCAGGTCCGGATGATCCACAGGTTGGCCGGAATAGTCCGCCGTCAGGTTCTGCTCGGACACATAGGCCACATAATAGCTTTGGTCGTTCTCCGCCAAAAGGTGATAGAACGGTTGATCCTTGGCCGGGCGGCTTTCTTCCGGGATTGCCTCATACCAGGCGTCGGTATTCGAAAAGACCGGATCCACATCGAAGACAACGCCCCGAAACGGATGTTTGCGATGTCGCACAACCTGGCCCAAGGCGTATTTCGCACGCGTCTTGAACATAACTATATACCCCCTTTCACTTTCCTATGCCTCTAAACACGCTCTGTCGATGGTTTGGCCAAGAAAATCGGGGAAACAAATTGTGACGCGTTGTCAGACAGTAAACTGCCGATCAAAGATCCTGTGACTTCCCCATTGGTTCGAAATTCGCTATAATCAAACAAAATAAAAAAGGCGATAGAGGCATGAGCAGACCACTTCGCGCGTTGATATTGATTCTTTTCGTCTCCGCCTGCGGAAGCAGCAACTATGCGCCGCCCCGCAATCTGGAGAATGCCTGCGCAATCGTTCAGGAACGCCCCACGTACTTGCCGGCCATGCAAAAGGCCCAAGCCAGATGGGGCGTGCCGGTGGCGGTGCAAATGGCAACGATCTATCAGGAAAGCAAATTTATCGGCAACGCACGCACCCCGCACCAATACTCCATGGGCATCATTCCGATGGGACGGCAAAGCTCGGCCTATGGCTATAGCCAAGCGTTGGATGGGACCTGGAAGGAATACCAAAAAGAACATGGCGGTTCATTTGCCCGCCGTGATGACTTCCGGGACGCGACCGACTTCATGGGATGGTACTTTAAGAAAACCGAAGAAGATCTTGGCATCCCGATTGCCGACGCGAAACATCAATACCTGGCCTATCACGAAGGCCGTACCGGATACCGGCGCGGCAGCTTTCGAAAGAAGGCCTGGCTGATGCGTGTCTCTGACGAAGTTGCTACGCGCGCCATCATGTACGACTTTCAACTGCGCTCGTGCGGAATGGTCTAAATGGTCACCGTTGCCGTTTTTCTTCTTCAAACGTGATATTGAACAAGAAAGATGACAGCTTTTCGACACGCTCTAGCTGGCCCAGGATAACAGTCGTTTTGGCCCCTTGGCCGTCACGCACAACCCACTGACGCAACTCGATCGGGTTCGATGTGAACTGCAACTGGATTGTGCCATATTCGGGATGTTCCGGATCCTGCGCGGTCACGACAGTTGCCGCTCCATCCTGGTCGTGGCCGACAACCATCCTGCGACGGGAAAGATCGACGTTGCGCTCCAGGATCAAATTCAAAGGAGTGCGCCGCAAAGGATACCGTTCGGCCTGACGCAGGTTGGACCTGCCATCGAAAACCCCGATCTGACCGCCACCGGCCATAACCAGCAAGTCTTCTGGTGGGTCATACTCAAACCGCATCCTGCCGGGGCGCTGTAAGTATACAGTGCCGGTCGACAGCGATCCGTCGTCGTTCACCTGCGTAAAATCCGAAGTCGCCGACTGGATACCGTTCAGATAACCCGAAATCGCATCCAACGACAATTTGTCAGCAAAAGCAGGCGTTGCCGCAAGTGCCGCCGCACCTGCAAGAAAAAATCTGCGCTTCATATCAGTTCGACCTCACGTTTCACCAAAACGATATAGGCACAGCGTGCCGCCCCAACCAGTGATAGACCATATCATCGGCGCGCCAACGCCTATCAACTGCAGACAACGCTTTCTTCTTTTCAAAAATACTCTCGGGGAGGTCCGGAGGGGTGAAACCCCTCCGGTCGGTCGACGTGCCGCAAGGCACGGCGATACTAGGCTTGTTCCGGCACCAGGATCTCGCGCTTGCCTACATGGTTCGCAGAACTGACCAGACTGTTCTCCTCCATCTGCTCAACCAAACGGGCCGCCTTGTTGTACCCAATCGCCAGTTTTCGCTGAATATACGAGGTCGAACATTTGCGATCTTTCAAGACGATTTGCACCGCTTGGTCATAAAGCGCGTCTTCACCATCCGTGTTACCACCGGTCAGCCCCAGGACAGCATCGATATCGCTTGCATTCTCGTCTGCCGGCCCATCAACAACACCTGACAGATACTCCGGTGCTCCAAAGCTCTTGAGATGATTAACGACCTCTTCAACCTCTTCGTCCGACACGAAGGGCCCATGGACACGGGTGATCTTGGCGCCGCCAGCCATGTAAAGCATATCACCCTGCCCCAAAAGCTGTTCGGCCCCCATCTCGCCTAAAATGGTGCGGCTATCGACCTTCGACGTTACCTGGAAGGATATCCGCGTCGGGAAGTTCGCCTTGATCGTGCCCGTGATCACATCGACCGACGGACGCTGTGTGGCCATGATCAGGTGAATGCCACTGGCGCGGGCCATCTGTGCCAGACGTTGAATGCAGGCTTCGATCTCTTTGCCGGCAACCATCATCAAATCAGCCATCTCATCCACGATGACCACGATATAGGGCAGCTTCTCCGGGGCGAATTCTTCAGTCTCGAAGACGGGTTCGCCAGTTTCGTCATCAAAGCCGGTCTGAACGGTCCGCTTGAACATTTCGCCCTTGTCCAACGCATCCTTCACACGGCTGTTGAACCCTTCGATATTGCGCACGCCCATCTTGGACATCTTGCGATACCGCTCCTCCATCTCGCCGACAGTCCACTTCAAAGCCACCACGGCCTTTTTGGGATCGGTCACAACCGGCGACAGAAGGTGCGGTATGCCGTCATAAACCGACAGTTCCAACATCTTGGGATCGATCATGATCAACCGGCAGTCCTCCGGCGTCAGTTTGTACAACAGAGACAGGATCATGGTATTGATCGCGACCGACTTACCCGAGCCTGTGGTACCGGCAATCAGAAGGTGAGGCATCTTGGCCAGGTTCGCGATCACCGGGTCACCGCCAATGTTTTTGCCCAAGGCAAGCGGTAGCCGTTGATTGCCGTCCCCGAAATCGCGATTTGCCAGCATCTCACGCAGAACAACCATCTCGCGGTTCTCGTTCGGCAATTCGATCCCGATGACCGATCGTCCCGGAACGGTCGAAACTCGCGCGGAAAGAGCCGACATTGACCGTGCAATGTCGTCAGCCAATCCGATGACGCGGCTTGCCTTCAAGCCCGGAGCGGGCTCAAGCTCGTACATCGTCACCACCGGGCCCGGGCGCACCGACACGATCTCGCCCTTGACGCCATAGTCATCCAGAACACTTTCCAGCATCCGCGCGTTTTCTTCCAACGACTCATCCGACAGGTGATGACGCTCGATGGTGACCGGATCGGCCAGAAGGTTGAGAGGGGGGATCTCGAAGTCACCTTCTTCGGCGAACAACGAAGGCTGAGCTTCGGCAATTGCACGACGCGAGGCCGCTGTTTTCTTGGTTGCGTGTTTGACCTTGGCTTTCACGTCTGGCGTGGCAATCCGCGCCGACTGGAAACTGGTGCTGGCCGCCGACGTGGAAATGACCTCGGGCTCAGGCATGGCGTATTGTTCGTCCAATGCGTTCAACTCGGCAATCTCGCCGTTCTGATCCAAAGTCGCCATGGACCCGGCTTCCAGCGGAGGTTCCTCTCGCGTCGCCATCATCGGACGGCGCACACGGTTCTTGACTGCATCTGCAATGCGCGCACTGACCCTGTCATCATCGATCGACATTTCTTCAACTACGGGGTCTGGCTCGGCGCGTTTCAAAATCGACGGCACCAGGTCTCGCAGTTTGCCCTTTGTGACAGGCTCTTCGACGTATGGGCGGGTCGCACGCAGCACGGCCTCGCTCACCTCGTCGGCTTCGCTATCCGCGACCTGTGCGGGTTCAGACGTGCGGATCTCGGCCGCGCGTGCACGGGCCGCCGCGGCCATGCGCCAGCTTCCGGCAGCCCCGCGACCCATCAACGACAAGAAGCTATGATAGAGAAGGATCAAACCGCCCAGAAGGTAACGGGCATAGGTCCAAAGTTCTTCCTTGTCGAACCCTAGCACAAAAGCCAACATCGCCAGGCTTCCGACGAAAAGGGCAAGGGACAAAAGCTTCAGTCCCAGTCCTGGTGCGACCGGCAGAATGCCCAAGACAGCACCCAGAACCGTATCACCGAACAAGCCACCCAAGCCAAAAGAATGGGTCCAGCCCGTGCCTGGGACATGCGTGGAAAAATAAACTGAGACTAGCGCTACGGCGATGGGAGCAAAGATCAACCGGGCGATGGCGTTTTCAGCGCCGTGATGGAAGACGAACCTTGCGCCCCAAACGCCGAAAACGACGGCGATAGCCCAGGCACCGTATCCCGCGATGACGTAGAGCGGAGAGGCAAAAGCCGCCCCGACAGGCCCTAGAAGGTTTTGTGCGGGCGTGTCTGTGGACGACATCCAGTTTGGATCGTCCGGAGAATAGGAACCAAGCGCCATCGCGATCACAAGGGCCAGTCCCAACAGGGCCAGGCCGATCAGCTCTTTCCCGCGACGTTCGATAATCGCCTGGGTGTCACTGTCAAACAGGGGGTCGCGGTGTCGTGCCTGATACGCCATGCCTCAAAATCCTCACTTGTATAAACAGTCGCGGATCTGCTCCAAGCCGCGCTGCATTTCTTGTTCATCGGCCACCAGCGCCACGCGCATGTAACCTTTGCCGGGGTTTTCCCCGTTTACGTCGCGCGCCAGATAGGCTCCGGGCAGAACCCGAACGCCTGTCTCGCACCACAGTTTCAAAGCTGCTGCCTCGCCGTCTTCGATTGGCAGCCATAGGAAAAATCCAGCCTCGGGCGCGGCGCATCCAGCAATGCCCGCGAACACTTTGTCGGCGATGTCGAACTTGCCGAGATATCTTTTGCGGCTTGCTTCTACATGGGCTTCATCGGCCCAGACGCGTTCGGCGGCATTTTGCAACGGCAACGGTGTCGGCGCACCGGAATATGCTCTGAGCTGGCTGATACGCCTGATGCTTTCGGCGCCACCCGCGACAAAGCCTGACCTCAGCCCCGGCAGATTGGACCGTTTGGACAGCGAGTGAAAAATCAAGACCCGCTCTGGGTCAATAGCCATTTCCTGTGCAACTTGCAGTGCGCTGACCGGTTTTTCGGTTCGCCACACCTCGGAGTAACATTCGTCGGAGAAAACCCGAAAATCGTGTTTCTCAGCAAGGCTTAGTAGGTTCCGCCAATACTCCCGCGATGCGACCGCCCCTTGCGGGTTCGAGGGTGAACACAGATAGACAATTGCCGTGCGATCCAGCGTTGTCGCGTCGAGAGTCTGAAAGTCAGGAAGAAACCCCGTTTCCTGGGTGGCCGGCAGATACATCGGTTCAGCCCCCACCGACAAGGCCGCAACCGCGTAGACCTGGTAAAACGGGTTCGGCATCAATACCAGCGGTTGCGCGCCGTTTTTCTCTTCGGGACAAAGGGCCATCGCCGCGTTGTAAAGACCTTCACGGGTGCCGGTCAGCGTGACGATCTGGTCAATGCCCGCGGTGACATCGAACCGAGCTGACAGCCAATTGCAGATCGACTGGCGCAATTCTGGCGTGCCGTCGTTAGGGGGATATTTTCCAAACCCGTCGGCAGTGTTCTGGATGATTTCGGCGACAAAGTCCGGAAAGGAATGGCGCGGTTCGCCGATTGTCATATGCTGCACCTCGCCGCCCGGTTCGTGGACGTCGAGAAGAGCCCGCAGGCGCGGGAACGCATAAGCCGGTAGGTTCGAAAACCGCTCGGGGAAAACCATATCTGCCTCAAGGTCGGGGTCATTAACGCCCCGTTTCGTCTGACTTTACTGACAGACGCGCGCTAGGTCTATGGTTTTGAGGTCAAAATTTCCCGTGCGGGCAGGCAATTGTGGCATTTCGATCCCGACGGGGTTTGGGGGCTCTGCCCCACGCCGCCTACGGCGACGTTCCCCGGGATATTTCGGCCAAGAAGAAGGGCAATTTTATTCAAATTGTTCACGAAAGGACGCGTTCGGCCGCGAGGCCGAGCCGCAAGAGGTCCTTTTCGCAAGGGCCTTGAAACAGGATGCCACAAGAGGGTGTGCCCGTAGGCAAGGTCAGACCGGCAAGCCCCAACAGGTTTCCAATTCGGGTGTTTTGGAGCGCCATGAGGTTGCGGGATGTGAAGTAGTCTTCGTCGGCAAGCAGGTCTTGCTGTTTCGGCGGCAGGATCGGGGCCGTTGGCAAGATCACGGCATCGATGCCGTGCGTCGCGTCCCGATAGTCGTTGCGCAAGGTATCAAGCCTTTGCCAGGCCTCAACAAAATCGGCAGCCATGATGGATTTACCCTGCAGAAACCGTTTGCGGACAGGCGGGTACATCAAATCGCCTTTTTCCTCTATCAGATGTCTCCAGGTGCCATAGGCTTCTGCAGGAAACACCGTGGGTCCAAGAGAGGTGGCTTCACTCACGCAGGGCAACTCGATCTGTTCGATGATTGCTCCCGCGTCTTGCAGTCGCCCGACAGCGCTGAAGAACGCGGCACGTGGGGCGTCTTCGATGTTGTCGAAAGCAGTTGTTTCAAGAATGGCAAGTCGTTTGCCCTGCAAGGACGCACCCGCCAAATCGGCAACGGGGCCATTTTCCAAGGCTGCCAGAAGAAGGGCAGCGTCTTCGACCGACCGACACAGTGGCCCGACCGTGTCGAAACGCGCGCACAGCGGCACAACGCCTTTCAATGACAAACGCCCTGACACCGTTTTCAGACCAACAAGGTCGTTCCAAACCGAGGGAATGCGAACAGAACCGCCCGTGTCCGAACCAATCCCGGCCGCGGCGAGACCGAACGCGACGGAGGTTGCCGCTCCTGAAGACGATCCTCCCGAGGCCGCCTCGGGATCGTTGATGCAAGGGGGGGAGGCCGTGACAGGGTTCAGCCCCAGCCCTGAGAAGGCCAGTTCAGTCTGGTGCGTTTTGCCAAGACAGACCAACCCGGCCCGGGTTGCATTCACCAGGACTTCGGCGTCCTGGCCGGGTGTGCGCCCCTTCAGCATGGCCGAGCCGGATTCGGTGGCCACCCCCGCGGTGTCGTACAGATCTTTCCATGAGATCGGCACGCCGTCCAAAGGGAACTTGCGCAGTCCCGAGCGCGCGCGATCGCTAGCGGCCTTGGCCTCGTTACGGGCGCGGTCGGCCGTCAGGCGGGCATAAATGCGATCGGCCAAAGGATGCGTGTCGATGGCCGCCAGGAATGCTTCGGTCAGATCAACCGGGTCAATGCGTCCCTGTTCAATGCCGCGCCCCAAATCTGCCGCTTTGGCTGTCAGCCATTCCTGCATGTTACGCCCTCCGGTTTTGGTGAACGGTAGCGGCAGCAAGTCCCATGGACAATGGCCTCTGCCTCACCCTATGCAAGGGGCATGACATTCGACACGGATATCCTGGTTGCAGGTGGCGGCCTGAATGGCGTCACCATGGCGCTGGCGCTGCGGTCGGCGGGCTTTGAGGTGACATTGGTTGATCCGCAACCGCGATCCACCAGGGCGGCCCAGGGCTTTGACGGGCGAGGTTATGCCCTGTCGATCCTGTCGCAGCGTGTTTTGAAGGCGCTCGGTGTCTGGGCACATCTGGGCGAGGTCCAGCCAATCCTGAACATCAAGGTGACCGACGGGCGCGCCGGGGAAGGTCCCTCGCCGTTTGTTCTCACCTTTGATCACGCCGAGATCGAGGAAGGGCCCATGGGGTTCATGGTTGAAGACCGCCATTTGCGCCCGACCTTGCTGAATGCAGCGGACGACGCCGGGATCACACAAATCGAAGGGGCGGCGGTTGCACAGTTTGACACGGATACAGCAGGCGCTAACGTCCATCTGACGGACGGATCGCAGATCAGAACGCGCATGCTGATCGGCTGTGACGGCAAACGAAGCCGTGTGGCTGAGTTGTCCGGCATCAAACGGTCCCTCCGTTCTTATGAACAAACCGCCCTGGTCTGCGCCATTGCGCATGAAAAGCCGCACAACGGGATTGCGCATCAGTTTTTCATGCCGCCCGGGCCTTTGGCGATCTTGCCTTTGACGGGAAACAGGGCGTCTATCGTCTGGAGCGAAACAACCAATCGCGCGTCCGAAATCCAGGCGCTGAACGACGCAGAGTACCTGGAAGAATTGCGACCCAGATTTGGAAGCTTTCTCGGCGAAATCAGACTTGCCGGCGCACGGTTTACCTATCCCTTGTCCCTGTCGCTGGCCGAGAGTTTTGTCGGTGATCGCGTCGCTTTGGTGGGTGACGCTGCCCATGTTGTGCATCCGATTGCCGGCCAAGGGCTGAATGCGGGGTTAAAGGATGTTGCGGCGCTGGCTCAGGTTCTGACTGACGCGCGACGACGCGGCGAAGACTTTGCAAGGGGCGATGTTTTGGCGCGCTATGAACAGTGGCGACGGTTCGACACGTCAACTCTGGCATTGGCGACCGACGGGGTCAATCGGTTGTTTTCCAATGACAATCCCCTGGCGCGCGCGGTTCGGGATATTGGGCTTGGCGTAACAAACGCGCTTCCCGGGCTTAGACGCGGCCTGATCCGTGAAGCCGCCGGCCTGACCGGAGATCTACCAAGACTGGCACGGGGTCAGCCGCTCTGACCCCGGCGGCTTCGCACAGGGTTCAATCCAATTTGCGCGCTTCGTCGACCAGCATGATGGGGATGCCGTTGCGGATCGGATAGGCAAGATGTGCCGCCTTTGACACCAGTTCCTGAGCTTCTGCATCATAGGTCAGCTGCGCGCGTGTTTCCGGGCACACAAGTGATTCCAACATGCGACGATCAAAGCCGGGGGTGTCAGTCATTGCAGCGTTTCCTCTTTTCCGCCTCGCATCGCGAATTCGATCAACGTGACGATAGTTTCGCGTCGGGTTTCCAGTGATGGTGCTTCTAACAAGGCTTGTTTGTCTTCCGGTTCGAACGGGCACAGCATGGACAGCGAATTGATCAGCAATTCGTCTTCGGCATCTTTCAACGAGTCCCAATCCGTGCGCAGCTCTTCAACGTCGAAGAAGGTTTTCAGAAGTGGAAAAAAGCTGTTCCGATCCAAGCCGGGGTCGTGCTCGACGGGACCTAGGTCTCGCTCGAAGCCGGCCCAGGACACCTGACAACGACGATAGGGCGTGAAACCGTCAATCTCTTCCATGATCCGAAACCGCGACACTCCGGACAGGGTGATCATGTATCGGCCATCTTCGGTTTCAGAGAACGCCGTCAAACGCCCGGCGCATCCAATGGATTGAAGCTTGGGATCACCGTCATATTGCCCGTCGCGCGGCTGGATCATGCCGATCAGACGATGCGTTGTCTTCAGCGTGTCATCCAGCATTGCCAGATAGCGCGGCTCGAAGATGTGCAAAGGCAAGCGTGCGCGCGGCAGCAACAATGCCCCGGGCAGGGGAAAGACCGGGATCGTTTCGGGAAGATCAGCCGCAGAATACATAAAGTGCACCTAGCCCGAAGCGAGCATTAGGCAAATATCATCGACGAAAGCTTGCGCCGCCCATTCAGAGCGATCGGATCATTGGGTTTGAGAGCATCGAAAATCGTGAATAGCTGAGCACGGGCAGCCCCGTCGTTCCATTCGCGATCCTTGCGGAACAATTCTAACAAAGTGTCCACGGCCTCTTCGATGCTGTCAGAGGCATGCAGCGCCTGGGCCAGATCATAACGTGCTTGAAGATCATCGGGGTTTGCTTCGACCTTTGCGCGCAATTCCGCAACCGGACCAGCATCTGCCGCCTGACGGGCAAGTTCTAATTGGGCGCGGGCGGCCTCGATCTCGGGGGCATTGGCAACATCTTCGGGCACATTTGCCAGGATGCCTTCGGCCTGCTCGAACTGATCCAGCGCCAGATAGCTGCGGATCAACCCCCCATAGGCCGGAGCATTTTTTGCGTCTTCTTGCAAAACGGCCGCAAACACCTGTGCCGCATCTGCTGCCGCGCCTTCTTCTAACATCTGCTCGGCTGTCTCTACCGCTTCGGACAAGCCACCCCCGGCTTCCCCGCCAGAGGCCTGGATCAAGCGGTCGATGAACGCCTGAATTTCCGATCCGGGCACTGCACCCTGAAAACCATCTACGGGCTGGCCCTGCCAGAATCCGTAAACCGTTGGGATGGACTGAACCCGCAGTTGGGCCGCAATTCCCTGGTTTTCGTCGACGTTGATTTTCACCAAGCGCACGGCACCCCGGGCGTTCGTCACCGCGTCCTCAATGGCCGGAGTCAGCTGACGGCAGGGGCCACACCACGGGGCCCAGAAATCAACGATGACCGGAACCGTTTTACTGGCCTCGATCACATCCGCCATAAAAGTTGCTTCGGTGCTGTCCTTGATCAGATCGGCCGGAGCGCCGCCACCGGCAGTTGGGTTGATTTCAAGCATGGTCATCCTCGGAATGCTGTTGTCGGGACTTATATGCGAATGCCAGGCAAATAACCAAGGGGCGGGTGTCACTGCGCCGCAATTGATTTCACACGGGCGTTCTTTTCGCCGGGTCCTATCCTTGCGCCAATGGGGCCAGAACGGCACGTTGGTCGGACGTCAGCGGCAAGCAACCGGTCAATCCTGCAGGAAGAACCAGCAAGGCCCCCGCCGCGTAAAGGTCAGCCGCCAGATCTTTTCGGTTGGCAAGCGTCAGAGTTACGCGACCATAACGTATCACGGCCACTTTGTCGGGCAGTCCGTTCATCAATTGATCGTCGGGGAAAATAACCACTGCCGCTGGGGCCGCATCCGAAAACCGCATGACCACCGCCATGACCACGATCCAGCCAATCAAAACGACAGGCACCGCCAAGGCCAAACGCCTAATAGTCGTGGACATGTTCCAACTCACCGCTTTGCATGTTGCGTATTGCGTCGGTCAGCCCGGAGACCGGCAAAAGGATCAAATGCCTCCAATCGCCATAGCCTTGACGTTTGACTGAATGGATTGCGTCTTTTGCCGTCGGCTGAGCCGAGGTAACCGTGAGTAGAATCTGATCGTTGCCCGCAATCTCGACCATATCCGCACCCGTCTGAGCCAGGCTTTCCAAAACGCGGGTAAAAGCCCGGTATCGGTCAGTTTCGATCACAAGGCCCTCTGGTCGCTCATCAACGACATTGACGCCGGGCAACCCCGAGAGGGCCTGACGAGAAACACCCGTCACCACGGATCGCATCCGCAATGCATCCGGTTCCATTTCAGAGACCGCATTGGCGATCACCGTGGCATACCATGCCTTTGCAATGGCCTCATTGCTGAGAGCAAAACGTCTTTCGCGGTCACGGAAGCTGTCGCCGCCCTCGTTTTCCAGCTCTTTGATGTCCGTGATGAAATCCCATTGGTACCACGGCACCTGTTGCAGGAACCTTGCATAGTCAGCTGCCTGCCGTGCGCTCAGATCATCCAGTTCAGCGCGCTGACCGCCTCTGATCCAGGTCGCGACGCGCCCGATACTTTCTTCGTAGGAAGCCTTGGCCAAAAGCTCGACCGTAAAACTCACGCCAATCGTGTAGATGGTCATTTTCTGTTCCGAGGTCATACCGCCAAGCGCATCGGCCTGCGCCTTGAGCGGACAGAGCGAGGTCCAGAACCCGGCGACCGACCGCAAAAAGCCATAGTCATGGGGATCACCGGTCGCGATGACTTGGGCATAGTCATCATAGGCGTGAACTATATGCCATTCAGGATAGGTCGTCAGCGTCCGGCTTTCCGCCCGCTGCCAATCCGGATCGGTCACAACGGGCAGATAGCCACCAGACGCTTTTTCCCCCCGACACGCCACTTCGACGTAACCCACCGGAAGAACCAACACGACGACACATCCGATCAGCAATAGCGCCAGTCGCCGCAACCAACGCAACAGCCAATTCATTGGTGTTTGTCCCGGCGAAGGCTTGCAAGCAATGCCCCTCCTCCGAGGGCGATATGAGGTAGATTTGCCATGACTTTGAAGGTGAACGGCAAATCAAGAACGCCGTTGTTGAATATCCCGAAATCCAGATACCCCGATCCGGTCGCCAGCCCCAAAAGACCGTCGCCGAGGTAAAGTGCTCCGAATATCACAAGAAACAACCAAGCCGCGCGCTTGGACAGCCAAGCGGCCGCCAAAGCCCACAGCGCCGACACCAGGTGCAGCGAGTCATCGAAAATATCCAAGGCAAAAACACCGAAAGCCACGCCGTTTTCGTCCGTCACGCCGGGAATATAGTTCAGCGATGCCGCTCCCAGCAGAGCGGCAAAGTAGAACAGGGCGACCTTCTGCCAAAAGCTCATGCCAACCCCTCAAGATAGTTGTCCCAGAATGCATTGCGGAACAGCTTTTTGGGATCGAGCTCCATCTTGCGTGCCGCAAATTCCGGCGCGCGGGGATAGGCTTTCAGGAACTGGTCGCGCGTGGCGTGGGGACGATAGGGCAGATAGTAATTGCCACCCATGTCCAGAACGCGATCAATCAACGCCCGTGTGACGCGTTGGTGATCGATCTCGGCCCGTTCGGTCAATTCCTGACTGAACAGCATTACACAGGCAATCCGGTTGCCCGACGCATAGGGCAACACGCTTTCCCGATCGGCCAAGACATACCGCAAAGTGATGTTTAGCAGTTCCTGATAGCTCGACGGGATTATCTCTTGGCAAGCGGCAACAAATTCCGGGAACCGTCCGGGAGGCACGAAATACTCGTGCAGGATGTCGGTGCGGTTCGGATCCCGGTCATCCAGGGTGACAACGGGTTCATTCAGCAACGAATTTCGTGTTACTTCGCCGCCAGCCACGCTGGGCCCCAAACTGGTTTCGAACCACCAGCGCAGATCCTTGATCGGCTCATTGTGCAATTGTGCGCGAAACACCCTTGCCGAGGCATGGCTGACCGCGCCAGATCCGGTGGCGCGTGGAAGGTCCTCCTGGTTCGACGCCGCTCGATACGTGATCATCAGCGCGTCCTCAAAAAACGTCTCCCGGTCCACGTTCAACCGCCCATAAGCCATTTCAACGTCACCGGCGTCCAGCGCTCCCACGAAGAACTGCGCGAAATCCTTGGACGACATTTTTTGAAATGTCGGAACCAGCCGTTTGTTGGGCACCATTTCAACCTTCATGTCGACAATGGCGCCGGTCAGCCCATAGCCGCCCATTGTCATCTCGAAGAGTTCCGAGTTTTCAAAACGCGACGCGCGCACCAGCTCTCCGTCCGGGCGCACGATCTCGAACTCCTGCACCGAAGACCCCATCGGCCCATAAGACACAGGCCATCCATGCGCATTCACGCAGAATGTCGCCGCAACACCGAAGTCATTGTTCGACTGCATGATCTTCGGGCTCATACCAATCGCGTCCAGCCGTCGGATCACCTCGCTCCAACGCGCGCCGGGATGCACGCGGTAAATGCCCTCGGCCAGGATGGGTTGCACCTTGTCATTGTCAAATGTCACGGCGTGGCCTTCCGGGGGAATGGCATGACCGCCCATTGAATGACGCGCAGCCCCGATATTGAATGGCCGACTAACAAGATCCGCCTGCCCCATCTCATCGCGAATACGCTGGTACAAGAGCTCTCCCGGCTCTTCCTTGACCACCGTGTGCCGATAGACGGGTGTCTCGCTCAAAAGGCTGGCATCATTCAGCGTGTCTGGCGCACCTGCGGGACGCAACGACGTGGTTCCCGCGATCGAAGGAACTTTGTTGGCCACCTTTGTTCCGAGATAACCACCGACGGCTGCCCCCCCAGCAAACAACGCCAACCTGCGGGTGATCTGACCTTTGACGGAAGGATAGCGGCTCATGAATTCTGACCTATAAATCGAATGTCGCAAATACGGGTGCGTGGTCCGACGGCTTTTCCCATCCCCGCGCGGCCCTGAGAACACGGCTGGAATGACCCGACGCTGAAATATCTGGTGTCGCCCAGATGTGGTCCAGACGCCGACCTTTATCAGCGGCGTCCCAGTCGCGGGCCCGATAGGACCACCAACTGTACAAAAGCCCATCGGGAATGTCCTGGCGGGTGACGTCCACCCAACCACCAGCGTCCTGCACCGCGGCAAGGTGATCGACCTCTTCCGGAGTATGGCTGACGATCTTCAACAGCTTCTTGTGATCCCAGACATCATCCTCACGCGGGGCGATGTTCAAATCACCGACGAGGATGGATTTCTGCGGTTTCTCAGCGTGATAGGCATCGCGCATCTCGGTCAGAAAATCCAACTTCTGTCCAAATTTTTCGTTGATCTCTCGATCCGGCTTGTCGCCGCCAGCAGGGACATAAAAATTGTGAACCGTCACGCCATTGTCCAGCCGGCCAGCCACATGCCGCGCGTGACCCAACCCGGCCCAGTCCTGGCCTCCTGCGTCTTCCATCGGAAGCTTGGATAGGATCGCCACGCCATTGTATCCCTTCTGGCCGCGCGCAACCATATGGGGATAGCCCAATTCGCGGAATGTCTCGGTCGGGATCTTCTCCACCGGTGATTTGCATTCCTGAAGGCAAATGACATCCGGGGCCTCCTCGGACATCAGTTTTGCGACAATGCCTTCGCGCAACCGAACCGAGTTGATGTTCCAGGTGGCAATTGTGAACGTCATTCAAATTCTCCCTGCCGCGACTGTGCGTCACCGCGTGCGTGGTTTCAAGTGGGGCCGTCCACAATCGCGATAGCGCGCGCCAGAGCATTGTGGAACAGACCGGGGTCTTCGACCTGCGGGATATGTCCGACATCGTCAAGCCAGATCACCGGGGCACCACCCAAAGCGTCCTTCAATGCATCCGCTTCGGCGGGCGGTGTGACGGTATCCTCGACACCCCAGATCAGCGCTATCGGAAGATCCAATGCGCCATAGCTTGCCGGGTTTGTGCTGCGCGCGTTCTTGGGCGGGATCAAAAGCGACGGCAAAAACCGCGCCATGGCCTCGGCCGTGCCGACGCGGGCGAAGGGCCGTTCCAACATCGCGACCCGATCATCGGTCACCGCCTCTTTACGATGCACATAGTGGCGAAACAGAGTTGGAGCCAGATGCGGGTTGGTCACCGTCGCGGAAACCACGGCTTCTCGAATGGATTGCGGCCGCAAGACAGCCGGAAGGGACTTGCCGGTCCCGTCCTCGCCCAGCCCAATCGCGCCGGCCACAATCACACCACCGCGAAAGGCCTCAGCGTCGGTGATCATCGCTTCGGCGGCAGCCCCTGCCCCGAAAGAATGTGCCACGATCACGGGTTTGATCCGCTCGGCTTCGACAAATGAAAGAATGCGCAGCGCCTGAGCCTGGCGGGAGTAATCGGTCGACGCGCCACGCTCGGATAGTCCCATGGGGGGCAGATCAATGGCGATGGACCGATAGCCGCGATCCGCCAGGTCGCTCAGCGTTTCCGACCAAAACCCGGACCAGCCAATCGAGCCGTGGATCAACAGGATTGGCGTACCGGTTTTCGGTCCGGCCTCGATCGCATGAATTGCCCCGTAGCTGGTTTCAATCATGCGGCTGCCGTCGAGAAAAAACGCCTCGGCTGCCCGAATTTCCCGCTGAAAGGCCATCATCCTATAGACTGCAATAGCCAAGGCCAGCAGAACCAGAACGGCCAAAACCAATCGAAAAATGAAACGGATCATGCGCCACCGCCTTTTAAGGCAAGCCTACCGGGGCCAATTGGTCCGATCAAGTTGAGCGATTTGGCGTTCGGCGACAGACCGCTACTCGGCCGCGATCTTGATGACCGGCTCCATCCCCGCCAGTTCGGCCTCGGGCAAGTGACATTTGATCTGATGCCCCCCGGCGATGTCGCGCATGGGCGGCACCTCGGTATCGCACAAACCACCAGCCACCTTGTCCTTCCAGCCGCACCGTGTCTGAAATGGACATCCCGTCGGCGGGTTCATCGCCGAGGGGATGTCGCCGTCCAGTACCACGTGCTTTTTCTGGATGCTCGTGTCCGCGATCGGAACCGCAGACAAAAGCGCCTCGGTATAAGGGTGGTATGGTGGGGCGAAGACCTGCTCGGTGTCACCGATCTCGACCACGTGACCGAGGTACATGACCATGACCCGATCAGACAGGTACCGCACAATCGACAGGTCATGGCTGATGAACAAGAGAGTTGTTTTCTCGTTGCGCTGAATTTCCATCAGAAGGTCCGTGACCGCCGCCTGAACCGAGACATCCAACGCCGACACGGGTTCATCCGCCACAACGATACGAGCTCCACCGGCAAAGGCGCGGGCAATCCCGACCCGCTGCTTTTGCCCACCCGATAACTGACGCGGCATCCGCTCGGCGAATTCGCGCGGCAGCTTCACCAGATCGAGCAGTTCAAGCATTTTGGTGCGGCGATCGTCTTCTGACTCGCCGATTTTGAAGATTTCCAGCGCGCGGATGATCTGACGGCCAACGGTCATGGACGGGTTCAAAGTATCAAACGGGTTCTGGAACACCATCTGCACGGACGACACGGTCTTGGTGTCCCGGTCTTCGATCGCCACATCTTCGATGGGTTGATTATCCAGAAGTATTTGACCGTCGGTCGCTGTTTCAAGCCCCATCAACACCTTGGCAAAGGTAGATTTTCCACAGCCGGACTCACCCACGATGGCAAGAGTTTCGCTTTCGCGGGCTTCGAATGACAGGCTTTCGTTGGCTTTGACGACCTTCTTGTCGCCTCCACCGAACAGCGCGTTGGCGGCAACCTCATAGTATTTCTTGAGGTTTTCCATCTTCAGAACGACTTTGCCCGGCGCGGTTTTCTCGTGCTGTTGGCCAACCTGGATCGGAGCATTCCAGTCGATCTCTGTGAACTTCACGCACCGGCTTCCATGGCGGTCGTCGCCGTCAACCGTGCCCATCCTGATATCACCGACATCGCAGCGCCCGGCTTCGAAATAGTCGCAACGCGGTCCGAAATTGCACCCTGACGGGCGTTCGTGCGGCAGCGGAAAGTTCCCGGGAATGGCGACCAAGGGGCGCGCGTTCTTGTCCGCGCCCGGCAGTGGAATCGACCGGAACAACGCCTGAGTATAGGGGTGCTGCATCTTGTCGAAAACATCCTTGATCGACCCGGTTTCAACCGCCTCGCCCGAATACATCACGCAAATCCGGTCGCAGGTTTCCAGCACAAGCCCAAGGTTGTGGCTGATAAACAGCATCGACGTGCCGTATTTTTTGCCCAGGTCCTTGACCAATTCAACAACGGCGGCTTCTACGGTGACGTCAAGCGCCGTTGTCGGTTCGTCCAGGATCAAAAGCGACGGTTTGGACATCAGGGCCATGGCGATGACGATGCGCTGCTGCTGGCCGCCTGAGAGTTGGTGTGGATAGCTGTTCAGCATCCGCTCGGGATCGGGCAGGCGCACGTCGGTGACGACTTCGAGGGCACGGGCATAGGCCTCTTTTTCGTCCACGCCCTCGTGGATCATCGGAACTTCCATTAGTTGCTTGCCGATCCGCATTGCCGGGTTCAGCGACGCCATGGGTTCCTGATAGATCATCGCGATCTCGGACCCGCGGATATCACGCAGTTCTTCGGCGGACATCTCGTTCAGGTCGCGCCCCTTGAACTTGATCGACCCGCCGACAATGCGACCGTTAACGCCAAGGTCCTGCATAACCCCGAGGGCCACCGTGGATTTGCCACAGCCGGATTCACCGACCAGCCCCATGGCCTCGCCCGGTTGCACGGTGCAGGAAAAATCCATCACTGCCGGAATTTCCCTCAGGCGGGTGAAGAAGCTGATCGAGAGCTTGTCGATCTCGAGGATCGGGCCGTCATAATCCATTTTGGTCATGCTGTGATCCTTCCAATTTCGCCGCCTTCGGCGTCGATCCACCGGGGGCTCTGCCCCCGGACCCCCGGGATACTTGCGGACCGATAATGCGCATTGTCGCCCATCAGTCCCTCAGACTTTCTTCACGCAGTCCATCTGCCAGGAGATTCAGGCCCAGGACCAGGCTCATCAATGCCAGGGCTGGCGCCAGGGCCGGATGGGCGTAGATGGCGAGGAGCTTGCGACCGTCGTTGATGGTTGATCCCCAATCAGGGCTTTCCGGGCTAAGACCGAGGCCAAAGAAGCCAAGCGTACCGAGGAGGATGGTGGTGTAGCCAATGCGCAGGCAGAAATCGACGATCAGTGGCCCACGCGCGTTTGGCAGGATCTCCCAGAGCATGATGTACCAGGCACCTTCGCCCCGAGTCTGACCGGCGGCCACGTAGTCGCGTGTTTTGATATCAAGCGCGAGGCCGCGCACGATACGGAAAACAGTGGGTGAATTCACGAAGACCACCGATACGAAGACCACCAGAAGGTTTGGCGGAAAGTCGATGATCCCGAAGGGATCGGCGTTCCAAGCGATGCCGAGGTAGAGCCAGAGGCCGATCACAAGCGTAATGGCGAGGTAGGTGTAGTTCTTGCTTGGCTGGATGAAGAAGCGGGAGTTTACCAGGATCACTGTGAATATGATCGGGAAAATGAACAGGACGGCCGCCATGTATTTGGGTATGCCGGTTTCGACGATCTCGGGCGTGACCAGAAGATAAAAGAGCAAGATAACCGGGAAGGCGAGGATCAGGTTCGCGAGGAAGGTCAACAGCGTGTCCAGCTTGCCGCCGTAATATGCGGCCGGCAGGCCAAGCGTGATCCCGACCATAAAGGCGAAGAGCGTGGCGAAGGGGGCAATCTTGATCACCTCCCATGCGCCTTTGACCATGCGACTAAAGACATCGCGGGCCAGGTTGTCGCCGCCCAGAAGGTAATAGGCATAGGCGTCATCCGATGACACAGGCGTGCCCGGCACCTTGTTCTTCATGCCCGATATCTGAGACAGGGGATCGTGGGTCACGATCATGTCCATTGCGCCAAAGATGCCGGTAAAGACCCAGAACATCACGATGGCAAAACCGATCATGCCGATCACGCTGTCAAAGAGCTTGCCGTAAAGGCCCAGTTTGCGCTTGAAGGTAATCGAGACCGCGAAGGTGGTGATCAGGGCGATCCAGACCGGAAGAAAGCGGCTCGACAGGGTGCCTATGATGCCTTTGGCGGGTTCTCCGGGCAGGACGATACCGCCGACCAAGTAGATCAGGATCAGAACGATCAGGGCGGCAAAACTCCACTTTACCGCCTGCCCGGCATAATCCGCGGGTCCTGGGCTGACCGAGAGGGCGCCGCTGTTCACCGCCGCATCGACAGCGAAAAAACTGGTCACGATCTGCGCGACGACCGAAACGGCGAAGACCGCGCAGAGGATCAGAAAGACGGGGTTCAAGACGGCCAGGCTGCCAGTCCATGTCAATGGTTCCATGTCCGGTCCTCCTTAAGCGATGCGAATGCGCGGGTTTAAGAAGACATATCCGATGTCGGATATGAGCTGGGTCACCAGCACGACGAAGACGGCCACCACAGAACAGGCGAGAAGCAACTCGATATCGTTGTTGCCCGCCGCCTCGACCAGCGTCCATCCAAAGCCCTTATAGTTAAACAAAGTCTCGACGATGACCACGCCGTTCAACAGCCAGGGAAATTGCAGCATGATCACCGTAAAGGGCGCGATCAGCGCGTTTCTGAGTGCGTGTTTCAGCACGATGTTCCTGAAACTGACGCCCTTCAGTCGTGCGGTGCGGATATACTGCGCGGTCATGACCTCGGTCATCGATGCACGGGTCATGCGTGCGATATACCCCATGCCATAAAGCGAGATCGTCAGGACCGGCAGAAAGAAGTTCCAGAAATTGGCGTCATCCGCTGCGCTGGTCGCCGTGCCTTTGAAGATCTTCCAGCCCGCCGATGAGGCGAATAGAGTAATGAAAATCACGCCCGAGACGTATTCAGGCGTGGCGGTTGAGGCGATCGAGAACGTCGACAGGCTACGATCCAGCTTTGATCCCTCGCGCATTCCGGCAAGCACGCCGATGATCAGCGCCGACGGCACCATGAGGACCATGACCCAGAACATCAGTTTTGCCGTCAGGCCAAGGCGCTTGCTGACGACCTCGCCGACTTCGCTTTTGAACCGTTTGGAATCGCCCCAGTCGCCCTGCAGTACACCACAAAAACCAGGAGCTTCGGCGGCTGGAAGATCGCGACTGATACAGCGGCCCTTGATCGTGCCGTCTTCATCTTCCAAGCGCCAGCCGGGCACCACCCCCAGCCATTCACCGTATTTGACCAACATGGGCCGGTCATAGCCGTTGTTGGCCAGCCAGGTCGCGACCTGCTCGTCGCTCATGCGGACGTTGCCTTCGGACTTGGCCAGTTTTTCCAAGTTGGGTTGCAAATTCGTCAGGACAAAAACGATAAACGTCAGGCACAAAGCGGTCAGAAGCATCGCGCCAACCCGGCGCAAAAGGAACAGTCCCATGGGGTTTCCCTGTTTAGTGAGCCGCGCTTGGGCTTTTGCCCTTATGTGAGCCGGTCACGTGGAGACGCACCAACTTGCACAGCCGTTTATAAGGGCGGGCCAAACGTGGCCCGCCCGGTTCGCTTGAAACTAGGCCGAAATGCCGTACTTGTAGGCGTGGATTTCGTCGGAAACGTGCCGATCTGCACCGACAATTCCTTCGCGGGTGTGACGATAGACCTTGCGCCAGTACGGCTGGATCGTAACGCCTTCGTCTCGCAAAAGCTGCTGCATCTTGGACGTGACCTCACGGCGTGCATCAGCGTCGGCGATGGACAGAGCTTCGACCAGCAGGGCGTCGAATTCGGCATTCGAGAAGGCGAATTCGTTCCAGGCCTCGCCCGAGCGATAGGCCAGGGCATAAACCTGGACACCCAGCGGGCGACCATTCCAGTTGGTTGAACTGAATGGATAGTTCGCCCAGTCGTTCCAGAATGTTGACCCCGGCAGGATCGTGCGTTTGACCTTGATTCCCGCGTCGCGCAGCTGCGCAGCGACCGCGTCGGTCGTGTTCCGGCGCCAGTCATCGTCGATAGACATCAGCTCGTGTTCGAAATCGGCCATGCCGGCCTCTTCCAACAGGGCCATCGCGCCTTCCGGATCGGGCGCAGACCCGGCGATGTCGGCGTATTCAGGGTGGACCGGCGCCATATGGTCGTTGCGCGCCTCGGCGCCGCGGTTGCCATATCCAAGCTCAAGGCACACGGCATTGTCCACGGCCATGGCCAACGCCTTACGCACACGCGCGTCGGCATAGGGCTTTTTGCCGTCCACTTCGGCAGCCTGGTTCGGGCGGATAACGATCGTGTGGGCCGTTGTGGCTTCGGACTTAACAAAACCAAGGCTGTCCATCACGTCGATGAACTCGCCGACCGAGTCATAGACCATGTCGACTTCTTCGCTTTCCAGAGCGGCCAGCCAGGCGGCAGCGTCGGTGCCAAAATCGATGAATTGCAGGCTGTCGATGTAGGGGCCGCCATAGACTTCGGTGCCCCACCATGTGTGATCGGTGTTGCGCACAATGGTGCACTGCACACCTACCTCGTGGCTTTCCATCAGGAAGGGGCCAGTGCCGACATTGTCTTTGCCAAGTTCAACATCATAAGTCGAATGCACGATGGCCGCCGGATAGTCGGCCATGCCCGCGATGACGGTGATATCCGAATTCGGCAGAACCAACTTGACGGTCAGATCATCGACAACCTGGATAGCGCCTTCACGCGCGACTTTGGTTTCGGGGTCGACCAGCGAGGCCATGCGGCTGGCCATCGAGTTCGCCGGAAATTCGGATTCGCACCAGCGGGTGATGTTGTTGGCAACATCAGCGGCGGTAAAGTCGTCGCCGTTGTTCCATTTGACGCCGGGACGCACGTGCAGAACATACTCGGTCGCATCGTCGTTAGCTTCCCAGCTTTCCAACAACATGCCACGGAACGAACCGTCGTTGTTGTACTCGACCAGGTATTCAAGCGTACCACGCTGAACGTTGGCGATTTGGCTAAAGTCAAACGCGCGAGGATCCTTGATTGGCAGCACTTCCATCTGCATCCGCAGATCACCGCCTTGTTGGATATGCGCCGCCGCCTGGGCAGGCTGCGTGGCGCCGATCATTGCATAGGCGCCGGTGGCCGTTACGCCAAGCGCCGTGGCCCGGGTCAGAAACTCACGACGGTCAATCTTGCCGTCCCGATATTCGTCCGCGTGCATTTCTGCCGCGGGATGCGTTCCGCGGCGTTTCGTTGTGGTCGTCATTGCTTTATCGCTCCCTGAGACGTATTTGCGGCGCTTTGCGCCACGTTCTTTGCTTACACTGACACCTATTTCGACATGGGTAAAACGTCAGGTCAACGGTCGCTTCCGGCACAGAGTGTAACGTTTGCGACATCCTGCGCATCTAAAAACGACATAGGGGCGGCAATTTAGCGCTTATTGCGGAATTCGGTTGGGCTTTGCCCGGCGCGGGCACGGAACGCACGGGTGAAATAGGCCGGCGATGCGAAGCCGCATTGCCGCGCGATATCGGCGACCCGAACATTGGTGTCCCGCAAGAGCCTCTTGGCCTCGAAATGCCGTCGATCCGTGAGGATATCCAACGCCGGACGGCCAGAAACCTTGCGGCAGACACGCGATAAATGAGTCGGGGTCACACCCAACAGAGCGGCGTAGTGCTGCACGCCGTCAGAACGCCGGAAGTCGCGTTCTACAAGCGAGGTAAAGGCCTCTGCCAAGCGATGACCGGCGGTATCAAGCCGGGTCGCATGTGACGGATCGCGATTTTCATCATGGGTCGCGATCACACGTGACAGCCACACGGATAGCAAACCACTGTGATGGGCCAATGCGCGGTTGGAATGTTCGCACCCGCTGTCGGCCTCGCGCTGGATCGTGTCGATCATGCCCGTCAATTCGCGCTGAAGCTGCACTTCGTGCAGGCGCAGGTGCACCGGTTCAGCCGGCCAGTCATAGGCATCGGCGTTGGTCAGAAAGACAACCGACCCCAAGACCGGACCAGGCGCCGAGAAACCATGCATGGTGCGTGCGGGAAGAAAAACAAGGTTGTGCGGGCTGTATCCACTATTGCGTCCGGCAATGGTCAATCGCCCCTGCCCTCTGGTGAACCAGATCAGCACCGGACGCTCATAGCTGCGCATCGCTTCGGTCCGCCATTGCCCGCCTTGAGCCATACGCGCAACAGACATAACCTCGACCGGTGGAAACTCCGGCTCGGGCGGCAAAATGCGCTCAATGGCTGGCTTGTCCGCATTCCGCTGTGGCAGAAGCGTCAAACGTTGGACGGTCATGGCAGGTTACTAGGCCCCAGTAGCAGCAACTGTGTCAAAACTGTGGCATAGCCGGTGTGCGAGTCAATCGCTTCGCAGACGTCACCAATATTCGACGACCGGCTGTGACACGTTCACTGCGCAGCGCAGGTTTCGAACATGGTCGCCAAACCGTCCATCATGTCCATATACAGTTGGCCTGAAGGGGTGAATGACGTACCCAGCGCATCGATCATCAACATCCCGATATCTGTCCCTTCTACCACCGTGCTCAAAAGCTTCGAATCCTCCAAAGGTTCAGCAAAAACGCAGGTCAATCCGGCCTCTCTGGCCTGATGCCGCAATTCAGCGATTCGCTTTGGACCCGGCGCCACCGCGTGGGTCGTGGCGATGCTGAAAGCCGGAGTTTGGGCGAAACGCTTTTCAAAGTACTGGTAGGCATCGTGATAGACCGCGTATTTCACCGGCTCTGAAAGCCGCTTCGCAATGTCCGCTTTCAGATCGGCAAATTCCTGTTTGGCGGACAGCGCATTTGTCCGATAGCTTGCCGCGTTGTCGGGATCGAATTCGGAAAGTTCTTCGGCAATCGCCAGAACCCAAACCGCGGCATTTTCCGGATCAAGCCAGGCGTGCGGGTCGTCGCCATCGCTATGGTTATGGTGATCCTCGTGGCCTTCGTGATCGTCCTCGCCATGTTCTTCGTGATCTTCGTTGTGATCATCATGGCTCTCATGATCGTCGTGCCCCTTATGGTCTTCATCCGCATCACGGTACGCATGCAATACCGTTCCCTCGACCTCCAACAGCGACAACACATGCGCATCAGCCGCCAGGGTCTCGACAGGGCGCTCCAGCCACGGCGTGAGACCATGCCCAATCCAAAACACCAGATCCGCTTTTTCAAGCGCGGCGGCCTCGGAAGGGCGCATGGAATATGTGTGCGGCGAAAACCCGTGCGGCAAAATGAGATCTGGTTCGCCGACCCCCTGCATGACGCGCGCCACTAGGCTATGAACCGGGGCGATATCGGCGACCACGCGCGGTGCCTCGGCCAAAGCGGGCACCGCCAAACTCGACACGATTGCAGCGATCATGCTTTTCATCGATAACATCCTATCCAAAGTTCGACAGCGGCTTGATAAGTGTTACAGTATAACATATCAATCCAATAGTTGGTGAGAAGGCGAATAAAATGATTGGCTTCGAAGCACATGATCACACCCACTGCATCGCGGAAGGTGTCGATGTGGCTGCTGAACGCTGCCGCGCCGCAGGGCTGCAGTTGACCGAAGGCCGTCGGCGGGTGCTTGAGATCCTCCTCAGTGAACATCGCGCTCTTGGGGCCTATGAAGTTCTTGAAATTCTTGGCAAAGGCGCCCAGCCCCCCATGGCCTATCGCGCTTTGGATTTCCTCGTCAAAAATGGATTCGCACATCGCATCGAACGTCTGAACGCATTTATCGCTTGCGCACATCCGGGCACCGATCATTCCCCTGCCTTTCTGATCTGCCGTGTTTGCGACGCCGTGGCCGAAGCCCCTTCGGAACCGACTAAGGGGCGCTTGGGCGAGGCTGCCAAGGCCGCAGGGTTCAAAATTGAACGGGCTGTCGTAGAAGCGGTCGGCGTCTGCCCGAATTGCGAGACAACATCATGCGGTTGATTACAGTAGAAGGGCTGGGTGTGCGGCGCGGGGGGCACCAAATTCTGGACAATGTCGACCTGACACTGGATCAGGGCGAGATCGTCACGGTCGTCGGGCCGAACGGATCGGGCAAGTCAACCTTGTTGCGCGCGATCATCGGGGCCTTGCCTGCCCAAGGTCAAATCACCCGCAAACCGGGATTGCGGATCGGCTATGTTCCGCAAAAACTTCACCTCGACCACACTTTGCCCCTGACCGTTCAACGCTTTCTCGACTTGCCCAGGACCACCCCCGCCGCCGAGGCGCAGGCGGCACTGATCCGGGTTGGCGCGGCTGATCTTGTTCAACGGCAGATGGCAGATCTGTCTGGCGGTCAGCTGCAACGTGTCCAACTGGCCCGTGCGATCGTGTCCAAACCGGAATTGCTTATTCTCGACGAGGCCACTCAGGGCCTGGACCAGCGCGGCTCTGCCGAATTTTACCGGCTGATCGAAGAACTTGCCCGCGACATGAAATGTGCGGTCTTGATGGTCAGCCACGAACTGCACGTGGTCATGGCAGCCTCGGATCGGGTTGTTTGCCTGAACGGCCATGTCTGCTGCCACGGCACACCGCAACACGTGGCCTCCGCCCCCGAGTACCGCGCGCTCTTTGGAACCGGCACCGGAGGAGCACTGGCACTTTACCGACACCATCATGACCACGCCCACGATCACCATCATGATCACGACCATTCGCACGGGCATTCCGCATGAGCTTTCTGGACTCCTTCCTGGTTCGTGCCGCGCTGGCCGGGATCGGCGTGGCCTTGGCCGCAGCCCCCTTGGGATGTTTCGTCGTTTGGCGCCGCATGGCCTATTTTGGTGACGCAACCGCCCATGCGTCGATCCTTGGCGTGGCCCTGGCGCTGGCGCTGAACCTGCCGATTTTCGCGGGCACTCTGCTGGTCGCCCTGGCGGTGGCTGTAGCGATCAGTCGACTTGCCGGGCGTGGTCACGGCTCGGACACCTTGTTGGGCGTTGCCGCGCACGGAGGTCTTGCCATCGGACTTGTCGCCGTGTCTTTCATCGAGGGCGTGCGTATCGACATGATGGCCTTCCTGTTTGGAGATATCCTGGCGGTTGGTCGTACAGACCTCGCCGTGATCTGGGGAGGAGCGATCCTGGTCCTCGCGCTTTTGCGGTGGCGCTGGTCGGCCTTGATGATTTCGACGCTTAACCAGGATCTTGCGGCCGCGGCCGGACTGAATCCGCGCCGCGAACAACTGATCCTGACGCTGGCGCTCGCCTTGGTGGTCGCCGTGGCGATCAAGGTTGTTGGCATTTTGTTGATCGGTGCTCTTTTGGTTATTCCAGCGGCGGCGGCGCGTCCGCTCGCCAAGACCCCAGAACACATGGCCCTTGTCGCCGCCGGTGTTGGAATTTTTGCCACGCTTGGCGGGCTGACTGCCGCCTGGCATCTCGATACCCCGGCGGGACCGTCGATGGTTACGGTTGCAACCCTGGCCTTTCTGATCGCTCAAATTGGCAAGGGTCGTGCCTAGCCGTCGACACTTGCGCCTGCTCGCCGCAGTCGCGGTTGTCCTGCCTTGCGCCGGGCACACCGACGAGCTGGGCCAGATCACGGCCTTTATGGACGGTGACCAGCGGACGTGGCACGTCATCACATTTGAACAATCCGGGCGCGATTTCGCCACCGCCACCTTCCGGCAAAGCGGTCACCTTGCCGAGCTGCAGATGCAAGGCCACCCCGTGCCGGAGTTCACGAGCAAAGAGGTGCTCAGTATCGATGCCCGTTTCAAAGGTCTCTACACCCCGGAAGCAGAACCGATGTCCGTCGATATTCTGTACACACCCAACGGGCTGTCCGGCCCGTTCTGGACCAGCCGGGGCACCCAGGAACAACCAGATTTCGAAATTCTATCCTTCGACATCTGGGGCGACGTCGGAACACTCTCAGCCCTGTTTTCCGGCCAAATCTGCAAACGCCAACGCCTGTTTTCTCAAACGGACACCACCGACTGCATCCGCGTAAACGGCTTGGTCGAAACCAGGGTTGAAATGAGGTGAGGTCGCTACCCCTCCATCCCCTCCAATTCGTCGATAAAGCCGGAAATCATCGACAACCCCTTGTCCCAGAACGCTGGGTCCGAGGCATCCAATCCGAACGGGGCCAAAAGCTCTTTGTGGTGCTTTGACCCACCGGCCTTCAACATCTCGAAGTACTTGGCCTGGAACTCGGGGTCGCCTTCTTCATAGACCGCATAAAGCGCATTCACGAGACCGTCACCGAATGCATAAGCATAGACGTAGAACGGCGAGTGGACGAAGTGCGGAACGTAGGACCAGAAAGTGTCATAGCCTTCCATGAACTCGAATGCAGGCCCAAGGCTTTCCCCCTGAACACTCATCCACAATGCGCCAATGGCTTCCGGTGTCAGTTCGCCCTGACCACGCGCCTCATGCAGCTTGCATTCAAAATCATAGAACGCGATCTGCCGCACGACGGTGTTGATCATGTCCTCGACCTTGCCGGCCAACATGATCTTGCGTTCGGACGCGGACGGCGCGTCGGACAGCAAACGACGGAAGGTCAGCATCTCGCCAAACACACTGGCCGTTTCCGCAAGGGTCAAGGGCGTCGAGGCCAAAAGTTCGCCCTGACCAGCGGCCAAACGTTGATGCACACCATGACCCAACTCATGGGCCAGGGTCATCACGTCGCGCGGCTTGCCCAGGTAATTCAACATCACATAGGGGTGCACGTCCGCCACCGTCGGGTGGGCAAAGGCACCGGGCGCCTTGCCGGGCTTCACGCCCGCGTCGATCCATCCCTTGTCAAAGAACGGCTCGGCCAGTTTCGCCATCTCGGGGTCGAACTCTCCGTAGGCGCCCAACACCGTCTCACGCGCCTCGTCCCAACCGATCTTGCGATCGCTTTCCATGGGCAATGGCGCGTTCCGGTCCCAGACCTGCATCTTGTCCAGCCCCAGCCAGCCGCGTTTCAACTCGTAATAGCGATGCGACAGCTTGGGATAGGCCTCAACCACTGCATTGCGCAGCGCTTCGACCACTTCGGGTTCGACATGGTTCGACAGATGCCGCCCGGTCTGAGGCGTCGGCATCCCGCGCCAGCGGTCTTCGATTTCCTTTTCCTTGGCCAGCGTGTTGTGCACCCGCGCAAACAGCTTCACGTTCTGACCAAACACCCGCGCCAACTCGCGCGCCGCAGTTTCTCGCTTGGCGCGATCCTGCTCGGTCAGGTCGTTCAACGTGGCTTCCAAACCGCGCGTCTCGCCGTCTATCTCAAACTCCAGCCCGGCAATCGTTTCGTCGAACAAACGGTTCCAGGCCGCCGCACCAACCGTCGACTGATCGTGCAGAAACTTTTCCAACTCATCCGATAACTGATACGGGCGCATCGCGCGCAACCGGTCGAAAATAGGCTTGTACCGTGCAAGATCACCACTCTCGCCAAACCACCCATCCAGCACGGCTTCATCGATCCGGTTCACTTCCAGACTGTAAAACACCAGCGGAGTCGTAAAGGCCGTGATCCGGTCCTGGGCATCCGACATGGCCTTGGCGCGTTCGGCATCGGTCGTGTTCTGGTAATAGCGCAGCCCGATGAACGACATGATACGACCGGCGATCAAATCGATTTTCTCATAGCGCAAAACGCATTCCAGCATTCCGGCAGCATCCAGATCCGCCAACTTGCCTTCGTAATCCGCCGCGAAATCTGCGCAGGCTTTTTCCAACCATTCCATGTCACGTGCCATCTCGGGCGCGTCAGGCGCGGCATACAGATCGGACAGATCCCATTCCGGCAAGTCGCCCAAAGCATCGCCACCGGCAACATTGGTATCAAACACTGGACGAACGGGGGGGGTGAAACGCATGCGGCTGGCTCCTATTGTGATGCGTCTCACCTAGCGTTCGCACCCCCACTCTTCAACCCACAGGACACATGCCCCTAGCGCTGCGCCTTGCGGCGCGTCAGCGACATGCGCCGCAATTCCGTGGCTGCATCGACCGACAATGGAAGGTTCGCCGCAATTTCAACCTCGGAACGGGTCACACCGATGTCTTCCAGCGCATGCGCATCCAAATCCAAAAGCTTGTTGAATCCGCGCCGCCGACGCCGACTCTGAAGCCTCGATGCCAACGCATCGGCCAGACGGTGAATCGCATGTCCGGTGGGACGGTTCGCACTATCAATATACATATCTCAGTCTCCTTGTGCAGAATGGCTCATTGCCTTGAGTGCAATCTGCAGACTGGACATCCTTCAATCAAACGAATAGATTTGACGTCATCATTCAATTTTTTTGAGCTTACCTCATGAACGCCCCCTCAACTCCGTCCATCCCGCTTTTGGATCTTGATTTGCTGAAAACGCTGGTCGCCATAGCCGAAACCGGCAGCTTTTCTGCCGCAGCCGCCCAAGTCTTGCGCACCCCATCCGCCGTATCGATGCAGGTCAAAAAGATGGAAGACCTGCTGGGCCGCCCGGTTTTTAGCCGAGACAGCCGCTCGGTCGAACTGACCAATGACGGCGCCTTCCTGCTGGAACACGCCCGCCGCATGTTGGCGATGAACCGCGACGCCGTGGCCCATTTCGTGCAACCTGACATCGAAGGCGTGGTTCACATCGGAGCGCCAGACGACGTTGCCGAACGCTTCCTCGTCGACATGCTAAGGCGCTTCAACGACAGCCACCCACTTGTAACCGTCAACGTCACCATCGAAGGCTCGGACCGGATGATTTCGATGCTGCGCACCGGGAAACTGGACCTTACCCTGATCACCTGCGAGGCCGGGTTCCAAGATGACGGGGCCGAAGTCGTTTTCCGCGAACAATTGGTCTGGGGGGCCTGTCGTGGAGGCGTTGCCGCAGAACAAAATCCGCTGCCGGTCTCGGTTTGGGAAGACGGATGCGTCTGGCGCAAAGCCGCGCTCGATCAGCTCCAGGCCCATAACCGGGATTGGCGCGTCGCGTTTCAAAGCGCACATATCTCGGGACAACGCGCTGCCATCCTCGCCGACCTCGCCGTCGCGCCCATCCCGGCGTCATCCATCGGCGGAGACATCATCGAAGCCCCCGGTCATTATGGCCTGCCAAAACTGCCGAAATACGCCCTCGGCCTCCTGATGACCTCCTCCCCCAACCCGGCCATCGAGGCCGCCGCCGATCACCTGCGTGCAAGCTTTGCGACCCGGGCAAACTGACTTTCTTCTTGGTTCAAATATCCTCGGGGAGCGCGAGGGGTGAAACCCCTCGCATCAGGAAATTCTTTGCAAAAATTTCTGCCACCATAGCAACCACTTCGGCGCGCGCCGGTTGCGAGATTCGAAAGGTTCTAAATCCCCAAACGGTCGCGCAGTGCGAACCAGGTCATCGCCAGCGTCAGTAGCGGCGCGCGCGCGTGACGGCCGCCGGGAAACGGCGAGACGGGCAAGGCTGTCATCAGATCGAAACGCCCCGCCTGACCGGCAATCGCCTCGGCCATCACCTTGCCCGCAAGCCCGGTCAGGGCGACCCCATGGCCCGAAAATCCTCCTGCCGCCAGAACGCCCGGGGCAACCCGACGCAGCATCGGCAGACGCGACATGGTGATCCCTAACGTCCCGCCCCAGTGGTACTCGATGCCAACCCCTTGAAGCTGTGGGAACAACCGCTCCATTCGCGCCCGTAATGCCCCCAGGATGTCCTCGGGGAAACCCAACCCATAATTCTCGCGTCCCCCGAACAGCAGGCGCTTGTCCTCGCTCAAACGGAAATAGTTGACGACGAACTTGTCGTCGGCGACCGCGATATCTTTGGCCAAAACCTCATCGGCCCGATCGCCCAATCGCTCCGTCGCGGCAATGAACGAGTTGATCGGCATGACCCGCGCCGACACCATGGGCGAAATATTCGACAAATATCCGTTCCCCGCGATCACCACGTGATCCGCCCGGATTTCGCCCTTGGCGGTACGCACTTTCCCACTTTCAACCGCCAGTGCCTCAGTCCGTTCAAAAATCCGAACGCCCGCCGACTCGGCGCCGCGCGCCAGACCCAAGACATACCGCAAAGGGTGAATATGGCCCGCGTCCCAATCCAGCAAACCTCCTTGATAGACCTCGCTCTTGCACAGCATTCGGACCGCGTCGCGCCCCAGATACTCGGTTTCATAGCCATAGCGGTCTGCCAGCCAACGCCCATAGTCCCGCGCAGCTTCGGCGCCTTTCAAAGTCCATTCGCCCTGCAGCACACCCGGCTTGTATCCGGCGTCGGGCGCAAAGCGCCCCGCCAATTCCCGCGTCAGCGCCTTGGCTTCGATCGTCAGATCCCACAAATGCTGCGCTGACTCGCGGCCCAACTTCGCCTCGAGCCACTGCTGATCCTTGTTCCATCCTGTGCCCACCTGCCCGCCATTGCGTCCCGAGGCACCAAAACCAACGCGATGTGCGTCGATCACGGCCACGTCCAACCCCTTTTCGGCGGCATGAAGCGCCGTCGACAGGCCTGTATAGCCCGCGCCAATTACGATCAGATCGACCCGTATGTCCGCATCCAACGATGGTCTCACAGACGGAATTTCCGCCGTCGCAGCATAGTAACTCGACGGCAATTCTCCGGGTGCATCATTTCGATAAAGCGGGTTCATGACATGGCCTCAGATCTGGACGTGGATATGATCATCATGGCGTGCCGCCCGGCAGCCCTGGAAACGGATCGCAGAGTGGGCATCCCCAAGTTTCCGCACCAAATGCGGTTCAACGAACACCTTGCCGCCCAAGGGCGTGTTTTGTGCCAGCCAACTTAGCGCCGCGCCTGTGCGCGTCTCGTCCAAGGGCTTTTCTGGCCAAAGCGGCTGCAACCACGCCAAATCCCAACGCAGGGTCAATCCACGGGTCTGGCCGCAAATCTCGGGTGCGCCGCTTTCAGGTTGCTCAAAAGCGAAATACCCAATCGGCGAACGCAGACCCCCACCTTCGTACCAAAGCGCGAGGTCCACTTTACGCCCGTCCCCATGCGACAAATGCGGCAATAGCGGCACCGAGCCAAACGGAAAGCCACCGTCCAACACCCGCACATGCGTTCCGGGGAAACGGGTCTCCATATAGACGCCTAGCCCATCCAGATGACGTGCAAGATCAGGGGTCACATAGGTGCGGTTTGCCAGGCAGAAAAACGGATGCGCCGCACTCGGCTGGCCCGGTTCGACCTGAAAGCAAGGGATCGCTTGCCGTCCAAACATGGGAGCAACGACCCGCGCACCACCCCAGGCCGCGCCATAAAGCACCACGGCCACCGCAAAAAAGACCAACCTGCCCCGTCCGCGCGCGATGAAAAGGGCCGCAAACCAAACCACTCCGCCGATCTGCGTCACCACCGTAAGAAGAACGATGATCACAAGATGCGCGAAAGGTCGCAACATCACACGTTCAACAAAAGATGCTCGCGCTCCCAGGGCGAGATCACCCGCAGGAATTCGTCGTACTCCGCGAGTTTGACGCTTTCATAGACCCGGCAGAACGACTCGCCCAGGACGCTGCGCAAAGCCGTTGCGCTCGACAGTTCGTCCAGGGCGGCATAGACCCCGCGCGGCAATTCCTCATCCGCGCCATAGGCGTCACCGGTGTACTCGGGCTTGGGATCAATTTCCTCGACCATCCCCAAGTACCCGCACGCCAGCGAGGCCGCGATCCCGATATAGGGGTTGCAATCCATCCCCGCGATTCGGTTTTCAACTCGCCGCGCCTGCGGTTCTGATACCGGAACACGGATCGCTGTCGTGCGGTTGTCGCGTGCCCATTCCAGGTTAATCGGCGCGGCATTGTCTTTCACATAACGACGGAATGAATTCACATAGGGCGCAAACAAGGGCGTGGCCGCGGGCAAGTAGTGCTGCAATCCACCGATGAAATGCGCGAAAGTCGCGGTTTCACGTTCATCGTCCCCCACAAAGATATTTCGCCCTGTCTTCGATGACACGACCGAATGGTGGATATGCATCGCCGAACCCGGCTCGCTTTCAATCGGCTTGGCCATGAAGGTGGCAAAGCAATTGTGCCGCAAGGCGGCTTCACGGATCAGCCTTTTGAAAAAGAAGATCTCGTCTGCCAGTTTGACCGGATCGCCATGGCGCAGATTGATCTCCAACTGCCCGGCGCCGCCTTCTTGGGTGATACCGTCGATCTCCAAGCCCATGGCCTCGGCAAAATCATAAATGTCATCGATCACTGGCCCAAACTCGTCGACCGCGCTGATCGAATAGGCTTGACGTGCCGCGGCAGGCCGTCCCGAGCGGCCCGTCATCGCCTGGATTTCATGGGCCGGATCAATGTTGCGGGCGACCAGATAGAACTCCATCTCGGGCGCGACAACGGGCTTCCAGCCTTTGTCTTCGTACAAGGACACCACCCGTCGAAGCACATTTCGCGGCGCGAATGGCACTGGCGTGCCGTCTTGATTGTACGCGTCGTGAATGACCTGCAGCGTCCAATCCCCGGTCCAAGGCGCGGCGCTGGCCGTGCTGAAATCCGGCTTCAACACCATGTCCGGCTCGGTAAAGGCATCCTGCGCTGCATCATCCGACCAATCCCCGGTAATGGTCTGATAATAAATTGAATTTGGCATGTAGAAATGCGTTTGTTTGGCGAATTTTGGCGCCGGCATGGCCTTGCCCCGGGCAATGCCCGACAGGTCTGCAATCAGGCACTCGACCTCATCCAAGCGTCGCGCTTCAAGATAATCCCGCGCCGGTTGCGGAGCCTCGCTCAACCAATCAGACATGGCGGTTCTCCTTGAAAAATGCGGCGATCCTGTCCGCGATCTCAGCGTTGTCGACCGGGGCATCCAACGCGTCTGTCGCCTGCTGGATAAGTGCGCCGGGAACCAGTCCCGAAGCGCGCCGTTTCAACAAGAGATCGACTTCCTCGCGCTCAAATTCAGGGTGCGGCTGCACCGTGAACGCATGCCCCCGGAACAACAGCCCTGCATTGGCACAAGACGGCGAGGAGGCGATCACGTCCGCTCCCTCGGGCACCGCGACAACCTGATCCTGATGCCAGGCATTCGCGGCCAGCACCGTGCCGTCAAAATCATACTCGGTCCGCCCGATCGACCAGCCGCCCGTATACTTTTCGACCGTCCCCCCCATGGCCTGGGCAATGATCTGGTGCCCGAAACAGACCCCGACCAGCGGCACGCGCGCACCAAAGGCATCACGAATGAAATGCTCCAACCGGGCGATGAACGGCAGGTCTTCATAAGCCCCGTGGCGCGACCCGGTGATCAACCAGCCTTCGGCGTCTTGAACACTGTCTGGGAACTCCATGTCGACGACGCTCCAAGTGCGAAACGTCAGCCCGCGCCCCGCCAACATGGTGGCGTAAAGTTCGGAATAAGTTCTGTCGCGAAACCCCTCAGCCGTGGGAAAGTGGCCGCATTGCAGGATGCCGATCTGCATAAATCACCGTGGAAACAAGATGATCAGACCCTAGGCCTGCGGCTGGCACTCGGCAAGGGAATCTTTTGATCAAATTATTGAGCGGCCTGCCGCGGCCCCAAAAGGTACCAGGCAACAAACCCCAACAAAGGCACCAAAAGCACGACCAGCCAGATCGCCTTGGTCACCAGCCCCGCACCTGACCGGAATACCGAAATCAAGGCCCACATATTCACGGCAAGCGCCAACAGCACCCACAGCCCAACGTACTGGATCATGCGGTCAGTCCAATCTCACCGCATTGCCCGCCTGACGTTCGCCAGAAGAAAACCCGGCCTCGCCCAATCCATAAAAGGCAATGACAGCGATCACGATGATGGCGGCAAAAGCACCCAGCATGACTTTCATTGCGATATCTCCTTCAGGTGTTGTCCCGTAGAAAGTCGATCAGGTCCTGACGATCTTCGGGCTTCACTATCCTCTGCATAGGCATTTTTGACCCAGGAATGAAGTGGTCGGGCCCCAGATCGAACAATTGGTCGATTGTTTCACTGGTCCAGTCGATGCCCAGATTGGCGACCGTATCCGAATATCGATAGCCGGGCACGGTCCCTGCGCGTCGCCCGAACAGCCCGGCCAGGTTGGGCCCGGCCCGCCGCACGCCATCATCGGCGAGGCTGTGACAGATCGAACATTTGCGGCGAAACTGACGCTCGCCGTTTGGCATGGCATCGGGGTCGGTCAGGAACTCGCGGGTTTCGGTCGCCATGATCGGGGCCTGCAGGTCGTTCTCTGCAGGAAAGATATAAGCCGCGTCGTCGATCCCGCCCGCGATCAGGCTCTTTCCGTCTCCCGTAAAGGCAAGTGCCCAGATCGGGCCGCGCCCGGCCGCCTGATAATCGCCCTTGATACGCCATGTGGATGTGTCGACTGTCATGACAAAGCCCTGCCCGTCGCCCACGGCCATGACGTCGCCTTCCGGCGACAGAGCCATTGACAGGATCGGGCGGCGGTCCAGCGTCAGATCAGCCAATTCGGCATCACTACCAAGATCGATCACCCGCGTGCCACCATCGACAGCGCCGTAGGCCAGCCAATTGTCGTGCCGCAAAAGTCGATTCACCCCGAACCCATGTTCCACAAGCAGCCGTGTTTCCTGCCCGCTGGCCACATCCCAACTGCGGATCGTGCCATCGGCCGACGCGGAATAGAGCAGCCGTCCATCGGCGCTGAAAACCACGTCATTCACCGCAGCCCTGTGGCTGGTCAGCATTGCGCGGTTTTCACCGGTCGCAACATCCCAAAGTCCGATCTTGCCGTCCCACGACGCCGAGGCCAAAAGACCGCCATCAGGTGAAATCGCCACTCCCTGAACCTGGCCCTGGTGGCCTTCCATTCGCGACAAGACTTCTCCCGATGACACGTCCCAAACGATCACGGCAAAATCGTCTCCCGATGACGCAGCACGACCATCGGGCAGGAAGATCGCCGTCTTGACCGCCGCCGCATGACCTTCCAGCCAACGCACGTCCTCGCTGCCAAGGCTCCAAACCCCGACCGAATTGTCGAAACTTGCCGTAAGAGCCAACGCGCCGTCATCCGAGACCACCGCGTCCATCACGGGGCCACCATGGCCAACCAACAGCCGGAAATCCGCCGCTGTGGCAGGCAAGGCAGCCAGCGTGAGAATCAACCCAAGCAGACGCATGTCACTCGGCGGGCGTTGCCGTTTCCGCGGCCTTGCCTGCCTCGGCTTCGACCTCTTCGACCCATAGGCTGTGGTGCTCCTTTGCCCAATTCAGATCAACCTCGCCGGTGCCCATGGCGTCATAGGCTCCCTCCATCCCAACCGAGCCGATATAGATATGCGCCAGGATAATACCCATCATTACAAAAGCCATTATCGCATGCCAAAGCTGCGACAACTGCATTTCAGCGTGAGGTGTCAAAGCTTCGGGCAGCGGCGCATAGCCAAACAATCCGGGCAAACCAAGGGCATTCATTTTTTGGAAGGTCGCAGCGAACATCGGCAGTTCGAATGGGAACAACAGCGCCAGCCCTGTGGCCGAGATCGACACTCCGAAGACGATCACAGACCAAAAGATCAATTTTTGACCCGCGTTGAATTTCTTGGCAGGCGGGTGCGCTTTACCAAATATGCCACCGCCTTTCAGGAACCAGTTGATATCCGTTTTGTCAGGAAGATTGTGAATCACCCACATGACAAAAACCATCACCAGGCCAAGCATGAAGCCCCAGCTGACGTTGTTGTGGATCCACTTGGACCACTCAGCCAGAATTGCAAAGGCGTCGCGGCCCATCCAGGGGATGAACCCCTTGCGGCCAAACAGACTGATCAGCCCGGTCAGGCCCAACAAGATAAACGACCCTGCCAACAACCAATGCGCAAAACGCTCGACTGCCTTGAAGCGAGTGATTTTTTGGTCTGAACGCCCATGCTCGATGCGAATGCGGCCCCGAACCAGATAGAACAGCGCCAAAAACACCAAGACACCAACCAGGAAATACCCGCCCCAGATGCGCAAAGGTCCGTCACGGAAGGTTAACCAGCGCATGCCGCCGTCCTGAACCAGCAAATCGGCCCCCGGCGATTTCACTTGGCTCGACACGTTGGCCGATCCATAGCGAAGCGCCCGCCACAGTTCGGGATCCGATGCGCCACCAAGCGTGCCAAGCTGTTCGGTCGACGGCGCAGCGATAGACGGATCGCCCACAGCCTCGGATCGGAAACCGGAATCGATGTCTTCGCCGCGTTGCCGTCGCAAGATGTCTTCCAACGTCTGCGCGCCCCCGGTTGCCGCGCGGATATCCGTATCGACCGAAGGGGCCTCTTGCGCCGCCCCGGCAACAGGAACGGACAACAGGCAAACCACCAAAAGCAGAATGAATCTCTGGACCATGTGACAATCCTCCCCGAATTCGTCAGCGTAGGCGCATCTCGTCTTGCAAACGCCAGGCCAAGTTGTGCTGCTGAACTGCCGCCTTGAAATCTTCCATGGCTTCAAAGTTATGAGCCAAATCCAACGCGATCTTCTTGCGCCACAGTACATAGTTCTTTTGTTTCGCCGTCTTGGCACTGTCACGCAACAGTCGCTGCGCCTCTTCGACGTGCCCTTCGGCCATTTCGACCTTGGCCAACTCGCGCTTCAATTGGCATTGCGCGCGAATGTCCTCATCTTCTTCCGCTGCCTTGCGGGCGGCGGCAAATTCGGTTCGTGCGCTGGCATACTTCCCGGCGAAGGAATGGCAGGCACCACTTGCAGCATAGGCGTAAGGCAGGATGATCCGGTTCCCAAGCTCCAGCGAAGCCTCGACCGCACGTGTCGCATGGTCCAGAGCTTTGTCGGCGTCGCCATCGGCCAAGAGCCACCTTGCGGTGCATTGATCAACAGCGGGCATGGCTTCTTCACTGGCAAGTTCGCGCGCGCGGGTCAAAGTGATACCGGCCCGCGCCTTTTCCCCGGCGAACCGCTGAATGGTCGCGCGGATCAACATCAGATCGGTCATCGTGTGCACGGACTGCCCATCCGGGATATCCCGCATCAACCACAAGCCGCGATCCACAGCACAGGTCGCCAGATCCAAACGGCCGCGCGAATAGTGAATGGTGCCCAGTGTCGAATAAATGCTGGCACGCGCCTCTTTGAACATGCTCTCGGGCAGGAAACTTTCAGCCCTCAAACAATAATTTAGCGCTTCGTCCATCTCGCCGCGCCACTTGGCCTGCCAACCAAGCGTGCGCAGCGCGTGACCATGTTCGGTCCGGCTGCGCTTTCCGCTGCCGTCAACGGCCTTCTTGCGCGCTTCCTGCGCGTATTGCACGCTTGTATCGCGTTCAGACCAACGCCGCGCCCATGCGATCCGGTTCAACAAAGTAGGGTCGCCGCTCGGCAGCTCTGAATATACTTTTTGGCGAATGACTGTCATTCTGCTCCGCCGCAATTTGAAAAATGACGCCCCGGAAACCCCGAGACGTCATTTTTGATCATACCAGAGAATCGGGTACTTTAGCCACCCTTCTGGTCATAAGCGGTTCCCCAACCCCAGGCACCCGAGCCGAAACCACGGGCAACGACACGTTCACGATAGATATCGCTGACGTCATCGCCGTCACCGGCCAAAAGCGCCTTGGTCGCGCACATTTCGGCACAGATCGGCAACTTGCCCTCGGCCATACGGTTACGACCGTATTTGGAAAACTCGACCGACGAGGTGTCTTCTTCCGGACCACCGGCGCAGAAGGTGCACTTGTCCATCTTGCCCCGGCTACCAAAATTGCCGGCCTGCGGGTACTGCGGCGCACCGAAGGGGCATGCATAGAAGCAATAACCGCAACCGATGCACAGGTCTTTTGAGTGAAGAACGATGCCGTCGCTGGTCTGATAGAAACAGTCGACCGGGCAGACCGCCATGCAGGGCGCGTCCGAACAATGCATACAGGCCACCGAGATCGAGCGTTCGCCCGGATCGCCGTCATTGATCGTCACGACCCGGCGGCGGTTGATGCCCCAGGGGATCTCGTGCTCGTTCTTGCAGGCTGTGACGCAGGCGTTGCACTCGATGCAGCGTTCGGCGTCGACGAGAAACTTAACTCTTGCCATCTCTCTTCTCCCTTATGCCGCTGTGATCTTGCAGAGCGTGGCCTTGGTCTCTTGCATCTGCGTGACCGAGTCATAGCCATATGTCTGCGCGGTGTTGGACGCTTCGCCCAGAACGTAAGGATCAGCACCCTTTGGATACTTGTGTCTTCGATCCTCGCCCTGGAAATGCCCGGCAAAGTGGAAGGGCATAAAGGCGACACCTTCCGCAACCCGGTTCGTCAGCATGGCCATCACTTTGACCTTGCCGCCTTCGGGGCCTTCGACCCAGACCTGGCTGCCATCCCGCACGCCGATGTTGTTGGCAGTGCGCGGGTTGATCTCGACGAACATATCCTGCTGAAGCTCGGCCAACCAAGGGTTCGACCGGGTTTCGTCACCGCCACCTTCGTATTCGACCAGACGGCCCGAGGTTAGGATGATCGGATAATCCTGGCTGAAGTCCTTCTCCTGGATCGACTTGTACATCGTCGGCAGGCGCCAGAAGACCTTGTCGTCATAGGTCGGATAATCGGCGACCAGATCACGACGGTTACTGTACAGGGGTTCGCGATGCACTGGCACCGGGTCGGGGAAGGTCCAGACCACAGCCCGCGCTTTTGCGTTCCCGAAGGGCGCACAGCCGTGTTTGATCGCGACCCGCTGAATGCCGCCCGACAGGTCGACTTTCCAGTTGGTCTTTGGTCCGGCCACGGCATCGATCGCCGCCCTTTCGTCGTCGGTCAGATCGCTGTCCCATCCAAGGTCCATCAACATCTGCATGGTGAATTCAGGATATCCGTCCTGAATTTCCGACCCGACTGAATAGACACCCTCTGCCAACAGGTTCTCACCGTTGCGTTCCACGCCAAATCGGGCGCGGAAGGTCAGGCCACCATCAGCCACCGACTTGGACATGTCGTACAGGTTCGGTGTGCCCGGATGGTTCATCTCGGGCGTGCCCCACGACGGCCACGGCAGACCATAGTAATCGCCATCGGCCGGCCCGCCAATCGCCCGCAACGTCGTCTTGTCGAAGGTGTGTTGGTTGGCCATGTGCAGTTTCAACCGCTCGGGGCTCTGGCCGGTATAGCCAATCGTCCACATGCCGCGGTTGATCTCGCGGAGGATGTCCTCGACGTTCGGTTCGCCGTTTTCAGCGACCGCAATATTGCGGAAGATTTCATCGTGAAAACCGAACTTCTTGGCGAACATCGCCATGATCGTGTGATCGGGAAGGCTTTCGAACAGAGGCTCGACAACCTTCTCGCGCCACTGGAACGACCGGTTTGACGCGGTGACAGACCCATAGGTCTCGAACTGCGTCGCCGCCGGCAACAGATAGGCCCCATCGGTCCGGTCATGCATGATGGCCGAGGCCGTCGGATAGGGATCAACCACGACCAGCAGGTCCAGTTTCTCCATCGCCGTCTTCATTTCCGGCCCACGAGTTTGCGAGTTGGGCGCGTGGCCCCACAGAACCATGGCGCGGGTGTTGTCCGGCTGAACGATGTTTTCCTTATCCTCAAGAACACCGTCGATCCAACGCGACACCGGAATGCCCCGTTCGTTCATCATCGGCAGGTCGCCACCGTCTTTGCCTTTGCCGGGCAGGCTGGCGAACCGTCCCTTGAGCCAATCGAGGTCTTCCTCCCAGACGCGTGCCCAGTGGGCCCAGCTTCCCGGCGCAAGGCCATAATAGCCCGGCAGCGTATCCGCCAGAACGCCCAGGTCTGTTGCACCCTGCACGTTATCGTGGCCACGGAAGATGTTCGTGCCACCGCCGGAAGTGCCCATGTTGCCAAGGGCAAGCTGCAACACACAGTATGCGCGCGTGTTGTTGTTACCATTGGTGTGCTGGGTGCCGCCCATACACCAAATCACGGTGCCGGGACGGTTGTTGGCCATGGTGCGCGCCACGCGCTCCAACTGACTGCCCGGCACGCCGGTGACACGCTCGGTCTCTTCCGGCGTCCAACGGGCGACCTCTTCCTTGATCTCGTCCATCCCCCAAACACGGGTGCGGATGAATTCTTTGTCCTCCCAGCCGTTTTCGAAGATGTGCCAGAGAATGCCCCAGATCAGCCCCACGTCCGACCCCGGGCGGAACCGCACATATTCGTCGGCATGGGCCGCTGTGCGCGTGAAACGCGGATCGCAAACGATCAGCGGCGCGTTATTCTGCTCTTTCGCACGCAACAGGTGCAAAAGCGAAACAGGATGCGCCTCGGCAGGGTTGCCGCCGATCACGAAAATCGCGCGGCTGTTGTGGATGTCGTTGTAGCTGTTGGTCATGGCGCCATAGCCCCATGTGTTCGCAACACCCGCAACTGTGGTTGAGTGGCAAATCCGCGCCTGGTGGTCGACGTTGTTCGTGCCCCAATAGGCCGCGAACTTGCGCATCAGATAGGCCTGTTCGTTGGAATGTTTGGCTGACCCCAGCCAATAGACCGAATCTGGACCGCTTTCTTCACGGATTGACAGCATCTGATCGCCGATGTCGTCGATCGCCTGCTCCCAGGACACCTTCTTCCACTCGCCGCCTTCCAGCTTCATTGGATATTTCAGGCGGCGCTCTCCGTGAGCGTGCTCGCGAACCGAGGCGCCCTTGGCGCAATGGGCGCCCAGGTTGAACGGGCTGTCCCAAGCGGGCTCTTGTCCAATCCAAACGTCATTGTCGACTTCGGCGAGAACCGTACAACCCACCGAACAGTGCGTGCAGACAGATTTGACCACCTCGACCTTGCCGGTCATGGCAGATTGCGCGGCGGCGGGGGTAACCCGCCCCATGGTTCCGGCCAGGGCGGCCATGCCACCAACGGCCAGACCCGATCCCCGCAGGAAGGTCCGGCGATCAACTTTCTTTTCGGCCACGCGGCCCATGATCGGAGCAGAGCGGCTGCGACCAGATGCGGATGATTTCTTTCTCAGCATGTCGTTCCTCCCCTCAGAACCGTGCGGACTTTAGATATTTCTTGATGTGCTCGGTCTTGCGATACCCGGACCCTTCCGGCGCCTCTTCGGCCGCCGCTTCGCCCGGCGCGATCGCCGCCGCCGCAACCGCAGCAGGGGCTGCGGTGCCCGCCAGTTTCAGGAAGTCTCGACGGCTTTTTCCGTCCTTCTTATTTTCGTCCATGGCTGGTCCTCCCTCTAGCTTTGGACGGGTCTGTCGGCGCGGGTCAGGTCTCCATCCTGAATGCCTCTATCTCGATCTCCATGAATGCACGTCCCACCGCTCCGATGGGTGCAAAAAAGACCGAGCCTTCAGCCGCTTCCAGATCCGAAAAGAAATGCGACGCCCAGGTCGCAATATGCGTATTGAAAAATGCGTGTTGGTCTTCGACGCTGATCGGAGCGCCGAAATCACCCCGAATCAAACCCGCCATCATCTCGCACAATGTGGCGATGTGGTCTTCGGGTTCCTTGACGTCCGGATTGCGTTCGATCCCAAGCTGCCCCATGTGGCCACGCAACCGCGCCAGAGGCTTTTCGTTCAGAAACCCCGTCAGGTAAAAGCTGCCGTAGGGCAGCAACTCGCCCCGACCCAATCCGATGAACAAGGCGTTGAATTCGCGCTCGGCCGCTTCTACCGAGGTGTGTTCAGAGATCTTTGCCAGCGCCGAAATGCCTTTCCCAAGGTCCGACTCGTCGCCGGATAGTTGGGCAGCGCTGTTCAGAAAATCCTGGCTGGGAGGCGCCGCAAGAACCTGCCCAAGCATCGCGTACAAGTCGGCCCGCAGAAGGTCTTCCTCTGCGACGCTCTCCCTGACTTCCGCGGCTTGGCTCTTTTGGCTCACGCTCGTTTTCCCGCTAGGTACGCGTTCAGGCTACGAAACCCGCGCAAATTGGGCAAATAAAATCTCCAATTTCCGCGATCAATTTTCACTGAGGAAATCAGGTTTCAAAGCGCATCCGCTTGGGTTGAAACGCAATTTCTCCTTCTTCGCCCGAGGTTTCTGGCGCAACCTTTGTCGGCTCAACTTGTGTCGCTTCGGTCACGTCACCCGAAACCACGGCATCATCGTCGCCGGGTGATTCCTGCTCAGCAACCGTCTGATCGGGCAATTCGGGGCTGTCTTCCGGCTCCGGCGGCTCCCACAAAATGCCTTTCCCGACCCGATAGGCGGTGGCCACGATCTTCTTGTTCAACTCTGGGGCATTAAAGTCATCGTCATAATCGTTCAGCCCGTCCAAACAGGCCAGGACCGGGTTCGACCGCCACAGAACACGCAGGGCACGTTTGCGCAGAAACTGCGGCACGGCGTCCTGCATGAAGACCGAGAAGTCGTCGCCCGCCTGCATGGTTTCAGGCACCGGCAGGTTCAGCCGTTCCAGGATCGCCGCCTCGTCATCTTCGTTTTCTTCCGCAACCTCTGTCGAAACCTCACGCTTTGCCAGTGCCTCCTCTGCGGCCTCCTCGGCCACGGCGCTCTTGCGCTTTGACCAACGGCTGAAAATGTCGTCCTCGTCAGCCATCGTCGCGCCCCGCCTTCTGGGTGGCCGGGCTGCGATACACGTCCGCTGTTTGCCGGATACGTGGATCCCCGATCCCATCCTCGATCAAATCGATCCGTTTCTTGTCTCGCTTGCGTTTGATAAAAGGTGTGTCTTTGTGATGCGCCTCGCAGAAATCACGTATCAGCGTAATCAACCCGTCGGGCATGGCGATTGGTTCGACAATCACTTCGTCGCTGTCCTGATATTCCTGCGCCCGATCCGCCGAGGCCGTCACCACATGCACGTCGATCCCGTGTTCGTTGCCCGCGTCGTCGCCTTTGTTCAGCACGGCAAAAATCGAGGGCGGAGTCATCATAAGGCTGGTGCGGTAACTTTCGACCTCGGCGCGGTGCAATTCCATCGGCACCGTCGCGGCGTGAAAATCCGTGACCTCGCCTTCTTGTCGCAGAACTCTGAAACCGCCCGGCCCGGCATGGGGCAAGACAGCGACCGCCTGCCAGGCCCAGGCCGCCCACCGGGTCACACCCGGCCTGCGGCGCAGGACAACTCCCATGGGGATTTCCAACGAGATCGGTGCATCGTTCATGATCCCGACCAAACACCCAGCAATTGCCTTTGTCAAAACAACACCGCACTATACCCCTCGGACCGCGCTCAAGGGGGGAGGACCCATGGCCAAAGTCGACCGCGTTATTCTGTGCAGCTGCGAAGGCTCGATGCAGCTTGACGCCGCAACCGCGGGAGCAGCCCTGGGCGGCGCCAAAGTGGCCACAGCAACCCACCTCTGTGGAGGCGATTACGACGTCGCGGCCAAGGCTTTACAAGCCGATGGCACCACCTTGATTGCTTGCGGTCAGATGGTGTCCTTTTTCCAGGACATGGCCGAGGAACTGGGCGCGACCGACCGTCTCGCCACCGCCGATATCCGTGACCGTGCCGGTTGGACCGCCGACGACACCGCCTTTGCAAAGCAAGCCGCACTTTTGGCCGAGGCCGCCCTGCCCCGGCCCTCAACCCCAACAAAAGACGTGTTTTCCGAAGGCACCTGCCTGATCCTTGGCACGCCCCAGGTCGCCATTCCCGCGGCCGAGGCCCTGGCCGAAACGCTCGCCGTCACCTGTCTTTTGACCGCAGCCCCCGACGACATGGTCCCACCCGCCAGCTATGACCTTGCCCTTGGCCGTTTGAAAACGGCAGCCGGTGCCCTTGGTGGGTTCAATATTCAGGTCGACGGATATGCCCAAATGCGGGCATCAGGACGTGGCGCAGGCCAGTTCGAGGCGCCCGTCGACGGCGCCAAGTCCACGTGCGACATCATCCTGGACTTGCGCGGCGACAGCCCGCTCTTCCCCGCCGATCACAAGCGCGAAGGCTACTTGCGTGCCGATCCAGGCGACCCGATTGCGGTGCAACGCACCACCGAAGACGCCCGCCAGTTGCAGGGCGTATTCGAAAAGCCGCTTTACATCCGTTTTGACGCCGGGCTTTGCGCCCATTCCCGCGCCAACCAGCCTGGCTGCAACCGATGTCTGAACGTCTGCCCGACGGGCGCGATCCTTCCCGCTGGCGAAACCGTGGCCATCGATGCCGACATCTGCGCCGGTTGCGGGGCCTGTGCTGCCGTCTGCCCCTCGGGCGCGGCCAGCTATGACGATCCGCCGGTTGGTACACTGTTCGCCCGCCTGCGCACGCTCGCTTCCGAATTCCGCAAGGCCGGTGGGACCGCACCCCGCGTCTTGTTTCATGACGCTGGTTGGGGCGATGAGATGATTGCCCTCTCGGCCCGCTTTGGCCGGGGCCTGCCCGCCGACGTGATCCCTGTTAGCGTCGCCAATACCGAGGGCGTCGGTCACGCCGAACTGCTGGCCGCCCTTGGGGTCGGTTTTGCATCGGCCAGCATCATGCCGGGTCCTCGCAGCGACCGCGCCGTCATTGACAGCCAATTGGCCCTGGCTACTGCCATCGCCTCGGATGCGGCATTGTCCCTGATCGACGTCAGCGATCCCGACGGGATGGAAGTCGCGCTCTACGACGCGGAAAAGCCCGCGCCTTTGGCTGACCCCATCCTGCCGCTTGGCGGACGCCGCGATGTCACCCGGCTGGCCGCCTCAGCGCTTACAGATACTGACGCACCGATCCCCCTGCCCCAGGGTGCCCCTTACGGAGCCGTCACCATCAACCCCGACGCCTGCACGCTTTGCCTGGCTTGCGTGTCACTTTGTCCGGCAAACGCATTGGCCGACAATCCCGATAAGCCCCAGGTCAGGTTCCAGGAAAACGCCTGCCTGCAATGCGGCATCTGCGCAAACACCTGCCCCGAAAGCGCCATCACGCTGACCCCGCAGCTTAACCTCGACAACGCGGCCCTCAGCCCCCAGATCCTGCACGAAGAAGAACCCTTCGCCTGTATCGAGTGCGGGACCCCCTTCGGCGTCAGATCCACCATTGAACGGATTGTCGAAAAGCTCGAAGACAAACACTGGATGTTCAAAGGGTCTGACAACACCAAACTGATCCAGATGTGCGACGATTGCCGGATCTCGGCGCAATATCACCAAGACAACTCACCCTTCCGCATGGGCGACAGACCGCGCGTCCGCACCACCGACGACTATCTGAAAGACCGCAAACCCAATTGACGCCCCCGGGGTGGCTCGAAAGGGTGGCGCCCCGCCGAGAAACACCGGCACGGACGTCCATTCCGTGGCACCGTCTGACTGAGATCAATTCGACTGAATGGGTCGCCCCAAAGATTTGGGTTCCAAGGTCGCCACAAATGCCGTGATTGCCTCGATCTCCTCCATCGTGATCAGCAAGGGAGCAATATGAACCTGCCGATTGGGATCAAATGGCTCGGTTACCCCCTCGACCTGAGTGAAGGACGGATGCGGATTTTCGTAAAAGAACGCATAAAACAGGCTCGACCAATTCTCCCGCGCCCGCAAAGCGCCAAATGACGGGGTCGACCCGATCCCCCCCATCCGGTTGCGGTCGTCCACTACATGGCAGCGTCCGCAATGCACCAAAGCCAAGCGTGATCCAAGCGCGCTGTCCCCGTCAAAACTCTCCTCAACCTCGACTTCGACAACCTTGACTTCGGTGGTGTAAACCGCCGCGCCATCCACCTCGAATGCTTCTATTGCCGCTTGGCCGGGTGTCGACCGCAACCAGTCCAAAAACAGTCCTGCTTGCGCTTGTCGGTCGGGATCCGAGGTCAATATCTCCAGCCTGACCTCGGGTCCTTCGATCCGCTGGAAGACCCGAACTCCCTGATCGCCGAAAGCCATATCCGCGTCTGCAGCGGGGGCTGTGGGCGCTATCCCAACACGATGCTTGAACTTGAAGCGTGGCAATATTTGCTTGTGAAATCCGGTCTCTAGCATCTCGCTCGGCATCGACAAGCTCAGATCCTGGGCCGTTGCGGCACCAGAAACACAAACCGCCAGAACAGCAGCCCATATGGTCGAAACGAAACGGATCTTGCACCTCCCTTATGATCTGAGATTATCCCGCCTGAACACCAAAGCAAGTTTCCAAGGGGGGAAAGATGTCTGAAGACGCCTTCAACATGTCGTTGCGAAAGTTTCTCAAAACCGTCGGCGTGACGTCTCAGCGCGAGATCGAAGATGCGGTACGCGCCGCCTCGGCCACACCATCGGGCCCGGTCAAAGCCAAGGTCGTACTGACCATCGACTCGCTTGGACTGACCCACGAAGTGACCGGCGACATCGACATGCCAGGGGACCTCTGAGTGGCCGACGAAGCACAGGTCCGCGATGTCCTGTCCAAGATCGTCGATCCGGCAAGCGGCACCGATATCGTTTCGTCTGGCATGGTCAAAGGCCTGTCTGTCAGGGACGGGGCCGCCAGCTTTGTTTTAGAGGTCGACCCGGCCCGCGCCAGTGCGATGGAGCCACTGCGGCAAGCCGCCGAGGCCGCGGTCGCCGCCTTCGAAGGCGTGACGTCTGTTTCGGCTATCCTCACGGCCCATGCAGCGCAAGGCCAGGCCGCCCCCGCCAAGGCCCCGGTCCCTGACCTGGGCCTCAAGGATTTCACCCCGAAGCCAAAGGAACCTGAACCACCACAATCCCTTCCCGGCGTGAAACACGTTGTTGCCGTAGCCAGCGGCAAGGGAGGGGTCGGCAAGTCGACCGTGTCGTCGAATCTTGCCGTGGCCCTTGCCGCGCGTGGACTGCGCGTTGGCCTTTTGGATGCCGATGTCTATGGCCCGTCGCAGCCCCGAATGTTGGGCCTGTCGGGAAAACCGTCGAGCGTCGGCAACGTCATTCTGCCCCTGCGCAACCACGGCGTTACAGTTATGTCGCTTGGCCTGATGGTCGAAGAAGACGAAGCCATCGTCTGGCGCGGTCCAATGCTGATGGGGGCGTTGCAGCAGATGCTTTCGCAGGTCCAGTGGGGCGCGCTCGACGTGTTATTGGTGGACCTGCCGCCCGGCACTGGCGACGTCCAGATGACGCTTTGCCAGAAAACCCATGTGGCCGGCGCCGTGATCGTTTCTACACCCCAGGACATTGCCTTGATCGACGCGCGCAAAGGCATCGACATGTTCAACCGCATGGGCACACCGATTCTCGGCATGATCGAGAACATGGCTGCCTTCGTCTGTGACGGCTGTGGCAAGACACACCATCCCTTCGGTCATGGCGGTGCCCGCGCCGAGGCCGAGAAACTCGGCGCTCCCTTTCTGGGCGAGATTCCGCTTCACCTCGGCATTCGTCAAGCCGGCGACGGCGGGGCTCCCATCGTTGCGGCAAGCCCCGAGGGCAAAGAAGCCGAAGGCTTTTGGGCCGTTGCCGATAGTTTGATCGAGGCACTGGAGGCCATCGATGCAAGAAAGTGATGTGTTGCACCGCGCGATGCGCGTCGCGGTAAGCGAGGGGGCTGTCTGCCCCCTCGCGCTCCCCCGAGGATATTGGGAAACCAAGAAGAAAGTGACAGTACAGGGCCGGGGCGATGGCCGCGATTGAGTTTCCACCACTTTTGAGCGGTCATGCAGTTGCAGGCGATGCTTTTGCCATGGCCTGCGCAGCCGCGGATCAAGCTGATCCCGGTACGGTATTTTACAGCCCCGATGAGGCGACGATGCGCGTCGCTCTGACCCTTGCTCCGGAGACACCGTTGAGCGAAGCGATCGGTGTCAGCTTTGCCGCGTCCCTTGGATTGAACGATGCACTTGGTTCATTGGCCCCGCCCGAGGTCGCCGTTCACCTCGCCTGGCCGGACCGTTTCCGCGTCAACGGCGCGCTCTGCGGGCGGCTTTTGGCACGTGCTTCGACACTGGATGTCTCGGCTGTTCCGGATTGGCTTGTGATCGGGGTGGAAATGCCCCTTACCTCGCAATCGACTGGCGAACCCGGTCAAACCCCCGAAGACACATGCCTTCACGCCGAAGGCTGTGGCGCCATCACCGCGCCCGATCTGATCGAGGCCTGGGCGCGCCATATGATGAACTGGCTTCACATCTATCTAACCGATGGTTTTGCCGAATTGCACGAAGACTGGCGCGCAAAAGCATGGGGATTGGGCGAAGACATCGAATCGCCCGAACCAGGCGAATTCATTGGGTTGGATGAGCAGGGGGGCATCATCCTCAAGACAAAGAATTGCACCCGGATTTTTCCACTTACAGATATGTTGATTTCATGACCTATACAGCCGCCGTGACCTATGCTCTCCTGGCGTTCCCACCCGCCTTCGTGCAAGCAGCCCTGACGTTTGGAGCCCCCTGGGGCGTCTTGACCATGGGCGGAAAATTTCCGGGAGCGCTTCCGCACAGGATACGCTTGGTATCGGCCCTTCAATGCCTGTTGCTGCTGACCATGGCCCTCGTTGCGCTAGACCACGGTGGCGTCATTGAGATGAACTGGCCCAGCTGGCTGATTTGGCCGGTACTTGCGGTCACTGCACTGTCAACCGTGGCCAATCTTGCTACCCCATCAAGGCCCGAACGACTGCTTTGGGGGCCCATTGTTTCCGCCATGTTCATTTGCATCGCGTATTTGGCCTTTGCGTGAGGGCCACGCGACCTCGCGTCTTCTTCTTTTCAAAAATACTCCCGCCGGAGGCGCGGTTTTTCGCCAGAAAAACCGCCCACCGCGACGACGCAGTCGGCGCAAAGTCTTGCTTTTCGATCCCACACAAGCTCACAGTGCCCCATGAACTTTGCCCGCGTGATCCACCTTGACGACAGCGACCTGAACGTCTTTCGAACCGCCGCCTCTCCGGGCGAGTGGGCCGTGCCAGGCACTTTCGCCTATTCAAACTGGACCGAAGCCGAACTGACGGGAAAGGCCCGGCAGGAATTTGCCCATGGCTGGCTGGGTCTGGACAGCTTTGGGAGGGCTTCGGTGGTCGCAGTATCACCGATCACGACCGAAGAACGTGCCGTGTTGATCAATGCCCTGGCGGCGCATTTCGTTGCTGCCTGGGGCGCGCCTCATTTGGAAGCGGCCCGCCCGGTCGCCGAGGAAGAAATCACCCATATGGCTGCCATGTGCGACGAGCATCCGCAAAACACACTCATGGTCATTGAACGCGAACTGACGGAGTCTGGTGTCAGGGATCGATTTCGTATCATCCCGCCACAGAACGCGGCCTTGGAAACCTTCGCCGTGCATGGTGATCTTGAACCCTGATAGCCGCATTGCGCTTTTGGTTTCGGCAAAAAAAGACCGGGCACAAGGCCCGGCCAGTCCAACAGGGAGGTACCATGCCATTACCCGGACATGGAAACGGGAGCTCTTCTCAGGCGACCAGGCGATAGCCACCCGACTCGGTTACCAGTAAACGCGCATTTGACGGGTCTGGCTCGATTTTTTGTCGCAGGCGGTAAATATGTGTCTCAAGTGTGTGAGTTGTGACACCCGCGTTATATCCCCAAACCTCGTGCAACAGGATGTCACGCGGCACCACGCCTTCGGATGCGCGATAAAGGAACTTCAGGATGTTCGTCTCTTTCTCGGTGAGCCGAATCTTCTTTTCTTCCTCTGTAATCAACATCTTCTGGGCAGGTTGGAACGTGTAAGGCCCAAGCTGGAAAACCGCGTCTTCCGACTGTTCGTGCTGCCGCAACTGGGCGCGAATCCGGGCCAAAAGAACCGGGAACTTGAATGGCTTAGTCACATAGTCATTTGCGCCGGCATCCAGGCCCAGGATGGTGTCGGCATCGGTATCGTGGCCTGTCAGCATTACGATCGGGCACTTTACGCCATGTTTGCGCAGCACCCTGCACAGCTCGCGACCGTCAGTATCGGGCAGGCCTACATCCAGGATTACAAGGTCGAAGATGCCTTGTTTGGCCTTCTCCATGGCCGTCGCACCGCTGTCCGCTTCGAAAACGTCAAAGTCCTCGGTCATGATCAGCTGTTCACCAAGCGCCTCGCGCAGATCGTCGTCGTCGTCGACCAAAAGTATCTTCTTCAAGTTCTGAGCCATGATGCCCTCTTGCGTGTCTGATGCTATCGACATGCGCAGGAACACGGTTTCTTGCAAGATTTGCTGCAGAAACTCACGCTCTCGTGTCGCGTTGTCGGCAAATGTTTCAATTTCTGCGCGCAATGTGACAGGTTTCAAATCTCGTGAAACACCACTAGATGAGCCTAAAGGACAGGGCCGGACGGAAAATGTCGCTGATACCAACTCATCTGGAACGCATTGCGCGGGCGCGGACCGATCTGCGGCTCGGCTTACCGGTTGTGTTGGAGGGGGCCAACAAGGAACAGGCGTTGATCCTGGCAACCGAAGGGCTGGACCCGGACCGATTCAACGCATTTCGCGACCTGGGCGAAGTGGCCCTGGTCATCACGACCCGGCGGGCAGAAACGTTGAACGCGCGGGCCTATGACGGGGATCTGGCGCGCCTGGCTTTGCCGGGCGGGGCGACGGTCGACTGGGTGAAGGCCGTAGCCGATCCCAAGGACGATCTGTCCACGCCCATGAAGGGGCCGTTTTCTGCCTTGCGCGGCGGATCTGCAGCCCTGCATCGCACGGCATTGGCCCTGATGAAATCCGCGCATCTGTTGCCCGCCGCGCTTGTGGTCCCGCTTGACGGCGACGCCCCTGTCGATCTGACGCGACTGAACAGCGCCCTGACGGACGAGGCCCTGTCAGCTGAGGTTGACCATGACCTGGTGGTAACGGGACGCGTACCGATATTGGTTTCCCAGGCCGGCCGGGTTCATGTCTTTCGTCCCGGCGACGGCGGCGAAGAACATGTCGTCTGCGAAATCGGCCAGCCACCGCGCAGCGCGCCGGTGCTGGTCCGGCTGCATTCGGCATGTTTCACCGGCGATGTCCTGGGTTCCTTGAAATGTGACTGCGGTCCGCAATTGCACACTGCACTGGCGCAGATGGGTGACGAAGGCTCGGGCATCCTTTTGTACCTGAACCAGGAAGGGCGCGGTATTGGGCTGGCCAACAAGATGCGTGCCTATGCGCTTCAGGATCAGGGGTTCGACACCGTCGAGGCGAACCACCGGCTTGGCTTTGAAGACGACGAACGTGATTTTCGCACCGGGGCTGACCTTTTGAAGCGGCTTGGGTTTTCCTCGGTCCGATTGATGACAAATAACCCGGCCAAGGTCGCCATGATGGAGGCCCAGGGCATCGACGTTGTGGAGCGTGTTCCGCTGAAGGCAGGTTTGAATCCGTTGAACGAGCGGTATCTGGGCGTGAAGGCGCAAAAGTCAGGGCATCTTTTATGAAGGGTTCGCCGCGCTGGCGCGCGTCGATCCGCCGGGGGAGCTCTGCTCCCCCGGACCCCCACGGGATATTTCCGCCAAGAAGAAATGCAATGGTTCTTACACCACGCGGGCTTTTGTTCCGGGGCCGGTGTTTTCCGTGTTCGATCGGGCGCGGTGGGATTGTCAAGAACAAGAGAGAAGGCGATGGCGGCACGCCGATTGGAGCGCACCGGGTTGTTGGGATGCTTTATCGTCCGGACCGAATGAGAGCGCCTGGGCCCTGGGCTGTGCCGATCCGGCCGGGCGATTTGTGGTGCGACGCCAGCGGTCATCCGGATTACAACCATTTGGTTCGCGCGCCGTTTACAGAATCGCATGAGGTGCTGAAACGTGCCGATCGCCTTTACGATCTTGTTCTTTTGACAGACTGGAACTGGCCAGAAGCAGTAGCGGGCAAAGGCTCTGCCATTTTCATTCATCGTTGGCGGCGACAAGGATATCCGACCGAAGGCTGTATTGCACTTCGCCCCGATCATCTTTGGAGGTTGGCGCAGCGCCTTGTCCCGGGAACGCCATTGATCGTTCGGTCACGTCCGCGCCCCCAATAGGCGCAAGACCCCCCTACCGTCGCCCCATCCAGGCCAAACGCAACAGCGCGCGTTCCATCACGGCCATTTCCGGCACTTGCGCAGTTGACCGCAGTGTCAAATCGGTATCGAGCAGGAGAGCGAGGGCGCGTTCGAGTTTGTGCATCCCCCAATTCGAGGCCTGGCGCTGGATGCGGTCCCGCCGCGGCCCAAAGACCGGCGGCCTCAGCTTGCCAATGCCCGATCCCGCTCCGCCCGGATCCGAGGCCACGATATGCAGGGTTCGGAAATGCCGTGTCGCCCCGATGCACAGACCAACCGGACTGACGCCCTGGGCCTCAAGCCGCCGCAAAACCGGACCGATCTCATGGGCGCGGCCATCGGCAGCTATGTTCAGCACGTCGTCCAACCCGGCCTCGACCGATTGTGGCGCTGAAAGATCAACCTCATCTGCGGTCAGCGGGCTGTCGTCTCCGCGCTTGTAAAGCGATATCTTTTCAATAGTTTGCCGGAAATCTCCGGGATCGATGGTGCGGGCCAGTTCAGTCAGCGCCGACATGGCATCACCCGAGACGTTCTTCAGTTCGGCCGAACCTAGGGCGGCTTCGATTTCGGCCCGGCTGGGCGGGTCATCATAAATACCCGTGGCATAGGCGTTTGCGTGACCTTCGAACAGCTTCCTCAGCTTGGACTTGGCCGTCAATTGCCCGGCGGTGACGATGATTTGCGCATCACCTTCGCGCCACTCGGACAAGGCCGCCGCGATGGTTTCGTGCAGCCCGTCGGTGGCGTCTTCGACAAAGGCGACCCGTGGGCCGGGAAAGAACCCCTGTGCCTTGACCGCATCCAGCACCAAAGTTCCATCCTTGCGCAACTCCGCTGCCTGAATGCGTGCCAGGCGCATCTCGTCCTCGCCTTCAGGGCCGATCAGCGCTTTGATGACCTCTTGCCGCCGAAGCGCCACGCGCATGGCGTCCGAGCCATAAATTAACAGCCCCGTGGAGGATGGATCGGGCTTGGCGAAATACCCCGGAGCGTCACGGGTCGAAAGTTTCATAGTCCGCGCGTCACAAGGTCGGCGACGATGCGGTCGGCCAGGATCACCATCAGGCGACGGCGCGCGTCACGTTCGGCATAGATCGTCGCCACCGTGGTCGACGTCGCGGAATAGCTGGTAAAACTGGTTTCGCTGCCCGCAGCGACCGGGGTGCCGTCCCCCATGCGCACCACGCGCCAGTCAACCCGACCGGTGATATTGTAGCGGCTGATTTCACCGTCGGGCAAAAAACCAACTTCGTCTTCTTTCAACCGGATATCAGCCACAAGTTCCAGATCGGCACCTTCGGGCTGGCCCAGCCGGTCTTGTAGACGCTTGACCAGGGCAAAGCCGTCCTCGTCGGCAGGCTCTGCCACGTCGATGCGGCCCAATAGCCCCTCGGCGCTGCCGCCGGGGCCATAGACTGGGGTGAAGCCACAGGCGGCAAGGGCGAAACAAGAAGTAACCGCCAGGCGACGACTGAATAGCCGCGTGGAGGGCAGCGACCGACCTGGAGGTCGCTCACCACCGCTTGTGGTCGTGTCATCGCTGATAAGCATCGGCGTCGTGCGTCCGGTTTCCGACATCGCCAAAGCGACCTCCTGGGGGAGGTCGGTCGCTGCCCGGCGGCACCGCCGGGCGATCCATTTCAAAACTGTCTCAAATAACGACATTGACGATGCGGCCCGGCACGACGATCAGCTTCTTGGGCTGGCCACCGGCCAGCGCCTTGATCACAGCATCGTCGGCCAGCGCCAGCTTTTCAACCTCGGCCTTGTCCATATCCTTGGGCACGCTGATCTCGCTGCGCCGTTTGCCGTTGATCTGGATCGGCAGGGTCACCGTATCTTCGACCAACAGGCTTTCGTCGGCCACCGGCCAGGGGGCATCGGTCACAAGGCCCTCACCGCCCAGCATGGCCCAGATTTCCTCGGCCAGATGCGGGGTCATCGGCGACATCAACTTGGCCAGCGTCAGCGCCGCCTCGCGCCGCGCCCCTGCCGAAGCCTTTGTTTTCTGAAGACTATTGGTAAAGGCATAGAGCTTGGCAATCGCCGCGTTGAACCCGAAACTCTCGACGCCCAGGGTCACATCGCGAATGCACTGGTGCAGCGCCTTCATCAGCGCGGCGTCATCGCTTCCCGTTTCGTTGCCGTCAGCGATCTCTGACGAAATGCGGTAGACCCGGCTCAGATGCTTGAACGCCGCATCCGCGCCTGAGGCCGTCCATTCCACGTCCCGCTCGGGCGGAGAATCGCTCAACACGAACCACCGCGCGGTGTCGGCGCCGTACTGGTCGATGATGGCGACCGGGTCGACCACGTTGTTCTTGGACTTGGACATCTTGGCCGAGGGGATGATCGTCACCTCGGTGCCGTCGGTCAAAAAGCCCTTGCCGTCCCTCAACTCCACATCCTCAGGATAGTGGTACACGGGCCGGCCATCGGCGCCCTTGGTCTGATAGATCGCGTGCGTCACCATCCCTTGCGTGAAAAGCGCATCGAACGGCTCAATCGCGCTTTCCGGCAGGTGGCCGCAAATGTGCATCGCGCGGGCAAAGAACCGGCTGTACAGCAGGTGCAAGATCGCATGCTCGATGCCGCCGATATACTGGTCGACGTTCATCCAATAGGCGGCATCGTCAATATTGGTCGGCGTCTCAGCCCGAGGGGCGGTGAACCGGGCGAAATACCACGACGAATCGACGAAGGTGTCCATCGTGTCCGTCTCGCGCTTGGCGGGCGCGCCGCAGGACGGGCAGGCACAGTCGCGCCACGTCGGGTGACGGTCCAGCGGGTTGCCGGGGATCGAGAAATCAATCGGCTTGCCGCCCTCGTCATAGGGCAACTCGACGGGAAGGTTCTCTTTCTTCTCCGGCACCACGCCACAGGCCTCGCAGTGGACCACCGGGATCGGACAGCCCCAGTACCGTTGCCGCGACAGACCCCAGTCGCGCAGGCGGAACTTGGTGACGCCCTGCCCCCAGCCCTCGGCCTCGGCCCTGGCGATGGTGGCGTCGATGGCCTCCTCGCCGGTGGCGGTCTCGTCCCAGCCGAATGCCTTCAGCCAGCGCACCTTTTCCGTCTTGGGCGGGGTAAAGGCCTCGGCCTCAACCGGTGCACCGTCTTCCAGCGCGACAAAGGTGTCGATGACAGGCAAGTCATACTTGCGGCAGAAATCCAAATCCCGCTGGTCATGGGCCGGACAACCGAAAATCGCCCCGGTCCCGTAATCCATCAGGATGAAATTCGCGATCCAGATCGGCAGTTCCCAATTTGGGTCCAGCGGGTGCTTGACCGTCAGCCCGGTGTCGTACCCCAGCTTCTCGGCCGTCTCCAACGCCTCTTCCGTGGTGCCGCCCTTCTGGCACTCGGCGCGGAACGCCGCGACATCCGGGTTTGACGCGGCCAGCTCCTTGGCCAGCGGATGATCGGGCGAAATGCCAACAAACGACGCGCCCATCAGCGTGTCGGGCCGGGTCGTGTAAACCTCAACCGGATCACCACCGCCGACGCGCTCGAACGAAAATTGCAGCCCGCGCGACTTGCCGATCCAGTTCGACTGCATCAGCTTCACCTTCGCAGGCCAGTCGTCCAGACCGTCAATCGCGTCCAAGAGTTCCCCGGAATAGTCACTGATCTTAAAAAACCACTGGGTCAGATCGCGCCGTTCCACCTCGGCACCAGACCGCCAGCCCTTGCCGTCGATCACCTGCTCGTTCGCCAGAACCGTCATGTCGACCGGATCCCAGTTCACAGTGGCGTTCTTGCGATAGACCAGCCCCTTTTCCATGAAATCGATAAACATCGACTGCTGCTGGCCATAATATTCCGGATCGCAGGTCGCAAACTCACGGCTCCAGTCAATCGACAGGCCCAAAGGCTTCATCTGCCCCCGCATCGTGTCGATATTGCCGTACGTCCAGTCCTTCGGGTGCCCGCCCGATGCCATTGCCGCGTTTTCCGCCGGCATGCCAAAGGCGTCCCACCCCATCGGATGCAGCACGTTATGCCCCGTGGCCCGCTTGTACCGCGCCACCACGTCGCCCATCGTATAGTTGCGCACATGCCCGATATGAATCCGCCCCGAGGGGTAGGGAAACATCTCAAGGACATAATACTTGGGCTTGGCCTCGTCGCGCTCGGCCTTGAAGGTCTCTGCCTCATCCCAGGCGGTCTGCCATTTCGGCTCGATTGTCTTTGTGTCGTAGCTGGACATGGTCCGGTCCCTGGATAAAACGAAAAACGCCGGGCGATTGGCCCGGCGTCGGTTTAGTCGTCCATGACAGGAAGGTCTAGAGACCCAAGTCCTGAACCCTCAACTGGCGTGCCCGCGTCAGGATCGCGTCTTCGACCGCGCGCACTGTCTCCGTCGAAACGGGCCCCGACCGCGAGGCCAGCGCAACATTCAGCGACCGCGCATCCAGCGCAGGGTCACGCACAAAGACCGTGGCGCGATAGGCGCGCCCGCCGCCAGGCGGTGTTCCGTACCCCGTGACGATCACACCCGAAAACGGATCAGCCGACTGGATCGGCAAGAAATTCAAAATATCCAGCGAAGCGTTCCAGATGTATTTGTTCACCTCGATGGTCGTGTTCGGATTGTCCGCCGCGCTGAACAGATCCCAGATCGTCTCGCGTTCTTCCTCTACGGGGCGTTGCGCCAGCACCGCCTCGCTTGGCGGCCCGGCGGCCGGATCACGACCATCAAACAGCCCGCCGATGCGACCGCAGGCGGAAAGGGCCAGAAACGCGGCAAGAATCACCACCATCCGCGTGCATACGATTCGTCCACCACCCTGCATATATCCGTCCCCTTGCAACCGTTGTGCATGACTAACCGAGCGTCACTGACGTCTCAAGACCTTTCCAGACAGGCGGACACCCGCCCCAGAGCGAATTACTGTGGCAAAGCTGCACCAACGCCATGGAGTCTGGACATCCTTAATCCGCCCAACTTGCAATCGACGCCCACTAAGGAGAAACACAGATCAATCAGTTCGGTGCGACCGGATTGAGACGCACCTTTTACACACGAGGGAAAAAAAGATGAAAAAGGTTCTTCTTGCTTCGACAGCGCTGTTCGCCCTGTCGAGCGTTGCTTACGCAGATCCGTCCATCTCGGGTTCGGCCGAAATGGGTATCCGCGACAACGACAACGGCAATGACGTTGAATTCCACACCGACGTTGACGTTACTTTCAAATTCTCCGGCGAGACCGACAACGGTCTGTCCTTCGGCTTTGCCGTTGACCTGGACGAAGGTGGTTCGGGCGCTGACGCTCACGCTGACGACAGCGAAGACGGTGGCGTTGCTATCTTCATCTCCGGCGACTTCGGCACGCTCACCCTGGGTGACACCGATGGTGGTTTCGACAAAGCAATGAAAGAAGCCATCATTGGCGGTTCGATTGCTGACAACCACGAGCACGAAGGTTACAACGGTAACTCCGGCTTCGACGATACCTATGACAACCAGGTTCTGCGTTACGACTACTCGTTCGACGCCTTCACTCTGTCGGCATCGATCGAGCAAGACGAAACCGGCGCTGGCGATGAGGTCTTCGGCCTTGGTTTCGCTGGTTCGTTTGGTGACATCGGCGTAGGCGTTGGTTTCCAGGATAACGGCACCGACGACGTCGTTGGTATCTCGCTCGACGCTATGTTTGGCGACATCCAGGCCATCCTGAACTACTCCGACAACTCGGCTTCTGGCGACCACGTTGGTCTGGCCGTTGGCTACACCTCGGGTCCGCTTCTGGTTGCTGCCAACTGGGGCGACTTTGAATCCGGCGCAAACGGCGTTGGCCTGGTCGTGAACTACGACCTGGGCGGTGGTGCTGAAGTTCAGTTCGGCTACGGCTCGAACGACGTCGCAAACACCGACACATGGTCGCTCGGCGTTGCAATGTCCTTCTAATCCTACTCGGATTAGCTGACTGGGAAGAGCGGGCCTTGCGCCCGCTCTTTTCTTTTTGGCGCACGCCTGGGCCGCGAAAGCCGATTCCCTCTCCTGACGAATTGCGTAATGTTGGCGACATGAGCCTCTCCGAAATCCAGACCCGCCTTACCGACGCCTGCGCCCGCTATGGGCGCGACCCCGACGACATAACCCTGATTGCCGTTTCCAAGGTTCAGCCGCTGGACCGTGTCGAGACCGTGCTGGACCAGGGCCACCGCGTCTTCGGCGAAAACCGCCTGCAAGAAGCACAGGGCAAATGGCCCGACTTTCGCCAGCATTACGACGGTATCGACCTCCACCTGATCGGCCCGTTGCAAACCAACAAGACCCGCGCCGCGATGGAGCTGTTCAACGCCATCCACACCGTGGACCGCCCCAAGCTCGCCCGCACCATCGCCCGCATCGCCGACGAAACCGGCGCCTGCCCCGACCTGTTCATCCAGGTCAACACGGGCGACGAAGATCAAAAGGCCGGATGCAGCGTTGACGACGTCGACGCGCTGGTTGCCGAATGCCGCGCGTTGAAACTGCCCGTCATCGGCTTGATGTGCATCCCGCCCGTCCACGAAACCCCCAGTTTGCATTTCGCGCTTTTGGCCAAGATCGCGATGCGCAACGGGTTGAAAGGCCTCTCCATGGGCATGTCCGGCGATTTCGAGCACGCCATCGCCCAGGGCGCGACCCACATTCGCGTCGGCTCGGCCATTTTCGGCGCACGCACCCCCGCCACCTGATCAGGATCAAGGCGCAACCATCCCGTATCCGCCAAGATGCCCTCAAAACGAGGTGCACCATGGCATGTATATATAGTGAAGACCCTGACGCTCCCGTGGCCGAAATTCGTGTTGTTGGGCGGCTGACGCAACACGACATGGATGAAGTCCTGCCAAAGATGGAGGCCTTCATCGAACGCCACGGCGAAATCCGGATTGTGGAAACCATCGAAAGTTTTGAAGGGTTCGATCCCAGCGTGATTTTGGATGGGATCAAGTTCGACTATCAGCACCTGCGGCACGTTACCCATGCGGCGATAGTCTCGGACATCGGTTGGATCGGCACTTTGACCCGCGCCGCCAGCATGATCATCCCGGTCAGCATCCGCACATTTTCAATGGATGAACACGACGCTGCGCTGGCCTGGGCCAGGAATCCCGACACCTAGTCGTCGATCATCTCTTTGATCGCGGCGACGTGGCTACGCTTGGCCGCCAGCGCATCGGCGGCCAAGGCGCGTGCTGCATCGACAGGATTGTCGGCCAGCCGGTCCAACAATCCCATGGCCAAGGCCTCGTCCGCCGGGATTTTCTGACCGGCCATCAAGATCAACTTGGCCCGCGCAGGCCCGACCAGAGCCGCCAGCCGCTCCGGGTCCGACGGCTGAGGCAGGAACCCCAGCTTCATCACCGGATAGAATATCTTGGCCCCCGGCACCGACACCCTCAGATCGCAGGCCAGCACCATTCCCAAGGCACCGCCCGCCGCCGTGCCGTTCAACGCGGCAATTGTCAGGATCGGTGCATCCGCAATCGCCCCTGAAAGCCGCTCCCAAACCCCGTCCGTCGCCAGCCCGGCGCGCGCGGCCTCAAGATCGGCTCCGGCGGAAAACACCTTGCCCCGTCCGGTCAGCACCAGGGCCTGAATGGCCGGATCCACCGCGGCCTCTTCGACCTGGGACGCCAATGCCACCAACATCTCGCGGGTCAGGGAGTTTGCCTTTTCCTGTCGATCTATTGTCAAGACCCGCAACCGGTCTTGTGTGGTCACATCAATCATCAAATCACCCCCACCCGGCGGCGGATGCCTTCGTCCCGCAGCGAAATTTCCTCGCCCAGAAATTCATCGGCATCCGTCCCGCACATCCACAAAAGCGCGCGTGCTGGCCAGTGAGGCGGGATATGATCCGACCACTCCAGCTTGCTGACACGGTTTATCCCGCTGGCCTTGATCTCGCGCTGCATCTCGGTCGCCACGGTGCCCGGCGACAACCCCATGATGCGCAATCCAGCCTCGCGGGCTTCATTGTCGGCACATCGCGTCAGCATCGCCGCCCCCGCCTTGGACGCACAATAATGCGACCAGGCCTCGACCGGTCCATGCGCCGCGCCCGACGAAACCGTCAAAATCGTGCCTGCACCCCGCGCAATCATGCCCGGCATGACAGCCCGCATTCCGTGGTAAACCCCTTTTAGATTGACGTCGATCGCCTGGGCCCATCCTGCGGGATCCGAGCGCGCCAGATGCGATATTGGTTCGATCACACCTGCGTTATTGATCAAAACATCCACCGGACCAAAAGTTGACTGGGCCTTGTCGATCAGCGCCGACACATCGTCGTATCGGGCAACGTCGCAGGGCACCGCCAGCGCCGCGTCGCCAAGTCTTTTGGCAATGGCATCAATGGCCTGACGACCCCGAGCCGCCAAAACCACACGCGCACCCGCGTCTGCAAAAACCTCGGCCGCGGCGGCACCAATTCCTCGGCTCGCCCCGGTTATGACAACCGTTTTGCCTGTGACCGACATGTTAAGGCCTCCATTTTGCCTTAGTGCGTGCTATCAGGGTCACGCTTACCCTGTCTCTAATTCAGAGGACACCCTTTCCTTGACCCCACCCGGTCAGCTTCGGATCCTGAGCGCGACCAAAACCACCCACTCTAGTACCGGATAAAGAGAATGACATTTTATCGCACACTCACCATGACCTCGGCGCTGGCCCTGTTTGCAGGCCCTGCGCTGGCCGACCTGACCGCTGATCAGGTCCTTGCAGATCAACTACAGCAGATGTCCATGTATGGCCTGACCGCCGAGGTTTCGGGCGAAAGCCGCTCGGGTGACACGCTGACGGTCGACAGCCTGACCGCTACGGGTGAATTGCCCGAAGGCGCATTCTCGATGACCATCGGCGGCGCCCAGTTCACCGAGCAGGGCGACGGCACTGTCTTGATGACCTATCCCAACACGATCCCGCTTTCGATCGCCGGAATCTCGCCCGAAGGTGAAACGTTCAAGGTCGAAATGACGATCACCCAAACCGGTACGCAGAGCGTGGTTTCGGGCTCGCCCGAGAAGATCCGATATGACTTCTCCTCCGACCAGTTTACCCTGGCGAATTTTCGTATTTCGGAACCCGCCGAAGCCGCCGAGCTGGACATGAATGTCACTGTCACCGCCTCGGCCATCGCCGGGTTCATGGAACTGGCAGGCGGAACAGTCCGCGATTATTCCGCCGATTTCTCCATCGGCACCGCGTCAATCATCGCCGACATGACCGCGCCCGACGGAGATGAAGGCAACTTTCAGCTGAACATCACGTCAAACGACATCGCATCGACTTACACCGGCAGTGCAGCCCCCCAAAACCTGGGCGACTCGCTGGCCGTGTCGATCAAGAACGGCAACACCGCCGACGGGACAATGTCCTATGGCGCGACGACCTATTCCATCGCAGCCGACACCCCGGACGGCAGTTTTGAGGGTGCGGCCGCGATTGGTTCGGGTGAGATCGATTTCAAGATGGACGAAAGCGGCCTGGACTATGGTGGCACCAACCGCGACATCACTGCATCCTTCGGTGGCTCGGCGATCCCCTTCCCGCCGATGAGCTTCAAGCTGGCCGAACACAGCGGTCGTTTTGCCATCCCCGTCATCCCGGGCGACGACATCCAAAACTTTGCCCTGCGGATCGCCATGCTGGGACTTGAGGTCGACCCGATGCTTTGGGGCATGTTCGACCCGGCCGAGCAACTGCCGCGCGATCCCGCCAATCTGGTCGTCGACATCGACGGCGACATGATCCTGTCACAGGACATCTTCGCCCCGGAATTCGCCGAACAGCCGATGATGGCGCCTCCGGGTCAGGTCAACGACGTCAACATCAACGAAATCCGCCTGTCCTTTGGCGGGGCCGAACTGACTGGCGACGGTGATATCACGCTCGACAATTCGATGGGGATGCCCATGCCGTATGGCGTGGTGAACGTCATGCTCAAAGGCGGCAACACCCTGATGGACACGCTGGTCGGCATGGGTCTTCTGCCCGAGGACCAGGCCATGGGCGCGCGCATGATGATGGGTCTGTTTGCCCGTCCGGGCGAAGGCCCCGACACGTTGGTCTCGACCATCGAAATGAAGCAAGACGGCTCGATCCTGGCAAACGGCCAACGGATCAAGTGACCTGACCCGAGACACACAGGCCGCGTCCCCCGACGCGGCCTTTTTCTATTTCAAAGGACAGTTTGATGACATTCCGCCTCGCCCTTGCCCTGACAGTTGCCGCCACCCCGGCCCTTGCCGACCTGACCGCAGAAGAGGTGCTGGCCGACCAGTTGAACCTTTTGTCCGGCTATGGGCTGATGGAGATCAAAACCGAGGGTCAATCCGACACCGCATCGGGCCTGTCCGTTGCCCGCTTCGTCGCCACTCACACAAGTGACACCGAAACCGTAACCCTGACCATAGGCGGGGTCGAACTGATCGAACAACCCGACGGGAGCGTCCGCGTTGTTTACCCCGCCAGCCTGCCCGTCACGCTTCAGGTCGAACAAGGCGACGGCGATGTCGTCACCACGAAGACCACCATCGAACTGACCGACCCGATACACACGGTCTCGGGCGATACCAGTACCATGCGCCACGACTTCTCGGCCACTGCGGTTGCGATCAACGAAATTCTTGTCGATCCGATCGAAGAACTCGAGGCGGTCGATTTCTCCTTCGCCTTTGCCCTCGCAGGCCTGTCCGGCAGCATCCTGATGGATCGCGGCGCGGTCGTGAAACGCGATCTGGCTTTGGATTTCGACCAGATGAAGCTGGTCACCTTCTTCCGTGTCCCGGAAGAGGCCGCAACGCCCGGATCCGACCGCCAGCCAGGAACCTTCGACGCCGACATGACATTCAACGATGTCTCGACCCGCTTTTCAACTGAAGACGGCGAGGTCCCCCATCTCAGCCTGTCCACCACCATCGCGGGCATAGACTGGTCACAGGTCATCGACGTGCCCGAAGACGACGCGCTTGTGAATCTCTCGCAGTCTGCTGCCGATTTGGCGATGGAAGGCGCGATCCAAATGTCGGTCGAAGACATGGAAGAAGACTACGTCGCCGCTCTGCGCTCGGGCCAGCACATCGGTGGCAAATTCTCGGCCGGCGCCCTGTCCTATGACTTTGACATCGAAACCCCCGACGGTCCGATCAAGGCTTTGGTCTCAAGCCAAAGCTCGTTGGCCGAACTGGCCTTGAACGACGAAGGCCTGCGCTATTCAGGGGCAGGCGCCGACATGTCGGTGATGCTTATGGGCCAAATCCCCGAGTTTCCCTTGCCCGGTTTCGGCTATGCGGTGGACGCCGCCGAATTCGCGCTGGCCTTTCCCCTGTTGCCTTCGGATGCAGCTCAATCTTTTGAACTGAAATACCTGATCGACGGGCTGTCGGTGGCGGAAGAACTTTGGGCGCTGTTCGACCCCGCAGGGCAAATCCCGCGCGACCCGCTCGATCTTGAGATCGACCTGGAAGGCACCACGGTCATCGCCGAGGACCTGACCACAACTGACGCCGATATGCCCTTCACCAACACCGAGGCGCGGCTGAACGCACTGAACATCTCGGTGGCTGGCGTGTCGTTTCAGGCCAACGGTCAGGGGCGAGATCTCTCGGACGGCGGAATGCCCAAGGGCGATGGCACGCTGAATTTCACCCTCAGCGGGGCAAATACGCTTTTGGACACGCTGGTCGGAATGGGCCTTTTGCCCGAAGAACAGGCCATGGGCGCCCGCATGGGCCTTGCCCTGTTCACGCGCCCTGATGGCGAAGATGTGCTGACCTCGACCATCGAGATAACCGAAGATGGCTCGGTTCTGGCCAACGGACAACGGATCAAATAGGGCGCCGATTTCCGACACGGAAATCAGACCGGAAAACGTGACGTTTTCCGTTTGCGTATTTGGAAAATGATGAAGGATGCGGGAGTTAGCTGCCGCGTTCTTCGACGGTGGTCTGAAAATTCGTGAAAAACTGATCCGCCAGTTTCTTCGCGAAGGAATCGATCAAACGCCCCCCCAACTGCGCCAGCTTACCACCCACCTTGGCGTCCACCTCATAGGTCAGCCTCGTCCCTGCGCCATCCGCCTCAAGTTGAACCGACGCGCTCCCCTTGGCGAACCCCGCCGCACCGCCCTTGCCTTCGCCCGACAACCGACAGCTTCTGCCCGGGTCGACATCCGACACTTGCACCACGCCTTTGAAGGTCGCCTTCACCGGCCCAACCTTTTGCACGACCACCGCTTCGAACCCCTCCTCAGGCGAACCGGTCAGCTCCTGACACCCCGGAATGCAAGCCTTCAGCACTTCTGCATCAAGGATCGCCGCCCAGACGACATCAGGCGCCGCCGCGATTGTGCGCTCTTCGGACAGGTTCATGGGGCATTCTCCGTCTGTTTCGCGGGATGTTGGGCATAAGCCACGCGAAGTCAACACGTGCACCACTGATTGCTTGAAGCTGTCCACCGCAAAGCTTACTTCGAATTCCATGACAGATCTTGCCACACTGACCGACGCCCTTCTCGCCGCCGCCACCAAGGCCGGGGCCGAGGCTGCCGATGCCATCGCCACCGACGGCAGCGCCATTTCCATCGACGTGCGCGACGGCGCCTTGGAACAGGCCGAACGCGCCGAGGGCATCGAAATCGGCCTTCGCGTCCTGATTGGCAAACGCCAGGCCAGCGTTTCGGCTTCCGACACCTCCGACGCCACCATCGCCGAAATGGCCGAGCGCGCCGTTGCCATGGCCCGCCTTGCGCCCGAGGATCCGTGGATCGGCCTCGCCGACCCCGGCCAGCTGGCGAAAGACTGGGACATCGCCGCGCTCGACCTCTATGAGGACGCGCCCGAACCGGCCCCCGCCGCGCTTGAGGACGCCGCCCGCGCCGCCGAGGCAGCCGCCGCCGCCATCAACGGCATCTCTCAGGTCCAATCCTCCGCCGCCGCCTATTCCCGCAATCGCCTGCACCTTGCCGCCACCAACGGCTTTTCCGGCGGCTACACCCGCTCGACTCATTCGCAGTACTGCGTCGCCATCACCGGTGAAGGAACCGCGATGGAGCGTGACCATTATGGCGAGGCTCGTATCTATCACGCCGACCTGCCGTCACCGGAAGAGATCGGTCGCCTCGCCGCCACCCGCGCTCTTGAACGCGCCGGGGCAAAGAAACCGAAAACCGGCGCCTACCCCGTCCTCTTCGACGAACGCGTCGCCGCCAGCCTGATCGGCCACCTGGTCAGCGCCGCCAACGGCAGCGCCGTCGCGCGTGGCGCCTCCTGGCTCCGCGACCGCCTTGGCGAGCAGGTCCTGCCCAAGGGCCTGGCGATCACCGAAGATCCGCATCGCCCCCGGGTCTCCGGCTCGAAACCTTTCGATGCCGAGGGCCTCGCGACCGCTCCCCGTGACATCGTGCGCGACGGCATCCTGCAAGGCTGGACGCTCGACCTCGCCACCGCCCGCCAGTTGGGCATGACCTCCACCGGCAGCGCCGCGCGTGGCACCTCCTCGCCGCCGCATCCCTCGGTGACGAACCTCGCCCTGACGCAAGGTACCGAGACCCGCGACGACCTCATCCGCGACATGGGCACCGGCCTCCTGGTGACCTCGATGATCGGCTCGACCATCAACCCCAACACCGGCGACTATTCGCGCGGCGCCTCGGGCTTCTGGGTCGAGAACGGCGAAATCACCACGGCGATCAACGAATGCACCATCGCGGGCAACCTCCACGACATGCTGCGCAGCATTCGCCCCGCCAACGACGCCCGCACATGGACGGGCCGCGTCGTGCCCTCGCTTCTGGTCGAAGGTCTGACCCTTGCCGGAGACTGACCTCGCTCTTCTCGAAGAAACCGCCCGCGAGGCCGGTGAGATCGCCCGCAGCTTCTGGCGCGAGGACCCGCAGGTCTGGGACAAGGGCGGCGACGACCCCGTGACCGAGGCCGACTTTGCCGTCGACACCCACCTGAAAACCCGCCTCCTCGCCGCGCGTCCCGACTATGGCTGGGTCAGCGAGGAAACCGCCGACGACATGGCGCGGCTCGATCGTGAACGCGTCTTCATCGTCGACCCCATCGACGGCACCCGCGCCTTTGTCGCGGGCGAGCCGACCTGGGCGCACTCCCTCGCCATCGCCGAAAACGGCCGCATCATCGCCGCCTGCGTCTATCTGCCCGTTCACGACAAGCTCTACACCGCCCGCCTCGGAAACGGCGCAACCCTGAACGGCGCCACCCTGATGGCCACGACAACCGAGGCCCTCGACGGCGCCTCCGTCCTCAGCCCAAAGGTCTCGTTCCGCCCCGAGTTCTGGACCGACGGCCCGCCACCCGTCAAACGCCACTTCCGCCCCTCGCTCGCCTACCGCATGTCGCTGGTGGCCGAGGGCCGGTTCGACGCGATGATCACCCTTCGCCCCGCCTGGGAATGGGACATCGCCGCCGGAGCGCTGCTGGCCACCGAGGCCGGCGCCACCGTCACCGACCGCGCAGGCAAGCCGCTCACCTTCAACAGCCCCGCCCGCCAGACCGCAGGCGTCATCGCGGCGGGTCAGGCGGTGCATGGCGGGCTACTCTCCGCCCTCGCCCCCGCTTAACCGAATTTTCACAAATCCGACCGTCCGCCCAGTTAACCGGCGGAGTCCGTCCCCATCGCACCGACGCAATACCGACGTGATACCGACGTGATACCGACGCCCCGGATCCGCCATTTCCCCAACAAATGAACGAATCGCAGTGGATTCGGCCCAACCACCGCTCGCACCCCCACCGAACGTTGCGTCATTCCCAGAACGGAACCGCCGAGGGTGCCCGGCCATCCGCCAGGTAAAACTCGTCCAACTGAGGCGGCGCGATCCCCGCCTCGGACAGCTGCACATGCGCCTGCCCCCGGTGGTGAATCTGGTGCTGCACAAGGTGCAGGATCACCGCCGCCACATCCTCTTCGACCGCGCCATGCCTGCGCTCGGTCACGCATGTCGCGGCCAGTTTGCCGGGTGTCAGACGCGTGCAAAAATTGATGAACCGCGCATCCGCCATGGCCTGCATCGTCCCCAGATCCACCGGGTCGCCCACCTCCTCACGGTCAAACACCGACCGCCCGCGACCACCCTTTTCCAAAGCATCGAGGTAAAACAGATCGACCTCGTAGATATGGTTAAGCGTCTGACACAACGACGGAAAAAACCCAGGGACCGGCGCAGCAAAGTCCTCCACCGACATATCCGCAATCGCCCGGGACAGCCGCGCATTGGCCCAGGCGTTGTTCTCTGCCATCTTCACCCAGGGCTCGGTCATCGCTTCCCCCGATAGATGTGGACAGACCGCCCCGCGATGTGATTCCGTCTCATCATGAGACAAACCTACACCCCTTGGATCGTCACCGCAGCCCTCATCGTCGGCACCGCGCTGCTGCTCCTCTGGATGGGCCGCGTCCCGATCTGTGAATGCGGCTATGTCAAACTCTGGCACGGCGAAACCATGTCGTCGGAAAACAGCCAGCACATCGCCGACTGGTACACCCCCAGCCACATCATCCACGGCTTCCTCTTCTACGCCGCGCTCTGGCTGGTGGCCCGAAAAATGTCGCTGGGGTGGAGACTTAGCGTCGCCACCCTCGTCGAATGCGGATGGGAGATCCTGGAAAACTCGGACGTCATCATCGAACGATACCGCGCCGTCACCATCTCGCTCGACTACTACGGCGACAGCGTCATCAACACCGTCTCCGACATCCTCGCCATGATCCTCGGCTTCGCGCTGGCCCGCATCCTCCCCTTCTGGATTAGCGCCGCACTCGTCATCGGCTTCGAGATCCTGACCGCCTTCATCATCCGCGACGGACTAGTGCTGAACGTCCTGATGCTCCTCTGGCCGCTCGATGCGGTCCTGGAATGGCAGGCGGGAGGGTAGATGGGGTGGGGCCGGTTGGGGGGACGAAGCTGACTCAGCCTCATTTATTCGATATCAATGCGCAAACGTGTTTTGAGGAAGAGGTTTTCATGGAATGGTTCAGAGGTGGAACAGCCATGCTGAACGTTAAGTCCATGACCGACATATACGGTCAGAGCCACAACCTTCCTAGGTGTGTTGCGATAGAAACAAGCAATAAAGCCATTGCAAATGATGCGAAAAATCCGGCTGTGAATGTTGTTCTTTACAACGACACAGAGCTTCATGATGAGCGAAATGATTTCTTCTTCACGAGCCTCGAAGAAGCTTTGGGGTTCTGTGCTGAAACGTACAATATAGCCGAGGGCGATTGGCTCAATCTTGGAAAATGGCAAGAAGTCACTAAATAAAAGGGCTCAAAGCCGACCTTCCCCACCGCATCACCATCCCCCCATTTCACTGGTCCCAAAATATCCTGGGGTGAGCGCCGAACGGCGCGAGGGGCAAAGCCCCTATTTCTTCCGCCCCTGCAACCAGCGGAACAAAAAGAACAAAACCACAAGGGCGACAATCCAGAACAATAAATCCATCGCCCTACCCCCAATCCAAAACGATCTTGCCCGACAGGCCCGACTTCATCGTCTCGAACCCCTTCCGATACTCGTCCACGCTCATCCGATGGGTGATCACCCGGCGGATATCCAACCCGTCCTCCAGCATCGCGATCATCTTGTACCAGGTCTCAAAAATCTCGCGCCCGTAAACCCCCTTGATCGTGATCGCCTTGAACACGATCCGGCTCCAGTCGACCGGCGACTTGCCCGGCGGAATACCCAGCAAGGCAATCCGCCCGCCCATGACCATCGACTCGACCATCTGGTCCAAGGCCCTTTGATTGCCCGACATTTCCAGGCCCACATCAAACCCCTGTTTCATGCCCAAACGCGCGATGACGTCGTTCAGATCCTCTTCGGCGACGTTGACAGGCACCACCTCGGTCACCTTCTCGGCCAGTTCCAGACGCGCCGGATTGACGTCCGTGATCACCACATGCCGCGCGCCCACATGCTGCGCCACGGCCGCCGCCATGATGCCGATGGGACCGGCCCCGGTAATCAGCACATCCTCCCCGATCAGGTCGAATGAAAGCGCCGTATGCACCGCATTTCCAAGCGGATCGAGGATCGCCCCGATCTCATCATCAATCGCATCCGGCAGGGGGATCGCGTTGAACGCAGGCAGGCGCAGATACTCGGCAAAGGCCCCCTGCTCATTCACCCCGATGCCCCGCGTTTCCGGGTCCAGGTGAAACTTGCCCGACCGCGACTGGCGCGAGTGTTTCCCGATCAGATGCCCCTCGCCCGAGACCCTTTGGCCAAGGTGCAGGTCATCCACGTTCTTGCCCAATTCGACAATCTCGCCCGCGAACTCATGCCCCGTGATCAAAGGCACCGGCACCGTCTTGGCCGCCCAGTCGTCCCAATCCCAGATGTGGATATCCGTCCCACAAATCCCGGTCTTTTTCACCCGGATCAGCACGTCGTCCGGGCCGATCTCGGGCACCGGGGCACGGATCATGTCCAGCCCCGGCGCGGGGGCGGTCTTGGCCAGAGCCTTCATCTCGTTGCTCATGTCAAAACCCCCGTTTCGCGCCCCGCCTGCGCAAACGCCGCCGCCGCCCGGTCCAGATCGTCCCGCGTCAGCGTCGCGTTCATCTGCGTCCTGATCCGCGCCTGTCCCTTTGGCACGACAGGGAAAAAGAACCCGGCCACGTAGACACCCAGTTCCCCAAGCCGCGCCGCCATGTCCTGCGCCGCCCGTGCTTCGCCCAGCATCACGGGCACGATCGGATGCTCACCCGGCAACAGGGTGAAGCCCGCCGTCTCCAGCTTGCCGCGCCAGTAGGCCGTGTTGTCGAACAGTTGCGCCCGCAAATCGTCACCCTCTTTGACCAGCTTCAAAGCCTCAATGCCTGCCGCGACAACCATCGGCGGCAGCGCGTTTGAAAACAGGTAAGGCCGCGCCCGCTGCCGCAGCAGATCCACGATCTTCTGCGACGCTGCCACATAACCGCCAATCGCGCCGCCCATGGCCTTGCCAAGGGTGCCGGTCAGGATATCGACCTCGACGCCGTGATGCGCCGACGTGCCGGCCCCTTTGGGCCCCATGAACCCCGTCGCGTGGCAATCATCGACCATGACCAAAGCATCGTACTTGTCCGCCAAGGCCCGGATCTCTGGCAGCTTGGCCAGGTACCCGTCCATTGAGAACACGCCATCTGTCGCAATCATCACGAACCGCGCCCCGTCAGCCCGCGCCGCTTTTAGCTGTGCCTCAAGGTCGTCCATGTCGGAATTGGCATAACGATAGCGTTTGGCCTTGCACAGCCTGATCCCGTCGATGATCGACGCGTGGTTCAGCGCGTCCGAGACAATCGCATCCTCCGGTCCCAGCAACGGCTCGAACACCCCGCCATTGGCATCGAAACAGGCGGCGAACAGGATCGAATCCTCCATCCCCAGGAACGCCGCCAGCTTTTGCTCCAGCTCTCGGTGAATGTCCTGCGTCCCGCAGATGAACCGCACGCTGGCCATGCCATAACCGTGGTCGTCCATCGCCGCCTTAGCGGCCGCGATCAGGCGCGGATTGTCGGCCAACCCAAGGTAGTTGTTGGCACAAAGATTCAGCATCTCGCGCCCGCCGACGGTGATATGCCCCGACTGGGGCGACACGAGGGGGCGCTCGCGCTTCATCAACCCGTCGGCCTCGATGCCCGCCAGAACTTCGCTCAGGTGGTTTTCGAAATCTTTCATGTCGCCTCGCAAGTCGCGGCGTGCCTTAACGCGGCATCGGGGTCGTCCCCGCCGAATAGGGCCGCCAGTCGGTTATCTCGGGATAAAACGTTCTTCGCCAGTGACGCACAAGCGGATTCATCCGTCGCCGCCACAAAGGCGGGATCAACGCCATCGTCGACATCACACCATAGCCGTAGGGCAGCTGTGGAGCCTGGTCCGGCCCATAGTTCTGCAACAGCGGATAGTCGCGGTCAGGACGCACATGGTGGTCCGAATGGCGTTGCAAGTTGATCAAAAGCCTGTTGGACGAAAACTGTGCGGCATTCCAGCTGTGGTGCGGTTTCTGAGGTTCGTACCGGCCGTTCCCTAGATGCTTTCGTGTCAGGCCATAGTGTTCGACATAGTTGATCAATTCCAATTGCCAAACTGCCACCAGGGCCGCGAACAGGTAAAAGCCCAGGCCAATCCACCCCCCTGCCAGCACCGCGAGGATGATGAACCCCAATTGCAACGTGGCATACCGCCAAAACGGGTTCGACCGATCCCAGGCTGGAAGCCCCTTGCGAGCCAGCCGCGCAGCTTCGGCCCGCCATGCCGACCGCAGGCATTGCCAGATCACGCGAAAGAAGAATTTGTGAAAGTGCTCGTTATACCGCGCTGTTACCGCATCGCGCGGTGTGCCGACATGGGCATGATGCACCAACATGTGTTCGGTGCGGAAATGCCCGTATTGCACCATCGCCATCAACACATCTGCCAACCAGCGTTCCAACCGGGTCTGTTTGTGCATCAACTCGTGGGCATAAACGATCCCGCCCAAACCCGACAGAATGCCCAGGCCCGAGATCACGAAAAACACTTCCCAGGCAGCGAGGTGATCGCCACGCGCAACAACTGCGATTCCACCGAACAGGGTCACGACCTGAAGCGGGGTCCAGACCAAAATTCCAAGCCGATACCAAAACAGGGCAGGGCGCGGCGTTTGCGGATCAAGATTCTCCAGATCAAACCCCGAAAAACGATCCAACAGGGGAAACAGCATCCAGCCATAGATAGAAACCAGGAACACGGTCCAGCCGCCCATAATCACCCCAACCCAGACAAGCGGGAAAAGCGCAATCGCGGCCCAAAACGGTGCCGCGTCCAAGGTCGTTGGGGTTGGCGAGTCGCTCATACGTGCTCCTTTGTCCAACAGTCTACACCCATCGCACTACGCCGATAAGAACGAACCTCAGGTTACAAGGTCCATGGCCTTGCGCATGACGGTCGGCAAATCGTCGCGCCTGATGTCTGGCTCGAACCGCCCCCTCAGCGGCACTGCTTCCATGCCGACATCGGCCACCCGCAGCGCCATGCGCAGGTGAAAATGCGTGAAGGTATGACGCACCTCTGCCCCCGGATCGCGCCATTCTGCGTTGATGGGTGGGGCCTCGACCGGGGCATCTTCGGCCCAGTCAGTCCCCGGCCAACCCAGCATCCCGCCCAACAATCCCTTGTCGGGCCGCGTTTCGATCAACCATGCCCCGTCAGCGCGCCGCGCAAGATAGGCAATCCCCAGCCGGACAGGCTTTGGCTTTTTCGGTGTTTTAAACGGTAGATCGGCCTGCCGCCCCTCGGCCCGCGCGTGGCAGGGTCCCGACCACGGACAGATCCCGCAGGCAGGCGACCGCGGCGTGCAAATCGTCGCGCCAAGGTCCATGACCGCCTGGGCATAATCTCCCGGCCTTTTTTGTGGCGTCAGACCTTCCGCCAAAGCTGTCAGTTCCGGTTTGGCCGCAGGCAAGGGTGTTTCGACAAGATGCAGCCGCGCCATGACCCTTTCGACATTCCCATCGACCACTGTCGAGGGCTGATCAAAAGCAATCGCTGCGATGGCCGCAGCGGTGTACGGCCCTATCCCCGGCAAGGTCAGCAAGGTTTCGCGCGTCTGCGGAAACCGCCCGTCGTATTCGGCCACCACCGCACGCGCACATTTCAACAGGTTGCGCGCCCGCGCATAGTACCCCAGCCCCGCCCACTCGGCCATCACGCGCGCATCTTCTGCTGCCGCAAGGTCCTCGACGCTTGGCCATAGCTTTAGAAACCTGAGAAAATAGGGCTGAACCGCGACCACGGTGGTCTGCTGTAACATGATCTCGCTCAGCCAGACATGATAAGGGTCTGCAACGGCACCTCGGGCACGATCTGAAGGCGAAACCCGCCAGGGCAAAACCCGTGCATGGTCGTCGTACCACGTTAAAAGAACCGCGCTTAACGTGCCGCTTTGCAAGTCACGCAATGTTTATGTCCCCTTACCCGGCTTTCGACTGGTATCGCTGCCCCTGATCCCTAAAATGTCCGCCAACGACAGGAATGCAAGCGATGACCGGCAAGGGCCAGAAATCTCCGCTGAAGCGACGCAAACGCGGCTTTGAACGCGCGTCCAGCCTTGTGCAGGGCCGGGTGCGCACGGCCAGCGAATCGCGTGGCTTTGCGGTGTCGCGGCTTTTGACCCATTGGGCCGAGGTTGTCGGACCAGATGTCGCGCGCTGTGCCCGCCCTGTTGACGTGTCCTATGGGCGTGGCTTGGGTGCGACCCTCACGGTGCTGACCACAGGCGCCGAGGCACCGATGCTTGAAATGCAAAAGGATGCAATTCGCGAAAGGGTGAACGCCTGTTACGGCTATGCCGCGATTTCCAAAGTGCGCATCACTCAAACGGCAGCCACGGGTTTTGCCGAAGGTCGTGCCGTCTTTGATCCGGCCCCCAAAAAGACAGCGACCCAAACACCCATCCCCCCCGAAGCCTCGCGCGCGGCCAAAGGGGTTCACGACACCGATTTGCGCGCAGCACTTGAACGCCTGGGGGCGAACGTTCTATCTCACACCAAACGGTAACAAAGGTTTTTTTGCCCATGACCCGCAAACTGACGGCCCTCGCCACCCTCGCCATTGTGGCGCTGGCTGGAATGTACTTTATCGGCCAGCAAAACGGCCCCGCCGCCGATCCTCTCGCCGCCTACGCCCAGGATGCGGCAGACGTCGACACCTCGATGATCCGGGAAATGTCGATCGGCAACCCTGACGCCCCGGTCACCGTAATCGAATACGCTTCGTTCACCTGCCCCCACTGCGCTTCGTTCCACGCCGATGCGTTCAAACAGTTGAAATCCGACTACATCGACACTGACAAGATCAACTTCGTCTACCGCGAAGTCTACTTCGACCGCTTCGGTCTCTGGGCGGGAATCATCGCGCGCTGCGGCGAGAACCCCGAAAACCGATATTTCGGCATCGCCGACATGCTGTTCAAACAGCAAAGCGACTGGGCCCGCCAGGACACGCCGGCTGCGATTGTCGACAGTCTGCGCAAGATCGGGAAAACCGCCGGTCTGTCCGATGCTGACCTCGACCAGTGCCTTCAGGACGGCGACAAGGCCCAGGCCATGTACGCCCTCTACCTCAAGAACGCCGAGGCCGACGGCATCGACTCCACTCCGTCCTTTGTCATCAACGGCAAGAAGTATTCGAATATGCCCTATGACGAATTCAAGTCTGTTATCGACGAAGCCCTCGCCAACTGATGACGCCTCTTCATGGCCTGAAGGTCATCGAACTGGCCCGCGTGCTGGCTGGCCCCTGGGCTGGTCAGACGCTGGCCGACCTCGGGGCCGAGGTGATCAAAGTCGAATCCCCCGACGGCGACGACACCCGCCGTTGGGGCCCGCCTTTCCTTGAGAAAAACGGCGATACATCCGCCGCCTATTTCCACTCGACCAATCGGGGCAAGTCCTCGGTGGTGGCGGACTTCCGAACCCCCGAGGGCCGTGCCCTGGTCGAAGACCTGGTGCGCGACGCCGATGTACTGATCGAAAATTTCAAGGTCGACGGGCTGAAGAAATACGGCCTCGACTATGACAGTCTCGCCAAAATCAACCCGCGCCTGATCTACTGCTCGATCACCGGGTTTGGCCAGACCGGGCCCTATGCCCACCGTCCTGGCTATGACTATATCATCCAGGGCATGTGCGGCCTGATGTCGATCACCGGCGATACCGTGGGCCAGCCGCAAAAAGCGGGCATCGCGGTCACCGATATTTTCACCGGCCTCTACGGCGTCATCGCCATCCAATCCGCCCTGATTCAGCGCGAAACCACGGGCAAGGGTCAGCACATCGACATGGCCCTTCTGGACAGTGGAGTCGCGATCATGGCCAATCAGGCCCTGAACTACCTGTCATCCGGCGAAGCCCCCGAACGGATTGGCAACGCCCACCAGAACCTCGTGCCCTACCAGGTTTTCGACTGCGCCGACGGCTGGATCATCATCGCCACCGGAAACGATGGCCAGTACAAACGCCTCTGCGCCCTGCTTGGCCGCGATGACCTGGCCACCGACCCCGCCTATCAAAACAACGCCGGGCGCATAAATGAACGCGAGACCCTGATCGGCGAACTGATGCGCGAAACCCTCCGTTGGCCCAAGCTCGACCTTCTGCACGCCTGCGAGGCCGAAGGCATCCCCGCCGGGCCAATCAACAACCTGGCCGAGGTTTTTGCCGACCCCCAGGTCCGCGCGCGTGGCCTGCGCGACGACGACAACCGGATCCCCCTGGTCCGCCCGCCCTTCCGTTTCTCGGATGCCGATATCGCCCCGATGCGGGCCGCCCCCGGTCTCGATGAACAAGGCGACCGGATCCGCAAATCCAGAACATTCGACAAAGACGAATAGCCATTCTTCTTGGCAAAAATATCCCGGGGAAGGTCACCGCAGGTGACCTGGGGCAGAGCCCCTAGTCGTTCAGCCGCTCTAGGGCGGTTTCCAGTTCCGCACTGTCATCCAGACGCAGTCGTACGGGCAGGGTCAGAACCTTTTGCCGAAACCCGGCCGGCAGACGCACGGCGTCCTTCTCGGTTGTCACCAATTGCGCCCCAAGCGCCGCGGCCTCGATCTCCAGGCGTTTCATAAGGGCGTCCGACAAGGGCTGATGGTCGTCCAGAGCCTCGGCCCGCAGCACCTCGGCCCCTTCCGTTCGCAGCGTGGCGAAAAACTTCTCTGGCCGTCCAATCCCGGCAAAGGCCAGTACCCGCAGCCCTTGCCAATCCATCCCGGTCCGAAGCACCTCCAACTGGCCCGAAACCCTTGGCACCTGGACTGCCGCGCCCCAGCGGTCAGAAAACATGTCCTGGGCCGGCGCATTTCCTATCGACAAAACCAAATCGGCGCGCCGAAGCCCCGCCTCGACCGGCTCGCGCAAGGGGCCGGCAGGGATAACCCGCCCGTTGCCGAACCCGATTTCAGCGTCAACCACGACGAGACCAAGCGACTTGGCCACCGAGGGGTTCTGAAACCCGTCATCCAGCACGATGATCTCGGCACCCGCCGCTTCGGCCGCCCGTACCCCGGCGGCGCGATCCTTCGACACCCAGACCGGCGCGAAAGCCGCCAGCAACAAGGGTTCGTCGCCTACCTGATCCGCGTTGTGTCGGCGCTCATCCACCCGGAGAGGCCCGGCTTCCGATCCACCATAGCCTCGCGAGACAATATGGACCTTCCGCGGCGACAGTATCTCGACCAAGGCGATCACCGTCGGCGTTTTGCCCGTGCCGCCTGCATTGATGTTGCCTACGCAGATCACCGGACATCCGGCCACATGACCTGGCCCCGAAGCGACACGGCGCGCCGTCGCCCATGCGTAAAGCCATGACAGCGGCGACAATACCCTGGCCTGCCAGCCCGGCGCCAATGGCGCGTTAAACCAGAACCCTGGCGCGCGCATCAAAGATCCTCGCGGTCATCAAGCGCGAGGTCGATCAGTTCGGCAAGCCGTTCGACCACATGTGCGCTTTCGGTCGTCACCGCCCAACCGGCCTGGGCCAGTATCGCCGCCTTGTCAGGGGACAACAGTTTCAACACGGTCTCGCCCAGCGCATCTGCCGTCTTGATCGCAATACTCGCCCCGGCTCCGCGAAGCCGTTCAAACCGCGCTGGTGCCGGGCCCAGAACCGGGCCGTGCAACACGGCTGACCCCAAAGCCGCCGGATCGAACGGATCGGCAGCTGCGTCACCGCCGATCAGTGTTCCTCCCACGAAACTGGTGGGTGCCAACCGGTACCACATGCCCAGTTCGTCTTCTGTATCCGCGATATAAACCTGCACGTCAGGATCCGGCTCTCCGCCCTCTGACCGCAGGGCCGTGCGCCACCCCTGCCCTTCAAAAAACTTGCGGATTTCTTCTGCCGCTTCCAGATCCGCCGGAACCAGAATAAGCAGCAGCCGATGCGCCGCGCGAAATGCCCGGCGATGCGCGCTTTCCATCATCTCGACCTCGCCTGCCACGACTTGCGCCGCAAGCCACACAGGGCGCCCGCCCAAAAGCTGCGCAAGCGTGTCGCATTCGGCCTCGTTGCAGGCCAACGCATTGATGGTGTCACACAAGGGGCCCGTGATCTCGACGATCATATCGCTGTGGTGGAACTGTTTGGCCACGGCCTGTGATTCCGAAGCCGACACGGCCAGCGTGGCGCGAAAATTCGCGAGATAGTCAGGATACTTGCGCCCAGCCACATCCCGCGAGGCAGAGACATGGAACAATGGCAACTCGCGTTCTGCCGCCGCGTTGAACAGGCGCGAACGATCAGTGACGCCCATTTCGATGCCAAGATCGGGCGTCCAGTGATCAAAGAAACGCTGGATCGAGCCCGGCGTTTCGCCAGGTGCAAGTTGATGAATGACCGCGCCTTCTAATGATGGCACCAAACGCTGGTCGGTGTCGGTGGTTACCAGGCAATGCACCGGCTCTCCGCGCAACCGCGACACTTCTTGGGCCAGAGCCAGGGCTGGCCCGGCATCCGACGCGCGTTTGGCATGCAACCATATCAGACACCCCTCTGGCCGCGCCTGTGACGGTTGGCCAAGACGCTCGCTTGCCTGTGGCGCCTCTTCCAGGTCAGTGCGAAAAAAAGAGAGATCCTTTAACCGGCCCGCGGCAACGGCAAGCCGTGACACAAGACGGGGTCGCCCCGTTGTCAGGAGCCCAGCTCCTCGGTCGGAGAGACCTCGGCCTCTTCGTCACGAAGGCGGTGCAAATGCGCGATGTAATACCGCATATGGGCGTTATCCACGGTTTTTTGCGCCTCGGCCTTCCAGGCATTATAGGCCGTCTGATAATCCGGGAACATGCCGACAATGTGGATATCATCCACGTCGCGAAACACATTCTTCGAGGGGTCAACCAGCTCGCCACCGAAAACAAGGTGCAGTCTCTGGACCATTTATCAACCTCCAATACTCATTGCTGCGAAGCTATCCTGTCCGCACCTGCCGTCAAGCGGCGCTACTGCCGCGCCGTGATTGCGGCCACTCGGTGCGCGTGTTTCGGCACCTTCAATTCCTGTCGTCCATCCTCACCCAGAGCATACCATGAACCGCCATCCAAAACGACTGGCACCAGGTCGTTGCCCCAGCCCGCCCCTGTGTCGATGTTGATGCGATTGCCGTAATGGGTCGGTTCTTCGACCGGGGTATGTCCATGCACGATCAATTTGTCGTGGTCTCCCGGGTGCCAGAGAAATTCATCGCGGATCCATAACAAATCGTCTTCGTCCTGCGCGTCCATCGGAAACCCGGGCCGAATACCCGCATGAACAAAAATCATCCCGCGCAATTCGTACCAAAGAGGCAGGCTGCGCAGAAATGCGGCATGGGCCTCGGGCACGACCGCGCGCACCCGCCGCAGGAAACGTTCTTCTCTCTCCAGAAACTTGCGGCGCAGCCCATAGGATTCAAGCGTCGCCCTACCGCCCATCACATTGTGCTGCCAGGTGACCCCCTTGCGCAGCCTCTCGTGCGTGCCGTCGCCGCCATCCAGAACGTTCAAGAACATCCGATCATGATTGCCCGTCAGAACGATCCAGTCTTCGCCACGATCCCGACCATCGATAAGAAACTGAATAACGCCCTTTGCGTCAGGGCCACGGTCGACAAGGTCACCGATATGTACCACCGGAGACGCTTCGCCGCCGTGCGCGGCGCGATCTTCGGATATTCTCCGGTGCGCCTCCGTCAGCAGGTCCAAATGACCGTGGATGTCCCCAATCGCATAAATCATGGCACGCAATAATCACAATCCCAGCCATGGCGCCAGCACTTCAAAGACGCAATTCGCACTATGCAGGACTGCTGGCTGTTTCTGGACCGATCATTGCACAAGTGCCCACAAAAATCCGCAAAAAAAGAAAAACGCGCCACCCGAATGGGCGGCGCGTCGGTTGACCGTCGAAGTCAGGCAAAACCAGATAATGGCAATCAGACGTCGAAAGTCATCAAGCGCACTTGCTGGAACAGACCCGTTGCCGTCAGTTTATCCAAGACTGGGCCGGGCACCGGTGCATCGACGTAAAGTAGGGCAATAGCATCGCCGTTCTTTTCTGACCGGCCGAGGGTAAAGTTGGCGATATTCACGCCGTTCTCACCCATGGTCTGACCAAGCGTGCCGATGATCCCCGGCACGTCCTCGTTCGTCGTGTAAACCATGTGGTTGCCGATCTCGGCGTCGATGTTGATGCCCTTGATCTGGATAAACCGCGGCTTGCCGTCGCTGAACACCGTGCCAGCGATCGATCGCTCCCGCTTGTCTGTGACGATGGTCAGCTTGATATAGGCGTCGAAAACACCCGACTTTTCCTGCGTCGTGGTCGAACACTTGATCCCACGATCCTTGGCGATCACCGGGGCCGAAACCATGTTCACATCCGGGTTCTGCGCCTTAAGGATGCCCGCCACGGCCGAGGCGTTCAGCGCCGCGGTGTTCATCGTGGCGACTTCACCGTTGTAAAGGATGTTGATCGCCCGGATAGGCTCGTCGGTCAGCTGGCCGACAAACGACCCAAGATGCCCGGCCAGCTTGACCCATGGGCCCATGACCTTGGCTTCCTCGGCGGTGACCGACGGCATGTTCAGCGCGTTCTGCACGGCACCGGTCAACAGGTAATCCGACATCTGCTCGGCCACCTGCAACGCGACATTCTCCTGCGCTTCGGTGGTCGAGGCCCCAAGGTGCGGTGTCACCACCACGTTCGGCAGATTGAACAGGGGCGACTCGGTCGCGGGCTCGACGGCAAAAACGTCAAAGGCCGCCCCGGCCACACGACCCTCTTTCAGAGCCTCGGCCAAAGCCTCTTCGTCAACCAGCCCGCCACGGGCACAGTTCACGATCCGCACGCCCGGTTTCAGCTTGGCGATCGCTTCAGCGGACAGAATGTTGCGCGTCTTGTCGGTCAAAGGCACGTGGAAGGTGATGAAATCGGCGCGACCCAACAGTTCATCCAGCTCGACCTTTTCAACGCCCAGCTTGTCGGCACGCTCCTCGCTCAGGAAGGGGTCATAGGCAATCACTTTCATCCTGAGGCCAAGCGCCCGCTCGATCACGATCGACCCGATGTTACCCGCACCGATCACACCAAGCGTCTTGGCAGTCAGCTCGACGCCCATGAACTTCGACTTTTCCCACTTGCCCGCATGGGTCGAGGCACTGGCTTCGGGGATCTGCCGCGCCACGGCGAACATCATCGCCACGGCGTGCTCGGCTGTGGTGATCGAGTTGCCGAACGGCGTGTTCATCACGATCACACCCTTTTTCGAGGCGGCGGGGATATCGACGTTGTCGACCCCGATCCCGGCACGACCCACGACCTTCAGATTGGTCGCGGCCTCCAGGACCTTTTCGGTCACCTTGGTGGCGGAGCGGATTGCCAGACCATCGTACTCGCCGATGACCTCCAACAGCTTGTCTTTGTCCTTGCCGATGGACGGGTCAAAGGTCACGTCGATGCCGCGATCCTTGAAGATCTGCACGGCGGTTTCGCTCAGCTTGTCACTGACCAGCACTTTGGGTTTGGTTGTCATGTTCTTCATCCTGCTGTCAGGTGCCATACGTTTTGCATACGTTTTGCAGACAAAACGCAGACACCGGGAATTGGGGGGTTAGGCAGCTTCGTTCTGCGCCGCGATCTCGGCCTCAAAGGCCCACTCAATCCAGGGCACCAGCGCTTCGATATCGGCGGTTTCCACCGTCGCACCACACCAGATCCGCAGACCCGCCGGGGCGTCGCGATAGGCACCGATATCCAGCGCAACCCCTTCGCTTTCCAGCCGTTTCGCGACGGCCTTGGCAAAGGTTGCACCATCCTGAATGCGATCATCGGTGAACTTCAGACAAACGCTGGTGTTCGACCATGTCTCTGGATTCACAGCCAGATTCGCGATCCACGGCGTCCGCTCGCAGAAATCCCACAACACCTTGGCATTGGCAGTCGCCCGCGCCTTCAGCCCGTCCAGACAGCCAACGCTTTCAGCCCAATCCAGTGCCACAAGGTAATCCTCAACACACAGCATCGACGGCGTATTGATGGTTTCGCCCCGGAACACACCCTCGATGATCTTGCCACCCTTCGTCAGGCGGAAAATCTTCGGCAGAGGCCAGGCAGGCGTATAGTTTTCAAGACGTTCCACGGCACGGGGCGACAGGATCAGCATCCCATGCGCCGCCTCGCCACCCAGCACTTTCTGCCAGGAATAGGTGACCACGTCCAAACGCTCGAACGGCAGATTCTGGGCAAAAGCTGCGCTCGTCGCGTCCACGATCACCAGACCCTCGCGGTCGGCGGGAATTTCAAAGGTGTCAGGCACACGCACGCCCGAGGTGGTGCCGTTCCAGGTCATAACGACGTCCGCGTTCCAGTCCACGGCGGCCAGATCGACGATTTCGCCATACTCGGCGGTCGTCACTTTCGCGTCCAGTTTCAACTGCTTGACCACGTCCGTGACCCAACCTGCGCCGAAACTTTCCCAGGCCAGCATCTCGACCTTTCGCGCGCCCAAAAGGTTCCACATCGCCATTTCAACAGCGCCGGTGTCCGACGCAGGCACGATTCCGATCAGGTAGTCGTCCGGCACACCAAGGATCTCGCGCGTGCGGTCGATGGCGGCTTTCAGCTTGGACTTGCCAATGGCGGCACGGTGCGAACGGCCCAGTGGCGCGTCGTTAAGTTTTTCAAGCGAAAATGCGGGGGGTTTGGCACAGGGGCCAGAGGAAAAACGCGGGTTGGCCGGCCGCGTCGCCGGAGTGTTCGTATTCATTTCTGAATATCCTTACAGATATGCGCCCCTCGTTGGGGAGGGGTGTCCCGCCGACGCAGATACTGGCGCACCGCCCCTTTCGCAAGGCGCGAAATGACGCTAAGGCCACGCGAAACGTTGAAATCCGGCCCCGGCCGTTCACTATCGGAAACTTGCCGCCCATGCCCGTCATCTCACTGATCGCCCCTCAGGGAACCCTTGACCCCGCGCTGGTCTCGAACCTTCAGGGCGCGTTCGGTGCAACCGGAGACGCCCTTTGGCTGTCGCCCGACGAGGCCGCCGAGTTCCCCGTGGCAGCGCGGCCAGCCAACCTTGAGCAGGTGCAGGCGGACATCGCGTCGATGAAGGTCGATCTGAACTGCATCGACGACGCTAACCGCAAGAAATCCCTCCTGATCGCCGACATGGACTCCACCATGATCGGGCAGGAATGCATCGACGAACTGGCCGACGAGGCGGGCGTCGGCGAACGCGTCGCCGACATCACCGCCCGCGCCATGAACGGCGAGCTGGATTTCGAAGAAGCGCTGATCGAACGTGTCGGTCTTCTCAAGGGTCTGCCCACCTCGATCATAGCGCAGGTCATCGAAAGCCGCATCTCGCTCGCCCCCGGCGGCGAAACCCTCGTGCGTACGATGAAGGCCAACGGGGCCTATGCCGCGTTGGTCTCGGGCGGTTTCACCCAGTTCACATCCGTCATCGGCGCGCGCCTCGGCTTCGACGAAACCCGCGCCAACACCCTCTTGGAAAGCGACGGAGCCCTGTCCGGCGACGTGGCGCGCCCCATCCTTGGACGCGAGGCCAAGGTGCAGGCGCTGAAAGAGCTGTCCCCCGACACCTCCAACGCCATCGCCGTGGGTGACGGGGCCAACGATCTTGGCATGATCGAACTGGCCGGAATGGGCGTTGCGCTTCATGCCAAGCCTGTCGTCGCCGCCGCCGCACCGCTGCGCATCGACCATAACTCACTGACTTCTCTCCTGTTTTTACAGGGTTATTCGCGGTCGGAGTTTGTTATTTAGCATTTCTGTTAATTAACACTTGCGCTAAATAGAGAATCATCCGATTGTTGGGGCATGAGTAATCTTGCCCACCTTTTCGCCGCGCTCTCTGATGACACCCGCCTCAAGGTGGTCGAACACCTGATCGCCAATGGTGAACAACCCGCCGGTGCCCTGACCGAGCTTGCCGGCATCTCGGCCCCTGCCGTCTCACGCCACCTAAAGGTGCTGCGCGAGGCCGATCTTCTGAGCCAGCGCGTCGTCGGCACGCACCGCTATTACTCGGTCCGCCCGGAGGCGCTGCGCACCATCTCGGACTGGACCATCGAACATCGCGCCTTCTGGTCCGGCAGCCTCGACAAGCTCGACACTCTTCTCGCAATTGATCCCACTGGAAAGGACACGGAATGACCGTAGCAGCCCTTCAAGACCTGGAACTTACCCGCGACTATAACGTCCCCGTCGACCGTCTCTGGCAGGCCGTCACCCAACCCGACCAGATCGTCCAGTGGTTCGGCCCCGAAGGCGTGGACATCGACAGTTGCATCATGGATTTCACCAAAACCGGCCCCTGGATGTGCGACATGGTTGGCAAGGAAAGCGGCGATCACTTCAAGGTGTCGGGCCAGATCACCCACGTCCGACCGCCGGTCAAGGCCGAAGGTTCCGTTGGCTTTACCTGGGCCTGGCACGGTCCTGACGGCAAGCGTGGCCCCGAAAGCCACGTCATTTTCGAGGTCACCAGCAACGGTGACAAAGCCCGCTTCCGCCTGATCCATCGAGAGTTGGAAAACGCGGAAATGGCGCAAGAGCACAGCCGCGGCTGGCTTTCGACCCTCACCAAGCTCGACGCCTTTTTGTCGGCGTAAACCCCATCATTATCAAAAAGGAGTATTCCCCATGCCCAATTTCCTGCTGCGCTATCAAGGTGGCAAAAACCCCAAAACCCAGGAAGAAATCGACGCCACCATGGCCGCCTGGGGCGCCTGGATGGAGGCCAACGGCCCCGCCCTGGTCGATCCCGGCAATCCGGTGGGCATGTCCAAGACGGTCTCTGCCTCCGGCATCGCCGACAACGGCGGCGCGGCGCCCACCTCCGGCTACACCATCATCTCGGCCGCAGACATCGATGCGGCCTGCAAGATCGCATCGACCAACCCGATCGTCGCTGAAGGCGGCGAAATCGAACTGGCCGAGATCATCCCGATCGAGATGTAAGTCTCAGGTCAGATACCGGCGCGCCGCCTCGGGTGGCGCGTCGAAAAACGCGCCCGTCTCGACCGGTGCGCTCACATGTCCCGCCTCGACAAAGATCACGTCCTTCGCCACCCGCCGCGCGTCGTCCGGGTCGTGCGTCACCATCAACACCGTCGCCTCGGGCAGGACCTCTCCCACCAATTCCAGCATCTCGACCCTCAGCGCCGGTCCAAGCGCCGAGAATGCCTCGTCCATCAAAACCACGGGCCTGTCGGTCAGCAAGATACGCGCCAGCGCCGCCCGGCTCTGCTGCCCTCCCGAAAGATCACCCGGTCGCCGCGCCTCCATCCCTGCCAATCCGACACGCGCCAGGGCCGTCCGCGCCCGTTCCAGCACCTCTTGCGACGGTCGCACCACCGGGCTGGCCGCAAGCGCGACATTCGCCAAGATATCCAAATGCGGGAACAGGTTATTATCCTGGAACAAAACAGCCACTGGCCGTTTCCCCGGCGCCAGTCGCGCAAGGTCCAAACCCCGCCACAGAATACGTCCCGCATCCGGCACTTCGAACCCTGCGACCAGGGACAGGAACGTCGACTTGCCCCCACCCGACGGCCCGATCACTGCGCTTATCCCCGGCCCAGTCACGCTGCAATCGGCCGACAGAGCGAACCCTTCGCGCCCGAACTGCACAGCTTCAAATGTCAGCACGTCTTGCCCCCCGATCGAACACCCAGAACAGCGCAAAGCTCAACACCAGCAACAAGACCGACGCCCCTGCCGCATCCTCCATCCGATAGGAGCCCATCAGCCGATAGACCTGCAAGGGCAGCGTTGCCGTCTCGGGGTCGGCGAACAGGGCGATCACCCCAAGATCCCCCATCGACAAGGCCGCCGCCAGTCCGGCCGAGAACCCCAAGGGCCGTGTCAGCCGTGGAAGGATCACAAGCCGCAATCGCACCCATCCCGACAGGTTCAGGCTATCCGCCAACCGTCCATAGTCCGCCTCGATGGTCCGCACCGCCGGGATCAAGGCCCTCAGCGCGAACGGCAGGGTGACAATCGCGTTGACCAGCGCCGTGACCCACAAGGCCATGGCCTCAGGATTGGCAATCGGGTGGATCAGAACGAACAGCCCCGTGCCCAGCACCAGCGGGGAAGCCGCCACCGCCACCAGTCCTGCCGCCTCGACCCAAGACCCACGCTTGCCAAGGCGCGATGCCGTGATCGCCATGGTCAGGGCCAGCACGATGACGAGGCAGGTCGAGCCCAAGGCAACCATCAACGACCGTCCCGCCGAAAGCCAGACCGCCCCCGGCAGTCCCGGCACGGCGGGCAATCCGCGCAGCACGACTGCCGCCATGGGCAGGATCAGGAACAGGCTCGCCGCCAGAATCACGCCAGTGTCAGTTGCCGCCATAAGCCGCCCCTCGGCGTCCCACCGACGCATCGGCCTGTCCAACCCCTGTCCCAGCCCCGGCTGCACCGCATACCGCAGAGCCACCAGCGCCACCGCCACCGTGATCACCAGCTGCACCAACGACAAGATAGCGGCCCTTGTCAGGTCATACTCGAACCTAACCGCCTGATAGATGGCAAGCTCCACCGTCGTCGCCCGCGGACCTCCCCCAAGCGTCAGAGCCACCGCGAAACTGGTGATACAGATCACAAAGACAATCAGCGCCGCGCCCGGCAGAACCTGCCGCAACATCGGTCGCTCCAGATGCCGGTTCACCGCCCGCGCATCCATTCCAAGGCCCGCCGCCAGCCTGAACCGCTCGGACGGGATGCCCTGCCACCCTTGCAGGATCAGGCGCGTCGCCAGCGGCAGGTTGAAAAACACATGAGCCAGCACCACTCCGTGCAACCCATAGATCGAAATCTGCGGCATTCCCACGGCGTCCAAAACGACGTTGACCAACCCGCCCCGTCCGAACACCGCCAGCAAACCGAAAATCGCCACGATGACCGGCAACAGGAATGGCGCCCCGAGCAAGGTGACCAGCGCCCCACGCCCCGGAAACCGTCGTCGCGCCAGCGCCCGTGCCACGGGCACGGCCAGTGCCACACTGAAGAACGACGACAATACCGCCTGCCACACCGTGAACCGGATCGCGGCCAAGTCCGACGGCGACAATCCCTGCCCCGGCTCGGCCACCCGCAAGATGGCCACAGTCGTGACAAGGATCAGGGCCGGGATCGCCAGTGCAATGGCGACCCCAACCCAAATGCCTGGGCCTATTGGCTGAGTGCGGTCAGCCATTCGTCCAGCGCCGGCTTGCGCGCCGCCTGTGCATCCTCAGCCGACAAGAGCAACGCCTTGTCAGGCTGGATCAAGGTCTCGAACCCCGCGGGCAACCCTTCTGCGGGCAGCGCGGCCGGGTACATCCAGTTGGTCGTCGGAATAATGCTCTGGAACCCGTCCGACAGCATGAACGCCAGAAATTGATCCGCCAGCTCCTGCTGATCGCTCGCGGCCAGCTTGGCGGCCACCTCGACCTGCATGTAATGGCCCTCGCTAAAGGACGCAGCGGATTTCGAGGCGTCTTCCTCGGCGATCAGGTGATAGGCGGGCGACGTCGTGTAAGACAAAACCATGTCCGCCTCGCCTTCCAGGAACAGGCCATAGGCTTCCGACCAGCCGGGCGTCACCGTGACCACGTTGTCGGCCAAGGCCTCCCAGACCGACGCCGCCTCGTCGCCATAGGCCGCCTTCACCCACATCAACAGGCCCAGACCGGGCGTCGATGACCGCGGGTCCTGAATGACGATCTTGGCCTCGCTCGCGCCCAAGGCTTTCAGGCTCGCCGGAACGTCCGCCATGTCGGCATTATGAACAAAGGCAAAGTACCCCCAATCATATGGCAGGAACGTCGCATCGTCCCAGGCCAGCGGCAAATCCAACGCCGGTTCTGCAATGCCATGGGGCGCGAACAATCCCGTCGCGGCGGCTTCCGCCGTCAGGTTGGTGTCCAACCCCAACACGACGTCGGCCTCGCTGCGGTCGCCCTCCAGCTTGACGCGCGCCAACAGCGCCGCGCCATCGCCTGCGCCCACGAATTTCAAATCGCACCCGCAGGATTCTTCAAACGCCGCCTCGATCGCCGGGCCGGGGCCCCAATCGGAAACAAAGCTGTCATAGGTCATGACGGTCAGTTCAGGCGTGCCTTCTGCCATCGCGGCGCCTGCCGCAAACAAAAGTCCCACGCCAAGGATAGTCTTGCGCATATCTCGCTCCTTGTCAGTCGGACGGGGGGAAAAGGATGAGATTGCTCGACCTTCCCTCCGCCGGTGTTAACCGGTTCAGGTTCAACGGGTTCGCGCTCGCGCACATCTCAGCCTCTATCCAGGCACCCCGAGGTAGGCCCTCCTTATCGCGCGCCGCCGCCACCTTCAAGCAACTGCTTTATCTTGCAAGAAATACACATGTCCCACCGGCAACTTCCCCTCGCTCTCATAAGCCGTTAAGGACAGGCCCAAAGGAGCATCGGCATGAGCCTCAACACTTATGGACACCTTTTTCGCGTCACCACCTGGGGGGAAAGCCACGGGCCTGCCTTGGGCGCGACCGTCGACGGCTGCCCGCCGGGCGTTCCCGTTACCGAAAACGATCTCCAGGTCTGGCTCGACAAGCGAAAGCCGGGTCAGAACAAGTTCACCACGCAGCGGCGCGAGGCTGATGCAGTGCGCATCCTTTCCGGCGTGTTCGAAGGCGTGACCACCGGCACGCCAATCCAGTTGATGATCGAAAACACCGATCAGCGGTCCAAGGATTACGGCGACATCGCCGAGAAATTCCGCCCCGGTCATGCCGACATCACCTACTGGCAAAAGTATGGCATCCGCGACTATCGCGGCGGCGGTCGGTCTTCCGCCCGCGAGACCGCTGCACGCGTGGCTGCCGGGGGTGTGGCGCGCAATGCGCTTGCTGCGCTGCTGCCGGACGTGACGATCACCGGTTACATGGTCGGCATGGGCGAAAAGGACATCAACCGCGCCAACTTTGACTGGGACGAGATCGAGCGGAACCCCTTCTGGACCCCCGACGCGACCGCAGCGACGGAGTGGGCCGACTACCTCGACGGTCTGCGCAAGTCCGGCTCTTCCGTCGGCGCCACGATCGAAGTCACGATCAAGGGCTGTCCTCCGGGCCTCGGCGCGCCGGTCTATGGCAAGCTCGACACTGATCTGGCCGCCGCGATGATGTCGATCAACGCCGTCAAGGGCGTCGAGATCGGCGAGGGCATGGCTGCCGCCCGTCTGACCGGCGAAGCCAACGCCGACGAGATAAGCATGGGCAACGACGGCAAACCTGTCTTCAGCTCGAACCACGCCGGAGGCATTCTCGGTGGCATCTCCTCCGGACAAGACATCGTCGTCCGCTTTGCCGTCAAGCCAACCTCGTCGATCCTGACGCCGCGCAAGACGATCACCAAGTCGGGCGCACCCGCCGAGATCATCACCAAGGGCCGCCACGACCCCTGCGTCGGCATTCGCGCCGTGCCGGTGGCCGAGGCCATGGCAGCGGCGGTGGTCCTCGACCACTACCTCCTCGACCGCGCTCAGACCGGCGGCGTTCGGGGACCGATTGGCTGATGTCCGACAACTTTATCGTCCTGATCCCTGCCGACCCACAGGCGCGGCCTGACACCGAGACGCTCAAGCGTCTCGAACAGGCGCACGCCAGGATCACCGGAGCGCGGACGACACGGCTGAAGGATTTCGGCGAGCGTCTGCAGTTCATCGACTGCGGCGGCAACTTTGAAGAAACCCGCTGTCCCGCTTGCGGCACGCCCGTTGAAACCGGCTGGTGGGGCCACCGCATGGATCACGCCTGGCACGACGATCACGGCTTTCACCTCTGCGACTTTGACATGCCTTGCTGTGGCGCCTCTGCCCGGCTCGACACGCTCGACTACCGACCGCAACAAGGGTTCGCGACCTGGTTCATCTCGGCCATGAACGCGGGCCGCGACCCGTTGAAAGACGCTGAGAAATCTGACTTGGAAGAGACCGCTGGCATGCCGCTTGCCGTAATCTACCAGCACTACTGATTTACCGCTCGCTTAAACGGCGCTCTCCCCGCAAGATGCGCCAATGTCACCGCGATTCACCATCCTTTGCGCCTTTTTGATGCACGCCGTTGCCTTCGGTGGGTTGTTTCCCCGCATCGCAGACATTCAGGCGGGGCTTGGTATCGACGATGCGACCCTGGGCATGGCGCTGACAACGGCCGCCGTTGGTGGCCTGATCGTGAACCTGGGCGCGGGACGCATCATACAGGCCGCGGGCACCAAGGCCGTGATTGTCCTCGGCATCCCGGCCCTTGCCGTTCTGACGGCCATGGTTGCCTGGGTGTCCAACCTATGGCTTTTGTTTCCAAACCTGCTGGTCATGGGCGGCGTATTTTCTCTGATCAACGTCGCGATCAACCTCGAAGCGGATCGGGTGGAGGCCGCAACCGGCCGCCGGGTCATGAACCTGTGTCACGGTGTCTGGAGCGCAGGCATGTTGATCACCGCGCTTGGCGGCACTGGCGCGCGGGCTATCGAGATGTCGTCAGCGATGCACCTGGCCCTGATCATCCCGCTGACCGTCGTGGTTACGGCGGCCACCCTCGTCCGGATGGAGGCCAGTCCGCCTGCCCCAGATGACAAGATGGAGGGGCCGCGCGCAGCTCTCCCGACCCGGCGCACCCTGATGCTGGTCGCCTTCGGCCTGTCCGCAGGCATTGCTCAAAGCGCAACCCAAAACTGGTCGGTGATCTTCATGGAGCAGGTACTGGCCTCACCCGATTGGGTCGCCACCTTGCCGCTCTCGGCCTATCTGGTCGCCATGACGATTGGCCGGTTCTTTGCAGATGGCTGGCTGGAACGCTGGGGCGGCAGACCCGTTGCCCTGATCCTATCGCTGATCTCTCTTCTTGGGTGTCTTGCCGTGATCCTGGCGCCAAATTTCTGGATTGCTCTCTCGGGGTTTGCCCTGATGGGTGTTGGAACCGCCGTTCTGTTTCCAATGATGGTTACCGGGGCCGCGCGTTCGACCAGTCGCTCTGCCGCCGAAGCGGTCTCGGCCGTCCTGCTTTTGACAGGGGTTGCCATGATGATTGCGCCCGCCCTTATGGGCTGGATTGCCGAAAACTACGGTCTGCGCGCGGCCTTCGCCTCACTTGTCCCGACCTTCCTGTTGACCGTTGTCCTGGTCCGACGCGTTGCCCCGTCATAACGGGTTTGCATCTGGTGCCCTTGGCCCTGACGTTCGAGCAGGATACGGAGAGTGGAACAGACCAATAAAGGCACGCCGCACATGGATATCCGCGCAGTTCTGGCCGGGCTGACATTCGCCCTGATGTGGTCCTCGGCCTTTACCTCGGCGCGGATCATTGTCACCAACGCACCGCCGTTGACCATCTCGGCGATCCGGTTTCTGGTGGCGGGCATCATTGCCGTTTCGATCGCCCGAGCCCTGGGCCAAACCTGGAAACTGAGCGCACAGCAATGGCGGCTGACAATTCTGTTCGGCCTTTGTCAGAACGCGCTTTACCTGGGCCTGAACTTCATCGCCATGCAAACGATCGAAGCGTCCCTGGCCGCCATTATCGCATCTTCGCTTCCCTTGTTGGTGGCGCTGGCTGGCTGGCTGATTTTTGGCGAGACCGTCCGCCCGCTTGGCATCATTGGCCTGTTCGCTGGTATTGCCGGGGTGATCTTGATCATGGGAACCCGCCTGACACAGGGCGTTGATCTCTATGGCGTTGCGCTTTGCGCCATTGGAGCTCTGGCGCTGACGTTTGCAACGCTTGCGGTCAAGGGGGCGTCTTCGGGTGGCAATCTCATCATGGTCGTGGGCCTGCAAATGCTGGTCGGCAGCGCAATCCTTTGGGTGCCCGCGTTGATGTTCGAGACCTGGGATGTCACTTGGTCCCCCTCGGTCATCGCCGCTTTCCTATACACCATCTTCGTGCCGGGCCTTGCCGCAACGTTGATCTGGTTCTGGCTGGTCGGTCGGATCGGAGCGATCCGCGCCGCCACGTTCCATTTCCTCAACCCCTTTTTCGGCGTCGCCATCGCGGCACTTCTTCTGGGCGAGCAGATCGGTGCATTGGACATCATCGGCGTGGTGATCATCACCCTTGGAATTCTTGCGGTTCAATTGTCCAAAGCCCGCGTCACCTGACAGCGATGTGATCGTCTGTCACCTTGTTTTAGATGACAGACCGCGTGCCAGCAGCACATAAACCAGCATGGAATTCATCCTAGGATATCTTGCCGGTCTGCTAACGCTGATCAATCCTTGCGTCCTGCCCATCTTGCCGATTGTGCTTGCCACTTCGCTGCAAGCCGGACGCACGGGACCGTTGGTCTTGTCTGCAGGCATGAGCCTGTCGTTTGTCGTCCTCGGTATGACCGTTGCTGTGGCCGGTCGCTCGCTAGGAATTACCGAAGAAACGGTCTCCAACGCCGGGGCGGTTCTGATGATCGTTTTCGGAATGGTGCTTTTGGTACCGCGGTTGTCGGCCGGTTTTGCCACGGCGACCGCTGGTGTTTCGGCACGTGCCGACGCCCAGATCGATAGCGGCACGACCGAGAGCACATCGGGCCAGTTCGTCGCCGGGATCCTTCTTGGCGCGGTCTGGAGCCCTTGCATCGGCCCAACCCTTGGCGGCGCAATCTCACTTGCCAGCCAGGGCGAGAGCTTGATCCAAGCCGCGTTGACGATGGTGTTTTTTGCCTTGGGTGTTTCGACCGTTATCCTTGCACTTAGCTATGGCGCGCAATCCGCGATTCGCAACCGTCAGGCCTTGATGCGCCGCATCGCCACTCGCGCGCGCCCGATGATCGGACTGGTCTTCGTCGCGGTCGGGCTCGCCATCCTATTCAAACTCCACCACATCGCCGAGGTTTGGGCACTCGACAACCTGCCCGCCTGGCTCATCGACCTCTCGGTCTCGATCTGAAAGGACATAGAATGCTTCGTCGTACCTTCCTTGTTTCCGCCGCCGCTTTTGCAGCCTCACCGCTGTGGGCCGCCAACGGCACACCTTACCAGTCCGGCCTTGTCGAAAAGGAACTGAAAGCCGGTAAGACCGTATTCCTAGATTTCTATACCGATTGGTGTTCCACCTGCCGGTCGCAGGCCAAGACCATCGCTGCGCTTATGGACGCCAATAAGGACTATGAGAAGAATATCAGCTTCATCGCCGTCGACTGGGATCAGCACGCCAATTCGGAATTGTCACGCCGCCTGAACATTCCGCGCCGATCAACCCTGGTCGTATTGAAGGGCGACAAAGAACTTGGCCGCATCGTTGCTGGCACCCGTAAAAAGGACATAAAGGCCCTTATGGATACCGCGCTTGCCGCCGCCGCCAGTGCCTAAAAAAGAAAAGGGCCGCGAAACGCGGCCCATCTGTCTTCCGATGATCGTTCATGATCAGTCGTTGACGCTGTCCTTCAGAGCCTTGGCAATGGTCATCTTGACCACTTTGTCGGCATCCTTGTGCATCTGCTCGCCCGTGGCAGGGTTGCGCACCATGCGTGCCGGACGTTCGCGGCAATAGATTTTGCCAACGCCGGGAAGAGTGACGGCACCGCCGCCGGAAACTTCGTCAGTGATAACGCCAACAACGGCTTCCAAAGCTGCGGTGGCGGTTTTCTTGTCGCTGTCCAATTTTTCGGCAAGCGCTGCGACAAGCTGCGTTTTCGTAAGTGGTTTTGCCATGATGAATACTCCTCGTTGTGGCCCGTTCTAGTGGCTCATTGGCCTTATTTAACTGGATATCGCGGCATTACACAACGCTTTGTGGCCTGTAAACAAGGATTATCGTGCATATCGTGGGCATTTTTCAGCCGATCTAGAGAAATGCGGTCTCTTCAAAGCTGCGCAACTTACGGGAATGTATACGTTCCAGCGGCATTTCCCTGATTTTCTCCATCGCACGAATGCCGATCAAAAGATGCTGCGCCACCTGTGTCTTATAGAACTCCGAGGCCATTCCGGGCAATTTCAGCTCGCCGTGAAGTGGTTTGTCGGACACGCACAAGAGCGTTCCATAGGGCACGCGGAACCGGAATCCATTGGCAGCAATGGTCGCGGATTCCATGTCCAGAGCGATCGCACGCGACTGAGACAGCCTTTGAACCGGCCCCGATTGGTCGCGCAATTCCCAGTTTCGGTTATCAATGGTCGCCACGGTGCCGGTCCGCATGATCCGTTTTAACTCGAAACCCTCGTACTTGGTGACATCGGCCACCGCCTGTTCCAGCGCCACTTGGATTTCTGCCAGCGCCGGAATGGGCATCCAGACGGGCAGGTCATCGTCCAGCACATGGTCTTCGCGCAGGTATCCGTGAGCCAGAACAAAATCTCCCAACCGTTGCGAATTTCTCAGCCCGGCACAGTGCCCGACCATCAGCCAGGCGTGCGGCCGCAGCACCGCGATATGGTCCGTCGCGGTCTTGGCATTCGATGGCCCAACCCCGATGTTGACCAAGGTGATCCCCGCACCATTCGCCCGCTTCAGGTGGAACGTCGGCATTTGCGGCAGCTTGGCGGGCTGGTCCATCGGTGCCGCAGGATCACGGATCTCGATGTTTCCAGGGCCAACAAAGCTCGTATAGCCGCTTTCGCTATCGGCAAGCTGGGCACGGGCGAAGGCCTCGAACTCTTCGACATAGAACTGATAGTTGGTAAACAGCACATGGTTCTGGAAATGGTCGGCCGATGTCGCCGTGTAATGCGACAGCCTGGCCAGCGAATAATCGATTCGCTGCGCCGTGAATGGCGCCAAGGGGCGCGAACCATCTTGATACACAAACCCGTAACCATTCACGATGTCATCGTTCATGGTAGACAGTTCGGGGACATCAAAAACATCACGCAGATTGAATTCGACCGCACCTTCCTGGGGGACCGTCAACGTCGGATCATTGGCCACAGCGAAGTGTACCGGCATCGGAGTGGACGACACCCCGACCTGCACCGGCATGCCGTGGTTCTTGATCAACAACCCAATCTGCTGGGTCAGATAGTTGGCAAACAAATCCGGTCGGGTGATTGTTGTCGAATATCGACCCGGCTCGGGCACATGACCGAAACTCAACCGCGTGTCAGCAGAGGCAAAGCTGGTCGTCGTCACCCGCAGTTCGGGATAAAAGGCGCGTACTTTTTTGTCCGGCTTTCCCTCGGCCAAGACTTCGGTGAACCGCTGGCACAGGAACTGCGACGATGACTGATAGAGTTCGATCAAACGCTGAACTGCAGCCGCAGCATCAGAAAATGCCTCGTGTTCGGGCGCTTGCAAAGTTTCAACCGAAAGCTGGCCGTCCGTCATTCCATCTCTCCAAACAAATCCGTCATCCTAAATGCGTCCACATCCACCAATCCTAAATCAGAAATGCGCAAACTCGGGATGACAACCAGTGCCAAAAGCGAATGCTGCATATAGGCGTTGTTCAACGTACAGCCACAGGCCGCCATCGCATCGACCATGCCTTGGGCCTTGTCTGCCACCTCGCGCGCCGGGCTGTCCGACATCAGACCGGCGATCGGCAACTCGACCAAAGCGATCTCCTCGCCGTCCTTCCAGACCGTCACGCCGCCGCCGACCTCGCCCAGCCGGTTCGCCGCCGCCGCCATCATCTCGCGGTCTGTCCCGACCACGATCATGTGGTGACTGTCGTGCGCCACGGTCGACCCAATCGCCATCCGACCTTTATAGCCGAAGCCCGAAACAAACCCGTTCACCACGTCGCCTGTCGCCCGGTGGCGCTCGACCAAAGCGATCTGGCACACGCCGCCTTCGCCCTCGACCACCCCGTCGACGACGGGAAGCTCCGCGGTCAGCGCCTCCGTCGGCGCCTGGTTCTCCACGACGCCGATCACCCTGGCCGTCACGGCGTTCCGCCCCTCGGGCGCGGCAATGCGGAAGTCCGCCTCGGCCAGAACTTTGCCCAGATGCACAGTCGCCCGCGCGTGATCCGGCCAGTCCAGATGCGGGCAATCCACCGCGATCTCACCGCCCTCGGCCACCGTTTGTCCACGCGCGATGACATGCTCAATCGGCAGCGTTTCCAAATCCGACGTCAAAATCACATCCGCCCGCCGCCCCGGCGCGATACTTCCCAACTCACGCTCCAACCCGAAATGCGTCGCGGTGTTCACCGTCGCCATCTGAAGCGCAACCAGCGGGTCGCACCCGCAGTCAATCGCGTGCCGCACCACCCGGTTCATATGCCCATCGTGCACCAATGTGCCCGAGTGGCAATCGTCCGTGCACAGGATGAAGTTGCGCGGATCAAGACCCTTCTCGGTCACTGCCGTGATCTGGCTTTCCACATCATACCAGGCCGAGCCAAGCCGCAGCATCGACCGCATCCCCTGCCGCACCCGTGCAATCGCATCAGCCTCGGCGGTGCCTTCATGATCGTCCGCCGGCCCACCAGCGGCATAGGCATGAAACGGAATCCCCCGGTCGAAACTCGCGTAATGCCCGCCAACCGTCTTGCCCGCCCTCTGAGTCGCGGCAATCTCGGCCAGCATCTTGGGGTCGCCGTTGATGACGCCGGGAAAATTCATCATCTCACCCAACCCGATGATCCCCGGCCAGGTCATCGCCGCGGCCACATCCTCGGGCGAGATTTCGAACCCTGTCGTCTCCAGCCCCGGCGCCGAGGGCGCGCAGCTAGGCATCTGGGTATAAATGTTGACCGGCTGCATCAGCGCCTCGTCATGCATCAGACGCACGCCTTCCAGACCCAACACATTGGCGATCTCGTGCGGGTCAGTAAACATCGTCGTCGTGCCATGCGGGATGACGGCGGCGGCGAACTCAGCAGGCGTCAGCATCCCCGACTCGATATGCATATGCCCGTCGATCAGGCCGGGAATGACGTACTGCCCCTCCGCCTCGATCACCCGCGTTTCCGGCCCGATGCAATGGCTCGCGTCCGGCCCGACAAAGGCAAACCGCCCCTCCGCCACGGCCACCTGCCAGCCCTCCAGAACCTCGCGCGATTGCACGTTCACAACTGCGCCTCCCCGGATCACAAGGTCGGCGGCTTCGCGGCCCGCGGCCACGGCGACAAGACGGGGGGCAACGTCGGCCCAGGACGAAATCGGCGTTTGCATGTCCCAGAGTTTCATCCATTATGACCTTGTGCAAGACCCCATCAAACCCCGTATTACGATCACCTACTGCGCGCTCTGCAACTGGCTGTTGCGAAGCGGCTGGATGGCGCAAGAGCTTTTGTCGACCTTCGGCGAAGACTTCGGCGCGGTGACCCTTGTCCCCAGTCGCGGCGGCATTTTCACCATCACGCTTGACGACAAGGTGATCTGGGACCGCAAGACCGACGGCGGCTTTCCCGACGCCAAGGAGTTGAAACGCCGCGTGCGCGACCACGTCTGGCCCGATCGCGACCTCGGCCATATCGACCAGACCAATGCCTATGCCTAAAACCCTTCTTTCCATCGGCCACGGCTTTTCCGCCCAGGCCCTCGCACCGCTCCTCCTTTCCGAAGGCTGGCGCGTCATCGCGACCACCCGAACCGCCGAGAAGGCCGAGGCGCTGGCCAATACCGGCGTCGAGCCAATAATCTGGCCCGGCACGCCCCTGCCGCTGGACGAGGCTACACACCTCTTGACCTCCGTTGCCCCCGGCAAGGGCGGTGACCCCGTTCTTGTCGAAGCGTCGGATGCTCTCCGCGCCGCCAAGCACCTTGAATGGGTCGGCTACCTTTCCACGACGGGCGTTTACGGCGACCACCAGGGCGGATGGGTCGACGAAACCGCCGCACTGACGCCCGCAACGAAACGCGGCCAGGCCCGCGTCACTGCCGAGGCTGCCTGGGCCGACCTTGGCCTGCCGCTCCATATCTTCCGCCTCGCCGGCATCTATGGCCCGGGACGCGGCCCCTTCGAGAAAATCCGCCGCGGCACGGCCCGTCGGGTCATCAAGGAAAACCAGGTCTTCAGCCGCATCCACGTCGACGACATCGCCCAGGTGTTGCAGGCCTCGATCCACCGCCCGAACCCTGGCGCGATCTACAACGTCTGCGACGACAACCCGGCCCCGCCGCAAGAGGTGCTGGCCTATGCTGCCGACCTCCTCGGCCTGCCGCGCCCGCCCGAAGTGCCCTTTGAGACGGCCGACATGACCCCCATGGCGCGCAGCTTCTATTCGGATTCAAAACGCGTGCGGAATGACAAGATCAAGACCGAGCTTGGCGTGAAACTGATCCACCCGACCTACCAGGCGGGGCTTGGCGCGCTGCTGGAAACAGAAAAATCCGACTGATCACGCCCGCTTGGAAATATCCGCGACGCCCAGCACCTCAAGCACCTTCGCCTCGATATCACCGGCATTCATCGCCGCCACGTCGTACATCGCGCGCGGGCTGGCCTGGTCGATAAAGATATCCGGCAGGACCATCGACCGGAACTTCAGCCCGCTATCGAAAACCCCCTCGTCGGCCAACAACTGAGCCACATGGCTCCCGAACCCGCCGACAGCGCCTTCTTCAACAGTGATCAGCACCTCGTGCCCCTCGACCAGCTTCAGGATCAACTCACGATCCAACGGCTTGGCAAACCGCGCATCGGCAATCGTCGGAGTGATGCCCCGCACCGACAAAGCCTCTGCCGCCGCCTCGGCCTCCTGCAGCCGCGTGCCGAACGACAGGATCGCGACCTTCGATCCCTCCTGTACGATCCGCCCCTTGCCGATCTCCAAAACCTCACCGTGCTCCGGCAGCTCGACGCCGACCCCCTCGCCCCGCGGATAGCGGAAGGCGATCGGCCCTTCATCATGGGCCACGGCGGTCGCCACCATGTGGACCAGTTCCGCCTCGTCGGCGGCGGCCATCACCACCATGCCCGGCAGGTTGGACATGAACCCGATGTCGAAACTTCCCGCATGGGTCGCCCCGTCGGCTCCGACCAGGCCTGCCCGGTCAATCGCAAAGCGCACCGGCAGGCGTTGCAGCGCAACATCGTGCACCACCTGGTCATATCCGCGCTGAAGGAAGGTCGAATAGATCGCGCAGAACGGCTTCATGCCCCCCGCAGCCAGCCCTGCACTAAAGGTCACCCCGTGCTGCTCGGCGATCCCCACGTCGAAGCAGCGCGACGGAAACCTCTCGGCGAACAGATCAAGCCCCGTGCCATCCGGCATCGCCGCCGTCACCGCCACGACCTTGTCGTCGCGCGTCGCCTCGTCGATCAGGGCCTTGGCAAAGACCTTGGTATAACTCGGCGCGTTCGAAGGCGCCTTCTTCTGCTCACCCGTGATGACATCGAACTTGGCCGTCGCATGACCCTTGTCGCGCGCCTGCTCGGCGGGGGCATAACCCTTGCCCTTCTTGGTCAGCACATGGATCAGGATCGGCCCCGTGGCGCGTTCCTTGACGGTACGCAACACCGGCAAAAGCTGGTCCATGTCATGCCCGTCGATGGGACCGAGGTAATTGAATCCCAGTTCCTCGAACAGCGTGCCACCCACCATGGTGTGCTTCAGCATATCCTTGGCGCGCTTGGCGCCTTCGCGAAACGGCTCGGGCAACAGGCTGACCGCGCCCTTGGCCGCCGACTTCAACTCCTGGAACGGCGCGCCGGCATAAAGCCGCGACAGATAGGACGACATGGCCCCCACCGGAGGCGCGATGCTCATCTCGTTGTCATTCAGAATGACGATCAGCCGCTTGCCCAGGTGACCCGCGTTGTTCAATGCCTCATAGGCCATCCCCGCGCTGATCGCCCCGTCACCGATCACGGCAATCGCGTCACCCAACCCGCTCTCGGTCGTCCCGCCCAGGTCCCGCGCCACGGCAAATCCAAGCGCCGCGCTGATCGAGGTAGAAGAATGCGCCGCCCCAAAGGGATCGTAAGGACTTTCCGACCGCTTGGTGAACCCGCTCAGGCCGCCCTCCGTCCGCAGGGTGCGGATGCGGTCCCGCCGTCCGGTCAGGATCTTGTGCGGATAGCACTGGTGGCTCACGTCCCAGATCAGCTTGTCCTTCGGCGTGTCGAACACCGCGTGCAACGCCACCGTCAGCTCGACAACACCCAGCCCGGCACCCAGATGCCCGCCCGTTTCGCTCACGGCGCTGATCGTCTCGGCGCGCAGCTCGCTTGCAAGCTGTTCAAGCTCGGCGTCTGTCAGCGCTTGCATGTCGGCGGGTTTTTGAACCCTGTCCAGAATCGGAGTGTCAGGTCTGTTGGCCATCTTGCCTCATATTCAAAACTCACGCGATACTACGAACCGCGCCGCGTCCCTGAGGGTGTCCGCTCGTGCATCATATATGCACAGCGCGTCAACGGCACCAGCGACCAATTCACGCGCCCGGGCCTTTGCTCCGTCCAGCCCCAACAGCGTGACGAAGGTCGCCTTGTTGGCAGCCTCGTCTTTGCGAACCCGCTTACCCGTCTTCGCCTCATCGCCCTCGACGTCCAGTATGTCATCGACAATCTGAAAGGCCAAACCAAGTGCTTGGGCGTATGCTGACAATGCCGTGGTCTCTTTCCCCGCCATGACGGCCCCCGCCTTGGCGGACCATTCGATCAATGCTCCCGTTTTCAACGATTGCAGCTCTGTGATTCCGTCCAGCTCTAGCGGGACGGATGCCGTTTCGGCGGCAATGTCCAAGGCCTGCCCGCGCACCATGCCGCGTCCACCAGCGGCAAGGGCAAGGCTTCTCAAGAGCTCTAACCCGGCATCGGCGGGCAGATCGCCTTGGGTTACCAATTCGAATGCCAATGTCTGTAAAGCATCGCCAACAAGTACGGCGGTCGCCTCGTCCCAACGAACATGAACCGTTGGCTGGCCGCGCCGCAGATCATCATCGTCCATGCAGGGCAGGTCATCATGAACCAAACTATAGGCGTGAAGGGCTTCGATCGCCGCGGCCGCATGAACCGAATGACTGGCGGGCACATCGAACAACGCCGCGCTTTCCATCACAAGAAACCCGCGCAGCCGCTTTCCGCCCGCAACAGCATAGCGCATCGCGTCGGTAACCGCGCCATCCGGATACCCCGCCAAAGCCTGTTCTAACCGCGCCCCGACCAGCGCGGCACGGCCCTGCAATGCCTCTTCGAAACTCACGTCAGATCGACCGGAGCCGTCCCCTTTGGATTGCCATCCGCGTCCAGCGAAATTTGAGCGACCTTTTCTTCGGCCTCGGCCAGCTTTTTCTGACAGTGCTCTTTCAGCGCAGCGCCCCGTTCGTACAGCTTGATCGAGTCTTCCAACGGCACATCGCCGGATTCCAGCCGCCCAACGACGCCTTCCAGCTCTTTCATGGCCTCTTCAAAGCTCATGTCGGCAAAGGGTTTATCGCTCATGCTGCATGCTCCTTCAGGACTTCGACGTGTGCCGCAACGCTCGCGGCCAGCGCGTCCAGATCATACCCGCCCTCCAAAGTCGAGACCACTCGACCGTCACAACAGGCATCCGCCACTTTGCAAATCTCCTCGGTGACCCAGCGAAAATCGCCTTCGGTCCAATTCAGATTGGCCAGAGGATCGGCTGCATGGGCATCGAAACCAGCCGAGATGATGATCAACTCAGGCTCAAAGTCGGCCACGGCAGGAAGGATTTCTCGCGCCCAAGCCCGCTGCATCTCAACCCCGCCCGTCATCGGTGCAAGGGGCGTGTTCAAAACGTTGTTGCACGCCCCCGTCTCGTGGGCACCGCCGCTGCCGGGATAGAGCGGCATCTGATGCGACGAACAAAACAAAGTCCGTTCCTCATTCCACAACAGATCCTGCGTGCCATTGCCGTGATGCACGTCGAAATCCAGCACCGCGACACGGGATAGCCCATGGTGATCCAACGCGCGCTTTGCGGCAATCGCCGCCGTGCCGAACAGGCAAAAGCCCATAGCGGTTTCAGTCTCGGCATGATGCCCTGGCGGGCGCATGGCGACAAAGGCGTTCTTGGCCTCGCTTGTCAAAACCGCATCCACCGCCGCATTGCATCCGCCCACGGCCCGCAACGCACATTCCAACGAGCCCGGAGACATATGGGTATCGGCGTCCAAGGAAACATAAGACGTCTCGGGCACCGCCGCGGCGATCCGGTCGAAATAGCGCTCGGGGTGACAGCGCAGGACTTCAGACTTGTCCGCTATCGGGGCCTCGCACCACTCCAACCCATCCACGTCACTTAAAACAGCCTTCACCGCTGCGGCGCGCTCAACACGCTCGGGGTGTCCGGGTGGCGTCACATGGTTCAGGGCGGCGTCATGCCAGTAAATCTGTGTCATACATCTTGTTCACAAATCCCGCACAGGCAGGCAAGCGGATTCGCCAAGGAGTGCTGGCGTCCTAAGGCTTGAAGGTCAGCTAGGGACCGAAAGCTGCCGACCCCGAATGCCGTCGATCCGAGGCGAATGCGCCGAGTTTTGATCGGGTGTCGTCTTTGCCCCCGAGACCGACTCAATCCGGCGCAAGCATATATCCCGCACCACGTACCGTTTGCAGGTACCGCGGTTGTTTCGGGTCGGCCTCGATCTTGCGCCGCAGACGGGTGATCTGAACATCCACCGCGCGTTCCTGAGCCTGCCCGCCGTCGCGCCCCAAATCTTCGACTAGCTTCGCACGGCTCAACGGTTCACCAAGACACCCTGAGAATATCCGCATCAACTGCGCCTCGGTCGCGGTCAGGCGCACGGGAATCTCACCCTCCCACATGGTGCCCTTTTCGACGTCATAGCGAAACGCCCCAAGCGACAGCACCTTTGGTGCCACGTCCGCTGGTTCAGCCGCGGGCACGCGCCGCAGGATCGAATTGATCCGAAGCAACAATTCCTTCGGTTCGAACGGCTTGGCCAGATAATCGTCGGCCCCGGCCTCAAGTCCCGCTATCCTGTCGTTGATCTCGCTTTTGGCCGTCAGCAGAAGGATGGGAACATCGCGTTCTGCCCGCAGACGACGACAAAAACTTACGCCGTCTTCGCCCGGCATCATCACATCCAGGACAATCAGGTCAAAATCCAAGCCGCTCAGAATGCGATCGGCGTGGGCGGCGTCCCGCGCGGAAGATACCAAGAAACCGTGCCGGATCAGGAACTTTTGCAAAAGCCCCCGGATACGTTCGTCATCGTCAACGATTAATAGATGTGCGTCAGGATCCATGCTCAACTCGCGTCTGTCAGTTGGGCATAGTGGCGACGCATGTCGCTGTCCATCATTGCTTCCAAAACTTGTCGAAAACCGGCCACCGCCTCGGGCCCCGCCTGACGAAACGCATCCCGCATTCGATGGCGCTGGGCGTCTGACAATTCACGCTCGAGTGTGACGCCCTGATCGGTCAGGTACAAATGCCGTTCACGCCGGTCGCGCGTACCCACATCGCTGCGCACCAATCCGTCATCAATTAGGGTACGCAACACCCGGTTCAGCGACTGCTTGGTAACCCCAAGGATCGACAGAAGATTGTTAACCGTCGTACCGGGAGAGCGTTTGATAAAGTGAATAGCGCGGTGATGCGCGCGTCCATAGCCTTTGTCAGACAAAATCCGATCCGGATCAGCGGTGAACCCACGATAGGCGAAGAACATCGCTTCTATTCCTTTGCGCAACTGATCATCCGTCAGAAATAGAAGGGTCTCGCCTCCTGTTGATCCACTGCTTTCTGCCACGCGCACCTCCCCTGGTTCAGGGGATTTTATGTCAGCCTTGTTGACATTCCAAGAATCAATTGTTAGCGATGCTCGAATTTTCCGCAATTATATGACCGAAGCGGAACTATTTGGGCAATATTCGAAAACGGAGGCCTCTATGACGGGATATGACGATCGCGACGGAACGATCTGGATTGACGGACAACTGGTGCCCTGGCGGGACGCCAACGTGCATATCCTGACACACGCGATGCATTATGCCTCCAGCGTGTTTGAAGGCGAGCGCGCCTATAATGGCACCATCTTCAAAAGCCGTCAGCATAGCGAACGCCTGCATTTCTCGGCCGGGCAGTTGGATTTTGAGATTCCTTACACGATCGATGAGATCGAAGCTGCAAAATACGAGGTCATGAAAGCAAACAATCTGACCGACGCTTATGTCCGTGCCGTTGCTTGGCGCGGCGCTGGCGAAGACATGGGTGTCGCTTCTGCGAGAAACCCCGTCCGTCTGGCCATCGCCGCCTGGGAATGGGGCGCCTACTATGGCGATGCCAAGATGAAAGGCGCAAAGCTCGACATTTCGGAATGGAAACGGCCATCGCCCGAAACAATTCCCTGCCACGCCAAGGCGGCGGGTCTTTACATGATCTGCACGCTTTCCAAGCACAAGGCCGAAGCCAGGGGCTGTTCTGACGCGATGATGTTCGATTACCGCGGCTATGTCGCAGAGGCGACCGGGGCCAATATGTTCTTCGTCAAGGATGGCGAGGTTCACACCCCAAAGCCCGATTGCTTTTTGAACGGTATCACCCGCCAAACCGTTATCGGGATGCTGGAAGATCGTCAGATCAAGGTGAACGAACGCCACATCATGCCGAACGAGCTGGAAGGTTTTGAACAATGCTGGCTAACCGGCACTGCGGCCGAGGTCACCCCGGTCGGTCAGATCGGCGACTATAATTTCGAAGTAGGAAGCCTGGCCCGTGACATTGCCGAGGGCTACGAAAAGCTCGTCCGCGAGTGATCCAATGCGGCTCGCCCTGCCAAGGGCGGGCCGTCAACTCCCCGGTCCGAAACGCTTCGGCGCGGCAGGCGGCTCGTTGCTGATCTCTGGTGTCGCGGGATGTGAGGCCAGCGCAAAGTCGTCTAACGCAAAGCCACCTTGCCCGTACTGCCCAGACCATGCCGCGGCCGCCACACCGATCTGAAAAAACGTGATCAGGTTCAAGGATACCGTGAACCCGGTCTTCAGCCGTTTGTGCCCACTGACCATGCGCGCCAACCTTGCACCGGCTGTTCCGCCCAGAAACGACAAGACCAGCAAAGTCCGCTCGGACACCCGACGCCTTTGATGAACAGCACATGACTTGTCCCAAATCGAGACAACGAATGTCACAACGTTCATTACCAGCAGGTAGTGAAGAAAAAACTGGGCCACGTTGAACGCGTCATTCCGTACCAAAAGCCCCGGGGCGCATATAAGCCACGATCCAGGGAAGGTTCACGTAGAAACATGAAAACAATGCGTTTTCTGTCCGGCAATAAACCGCTGACGATTTATCCGTACTTGGTGACATGTTGCCGGGCGGCCCCGCGTTGCAGGCGCAGCTTGCGTTCGCGAAAGATGATCAGAACCCCCGCTGCAATAACCAAAATTGCACCGACCAGCATCTGCACCGTGGGCACTTCCGCAAAAACCACATAGCCGATGGCAACCGCGATGAGCATCGACGAATACTCGAACGGAGCAACGACACCCGCATCAGCAAATCGATAGGCACTGGTCACCAGGATTTGCCCTATGCCCCCGACGCATCCCGCTCCGATCAGAAAGGCCGCCACTTTTGCTGAAGGAACGACCCATCCAAACGGCAGAGTCAGCAACGACAGGCTGCTGGCCGTGATCGAGAACCAGAATACGATGGCGGCGGTGCTCTCGGTTGTGACCATCTTGCGCACAAAGACCTGGGCGAACGAGGCGCACAGCGCGCCCCCCAGCACGATCATCGCTCCAAAAGCCAGACGTTGATCGACCTCTCCACTGGTAAAGGACGATAGCCGTGGCCACAGGATGATCAGAACGCCAAGCAACCCCATACCGACGGCCGTCATCCGAAACGCCCGAACTTTCTCGCCCAACAGAATGGCCGCCAGAATGACAACGAACAGCGGCATTGCATATTGGATCGCCTTGACCTCGTACAATGGCAGGATCGCAAGACCCGCGAACGACAACCCCATGGCCGAACTGCCCATCAGCCCCCGGACGACATGCGACTTGGGATTTGCGGCTCGCAACCCTGTCTTCAACTCGCCACGGATCGTGAGCCAGACGATGATAACAGGCAACGCAAAGAACGACCGGAAGAAAACCGCCTGGCCAGGCGGCACTTCGGACGATGCCGCCTTGATAAAGGCCGCCATCACAACGAACAGAACGACCGACACGATTTTCAACGTGACGGCGCGAAGGGGATTGTCCGATGTGGTTGCCATGCCACCGCTGTATCAGTGCACCAACCCGACGACCAGCGCACACACAGAATTTCCCGATGTCCGGTTATTCTTTGCTCTGCCCTAGCCGATCAAGCGCCCAGGCAGCGGCATCGGCCACGGTCGCATCCGGGTCATCAAGACGCTCGGCTGCGACGCCCCCCAGCGACGGATCGCCAGAATTGCCGATGGCGTACAATACGTTCCGCACCAGCCGATTGCGCCCGCTCCGCTTGATCGGAGAACCCTGAAACTTTTCGCGAAACGCCGTATCGTCCAGCCGCGCCAGTTCGGCCAGCAACGGCCCATCCAAATCGCCGCGCGCCGCATAGCGCTGCTCCCGCGCTGTCGCGGCAAACTTGTTCCAGGGGCAGACCGCAAGACAATCGTCGCACCCATAGATCCGGTTTCCCAGCATCGGACGCAACGCCTCGTCCACCGGCCCCGCATGTTCAATGGTCAGATAGGAAATGCAGCGCCTGGCATCCAACTGATACGGGGCCGGGAACGCGCCTGTGGGGCAAATATCCAGACACTTCCGACACGACCCACAATGATCGACCTCCGCCGTGTCCACACCCAGTTCCAGGTTCGTGAATATCGCGCCCAGGAAAAACCAGTTGCCCAACTCGCGACTGACAAGATTGGTATGCTTGCCCTGCCATCCAAGACCCGCGGCTTGCCCCAGGGCCTTTTCCGGCACAGGCGCGGTGTCGACAAACACCTTCACCTCGCAGCTTGTCTCGGCGACCAGCCACCGCGCGACCCGCTTCAGGCGCTTCTTGACGATGTCATGGTAATCCTTGCCGCGGGCATAAACCGAAATCACCCCGCGTTCGCGATGCGCCAGATCCTCCAGCGGATCATGCCCTGGTGTGTAAGGCTCTGCCAACATAACCACCGCGCGCGCCTCGGGCCACAAAGCAGATGGGTTCCCGCGCCATTCCACGCGTCTTTCCATCCAATCCATCTGCCCGTGATATCCTGCTTCCAGAAACGCCGCCAACCGGGCGGGCACCTCGGGCACTGCATCGGGCCGACAGACCCGCGCAATGGCAAACCCGGCCTCCTCAGCCTCTCGCAATACCCGATCTTTCAGCTCGCTCGCGTCCATTATCGGTCCCAAAATATCCCGGGGGAGCCGCCAAAGGCGGCGGGGGCAGAGCCCCTAAAAATCCAGATCGGCATAGTGAGGCGGAGGCGGAAAACCAGGCACCGCATCTGCCAACAGGCTGCGGAAAGCAGGGCGCGACTTGATTTTCGCATACCAATCCCGAACCGTCGGGCTCAGGTTCCAGTCCACATCCGAGATATAGTCCAGCGCCGACAAGTGTGCAGCTGCGGCAAAATCCGCCAACGATAACTCCGGGCCCGCCAGCCAGCGGCGCTCATCCAAAAGCCAACCTATATAGCCCAGATGAAACTTGATCGCCCGCGCCCCGGCCTTCACGTTTGCACTGTCGGGATAACCTTCCTTGGTGATCTTCTTGTTCACCCGCTCATAAAGCAGCTTCGACGTCACTTCGGAATGAAACTTGTCGTCGAACCACCCTACCAGACGCCTGACCTCATGGCGCTCGGCGGGGTCCTCGGGCAACAGGCGAGGTTCGGGATGACGCTCTTCGATATATTCGCAAATGGCCGAGCTTTCGCTCAACGTCAGCCCATCGATCTTCAAAATCGGCACCTTGCCCGCCGGGTTGCGCCGGATGAAATCGGGATCACGTTCCCAATAGCGTTCCTCGACCAATTCGACCTCAAGCCGTTTTTCAGCAAGCGACAGCCGCACCTTGCGGCAAAACGGAGAAAGTGGAACGTGGTAAAGGCGTATCATCCTAACGGCCCCTTATGCCGAGTCTCCCAGACCAATGCAGGTTTAGCTACGCGCTTTCAACCATGATTGCCAAGCTGAGTGTTTCGAGTTTGGATTTGTCTTGCCAAGTCCAGGACACGTTCGGCCACTTGCACCAAGTCGTTGCACTGAGCGTGGGTGAACGGCACTTCCTTGTCATCTGGATCGTCCGGCAGGCCTATCATGGCGTAGACATTGTTTTCCAAGTGAAATTCAAGATTGAACTCGAGAGCCTCGAGACTATTCAATATCTGGTCGGGGGAAAAATAGGCTTCGTGCGATCCTGACGACAACTCGGCAAGACGCTGCCGAACGATATCGCCTGCGGGCTCGAACTCTTTCTTGTCCAACATCTTCCGCAATAGTTCAGAGAGTTTCGACGCACGAATTTTGCCGCCGTCGCTGCGCAACTTATTCAATGTCGTACGTGAGACCCCGGTGAGTCGGCTTACATCGGAAACACTTAGACCCGCGACGGCCAATGCGTGATCCAACTTGAACGGAACCAGGTTTTCGACCCTTACATCCTTAATTTTGGACATTTCTGATCACCAAATGCGGCTAGTTTTGAACATACTGACTTAATCTTTCGACTTTTTCCATCAAAATGACCATTTTTGACCATTTTTGATTTGACTGGAGCACAAAAGCCACGATGCTCACAGATCCCTTGCCATTCCGTCGATGCGAGATCCGATATTCGACTCACCCTCCTGCTTCTTTCCGATGCGGAGTCGATCCTGGTCGGTTGAGACGACGGCCAACGAAAGGACCGCACAAATGACGTATCTGAATATCGGTGATTGGGTCGAACTGGCGGATGGTCGGCAAGGCATCGTGGTGGGCTGGAGAGTGACCGTCGATACAAGCTACGTCAGTCTGAGAATCGATCAAGACGTTCCGCAGGACATTCCTGTAGATGACGTCCGCCGCAAGATTGGCATGAATACGCGCCCCTGCACGACCCCGGACAAGCTGACTAGCTAAAGCAGTCCGCGCGTCCATCCGCCCTGATGGTTGCCGCCCCGTCCATGATCGCGGCGGCGCGCTTGCTTGTCGCGCTCGACGGGTTGATCGCCTGACGTTCCTTCGGGTTCGGCAGCACCGCAGCCAAAAGCGCTGCCTGCCGTGCGCTCAGCTTGTCGGCGCCGACGCCGAAATGGTGGCGCGCCGCCGCCTCGATGCCGAAGACGCCGGTATCAAACTCGGCCACATTCAAATACATCTCTACTATCCGACGCTTGGGCCACAGCGCCTCGACCACCGGCGTCATGACACCCTCAAGCGCCTTTCTCGGCCAGCTGCGGCCCTGCCAAAGCCAGAGATTCTTGACCGTCTGCTGAGTGAGCGTCGATGCGCCCCGGCCAGCTCCGTCGTCGATGGCCGCGCGCAACTGGCGCATGTCGACACCCCAGTGCAGGCAGAAATTCGCATCCTCTGCCGCCACGACCGACCGGGCAACCACAGGGGCAATGTCATCGAGGGGAACCCAGGTCCGCTGAAGAGCACCCAAACGCAACCCTTCCGACAAGACATAGGGCGTCGTCGGCGGCGGCACGACCCGGTACAGCCCCACCAGCACCACGATTGCCATCAACAAAGACGCCGCCGCACGCCCGGCCCATGCTCCTGGCCGGAAACGACGTTTCGCCTTGGCGGTTGCTTTTTTTCTTTTGCTCGTGGTCTTTTTGGCCATGACCTGACGTCGCACGACAGCCTTGTCAGAGCAAGGGTTACTCGGCGGCCGGGCGCTTGTCTGTAGGCTCTGCCATTTCCAAACGTCGCGAGATAACCTTCTCGCGTTTCTTGGCAAACCGCTTTTTCAGGCGGGCAACACGGGCTTTCTGATAGGCCACGATGATCGGGTTGGCCAGGATATAGGCTGCGATGGCGGCGGCAATACCAGGCACGAGGCAGCCGACCATATAGGGCTGGAACACACGCCGCCAGAACAGCGCGAGACCATCCCAATCGACAGGCTTGTCGGTGAAAACCGCAAAAAAGTTCCACCACAAGTCCAACGACGCCTGGGTGAACGAACTAAATACCATTGGTAGGGGAATGCCGGGACGACCCAGCATCCAGGCCCCCAATTCCATCGACACCGCCGCAATGAGCGGGAAGGTCAGCGGGTTCCCCACGAATGTCGCCAACAAGGCCGCCAGTAGATTGCCCCGCATAGCCAGCGCAAGGATCGAGGCGATCAAAAAGTGCAGACCGAAAAACGGCGTGAACGAAGCAAAGACACCCGCCGCGATACCCCGGCTGATTTTGTGAGCAGGATCCGGAAGCCGGCGCACGCGGTGCACCACGTAACGCAATGCACGCCGCCAGCCGCCCCTGGGATAGAAGCTTTCACTGACGATCTCGACATAGGTCCTTGGCTTGCGCCGCTTGAAGACCAAAACTTATTTCCCCTTAGGGCTTGCGCTCCAGATCGCGGTGCCGGGCAAGCGAGGCCATATCGCTGTCGGCCTCCAGTGCCAGCATCACCGCATGTAAATGCTCAATATCTCGCAGTTCTACGTCAACAATAAGACGGTAAAAGTCCGGTTTTCTGTCGATGAACACTAAGTCCGAGATATTTGCGCCTTGTTCACCAATCAAGGTGCATATCCGCCCCAAGACGCCGCTGCCGTTTGCAATCGTCATATCCAGGCTCACGTTATGCACGGCGGGGTGCCGGCCTTCCTGCCAGTGCAAGTCGACCCAGCGATTGGATTCCTCCTCGACCTCGGCCAAAGCCTCGCAGTCGATAGCATGAAGCATCACACCCTTGCCCTTATAGCTGATACCGACGATTCGTTCACCGGGAACCGGCTGACAGCAGGACGCGCGCCGAAAGGTCTGGCTGGGCTTCAGCCCCACAACCGCACGTGCGGCGTCAATCTCGTCACCACTTTTGCGGGTCGCGCCGGGGTATAACGCCTCGGTGACATCGCGCGCGGCGATATCGGCCGACCCGATACGGGCCAACAGCTCGCTGCTATCTTCAACGCCCATCTGCTTGGCGACTGTCTTCAGGGCCTTTTCGGTCACCCGCTTGCCAACGTGCTCGAACGCCACCCGCGCAAGTTCACGCCCCAGCTTGATAAACCGTTCGCGATCTTCTTCGCGCAGACTGCGCCGGATTGCCGCTTTCGCACGACCGGTGGCAACGATATCGATCCAGGTCGCCTGGGGGCGCTGACCTTCGGCGGTCATGATGTCCACCGACTGGCCATTTCTCAGCCGCGTCCACAGGGGCACGCGAATGCCATCAACCTTGGCGCCAACACAGCTATCCCCGATCCGGGTGTGGATTGCATAGGCAAAATCCAAAGGTGTCGCCCCGCGTGGCAGCTTCACAACATCGCCCTTGGGGGTGAAACAGAACACCTGGTCGGCGTACATCTCCATTTTGACGTGTTCCAGGAACTCGTCGTGGTCATCCGCGCTGTCAAAGCGTTCCGACATGTTGGCGATCCATTTGGCCGGATCGACCGCAAAGGGGTTTTCAGCACGGACACCATCGCGATAGGACCAGTGCGCCGCCACGCCGGCCTCGGCGACTTCATGCATTTCACGCGTGCGGATTTGAATTTCCACGCGCTTGCCATCACGGCCCGACACGGTCGTGTGGATCGATCGATACCCGTTCGATTTGGGCTGGCTAATGTAATCCTTGAACCGTCCCGGCACGGCGCGCCAACGGCGATGAACCACCCCAAGCGCGCCATAGCATTCGGCATCACTGTCCACGATAATGCGAAAGCCATAGATATCCGACAGCCTCGAAAATCCGATCTTCTTCTCTTCCATTTTACGCCAGATCGAATGCGGCTTTTTGGCCCGGCCAAAGACCGAGGCATTGATATCCGCCGCCTCAAGTTCGGTTTCGATGTCGTGCGTAATCTTCTGGATGACATCCCCGGTTTCACGTTGAAGCGTAATAAACCGCCGGATAATCGAATTGCGCGCCTCGGGATTCAGGACGCGGAACGCCAGGTCTTCAAGCTCTTCGCGCATCCACTGCATACCCATACGACCCGCCAAGGGGGCATAGATATCCATCGTTTCACGCGCCTTCTGTTCCTGCTTGTCTGGACGCATCGCGCGGATCGTGCGCATGTTGTGCAACCGGTCTGCCAACTTGACCAGGATCACACGCAAATCCTTGGACATGGCCATGAACAGCTTGCGAAAGTTCTCGGCCTGCTTGGTTTCTGACGACGACAACTGAAGATTGGTCAGCTTGGTGACCCCGTCGACCAACTCGGCGACCTCGTGGCCGAACTTGGTCTCGACCTCGGAATAGGTTGATCGCGTGTCTTCGATGGTGTCGTGCAACAGGGCTGTCACGATCGTCGCATCGTCCAACTGCTGTTCCGTCAGAATTGCGGCAACAGCGACAGGATGCGTGAAATAGGGCTCGCCCGAGTGGCGGAACTGCCCATCGTGCATCTCTTGCCCGTACGCGAAGGCGCGGGCAATCAGGTCGGCATTGGCTTTCGGGTTATAGTTCTGGACCAGAGCGATCAGGTCGTCGGCGTCGATCATCCGGTCGCACTCTCTCTCCGGCCCCCGCCCCCGGGGGGTACAGCCTTAGGGCTGGCCCTGAGCTTCCATGAGGGCGCGCAGCAACTTTTCTTCGCTCATGTCGTCTTCGGCGGGCTTATCGCTTTCGGCACCCATCAAAAGTGCCATCGCGTCTTCTTCCGGCTCGTCGACCTCGATCTGAGTCTGGTTCGATTCGATCATCCGCTCGCGCAGTTCTTCGGCAGACTGCGTTTCGTCGGCGATCTCACGCAGGGACACGACCGGGTTCTTGTCGTTATCGCGGTCAACCGTCAAAGGCGCACCGGTCGAGATCTCACGCGCCCGATGGGCGGCAAGCATCACCAGTTCAAACCGGTTCGGGACTTTGTCAACGCAATCTTCAACCGTCACGCGGGCCATACGAGGTCTCCGTCAAAAGTGGGATCAAGGCGACTAGCTAGTGCCTTGAACGCCGAAAGACAAGGGGAATTTGGGTTCGTTGGGCCGGGATGACTGAATAACGGGATTGGTGTCGTTGCAAAACGGATACAATTTCGAAAACCTTTGGATTTACTGGCATTATCTGCGCTTTTCCTCGCGGAACCTACTCAAAAGGATAGTTGCATATGTCACAGATTATCTCATATTCGACCTGTTGCCGGGCAGGGATGACCCACTCACTCACGGGTGGCCGGTTACTATAATTTAGGAAGGGCAGAGAATGTTCTATAGGGACGAGCGGCTCGCGCTGTTCATCGACGGCTCGAATTTGTACGCAGCCGCCAAGGCATTGGGTTTTGACATTGACTATAAACTGCTGCGTCAGGAATTCATGCGTCGCGGCAAAATGATACGTGCTTTCTATTATACTGCTCTCCTGGAAAACGATGAATATTCCCCCATTCGCCCCTTGGTAGACTGGCTCCACTACAACGGGTTTTCGATGGTGACCAAGCCTGCCAAGGAATTCACCGACAGCCAGGGTCGCCGCAAGGTCAAAGGCAACATGGATATCGAACTTGCCGTGGATGCCATGGAACTTGCCCCGCATATCGATCACGCAGTTCTGTTCTCTGGCGATGGCGATTTCCGCCCGCTTATCGAAAGCCTGCAACGTCAGGGAGTTCGTGTTTCGGTCGTTTCGACCATTCGCTCGCAACCCCCGATGATCGCGGACGAGCTGCGCCGCCAGTGCGATAATTTCATTGAACTGGACGAGTTGAAGGACGTCGTTGGTCGCCCACCACGCGAACCCCGCGAAGACGATTCTTACGACGGTTAATTCACTGCCGCGTTCTTTTGTTCATGCCGTTGGATGATGCCTTTTGTGGCCAGCCTTATCATGAGGCGGTGCGGGCATTGACCCAACAGAATCCCACTGCCGCCAGCCTGCTTGCCCTTCCAGATTGATCCCGTGACTTGCGGTGCATTGGCCCGCATTGATTTCCGACCCTTGAGCGATAACGCCGACGCCACGGTATAGCGGCTTGTCATTCGCCCTTGCTGCGACGGCAACAAGGGCCGCGGCGAAAGCTGCCAACGCAACCGGAGACACGGGCTTTTTTGGGAGGGTGCAGAATGACCTCAGCTTCGCAGAAAGGGCTTCCCCCTGCTGTGTGGTCAAGCGCCGGTCGGCATGCGCCCCAATGAGATCAGCCCGACCCCCACAAGCAACAACGCAACACCCGAAGCGATCGTACGGACGATGTTAAATACCTGCCAGCGCGGCGAGTAGTCCGCCCAGACAGCCGCCGCTTCGCTCACGTCCCCGGACAGCTCCACCATGGCAAGTGCCTCGTTCATGGGCACGTTGACCGCCATCGTCAAAATCAATCCCCCGACCAAATAAACAGCACCCGCCATAGCAAAGATACCGCCCACGACGCGATCCTGGCGTGCCGCAAAAAAAGCGGTCAGGAACAACACCACCGGTGTGCCGAAAAAGGCCGGAGCAAAGACCGCGTTGCGCACGCTGGCATTCATAGCCTGCATTGCCGGCACTGCAACGCGCGGGTCGGCAACGTCCAGACCCCACATGGTTGAACATACCCAAGCATAGAAAAATCCGAAGATTGCGCCTGTCAGCAGCAGTGAAACAAGAGCGAGAGATTTCAACATGTCGTCAGTATCCGTAATTTAAGTTACGCTTTACAGCTTCCGTAATTTCTATTACGCTTTGTGTCAACAATGGGATTGGCGATGCGTCAGAAAAATCGTGAAGAACGAGCCCGCCAGATCGAAGGCGCTGCCTACCAGATGCTGGATCAGAAGGGATTTAAAGGCCTGTCGATGCAGGGGCTTGCCCGCGCGGCCAAGGCCTCGAACGAGACTTTGTATCGATGGTACGGCGACAAGACCGGCCTGCTCGAAGCCCTTATCCGTCGGAACTCGGACATTGTGCGCCAGGCGCTTTCTGACAGAACCCAAGATGACGCGATGCAAGACCTTGCCGCCGTCGGTCCGGTTTTGCTGAAAATGCTTCTTGGGGGCCGCGCCATCGCCCTGAACCGCGCCGCTGCCGCTGACCCGGATGGCCCGCTTGGCCGGGCGCTGGCCCGCGAAGGCCGTGATGCGATTGCCCCACGTATCGTGGCCGTGATGCAGCGCGGAATCGATCAATCTTACCTGGGGAGCGGGTCGGCTCAGGACATGGCCGAAACCTGGTTCTCTCTCTTGATTGGCGACCTTCAGGTCCGTCGCGTTACCGGCGCGTTGTCTGAACCCCATGACGATTACATCACGCAGCGCGCCACCTTGGCGCTGGAAAGGCTGCGCACAGTTTTCCCGCCGGACGCTGGACGCGACTAACTAAAGCGCATACCTCTCAGGGGCGACAGGACCAGACCATGACCAAATCCGATCTCACACTCTACCTCGCCGCCCCGCGCGGCTTTTGCGCCGGCGTCGACCGCGCCATAAAGATCGTCGAGATGGCAATCCAGAAATGGGGCGCCCCGGTCTATGTCCGCCACGAGATCGTGCACAACAAGTTCGTGGTCGACAGCCTGCGGGATAAAGGTGCCATCTTCGTCGAAGACCTCGACGACTGCCCGACCGACCGCCCGGTGATCTTCTCCGCCCACGGCGTCCCCAAGGCCGTCCCTGCCGAGGCCGAGCGCCGCGAGATGGTCTATGTCGACGCCACCTGCCCGCTTGTTTCAAAGGTTCATATCGAGGCCGAGCGTCACCACGCCAACGGCCTCCAGATGGTAATGATCGGCCACGCCGGCCACCCTGAAACCCTCGGCACCATGGGCCAGTTGCCCGAAGGCGAAGTCCTCCTCGTCGAAACCCCTGAGGATGTCGCCACGATCACCCCCCGCGATGCGTCAAAGCTCGCCTTCATCACCCAGACCACGCTCTCGGTCGATGACACCGCCGACATCGTCGCCGCCCTGCACGACCGCTTCCCCGACATCGTCGGCCCCCATAAGGAAGACATCTGCTACGCCACCACCAACCGCCAACACGCGGTCAAGGAAATCGCCCCCCTCATCGACGCCCTCCTCGTCATCGGCGCCCCCAACTCCTCGAACTCGCAACGCCTGGTCGAGGTCGGCCGCGCCGCCGGGTGCGCCTACTCCCAACTGGTGCAACGCGCCGCTGACATCGACTGGCGCGCCCTCGGAGACATCCGCACCCTCGGCCTGACTGCCGGTGCAAGCGCGCCCGAAGTCCTGATCACCGAGGTCATCGATGCCTTCCGCGACCGCTTCAACGTCACCGTCGAGGTGGTCGAAACCGCCGTCGAGCGCGTCGAATTCAAAGTCCCCCGCGTGTTGAGAGAACCCGCATGACCCCCGAATTCCTCCTGACCGCCCTCGTCGTCGTCCTGATCCCCGGCACCGGCGTTATCTACACGCTCGCCATCGGCCTCGGCCAGGGCCGCGCGCCCGCTATCGCCGCCGCGCTTGGCTGTACTTTCGGAATCGTCCCGCACCTCCTCGCCGCCACCCTCGGCCTTGCCGCGATCCTCCACGCCAGCGCGCTCCTCTTTACCGCCGTGAAATTCGCAGGCGTTGCCTACCTCCTCTGGCTCGCCTACCAGGCGCTGGCCTCGGGCGGCGCACTCGCCGTCACCCCCAACCGCAACGCCGAAACCGGCTGGACCATCGCCCGTCGAGGCGCGCTCATCAACATCCTGAACCCGAAACTCTCGATCTTCTTCCTCGCGCTCCTGCCGCCGTTCCTCTCGGGCAACTCCGGCACAGCCACGGCCGAAATGATCCTCATGGGCGCCGTCTTCATGGCCCTGACCTTTGTCATCTTCGCCCTCTACGGCACCTTCGCCGCCGCCGCCCGCACCCGCATCCTGCAAAGCCGCCGCGTGATGACATGGCTGAACCGCAGCTTTGCCGCCATCTTCGCCCTGCTCGCCGGCCGCCTCGCCCTGGAACGCGCCTGATGGCTGACGCCGAAACGCTTCAGGCCTACGCAAAAAACGCCCGCGCCTATGCCGACCGCTTTGTCACCGACACGCCCGACCGGCACCTGGCGGCCTTTATGGCCGACCTGCCCGCCGCCGCCCGCGTCCTCGACCTCGGCTGCGGCCCCGGCAAAGCCGCCGCCACCATGGCCGACGCAGGACATACCGTTGACGCCTGGGACGCCTCTCCCGAAATGGCGACCCTGGCCCGCGATACCTTCGGCCTCACCGTGCACACCGCCACCTTCGACGCCCTCGAGGCGACCGAGACCTATGACGGCATCTACGCCAACTTCTCGCTCCTCCACGCGCCGCGTGCCGACATGCCCGACCACCTCGCCCGCATCGCCCGCGCCCTGAAACCCGGCGGCCTCTTCCACATCGGCATGAAGACCGGCACGGGAGAGAAACGCGACGACCTCGGGCGCTTTTACACATTCTATACCGACGCCGAGCTGACCGACCTCCTCGCCAGCTCCGGCCTCACTGTCCTTACCCGCGACACAGGTGCCGAGGCCGGCCTCGCCGGAACCGTCGACCCCTGGATTATCATGAAAGCCCGCAAGAATGACTGACTACACGCTTTATTCCATGCCCTCTTCCGGCAACTCCTACAAAGCCCGTCTTCTGATGGCGATGCTCGGCATCCCCTACACCCACATCGGCATGGAGTACGAAACTCCCGAACTCGACAGCGCCCATGCCGCCAAGACCCTGCCGCTGAAAAAACTTCCCGTCCTGGAACTCCCCGACGGCACCCGCATCCCGGAATCCAACGCCATCCTCTGCTACCTCGCCGAAAGTACCGACTGGATGCCAACCGACCGCGTCGAAAAGGCCCTGACCCTCGGGTGGATGTTCTGGGAACAGAACCAACACGAAGGCGTCATCGCCGTGCGTGCCGCGATCCTGTCATACGAGAACCGTAAGCACCTGCGCACCCCGGAACGCCTCGGGGAACTCCTCGACCGCGGCCACGACCTGCTCGCCATGATGGACGAGGCGCTCTCGACCCGCGACTGGATCGCCATCGACCGGCCGACCGTCGCCGACATCTCGCTCTACGCCTACACCCACTCTGCCGCCAGCAAGGGCGGCTTCGACCTCGACCGCTTTCCAAATGTCACCGCCTGGCTCGCCCGCGTCGCGGCGCTCCCCGGCCACGTCACCCTGACGGACATCCCGGCGTGACGACACTGCACGCCTATACAGACGGTGCCTGCTCGGGCAATCCCGGCCCGGGCGGCTGGGGCGTGTTGATGATCGCCTCCAACGGCGACAGCGTCCTCAAGACCCGCGAGTTGAACGGCGGCGAGGCCCAGACGACCAACAACCGCATGGAACTCCTCGCCGCCATCAACGCGCTCGAGGCCCTCACGCGGCCCAGCGTCATCACCATCGTGACCGACTCCACCTACGTTAAAAACGGGGTGACAAGCTGGATTCACGGCTGGAAGAAAAACGGCTGGCGCACCTCCGCCAAAAAGCCCGTCAAGAACGACGACCTCTGGAAACGCCTCGACCAGGCCCAAAGTCACCACGAGGTCACCTGGGAATGGATCAAGGGCCACGCCGGTCATGCGGAAAACGAACGTGCCGACGAACTCGCCCGCGAAGGCATGGCGCCCTACAAACCCTGAACACTGACAATTTGATTCAAATTCGCCCTTCTTCTTGGCGAAAATATCCCGGGGGAGTCCCCGCAGGGGGCGGGGGCAGCGCCCCCTTTTCGCCTGGCCGAGGTCTGGACAATCACATTGCACGTTCAGCTTGTCTGGTCCGACCTCCCCGATAAGCCAACGCCGGATACCAGAGATGCGCGGCCATCACGCTTCCTATCGTTGGGAGACTATTTCCGTCGATTTCGACGGCGCTGCACGACCTCCGAAGGAATCAGGATCAAGGCCCCCGCCGCACCGATGATCGCATCAATACCAGGTTTTCCAAAAGACAGCCCAAACATGACATTGACCATGAATACCAGGATCACCCCTCCCAGCGCTATGATGATCGCTTGTACCACGCCGTGATGGGTCAAATCCCACTTTTCAGCCAGATAAGCCACGATTCCGCCGATCACCAGGGATCCCCAGAACGAAAAAAACATCTGCCTGCCTCCTACTTCCGAACGACCCTAGCGGAGCTTTAGCCCGGCGAAAAGCTGTTGGCCTGGGCGCGGCTCCAGCGCTCAAGATACCCTAGTTTGTCTTCCTTGCCTTCGATCAGAAACCCCTCTGGAAGCCAGGGCCAGGCTTGCTCACCGGTCAGCATATCTCCACTTGTATCGCGCTGCATGAAATGATGCGGAAGGAAGGCGCGCGGATCTTCCAGACCAGCAGCACCCGCCATTTCCGCAAGGGCTTTCAATGTGTTGCGATGAAACCGTGTCACCCGTTGCGACTTTCCATTGACGTCCAACGCGCGCATTCGGGACGGATCCTGTGTCGCCACGCCGACCGGACAATGATTGGTATGGCATGCCTGCGCCTGGATGCACCCGATGGCAAACATGAAGCCTCGCGCCGAATTCACCCAGTCTGCGCCAAGCGCCAAGGCCCTGGCGATATCGAAGGCCGAAACCAGTTTGCCCGCGGCACCCACCTTAACCTGGTCGCGGATACCGGCACCCCGCAGCGTGTTGTGAACAAAGCTCAATCCCTCGACAAGCGGCATGCCCACGTGGTTGGCAAACTCCAGCGGAGCCGCCCCCGTCCCGCCTTCCTTGCCATCAACGACGATGAAATCCGGCACGATACCGGTCTCCAGCATCGCCTTCACCATGCACATGAATTCACGCCTATGGCCGATACACAGTTTGAATCCGACCGGCTTACCCCCTGATCTTTGGCGCAGAATGTCCAGAAAAGTCATGAATTCCAATGGCGTAGAGAAAGCAGAATGCGCCGCTGGCGAAATGCAATCCTTGCCCATGGGTATTCCGCGCGCCTCGGCGATCTCTTCTGTGATTTTGGACGCCGGCAACATCCCCCCATGCCCCGGCTTCGCGCCCTGAGACAACTTCACCTCGATCATCTTCACCTGGTCGTTCGCAGCCTGCTCGGAAAACTTGTCGGCGTCGAAGTTTCCATTCTCATCGCGGCATCCAAAATATCCCGATCCGATCTCATAGATCAGATCGCCGCCGCCCTCGCGATGATATCGGCTGATCCCGCCCTCGCCCGTGTCATGGGCAAAGCCACCCGCCCTGGCCCCCGTGTTCAAGGCCAGGATCGCATTGGAGGACAAAGATCCAAAGCTCATGGCCGAGATATTATAGAGCGACGCCTGATAGGGCTGTTTGCAGGCATCATTACCAATCGTGACGCGAAAATCGTGGTGATCCAGATGCTTGGGCTGAACCGAATGGGTTAGCCAAGCATAGCCTGCGTCGTAAATCCTCTCTTGCGTTCCAAAAGGGCGTTTGTCCTCGACCCCCTTGGCGCGCTGATAGACGATAGACCGCTGTTCCCGCGAAAACGGCTCTTCCTCCTTCTCGCTTTCAATCAGGTATTGGCGGATTTCAGGGCGGATCCCCTCGAAAATAAACCGCATGTGTCCCAATATCGGGTAGTTCCTGAGAACCGAGTGCGACGGCTGAACTATGTCATAGATACCGACAAGCGAGAGCCCGAGAAAAATCGCGAAGACCAGCCAGAACCAGCCGCTCATGGGAATAAGAAATGCCGATACCACGGTACCGAGGACGACAAAGGCAAAAGTCAAAAAGCGTTCCATACTCGCCATGTTGGCAGGCGGAGGCGGCATTTATCAACTCAAAAGAAAAGGCAGGCCCAAAGACCTGCCTTCACAATTCATCATGTCCAGCGGCTTAGTTGCCGGTTGCGTTCGCTACGTTGATCGTTACGCCGGGGCCCATGGTCGAGCTGAGCGAGACATTGATCATATAGGTGCCCTTGGCGCCTGCAGGCTTGGCTTTTGAAACAGCGTCAACAAAAGCACGCACGTTTTCAACCAGCTTCGTCTCGTCAAAAGACGCCTTGCCGATCCCGGCATGAATGACGCCAGCCTTTTCCACCTTGAACTGAACCTGTCCGCCTTTCGCGGCCTGAACGGCCTCTTTGACGTCCATGGTCACCGTGCCGACCTTGGGGTTCGGCATCAGGTTGCGCGGTCCAAGAACCTTACCCAGACGACCCACGATCGGCATCATGTCCGGGGTTGCAATGCAGCGATCAAAGTCGATGGTGCCGCCTTGGACAGTTTCCATCAGTTCTTCGGCACCGACAATGTCAGCGCCAGCCGCTTTTGCTTCCTCGGCCTTAGCATCGCGTGCAAAGACGGCAACACGAACCGATTTACCTGTGCCGTTAGGCAGGTTGACCGAACCGCGAACCATCTGGTCAGCGTGACGCGGGTCAACACCCAGGTTCATCGCGATTTCAACGGTCTCGTCGAACTTGGCCGTGGCGTTTGCCTTGATCAGGCTGACTGCCTCTTCGACGGAGACATCAGCCTTGCCGCTGAAAGCCTCACGCGCGGCGCGGGTACGTTTTCCAAGCTTTGCCATGACTTACCCTTTCACCTCGATGCCCATCGACTTGGCCGAGCCAAGGATGATCTTCATTGCCTGATCAACGTCGTTTGCGCTGAGGTCTTTCATCTTGGCCTCGGCGATTTCGCGCAGCTGTGCCGTGGTGACCGAGCCAACCACTTCGCGTGACGGGGTGCTTGCACCGGACTTCAGCTTGGCGGCTTTCTTCAGGAAGTAAGACGCAGGCGGCGTCTTGATGTCCATCGAGAAGGACTTGTCCTGATAATAGGTGATGATAGTCGGGCAGGGCGCTCCCGGCTCCATTTCCTGCGTCTTGGCGTTGAACGCCTTGCAGAATTCCATGATGTTGATGCCGCGCTGACCCAGCGCCGGACCAACCGGCGGAGAGGGGTTCGCTTGTCCGGCAGGCACCTGAAGCTTCATGGTGCCAGCTACTTTCTTGGCCATTGATGGCCTCCTTTTTCAACTCCGTTGCGACGCGTCGCGCGGGATATGGTTGATGTGGTCCGGTCCGGATGCCGCGGCACCCTCGCCTCCCACAGGAATCGTCTGACAGGCAGACCGGTGGCAGGTACACCCGCCAGAGGCGCAAATCAAGGACTTCTGTCAGGAATTCGGCGCATTAGGCGCCGGCCAGCTCCCTCTACGCAACGCCTTGTCGGGACGATGATTCAATTCAGCCACAAACTGCGAAAAAATTTGTACGTGGCCATCTGCCGTCCTCAGATTGGCCAAAATTCATCGTAGTTGAGGGGCAACGATAAAAGATTTTGAGGAGAGCCGTTTTGAAACGCGCGCTGATTCCTGGGTTAGTCATTGCCCTTGTTCCTTTCGCTGCCCAGACAAGCGAATGGAAATCCGAGTTCGGCGTAGGCCTGTTCACCTCGGACCGCACCAGTACAGACACTGCGCTGGTCGGCAATCCTTTCAATGGCACATACGTCGAAGCTATGGCCGAGACTGAAATTGAAGGTTTCCGTTTTTCAGCGGATGCCCGCGGAGAGTTCACAGACGACGGAGGTGCCAACAACGTCTATCTCAGCGGACCGATTCATACCGGCGTCGTCGGCTTTCACCTGGGCCGCCAATACGGCGACTCGCTGATCGGCGGCTATGCAGCAATCGGCTTTTTCGACGGCTATGACGATGAAGGCCCAATGCGCGGCTGGACAGCCGGAGTCGAAATTGAAAGAGCCTTCGAAAGGGGCAGCATATTTGCGCAGATCGGATATGCCGAGGCAATTGGCGACCCTTCTGACAACGAATTCCAAGGGCCAAACGTTCGGGTCGGATACCACGGAAGTCTAACTAACAAACTGTATGGCGTAACGTCCGTCGAGTACGCTTATTCCAGTGATTGTTTTGAGGATTGCAGCGCGTCCGAGTGGGGGTCGTATCTCGCGACCAACTTTGGGCTTGGCTATGATCTTGGAAATGGGTGGGAAGCCGTTGGCGCTGTGCGTCTGTCCGCCATCGCCGCCAATGTCGAAGATGCTGCCACCGACAGCACCCTCTATCTTGGTTTTACCCGCACATTGGGTGATCGCCCAAGAAGCGAACTGCGTACGCCAATGGGGGCGTTCCACGCCGCAGGCTGGATGCACCCGCTCGACTAGAATCGAAAAGCAAAAAGGGGCCGCAAACGCAGCCCCTTGACCCAAGCTTCGACAATCCCGCGGCAGGGTTAACCCTGCTTGGTCACCTGGGTGAATTCCAGCTCGACAGGTGTGGCCCGGCCAAAGATCGACACCGTTACCTTCAGGCGCTGGTTGTCTTCGTCGACCTCTTCCACCGTGCCGTCGAAATCTTCGAATGGACCGTCGTTGACCTTGACCTGCTCGCCAACATCGAAGCTGATCATCAGTTTCGGAGCGCTCTCGCCCTCTTCAACGCGGTTCAAGATTGCGTTGACCTCATCATCGCGCATCGGCATTGGGCGCCCCTGCGGCCCAAGGAAACCAGTCACGCGATTGATCGACGTGACAAGGTGATAGCCTTCGTCCGACATTTCCATGCGCACCAGCACATATCCGGGCATGAAACGGCGTTCGGCCGTAACCTTCTTGCCGCGACGCATTTCGATGACTTCTTCGGTCGGGACCAGAACCTCTTCGATCTGCTCTTCCAGTCCGGCATCTTCCACGGCATGTCGAATCTGCTCGGCGACTTTCTTTTCAAAGTTCGAGAGCACAGCCACCGAATACCACCGCTTTGCCATAGGTCCGTTTTCCCTTTGCTGCGGGCGGAAAATGCCGCCGGAATAAAAAGGGGCGTGCACCTTCGTACACGCCTCGCTGACCGGGCACATACCCGCCCTGCAGGGTGAATTCAAGAGGAAAGGATCGCGCTGGGTTCCAGCACGACACCAGATTTTTCAGCGCCTAGCCAAAGAAGGTCAGAACGCCGCGCAGGCCTTCTCGGATGATCAGGTCAACCAGGAAAAAGAACGCCGCCGTGAGGATCGCCAGGAAAAACACCATAACCGAGGTCAGCACGACTTCGCGCCGCGATGGCCAAACCACCTTGGAAACTTCGGCGCGCACTTGCTGAACAAACTGAAGCGGGTTGATCATGGCCTTACTCGGTCCTTTTGCGTTTGCGCGCAGATACGCCCTTCGCGGCGTTCTTTCAACCCTCGACCCGCACAGCATTGCACAAGGTGTCGTCAGATGGCCTCAAGCGCCGCCAAATCCGTCCCGCAGATCGACGCTTCATTGTCCATGATCCGATCAATTGGCCAGTCCCACCAGGCAATGGCATTCAACTTTGCGATGATCTCATCCGGAAAACGCATCCGAACAACCCGGGCCGGGTTGCCTGCAACGATTGCATAGTCCGGAATGGCTCCTGTCACCACGCTGCGCGCACCAACAATCACACCATTCCCCAGTCGAGCGCCGGGCATGACAGTCGCACCGTCCCCCAGCCAGACATCGTTTCCGACAGCCGTATCCGGGAACACGCGCGGCATGGATGGTCTCTCGGGGCCAGCGCCGGGTTCGTCGAAAATCGCAAAGGGATAGGACGTAAAGCCGTCATAGCGGTGATTGGCTGAAGCTGTGATAAATCGCACGCCGTTGGCGATCTGGCAGAACCGACCAATCGTCAGCGTCTCTTCCGAGAAGGGGAACAGGTAAGGTGCCAGACGGCCAGCCCAATCGTCGGGGGGATCGAAGTCGAAAGCATAGGAATATTCCCCCACGATAAACCTGGGATGATCGATCGCGGGTTTAAGGAAGACAGCGCCCAGATGTTCTGAACCATCAGGGAGCGTCAAGGGATGTCGAGAATCGAATGAAGGAAAGGGCACGTAAGCACCTCGCAAATCTAAATTGTCGGTTAGTGACGATCAGATGCGGTGCTTGTCCATTGTCCCGTTCCTTTGTTGAGCCTCTTAAATAGCACTCGGGACGCGTTAGTCCAGATGCTTCGTCAGACTTCCAGGGCTTCAGACCGAGCCCGCACACGACCAAGCGGCGAATCTGCCGGTGGGCCGTTCACGAGCTGGGGCCGTGCTTCTAGGTCTGAATCTGCCTGCCCCGTTTCCGCGACCGACAGCTTTTGCAGCACCTCGTCGCTTGACACGGTCGGTTTCATGGCTTCGTCGCGCTTCTCCAGCGACCGTTGATAGCCCACGAATGCCAAGAGAAACGCCAGGATGCCGCCAACCACATAGATGCGTGAATCTGGCGCGTTTCCGGCGCTCACGACCATGTTCTGTGCCGAGAATGTGCCTGCACCGACCACCGCGGCCATCGCATAGCAGGCAACCGGCGGCATAAAGCTGAACATCTGAAGCATGGATAATGTCCTTTGCTGTTATTTCTGGCACATAATCAACAGAACTGGGCGAAATTGTGTCCCTTCTGGACCGTTCACAGTCCATTGCCACCGCGCGACAGTTTGCCGACGACATCCGTGGCACGTGCGGAATGCATTGGATCGGATGAACGCGGTCTGAATTGCCGAAACAACGGCCAATTTTGCCAAGCCGTCCGATTTAGTTGGTTGCCGGGGTCTCACTGGCCTTTGATACGAACCGAAAACCGGACTTTGTACCGAGCAGATCAACGATCGCCGAAGTCTGCTCCGGACAACACAGGGGGTAGTTCCTGCTTGAGGAACGCCAGGAACGTCTCAAAGGCGGGCAGGAGGCCCTGCCGCGATGGCATGAGCAGGCTGATTTGGGGTCGACCTGCCGTCCAGCTTGGCAACACGCGAACAAGAGAACCGGCCGTGATCTCTGGCCGGCACACATAGGAAGGCAAGGCGACGAGTCCCAAGGAAAGAGCGGCCGCGCCCTTGAGTGTTGTCATGTCGTCACTTGCCAAACGGACATGGCAGGGCACAGACGCACTCTGCCCTTTGTGGTCGTTCAAAAGCCATTGATGATCTTCCCTCGGGCGCCCGAGAACCAGCGCTGGATGTTGCGCCAATGCGGCAGGGTCATCCCGACGATCGAGCTTGTCCAGATAGTCGGGAGAACAGTAAAGATGCCATTCCACCTGCGCCAATCGCAATTGAATCAGGCTTGAGTCCGGCAGATTGTCGACATGACCTCGGATAGCGACGTCGATGCCTCCCTTCACCAAATCGTCCATTTGGTTTGACGCCCGCTGAACCACACTCACCCGAGGATTGTCTTGAAGGAACCCCGGTAGAACCTGGTTGAGCGCGAACTGAGCCATGCCCACGGAGCACGAAACGGTCACGACACCTTCGATATTGTTGGCTTTGCGACGAACCGCGGTTTCAGCAACGTCGAACCGGGACAGAGCATCCTGTGCATGGTGGTAATACTCGTCGCCAATATCTGTGGTGGTTACAACGCGAGACGTCCGCTGCAATAGCCGCACACCCAGATCATCCTCAAGCTGTTTGACCCGGCGGCTAAGCCTTGATTTCGGGATGTTCAAGGCCCGCGATGCTGCAGAAAATCCTCCCTTTTCAACAACCTGAACAAAATAATACGCGTCATTGAGATCCATATCGCACCCAAACCAATCGTTCCATTTTTGGAACGTTAAGTTCCAATATTACCCGATTTTCAGGCAATTGTCCCGTTCGTAATGTCAATCAAACAGACATGAGAGAACGACATGACCTTTGACAGCCAAGTAACTGCCTCGCAATCCGACCTTCAGAGCCTTGCCCGAAGTGACGGCAAGCAAATCAAAATCGGGAAAGGGTTTTCGGCCAGAAGCTATTCTCACACCGAATTTTCGGGTCTCATGGATCCCCTGGTCATGGTGGATCATTTTGTCATGACCGAACCCACGTTCGGAACGCATGCCCATGCCGGTCTGTCTGCCGTCACGGTCATGTTCGAAGATAGCTATGGCGCATTCCGCAACCGCGACTCTCTCGGCAACGATCTCGATCTCGAACCCGGCGATCTTTACTGGTTCAAGGCCGCGCGCGGAGCCATTCATAACGAACAGCCGCGCCCCGGCGCCAGGACCCATGCGTTGCAGGTTTTCGTTAATCTTCCTGCCGACAATAGACACGACGCACCCTTCGCCTTCCATATCCCGGCCGCAAAAGCCCCCCGAATTGCAGGAGACCGATCGTCAGCGCGTTTGGTGCTGGGCAAAAGCAACGGTGTCATCGGTGCATCTGCCCCGGACGTCAGACTGACGCTTCTCGACATCAATATTCAGGCTGGGGGTCGTTTCTTGCACCAAGGCGACGGCCAACAGCACGCCTGGATCCTATCGATTGAAGGTCGGTCGACCGCTCGCTCAAGCGGGGCCGCGATCGAACTGCAACCCGGCACGGCCATCGCTTTGGCGGGTGCAACGGATATCTCGATTTCCTCGGAACTTGGCGCGCACGTCGTTCTGTTCCGAGGACATCCCCTTCGCGAAACCTTCGTTCAAAGGGGCCCATACGCAATGGGAAACGAAGCTGAACTTGACGCTGTCGAAGCCGACTATCGCGCCGGTCGGCTTGGATCAATTGACTAAAGACCAATCATTTGAAGGAGAAGACTATGATTATCTCGTGGACAAAGAACGCCCTTGCCTGCAACGCCGCAGGATTGGCCAAAGCCGCCGTCGCAGGTGTTGCGATCCTCGGCGCATCCCTGCCGCTACAGGCCGGCTCCGATCATATGCGAAACCCCGCCAACACCATCTCGACTCAAGCCGATCACCCGGACAGCTTCCGCCACTTCGCTCCTGAACTCTCAGCGATGCAAGCACGCGTACCAGTGGTCAATACCGAGTTCGGTCTGCATGTCAGCGAGATTGAACCAGGTCTCTTTTTCATTACCGACTTCATTTATCAGTCGGCGTTTCTTGTGACGGATGAGGGCGTCGTGGTCTTCGATGCGCCGCCAAGTTTTGGAGAGCGGCATCGGGCGGCAATCGAAATGTCAGCCCCGGGAGTGCCGATCACCCACTACATCCTCAGCCACAAACACGCCGACCACAACGGCGGTGGATACAATTTTGGCAGCATTGAGGGATTGAAAGTCATTGGCGCGCAGAAGATTGCGAAGAGCCTTGAACGCAATCCACTGCGGGGAGTTCTAAAACCAACCCAAACCTTCGATGACGCGCTCTCATTGACTGTCGGTGGCGTGCCGATCCAACTGAAGGCCGCAAATTTCCATTCTGCCGACACGGACGTGATCATCTATCTGCCGGAACAGAAATTTCTCATGGCGGTCGACACGATCACCCCTGGTGAGGCACCTTTTATGAATTTCGGGGCAACCAGCAACCTCGAAGGTTACATGGCAAATTTCGAAAAGTTCCTGGCCTACGATTTTGATCACTTCCTGTCCGGCCATGTCTCGATCTTGGGCAACCGCCAGGATGTTGAAACGGCGCGCGACTATGCTTTCGACGTTTGGGACACAGTCCACGCTCTCTGGCCCAGTTTCCTCGACCGCTTCATGTCCAAAATAGAACTGACCGAATTCGCAAATGGAAATCTGGCTTACCGCATGACGATGGAAGAAGTGCGCGACGAATGTACCGGACAAATTATCAGCCGCTGGCAAAACAAACTGTCGGTCGTCGACCTGTGGGCCGACAGCCACTGCGAAACCGTCGTACTGCACGCGATTATGCACTGAGACCAAATCCAGGGCGGCCCGCGTCAAGCGCCCGCCCTGCCTTACCTGCTAACTTGACAAACCAATGTCTGAAAGGAATTCGCCATGTCCAGTTTCATCTTCCTGCTGTTGCAGTTTGCAATCATTGCCTACGCGGTTGTCGCGGGCGTCTTTCTAGCTTTCTCTGACTTTATCATGCGGTCCTTGGCGCTGACCCAGGGGCAAGGTGGCGTGGAAGCGATGCAAGTGATCAACCGAGAGGTCTTCCGCTGGATTTTCATGACCCTGTTTCTCGGATTGGCGCCCGTATCCTTGGCCATTGCAGGCTATGGTTGGTTCGCCGTTGGAAATGGGCCCGGCACCATGATGGCGCTTGCTGGCTTGACGTATTTTGTCGCCTGCTTTGGGGTGACCGTTGTCTTCAATGTGCCAATGAACGAAGCGCTTGCCGGAATGGATGTTTCGTCATCGACCGCGCGCGACTATTGGACCGGAACATATCTGCCGCGATGGACCTTCTGGAACACCATCCGGACGATAGCGTCCACAGCGTCCGCAGCGCTTTTGCTGTTCGGCCTCCTTTGGCTGACACAGAACACGTTTTCGACCAGTACTGCGCCAAGCTTGTAGGCGCCCTACCATCCGGTGGCTTTTTGCCGGGCGTGGCAGCTCTTGTGATCGCAACGGGAGAGCCAAGGCCCGGCAGCCCCAACCCAACTGCCGACAATTCATCTTGCTTGCCCTGATGCGGAACCGCTGCCGCAATCCACGAAAACCGTGCCGTCAAAAATCTGAATGTCACTGCAAAGGAGGTCGGCCGATCGCCACTGTTGTCATCCACAGACAAAGCAATCGACTAAAATGGCAGGGGCGGAGGGTCTCGAACCCCCGACCTACGGTTTTGGAGACCGTCGCTCTACCAACTGAGCTACACCCCTAAGGCCGAGCGATTGGTTAGACGGTCGTGGCAGGGGAATCAAGCGGGTTTGCGCATTGTTGTCAGTATTTCAGCCGAAGCTGCGCGGCTTCAACGTATTTGCCCGCGCTAATCAGCTCGCGGGCGAAGGCCCCAACACGATGATCCGGCAACCCCAGCGCAATCGCGCGATCGAAACGATCCAGCCCTTCTGTTGTTTCCCCGGTGTGGATCATCGTGATGGCGACATAGTAATGCGCCCAGGCATCTTCGACTCCGGTTGCAAGCGACGCCTCTGCCGCGGTGCGGGCCAAGAGATAATCTTCCATTTCAAGCGCGATATAGCTTTTCATCAAATGGTCCGAGTAATCTGCGCCGTCCAGGGTCAAGCCTCGATCAATGATTTCCATCGCATCCTCGAAACGACCGTCGATTGTCAGCGCATCTGCGTACCAATACAAAACAGCGTTGTTCGGCCCCAGGACCTGTTCCGCCTTTTGGTAGGTTTCAATAGCATCTGATCGGCGTTCCAGCGCCATCAACGCGAATGCCCTCTCGATATAGCCCGACGCCCGATCAGGATAATCCTTGATCAGCCGATCCGCCTCGCGCAATGCCTGCGCGTTGCGGTCCAGATTTCGCAGGGCATTGATCCGGTAAACCTCTGTCAAAAAATCACCGGGGGCGTCGTCTAGAACCCCGTTGAAAATCTCCAGGGCTGTTTCGTTCTCGCCCAGAGCCATTTTGGCCCGTCCCAGCCCATAGCGCGCATTGATGTTGCCGTCATCGATTATCAGCGCGGCTTCGAATTCCGTGACCGCCGCGTCATAGTCTTGGTCTTCCAAATGGCTCCAGGCAATTTCACGCACTGCCCAGATATAGTCGGGGTCGATGGACAAAGCGGCCCGCAGCATATCCCGCGCTTGACCGTTTTCGATCGTGCCGCTGCGCCGCCCGGCGCCGGCTTGCCCGGCCAAGCCCTGGACCGATACGTCCACTTCAAGCGACATTGTAAATGCTTCGAAGGCCTCCACGTGCCCTTCGGCCTCCCAGAGAGCCCATCCCAAGCCGTTCCAAGCGTCGACCGATCGCGGATCCAGATCGCTGGCCGCGCGATAGCTTTCAGCGGCCTCGTCGAAATGATCCTGCCAAGTCAGCCCATCTCCCCGCGCGACCATCAACTTAACCCGCTGCGATGCGGTCAGGCCCGCCTCACCAAGCGCCAGATCGCAGGCTTCGACAATGCGTACCGGGGTTTCCTCGCGCGCCAAACATATCCGGGCCACGGTTTCCTCGGAAGACGTGACAAGCGGCTTGGCTGATACTGGCACAATCGAAACGACAAACCACAAGATACAATATCGAAAAATCAATGTCTGGCGCTCCTGACTGGTATCGCAAGCAATCTATCGTTCGATCTTATACAAAAACCCGGCCTTTTTTGGGGCAAAGTCGGCAAATTGTAGCCTGATCGCCGCAAACATTTCAAAGACCTCACAGCAAAAAGCGCAGGGTTCACACGCGCATGATGGGTTCTCATTCAAAAGATCACCAAAGGTTTACCCCAGAATAATTCTCTCGAGAAACGGCGAGAAAATCGCCCCTGACTTCTCTCTTTTGCGTGATCTCTGTTTCAGCCAAAAAACCAATAAAACAAGTAGTTTAGCGAACCATCTGTGCAGCGATAGAGACCCGATCGTGCAGGCCTGCAAGACTGGTGGCGAAAGAATTTTTCAACCCCACATCCTAGCGAATTATCTGTGCAGTTCTGCGTGTTCAACCTGCCCGGGGGCGTCCCTAACTTTGGTCCACGAGACGGCAAACAGCTGTCCTAGCAAAATTAAACCCCGTGCCACATGGCACACACTCAAAGGACTAAGACTATGAAAAACATCATCGCAATCTCCGCCCTCGCCGCCACACTCGCTACCGGCGCTTCGGCCATGACTGTCGCAAACGCTGAAATCGCCCAGTACGTCGGAACCGAAAAGGCCGCGACCCTGACCGAAGCCGAAGTTCTGCAAGCCCTGAACTTCATCCACGGCAGCGACACCGAGAGCGAAAAGCGTGCTTTCATCCGTGGCCTGGTGAAATAACCAGCCACCCTCCCAACACACTCCCAAAGGACTAAGACTATGAAAAACATCATTGCAATCTCCGCCCTCGCCGCCACACTCGCTACCGGCGCTTCGGCCATGACTGTCGCAAACACTGAAATCGCTCAGTACGTCGGAACCGAAAAGGCCGCGACCCTGACCGAAGCCGAAGTTCTGCAAGCCCTGAACTTCATCCACGGCAGCGACACCGAAAGCGAAAAGCGTGCTTTCATCCGTGGCCTGGTGAAATAACCCTCTCCACCTCCCCAACGAAAAAGGGCCGCCCATCGGGCGGCCCTAAAACTTTGACTGATTGTCAGATCACTCGATGATTTTGGAGACGACGCCGGAGCCGACGGTGCGTCCGCCTTCGCGGATCGCAAAGCGCAGGCCGTCTTCCATGGCGATCGGGGCGATCAGTTCAACTTCGAACTTCAGGTTGTCGC